>Ga0302322_100001589_pt1 | contig 18687 bp, 15 predicted proteins | sample Fen_T0_2_FD_203757 | JGI IMG/M metagenome (GOLD analysis project Ga0302322, IMG submission 203757) | Peat permafrost microbial communities from Stordalen Mire near Abisko, Sweden - Fen_T0_2 | ecosystem: Environmental > Terrestrial > Soil > Wetlands > Permafrost | place: Sweden: Abisko... | reverse complement strand
ACATGCGCTCGAAGGCGGAAGCCACCGAGCGGCCGACCGTCAGCGTGCCGTGATTGCGCAGCAGCATGTGGTTCTTGTTGCCTAGGTCTTTTTGCAGGCGCGGGCGCTCGTCATGATCGAGCGCGATGCCTTCATAGTCGTGATAGGCGAGATCGTGGGTGACGAGCTGCGCGGTCTGGTTCAGCGGCAGCAGGCCTTCCATGCAACTCGCGACCGCCGTGCCGTCGGGCGTATGCAGATGCAACACGCAGCCGGCGTCTTCGCGCACCTCGTGGATCGCCGAATGGATGGTAAATCCGGCCGGGTTGATGCTGTAGTCGCTTTTGGTCAGCTGGTTGCCGTCGAGGTCGACCTTGACCAGGCTGGAAGCCGTGATCTCATCGAACATCAGGCCGTAGGGGTTGATCAGGAAATGATGGTCCGGCCCGGGCACGCGCGCCGAGATGTGGGTATCGACCAAATCGTCCCAGCCGTAATACGCGATCAGACGGTAGCAGGCGGCGAGGTTGATCCGCTGGCTCCGTTCGGCGTCGGTCATATCAGACGGCACTTCCTTCAGGCGAGCTTCCGCTGGCGACATGGCCGGTTTCTCCCAATGAATCCTGACAACTGATCTCTTGATTTTCGCCGCAAGCCTAGCCCCGTGCATGCGCTGCAGCAAGGCGCAGGGCCGGCTGGCAGTCATGCTATGGCGGCGGCGCTATTCGCTTAAGGCGCCGGAATTGCCAGCAGGCTGGAAATGCTGCGGCCGCGGATATCGTAGACCCGCGCGAATACCACGTCGTCGCGCTTGATTTCCACCACCACAGGCGCGGTCAGCCCCTTGCAGTAGAACTCGCCGAGCGTCATCGCGAAATCGGCGGCGTGGCTGTCCCAGCCGATCGTGAAATCGGGACCCAGGGCGACCTGCGCGGGACGTTGCGGGCCGCACACCGCGACCTTCCATTTGCGTCCGCGCGGCGCGGTTTCCTGCCGCTCGGCGATCTCCTCGCGCAGGCCGTCGGAGGCCTGCTTCAGCGCAAGGCCCCAGTAATCCAGCATGTAGCGGTCGTCGGCGGCGCGCACCGTGCCGGCGATATGGTTGAAATGGGTGTACTGGTAGGGATGCAGCCGGATCATTTCGCCGAGCGGCAACAGCAAGCCGAAGGTAAAGACCGCTACTGCCGCGGGCTGCCAGCTGCGGCGATTTTCCTTCAACCAGTTCATTCCCCATGCGAAGACGGCGCCAGCGAGCACGGTCATCGGCGGAATGACAAAAATGAAATGCCGGATGCCGTTGTACAGCGCCGGGCGCTTCACCATCGCCACCACCAGCGGCAGCGTGGCCGCAAGCGTCAGCATCAGGAAGATGGTCTTGCGGCGGGGTGCTACATCGGCGCGCGACAGCGACATCAGGGTGCCGCCGACGCCGGCGATCGCAAGACCGAGCAGCACTTCGGGAAGCTGCAGCGCGAACAGGGTCGGCAGATACGACCACGGCATATCCGGCACCGACACCAGCGCGCCGTCGAACATTTCCTTCCACGGCTTTTCGAAGAAATGCGAGAAATAGGTCAGGGCATGGAAGGGATTGCCCGGCTCCATGATCGACCACGGCCAGATCAACCCCATCACGAGGTAGCCGACGACGAGGCCCGGCATCAGCACGTAGATGACATGCAGGAAGCGGTGTCCCGCCTCGCGCGCGCGGTGGGTGCGAATTTCTTCCAGCAGCAGCGGCAAAAACCCGACGACCGCATAGATCAGCGCCAGCCCGCCGAGGATGCGTGAGCCGATCGACAGCCCGGCGCCGAGGCCGACGATCAGGATGGTGCGTGGCGAGGGTGAGGGATATTCCTCGGCGAGCCGAACGAGACCCAGCATCAGGATCACCATCGAAACGGCGAACGGCGCATCCTTCGGATTCATGAACATGTGCCCGTAGAAAGTCGGGCACAGCGCCAGCAGCAGCAGCGTCGCCAGTCCGGCAAGCGGACCTCCGACGCGGCGGCCGAGCCGCCAGGTCACCGCAAGACCGATCAGGCCGACGACGGCGCCGAGCAGGCGGCGGGTTTCAAACAGTTCGAGCGGGATGACCTTGTGCAGCAAGGCCGCGGCCATGTCGAAGCCGCCGCCATACATATAGAGGTTGGCGAACGACAGCGCGCCGGTATCCTTGAAACCGGATCCGTACATGCGCAGCAAGAGGTCGGCATATTCGGCGTGGGTGTAGTCATCCCAGCCCAATCCGTAGTCGCGAAACGTCAGGCTCGCGATCAATCCGACCGCCGCCAAGACTATGACGGCGAGATCATCGCAGGTCCGCTCCATCGAGCGCCGCGTGGGCGTATCGATGGCCGAAGTCGTAATGGATGACATGGCTATTGGTAACCCGGCGTCCCTCTGGCCCAGCTTTGGCGCTTTTGGGCCTCATTCCCCGGCATCCATATAGCGCAGTTCCCTTTCCAAGTAATTGGAAATTGTGGCGTAATTTCCCTGATGCAGCGCAGCAATCACGAGGTGGCGGCGCGCCCAAGTGCCGCGCCAGGCTGGGTTAACTATTCAGCAATCATTCAGATTGTGTCGCCTGGCTGCTGCTCGATAAGCTTTTTGAGAGGAACTGCGTCCATAATTGGCCGTTGGCGATGCGCACATTATGACGGTATCGTGGCGGAGGCGGCTTGCGCGGTGAGAGCGTGGCCGGGGGGTGGGTTCGATGGTGGCTGTGTTGTTGATCGCCGGGATTGGCTTTTTGCTGGCGGGTTTGCTGGCCGTCGGTTTCGGGATCCCGGTCAAGGAATTCAGTTTCGGCAATACGCTGATCCTTACCGGCGCGATAGTCGCTTGCACGGGCGCCATGCTGCTCGGTCTTTGGGCGCTGGTCCGGGAGTTGAAGAATATTGCAGGGCAGCTTGGCTTCGGCAGGTCCGGCGAACCGCGTCCCGTAAGCTTGCGGCCGCAGGCAGCGTTAGGCGCTGCGCAGGGCGAGGCTCCGGCAGACGGCGGTTTCCTGTTCAGCGGGGACCAGCCGGCGCCGGAAAAAACCGGTCATGCCGAGATAGCCTCGCCACCGCCATGGCAAACCGAGGTCGCCACGCGGGATCGCGTGCGTGCCGATACGCCACCGGAGCCGGCCGAGGCCGCGCCGGCGGTCAAGCCGCGCCGAAATCTGCTGTTCTCCTCGTCGTCGCGCAAGGAACGCGAGCGCGCCCAGGCGCGAACGCCCGACCCATCCGTCGATGATTTGCCTCCCGCCGCGCCCGCCGCGCCGCCGCCGCCCGAACCAGTCGAGGCGCCGCCGGTGACGTTCGACGACGCTTGGCCGAAATCCGAACGTTCGAGGACGCCGGATTCACCACCGCCACCGCCCCGACGCAGCATCCGGACGCCATCGACGTTCACCGAAGCAAGCGCCGGCGCCGCCGCGCCCGATCATTTTCCGCCGGCCCCGCGCAATGAGGAGCCGCCGCCGGTAACGGTTCTCAAATCCGGCGTGGTCGATGGCATGGCCTATTCGCTGTACTCCGACGGCTCGATCGAGGCGCAAATGCCTGAGGGCATGATGCGGTTTGCGTCGATCGATGAACTGCGCTCGCACCTCGACCAGCGTCCCTGAACCAGGCTCTACTTGCCGCAACCCGCTTTGAAAAATAAAGCGCCGCCGTTCTTGTCACGGCGGCAGTAATCCGTTCATATTCGGCCAGTGTTGCGAAGATTCCGAAAGCGTAGTGCGCTTTGCGGATACTGCCGGTCCGCCATTTCCCTGGCGCGATCGCGAATTCGAAAAGGTTCACGCCATGACCGATGCCGCCGGCAAGAGTTTCGTCGACCTGACGGCAACGATCGTGTCGGCCTATCTCAGCCACAATTCGACGCCGGCCTCTGAAATTCCCAACCTGATCACGCAGATTCACGCGGCGTTGCTGCGGGTTTCGACCGGCCGCACCGAGGCGCCGCTGGAGCCCGCCAGACCGGCGGTGTCGGTGAAGAAGTCGATGACCCCCGACTACCTGATATGTCTCGAAGACGGCAAGCGCTTCAAATCGCTGAAGCGCCATCTGCGCACGCAGTACAACATGACGCCGGAACAATACCGCGACAAATGGAGCCTGCCACCGGATTACCCGATGGTCGCGCCGAATTATGCGGTGGCCCGTTCGGCGCTGGCGAAGAAAATGGGGCTCGGCCAGCAACGCCGGCGGCGGAAATAGCGCGCGAGCGGAAGAACAGCTGTCATCCACCGCGCACCGGGTCTCGCCTTCGGCGAGCCCGATGACACGCTCCTGCGGGGGATCCAGTACGCCGCGGCCTCTCGATTCAATCGATGGCGTCTCTGGGATACTGGATCATCCGCTTTCGCGGATGATGACAATGGTGGTTTTGTCAGACACACCTTCGCGATCTCGCGGCGCGAGGCGCCGTGGCGCGGGTGCTTGCGCCGGATCGGCGGCGGGGCAGGGCAGGGCTCTCAGGAAGAGGCGGCGGCCAGCGCCTCGCGGGCGTCGGAACGGATCCGCTCGACCATGGCGCGCAGCCCGTTGGAGCGCTGTGGCGTCAGATGCTCGCGGAAGCCGAATTCGTCGAACACCGCGATGGCGTCGGTGGCCAGAATTTGCTGCGGGGTGTGCCCGGAATACAGCGTCAGCAGGATCGCGATCAGCCCGCGCACGATATGGGCGTCGCTGTCGCCGAGGTAGTTGAGCAACGGTTCGCCGCCGTGGCTGCGGTCGAACTGCTTCGACAGCCAGACCTGGCTGGCGCAGCCCTGCACCTTGTTGGCCGCGGAATGCTCGGCCTCCGGCATGGAAGCGAGCGTGCGGCCGAGTTCGATGACATACCGGTAGCGGTCGTCCCAATCGTCCAGCAGCGCAAAATTATCCCTGATTTCGTCGATCGTCATGGTGTCCCGCGTTCAATGCCATGGCCCTATATAGGGCCTCAGGGACGCGAAAGCGATATTGCACTAACCATTCTGCGGCAAGGGCGGCCGGCGGCTGGGGAAATGCCAGGGCAAGTCTCAAATGTGCCAAAAGCGGAAGTCGGCTACTAGACCTCGGTGACTGCGGCGGGGTCTGCTGCGACCCCGCACTATCCATCATCCGCATCAAACCTTCTTCACCGGAGGGATTTTCCACGATCCGTTGATGATCGATGGGTTCTTTTCGTCCGGCCAATACAGTCTCATCATTAGGATGAAGTCCCCATCAGGCGAAGGCAACCAGTTGGACTCCTTGTCTTTGCCGGGCGTGTCTTTCTGAATGTAAAGGTCCGTTGATCCATCCGGGTTGGTTTTAAGATTTTGCCGGGCGCTGATCGAATAACGGTTGATCGGATTGTTCACGAAGAAGTAGCCGGAGTCGTACATCGTGAGTGACCAAAAGCCTTGAACTGGAGGCAGTTGACCCTTCGGAAAGCGCATCAGGTATTTGTTTGAGCCGTTGTATTTCTTGCCTTCGCCGTCCTTCGTTGAGGTCGGATAGACGGCGTCCTGCGGGCGGTTAGCGCCCAATCCAATCGCGGTGACGAGCGCCCGCATCAGATAGTCGGTGCCGTAGATGCCGGTCTTGGTCGTGTAGGCAAAGCCGTTAATGCTCTGGACGGCTTTGTTGATTTTGAACTGGATCATGATCCGGTCGAAGGCAACTTCGGGCACGCGTTTGAGGAAATCAGCCTTTAGCTTGCTCGCGTCGAAGTCCTGACCGGGGACGATGCCGATCCTTGCAAATTTGGCGAGTTCGGGCGCGTCCGCTGCCGCCGGTGGATTATCTTTCATGAGCTTACAGAGCAGCGTGAAATACGCTACCGCGTCCATTTTGTTCACCTGCTCGCGCACCGCCGTCTTCATATCAATCGAGGAGTCGACGGAGCCGGGTGGCGGCGTGTAGGGCTTGCCGTATGAACTAAGCGGCACCAGCTTGAACTCGTCCTGCAGCTTGTGGACTGCGGCATAATCTTCGGGCGTGCCGGTACAGTAGATTCGACCGAGCAGCCACACGATGTTGGTGGGAGACTTGTACTCCTTGACGCCGGGCGGCAGCGTTCCCTTCCAGCCCGGTCCAGTGATCGCATAGGTCTGCGCAGCAGTCCCGGTGGTCCGTTTGCCCGGCACCTGAAATACGTTGGTCCAGCCGTCCAGCATGGGGCATAGAAAGTAACGGCCCTTCATGTCGGGGATGCTCAGCACCCACGGCTCTTTGCCGACATCAAAAAATGAAGTCGTATAAAGCGTGTCGGCATTTGGAGCCGTCACGTCCCTGAACGATGAGTCCGGGTATTTGCGCAGCTTGATGATCTGGCCCATCGGCCCGCGTGTTCCGACCGGTTCGGCCACATTCGTGATGATCCTGCGCGTCATCTCCATCGTTACGAGCGGATAGCCAAAAATGTATGCGTCGGTGGCAAGGATGAAATCCTCAAGCCCTTCCCCGATGCCAAGGAAAGAGCCGAGTTCTTCTGCTCGGCTTGCGGTGCCTACAGATGTCCCGGCTAGTAAGCTCAAAGCGCCAAAAGTTGCGGCGCGGCGAGTGATCCTCATGACAATTCTCCAGTTCGATGGCTGGGTTTCGGAGGGCTTTAGCTCGTCGGAGGTTCCACGATATCAGGGTTTCAAATCGGGGGAAATCGACGCTCAAGGCTTGACTTCCGTTCGGGGCTTACCCGAGTTAGCTCCGTTCTCCCCCAACATCAGACATGAGACGGCCGCGGCGGCATGTCCGTTTGGTGCCGATACTTCCGGTCTACTGATCGCTTTAGCGATGCCGAGGGCGATTCCCCGAACAACGACTTGTAAGTGACCGAGAAGCGTCCCAACTCCTGAAAGCCGTAGTCCGTTGCAATTCCAGTCACGGTTTTCGTTGAAGGATCAGCCTGCAACAGGGCAAGCCGGGCGAGTTGCATACGCCGTAGTTTGAGATAGCGTATTGGCCCCATTCCAAGACGTCGCTCGCAAGCCGCGCGGAATGTTCGCTCCGTCACGCCGAGCGTCTCGCAAATCTGTGCCAGGTGCATTGGCTTGCCGGGATTTTCTTCCAAATGTTCTTCGAAGCGCGCGACAATGCTGTCGTGCCTATAACGGCCTCTGGTCATTTTCGCGGATGTACCTCTGTTAACTGCCAGCAGGAAAACAGGTTGGGGAAAGGTGACTGACTACCAGGCTTTCGCGGGATACTCCTGCGAGCGCCTATCTTCTATGTCGCGAGATCGTACAACGGGTTCATCAAAAGTAAATCTGTCCACGCGCGAAACTGGTTACGTGCGAACAGCGTGCGGCGTGGCAACTGCCCGATATTCGCAGGACGGTGCTTGATGGCGCGGCCATTCATTTTGATCGGCCACCCGTCACTTCCGGTCCACCCTGATCAATGGACATCGTCAGTCCGGTCCGGTTGGCCGGATTCGTGCCAGATATTGTCGGTCCAGCTCCCGACACTGCAGTCAAAAACGAGCACGAGGAATTCGCGCTGGCTCTAATAATTGGTACTTGAGTTCACGAATTTGTTTATTGAACCGTTTTGCTACCGCTGCGACAAATTCTTTGCTTTTCAAACGCGTCGTCCCGCTTGCGCCCTGCGCGATTGGGATTTTATTTCGGGGGAGGGAGCCACGGCGAAGGAATCTAATCGGCAGGTCTCACGCTGACCGCGAGTTCGGCGCGTTTCGCAAAACATCTGCCAACAGGGAAGACGTTGCTACCGGCATGTCTCGAATGTGCCGCGGCAAACGATGCTGTCATTTCTACTCGATCACTTCGTCCGCGCGGGCAAGCAACATAGCCGGCAGTTCGAGGCCGAGGGCCCTGGCGGTCCTGAGATTGATGACCAACTCGTATTTGATCGGTGCCTGTACGGGTAGGTCGGCCGGCTTTTCACCCTTGAGTATGCGATCGGTATACTCTGCCGCCCGCCGGTAAACGTCGTTGATGTCGATGCCGTAGGAAGCAAGGGCCCCGCTTTCGGCCATGTATCTGAAAGCTGCGATAGTCGGCACGCGATGGCGAATGGCCAACTCCGCGACCAGCCCGCGATGGGTGCTTGCGACCGGGTTCGGCAAGACGATGAGGCCGCCGTTTGGCTCGGCGGTGAAGGTCGCCATGGCGCGTTCGATGTCGCCCGCATTGTGCACGCCAGCCGAACTCACCGCGACATCGTAGCTGGGCCCGGCTTTTTGCGCGTTGCGGACGAACTCATTGTTGGCCATCACCTCGGGCAGCTGGAGGACAAGCACGCGCGTAATCGCAGGCGCGATCGTCTTGAGAATCTCCAGCCACTTCGCGCCCATCGCGGGCTCAAAATGCATGAATCCGGTGACATTGCCCCCAGGGCGGGCGAGACTGCCAACAAAACCACTCCCGACGGGATCGCCGACAAGCGCGAAAACGACCGGTATTGTCTGAGTCTCGCGGAGTAGAGCCGTAACCCCGGGGTTCCCGACGACAATGATTACGTCGGGCGCCGAGGCCACCATTTCGCCCGCCCGGGTCTGCCACCGTTCGACGTCGCCGTCGGCACGAAGATCGATACGGACGTTGCGGCCATCGCTCCAGCCGAGTTGCCCAAGCCGCTGCCTGAAAGCCTCGACCCACCCCAGCGACTCCGCATCCTCGGCACGTCCGGTCAGCACACCGATGCGCCGTATGCGCCCGGCCTGCTGCGCCTGCGCCGCGAGCGGCCATGTTACCGCGGTGCCGCCGAGCCCCGCGATAAACGCGCGTCGCTGCATCGGGTCTCCGATCATATCTTGCGTCCGATGCAAACAGCCTAACACGTTGTGAATGATCGATAGCTGGTAAATCAAGCGCTCAGCCAAGCAAATGTCCGCTTGGGTGCCATAAGCAGAACTGGCTTCGATCGTTGCCTATGGGTTTTCGCGTTCCCTAATCCAGGCCAGCCCCAGTTCCCAGATCACCGCCAAAACGATTGGGCCCAGAAACAGGCCGGTGATCCCGTAGGAAAGGGTGCCTCCGATGACCCCGATCAAAATGATCAGCATCGGTGTGTCCAGTCCCCGCGCCATCACGAGCGGTCGAAGAACGTTATCCAGCAGATTGACCGGGATCATATAGATGGTGAACAGCAGAGCTGTCGGCGCGTCCATGGCGGTCCAGCTCCAGATAATCACAGGGATGAGAACGATCGATGGGCCGATCTGAATGATTCCGAGAATGAGGACGGCAGATGCGATCAGGCTGGCGCCTGGAATTCCGGCGGCCAGGAGACCCAGCCCGGCAAGAAATGCTTGCAGAGCCGAGACGCCAACCACACCGCGCGATACCGCCCGGATAGTGGCGCCGGCGAGCTGAACGAACTTCTCGGCTCGTGCCGAAGCGAGCCGGTGCGAGAACAATGTGATTGCATCGACCAGCGAAGGCGCCGGCGAAAACAGAAAGCCCGCAATTACAATGGCGATAAAGAACTGTATGGCGCCGATACCCGCGCCCTCGGCGACCCCGAGCAGGATGCCGCCGAGCGGCTTTAGTTGCGGAGCGATCTTGGCCAATGCCCCCCGGATATTGGTCGACGCCAGATCCCAAAACTGAAAAATCGAATCGCCGACAATCGGCCAGCTCTTCACGGCAGCGGGTGGCGAAGGCAGCGACAGGGCCGACAAGTCGATATGTTCCGACAGATCTCGAAGACTGTCGATCAGGCCGAGAATGAGCCACGTCGCCGGTCCGATCACGATCAAAAGATTGAGCATGGTAAGCAGGATGGCGGCCAGTCGCCGCCGCCCACCCAGCTTGCCGACCATCCAATCGTACACCGGATAAAGCGAGACGGTGAGCACGACGCTCCAGATTGCGATCGTGATGAATGGACTAACAAGGGTGAAAGACAAATAGAGCAAGAGACCAAGGGCACCGAGCCGAATCGCCAGTTCAACCCAGGTTTCCGTGAGCCGATCGCGGCTGGCTGACTCATGATCGGCGCTGGACATGTTGCTCGCTCCAAAAAATTGGCTTCCCGGCTCCTGAGCCATGATACGCCGCCGTCACAGCGCAGCCTCGATCGCAAAGTTGGCATGACTTGGCTTATGCACCGTTTCGAAGCCACGAACGCAGTATTATGGGTCATTCGCCGCCAAAGTCGCCAACGCAATTTCGCCGTCCGTAACATAGTGGTTGACGCGTTCGGTGAGCAGATTTTGACCGGACTGATATACTTCCACAGCATCAATAGATCGATTTTTCCTCAACTCCGCGATGACAAAGTCGCGCTCGGCATTGGTATCCGAAGCCGTGGCGTGGGTGATCTGAAATGTGAGACGGGTCAGGGACAAGCCGGTATCTCTTGTGCCGGCTCCGACCCAGAGAACGCGCTCATTGTCGGGAGGCCGCTCGGTGTTTAGCCAGAAGCTCGCGCTGCCCCACGTGTCCTGGGCGCGGGTTGGGCTCAACGCCCAAAACCGTATATGATGGCGCTTCCGCGGGCTGTTATCGATGGCCTTCTGGAAACCGATGTCCTGGCCGCGCCCGAAAAGATAGAGGGTGCTGAACGGGGCGGTGGGGTATGGCGAGTTGAATACGAAGGCCCGGGTCATCCCCCACGAGCTAGCCAGACTCAGTCGATCCGCTTCCGACCAGCCGGAGGTCGCAAAGGCCGATCGAAGCTGCTGGAGTGTGCCTATCAGTGCGACGTTGACGGGGTCTCCAGGCAACCCGTCGCCTGTGATTGTGTAACTGGGCACATGTTTTCGCTGGAGGATTTTAAGACCCAGGCGAATGACGCGCGGAAGAATAATATATGCGGCCAATCCATAGGTAATGCCCACAGCCAAAATCCAGGGCAACCTGCGGTCCGCGGTTTCAAAGACCACGAAGACAATCAACCAGACACTAAAAATGCCCAACCCAAAAATCAGCAGGCGTTGCAGGAAACGTATGAGCAATCTCACGATTTCATCGTCCGTTGAAAAGCGGGAATGACTGCGTAGCGGTTGCGAGGGTGCCCCATCGCGCAGCCAGCATCAATACCGACATCGAACTCAACGAGCGAGAAATGGTACGCGACCGGCCTTAAAGGGGGACATCCGCGGACCGGAATTCACCTTGCGCTGGGAAGGCTGAGATTGGTGCCGGCGCGCGCTTTCAGGGCACGCCGCGCCAGTCGACCTGCAGATCGTCAGGCGTCAGCGTGTCACGCGGCGCCAGTCCCGCCAGCGCCTCTGCAGTCTCGATGCCACCGATCGAACCGGTGTGGTCGGACGCCTTCTTGTCGGTGATGATCTGATAGAGCTTGCGGGCGCCTTCCTGGGCGCGCTGGCCGATCGCGGTGGCAGCCTGGCCGCCGACCTCGCAGGCCGCCGGCTGGCGCTTGCAGAACTGGCTCATGTCCGACACCGCGGCCGTCGCAGCCTGCACCGCTTCCGATGCGCCGATCTGCGGCGCCTTGTCGGATTCGGGTGTCTTGTCCCTGGGCAACAGCACGAGCACAAGCCCGAGCCAGAATACCATGCGGAGCAGAAAAAACATCGCGCGACCCCGGCCGTTTCTTTCGACCCTGTTGCGGTTGATCCCCAAAGTCAGTCCCTGACTAGCAGTCGTGGATAAATCGCAAGTGTTTGCATTGAGGTTAAATCGCCGAAAATTTGTGAAAAATCCGAACCAATCGATTCGGCGTAAATTTTCGATTGATGGCGGTTTTCAGCAAAAACACCGGCATAGCCGCCCATCCACCATTTCGAAACCATACGGTGCGGATTTTGGAAACCGGACGTTCACCATTCGCGTTGAATCGACCGTCGGGCGGGCGTCCGAAACCCGCGAAGCCCGGGTGTTTCGCGGTTGGCCGGCGCGCCTTAGCGTTCGCTTAATTTCGCTCTGACAGGTTGAGGCAACGATCAGGGGGCGTTCCGGCGCGTCTGTCCGACCAGAAAGCCGAAGCGCGAGAGCCGTGACAGTTTTGAATATCATCCGTGATTGTATCGATGCGTTGCTGCATCCGTCGGCGCGATATGACGCGCTGACGCGCGCCCGCCATCGCGCCTTCATGGCGCCGCGGCTGCTCGGAAGCCTCGCGGCTTTCGCGGCGTTCCCGGTCTATCTGGCGATGCGCGGCGCGCCGAGCGCGATCGAGGTCGCGGCCTTCGCATGGCTGATCGCGCCCATCATGCTGTCGTGGTTTCTGTCGCGCACCGGCCGCTACGAGGGCGCGCATGTGCTGTCGTCGCTGGCGCTGGCCGGTCTCGTGATGACGGTGGCGATGAGCACCGGCGGCATCGAATCCTTCGCCGCGATCTGGCTGGTGGTGGTTCCGCTCGAGGCCGCGCTTTCGGCGTCGCGCCGGGTGGTCGCATTTGCCTCGGCGCTGGCGCTGGCCTGCACCGCGCTGCTGATGGCGTTCGGCCATTTCGGCCTATTGCCCGCGGGAGATGTGAGCCCGGTGCTGCGCGGCGTCTTGATGGCGTTCGGCGTGGCGTCGGCGACGCTGTATGCCGCCGGGCTCGCCTTCGGCGCCGAATCGCTGGCGCGCACCGGCGCGGCGCTGCTCAATGTCGAGGAAGACCGCTATCGCCTGCTGGCGCGCAACATGAGCGACGTGATCTCGTGTCATCGCCGCAACGGCGCGGTGCAATTCATCTCGCCGGCCGCGGAGACGATGCTGGGAACGCAGGTGACGCGGCTGATCGGCCACGGATTGTTCGACCGCGTCCATGTCGCCGATCGCCCGGCCTATCTCACCGCACTTTCGGATGCGGCGCGCGGCGGCGAGGCGCGCAGCGTTGAATTTCGTGTCCGGCGCGACATGCCGCGCGGCCAGAATCAGCAAATCGACTTCATCTGGGTTGAAATGCGTTGCCGGCCGCTCGAGCAGGCCTCGACGACCGCGGCCGAGGCCGAGGTCGTCGCCGTGATGCGCGACGTCACTGACCGCAAGATCGGTGAACAGGCGCTCGACCTCGCGCGCATTGCCGCCGAGCAGGCGGACGCTGCAAAAACCCGCTTCCTCGCCACCATGAGCCATGAGCTGCGCACGCCGCTCAACGCCATTATCGGCTTCTCCGAGATGATCGTTCAGGAAGACGCGCTGCTGCTGGATGCGGCGCGCCGCAAGGAATACGCCCAGCTGATCAACGATTCCGGCCAGCATCTGTTGAGTGTGGTCAACGGCATCCTCGACATGTCGAAGATGGAATCCGGCAATTTCGAAATCGCGCCGGAGCCGTTCGCGCCGCGCGCCGCGCTGATCAACTGCTGCAACCTGCTGGCGCTGAAGGCGCGGGAAAACGGCATCGAGCTTGCGACCCGGGTGCCCGAGGATTTGCCTGTCATGACCGGCGATCCCCGCGCGTTCAAGCAGGTGGTGCTGAACCTCGTCTCCAATGCGATCAAGTTCACCGAACGCGGCGGCAAGGTGACGGCTTCCGCCGCCGTCGAAGGTTCGCGGCTGGTGCTGCGGGTCACCGACAACGGCGTCGGCATCGCGGCCGACGATCTCAAGCGCATCGGCGATCCCTTCTTCCAGGCCGGCAAGACCTACCAGCGGCGGCATGAAGGCACCGGCCTCGGGCTGTCGATTGTAAAGAGCCTGGTTGCCCTGCATGCCGGCGAACTCACCGTGCAAAGCCGGATCGACGAAGGCACCACGGTGACGGTCGCATTGCCGCTGACGTTCGCACCGCCGGCGCCGAAACCATCGAGCAATATCGCAACGCTCAAGCCGGCGTCGCGGTCCGGATCACAAGACCAGGCCCATCAGGTGAAGAAAAGTGCCTAGACAAAGCCCCAGGGACGACATGAGGGATGACATGCCGCGCCGCCGCCGTGGCGCCAGTGCCGTTGCGATCGAACCGGAGCGTGGTCTCGTCATGCGCATACTGCTGCGCAGTCCGAAAGACATGGTGGCGGGCGCGCTGGCCTTCGCCGCGGTCAGCGCCATCGTCGCCAACGCGCTGTGGCTGCAGGCGGGACGCCACCCATCGCCGATGTTCGGCGCGGTGGTCGCGATGCCGGCGATGGCGGTTGCCAACCCGCTGCCGCGACCGCGACCGCTTGATGCCGATGTCTCGGCTTTTGAAGCAAAGCTCAATGAGCCGAAAGCGCCTGATCCGCTCGCCAATCCGGTCAAGACGGCCAGCGCGCCGGCAGCAGTACCTGCCGCTATCGCACGGCCGCCCGCGCCGATCCCGGCTGCCCCCCGCGCCGACGCCATCGCCGGTTCGGGCTCGCGCCGTGTGGCGGCCGTGCAGCGCACGCTGACGGAATTTGGCTACGGCCAGCTGAAAGCGACCGGCACCGTCGGCTCCGACACCCAGGCCGCGATCCAGAAATTCGAGCGGGCGCGCAAGATCCCGGTGACCGGGCAGATGTCCGACCGCCTGGTGCAGGAACTGGTTGCGATGATCGGGCATCCGATCGACTAGCTCCGGCACGCTGATTTGAGCGATTGCCACCACTCATCGTGCGTGGCGGTGCTGCGAGGTAACGGCCAAGGTTGCCAGTCCGCCAGGCAGGCCCCGGTTATCTCCTAATCCCGGCAGTCTCAGTGCAATGCGGTGTAACATTCCAGGCGCGCCATGGAACGAGTCATCCGGATGACAGTTGTCCAGCGACCAAGCCCGAGTTTGCCCTTTGATTCTCAAAGCGAAATCATTGAGAGACTCTGAGATCAGGGAAGAAAAACCATTGCGTGTCTTCATTCTCGCATTGTCGGTCCTCGGAATTCTTGCCACTGCAAATGTTGCCAAAGCAGGTCCGAGCACGACCGAGCGCGAGTTGTTGGCATCCGTCGATCCGGCGACCTCTGCCGACCAGGCCACTCAGGAAACCGAAGACCAGATAGGCCTCGACAAGAAAAAGCGTCGCGACGTACAGCGCCGGCTGACCGGTCTCGGCTTCGACACCAGGATCAATGGACGGTTCGACGAGCCGACCCGCGCCGTCATCACGCGCTGGCAGGCGGCACGCGGCTATCCCAAGACCGGCTTTCTCGACACGCCGCAGCATCAGGCGCTACTGACCGAGTCCGTTTCAGCGGCGCACGCCAGCAGCGGCGACAAATCCGACGACGACCGTCCGGCCCGCCGCGGCGGGGGTGGTGCTCGCCATCATCGCAGTGGCGGTCCAGGTGGACTGATTGGCGGCGTGGTGGGCGGACTGTTCGGACACAGGTGACCCGACAAATTGTACGGGCGTTGGTTCTCGAGCGTTCGTCAGAGCGATCAAACTGGACGAGCGCGAGATGATCCCTGACCGGAGATGCCGAAATCGAAGCGATTGGCCAGGAAAGGATATCACCGGCTGCCTTCTGAAGCTGCTAGGTTACGCGCATTGACCGGGCCCAATCACTCCGGAGGCGCAATGCGGCGACGCGAGTTCATCTGTCTTCTCGGCGGCGGGGCGGCGGCTTGGCCGCTTGCAGTGCAGGCTCAGCAAACGTTCAGAATAGGGCTCCTCAATTCAGGTGCCGATAGTTTCTTCGTCGCGCCCTTTGTGGGGAAGCTCGAGGAACTTGGCTATCGAGAAGGCAAGAACATCGTCATCGAACGCAAATTCGCGGAAGGAAACTCAGACCGCCTGAAGGAATTTGCCGCAGACATGGTGCGACAGCATGTCGATGTAATCGTAACGATTGGGACGCCGGCAGGCTTTGCCGCGAAAGAGGCTACCAGCACCGTTCCTATTGTTTTCGGAGCCATGAGCGACCCGGTCGGCGTCGGTCTTGTCGAGAGTCTCGCCCGGCCCGGCGGGAATGCAACCGGCAATTCGCTGATGTCGCCGGAACTGAGCGCCAAGCGCCTCGAAATACTTCGCGCGCTCGTTCCAGGAATTTCCCGCTTTGCGATGCTTTGGGACTCATCAAATCCCGGGATGGCTCAGCGCGTCCGGGAAACCGAAATCGCCGCCGATCAGTCGCGCGTCCTGCTTCATACAGTGGGGCCCCGAACTATCGAAGAACTGGAGGCGGCTTTCTCTGAACTGCTGGTTCAGCGGCCGGACGCGCTCCTGGTGACAACGGAGGCTTTCACCAGACAGCATCGCGTCCGCATTCTCGATTTTGCGAAACGCAATAAAATTCCGGCCATGTTCGAGGATAGCTCCTACGTCGAAGCCGGCGGCCTGATGTCTTACGGGCCCGATTACGAGGAGGTCTTCAAGACAGCGGCCGTCCTGGTCGTCAAGATATTGAGAGGCGCCAAGCCAGCCGATTTGCCGATTGAGCAACCCACGAAATTCCAGTTGTTCATCAACCTCAAGACTGCAAGCTCGCTCGGGATCGAAGTCCCGCCAACTCTGCTTGCGATGGCCAATCGCGTCATCGAATAAGTATCAGAAAACTTCTATTTTGGCGGCCGGGCATTGAAGGGCGCCGCCGTTCGGCTCGACATCGAGCGCCCAAAGATCCCAATATCCCCGGGTGGTCGCCTGTGCGGACAACGAGAAAACGCCAAACAGAGCGACAAGGATCGGTCGCGCTATCATTGTCATACCCGGCTGATATCGTCCATTACGCCGCGCGCCGCACAAAGCTCGGATCGAGGTCCTTCACCGAGCGCGCTCCGCATTGCTGCATGGCCGCGCGGGTTTCGGTGCGCACGATCTCCAGCACCCGCTCGACGCCTTGCTGGCCGAAGGCCCCTAGCCCCCACAGATAGGGCCGGCCGATGCCGACCGCGGCGGCGCCCATCGCCAGCGCCTTGACCGCGTCGGTGCCGCGGCGGACACCGCTGTCGAAGATCACGGGCATTCGGCCGTTCACCGCAGTGATGATCTCCGGCAGCGCGTCGATGGTGGAGCGGCCATTGTCCTCGCCGCGTCCGCCATGGTTGGAGACGAGAATTCCGTCGATCCCGTTCTGCGCCGCCATATCCGCGTCGCCTGACGTGACGATGCCCTTGAGCACGATTTTCATGCGGGTGATGTCACGCATTTTTTTGATGGTGTCCCACGAGAGATTGGAGGACTCACCGCCGCCGGTGATGCTCGTAAGATCGATGCCGTCGTAATTGTGCCGGCGGACCGAGCGCGCCGCGAAGCTGGAGCGATCGTGACAGCCCGAACAGTCGCGGGTATCGCTGCGCATCAGCCGGAACAGGGTTTCCTGGTTGCGGCCGGCGATGCGGTCGACCGTGACCATCAGCACCGGACAGCCCGCGGCTTCGGCCCGCTTGATCAGCGCCTGCGCCACCTCCCATTTCGGCGACGCGTAGAGCTGAAACCAGACCGGCGCCCCGCGCGCCTTCGTCACGTCTTCGACCGAAAAATTCGAGGAGGTCGACAGGATCTGCAGGTGATTGCCGGCGCGCGCGGCTCTCGCGACGGCAAGCTCGCCGTCGGGATGAAAGAACTGGTTGCCGCCGGTCGGGCACACAAAAACCGGCGAATCATATTTGGCGCCGAACAGCTCGACCGTCGTGTCGACCCTGGTGACGTCGTTGAGACGGTGCGGCATCAGCTGGAATTTCAAAAAATCCGCGCGGTTGGCGCGCAGCGTGACCTCGTCGTCGAGGCCGGAGGCCATGTAGCCGAAATGCGCCGGCGGAACGTTCTTGCGCGCCACCGGTTCGAAGTCGAACACATTGATGGCGTCCTTCGGGTTATCGATCAGGTCGCCGCTCGGCGCCCAGATCATCGGATCGGGCAATTTGGACGGCGTTTCCATGCCGTGGGCTGACAGCTCGCTGGAGGCGAGCAGCGGACTTGCCGCGAGGTATTGCAGAAAGCGGCGGCGGCTAGTGGCGCGAACGAGCGGCGACGTCATTCGAAACTCCTCCCATGCAAGCTTTTTTTCTTCTGTTGCGTGGAGGATAGCAGCCGGCGGGGTTGCCCGGAAGCCATCGGCGGTGTTTCGGGAAGGCACTGGCGCCGTTTAGGCCGCCGTCCTATCGTCGTCAGATGCGATTGAAATCAGCCATCTGGGTCTCTGCTTATTTGCGCCGCTGCCAGACCGATGGCGTGTTCGGCGCTGTGCGCCGGCGCGGCGCGGAAGAGGCGGGCGCGGTATTCGTCAAGGTGGCGCTGCTCGACGGCAATGCCATGCTCTATATCCCGGCGCCACAGACCGTTTATGACGACAGCCGGCCAGTCGAGCGGATTTTCATGCCGATGTCGAAAGAGCCGGTGCCGGAGGCATCAGTTGAAGAGCGTCTCGCCAAGGAAATCCGCTTCGATCCCGACGCCTGGATCGTCGAGACCGAGGACCGGGCAGGGCGGCACTTTCTCGATCTGGCGAAAGCCTAGCGGGCTTCGTTAGTTTGCGCGTATTCTGATCGCAAAACCGGCGTCCACTTTTGCGGAATACGCGCTAGCCTTGGGAGCCGGTGCGCACGGCAGGCGCGGCGCCGGGTTGCACGGCCGGGCGGCTTTGCGCCGGCGCCGCGCGGGCACGATTGCGTTCGTCGTCGTAAAGCGCGGGGCGATATTTGGCGCGGGTGACCGCCATGGTGGAGCCGCGCCACGCCGCCAGCATGATCAGCGCGGACCGCTCGCTCAGCCGGTCGTATAGCCGCGAGATCCGGTAGACGTAGTTGACGGATCCAAGTTCGGGATTGAGAAACATCAATACACGCTGGAAAACCGGGCTCGGCATGTCCAGCGCTCTGGCCGCGCAAGCCAACGGCTCGCCGCCGGGATCGTTGACCACTTGGGCTGCGACCCGCGCCGGCAGGATCAGGGCCTCGCCAAGCTCCAGTGTGAAGTTCTCGACGTCCTCGGCGAAGGCGGCCATTTCCAGCGTCTCGATGGCGCGCCGGGCGCGGGCGGCGGGAATCCGC
>Ga0302322_100001587_pt1 | contig 18702 bp, 16 predicted proteins | sample Fen_T0_2_FD_203757 | JGI IMG/M metagenome (GOLD analysis project Ga0302322, IMG submission 203757) | Peat permafrost microbial communities from Stordalen Mire near Abisko, Sweden - Fen_T0_2 | ecosystem: Environmental > Terrestrial > Soil > Wetlands > Permafrost | place: Sweden: Abisko... | reverse complement strand
CCAGGCCTTCTTCCCGGGCCAGGAGGGCGGCAGCGCCGTCGCGGGGGTGCTCGCCGGGCGGGTCAACCCCTCGGGGCGGCTGCCCATCGAGTTCCCGCAGAAGCCGTCGGACATCACCCTCAGCTACCTGGCGCCGAGGCTGGGCCAGGCCAACGAGGTCAGCTCGGTCGACCCGACGCCGCTCTTCCCGTTCGGGCACGGGCTCGGCTACACGACGTTCGAGTGGACCGACGCCGCGACGGACGTCACGAGCATCCCCACCGACGGCGCCGTGTCGGTGAGCTGCGTCGTCCGCAACACCGGCGAGCGGGCGGGCAGCGACGTCGTCCAGCTCTACCTGCACGACCCGGTGGCGCAGGTGACCCGGCCCGTGGTGCGGCTCGTCGGGTACGCGCGGGTCGACCTCGCCCCCGGCGAGGCGCGGCGCGTCCGGCTGCGGGTGCCCGCGGACCTGACGTCGTTCGCGGGCCGGTCCGGCCGCCGCGTCGTGGAGCCCGGACTGGTGGAGCTGCGGCTCGCGCGGTCGTCGGCCGACGTCGTCGCGACCCTGCCGGTGCAGCTGACCGGGCCGGAGCGGCAGGTCGGCTTCGACCGCGCCTTCTTCTCCGAGGCGACGGTGGAGCCGCTCTTCTGACGGCCTCCCCGCCCAACGGTCACGGGCCCCGGTCGTACCGCCCTCGGGCGGTCGCGGCCGGGGCTTCGCCGTCCCGCGGGCCGGGTTGCGTCAGGTCACAGGTGACGGTTGCCCGGGCACCTGTCACCGTGGGGCGGTGACGACGGCCCCTCCACCGGCTGCCCCCGGGAGCGCTGCCCCCGGGGGTCCGGCGCCCGGCAGCGCTGCCCCCGAGACGGCGCTCGCCGGGTTCGCGCGGGCGGTGCGGGCGGCCGGGGTGCCCGTCACGCCCGACCGCACCCTCGCCTTCCTGCAGGCCGTCGCGGCCGTGGGCGCGGACAGCGGACCCGGCGTCTACTGGGCCGGGCGTGCGACCCTCTGCGGCGAGCCGGACCACCTGCCCCGCTACGACCAGGTGTTCGACGCGTGGTTCTCGGGGCGCAGGCCGCGCCCGGCGCCCGGCCGCGGCGCCGCGGTCACCCGGGCCCTGCCGCCGCTCACGGACCGCGACCCCCCGAGCGCGGACGCCGAGGACGGCGACCCGGACGCCGTCCGGGCGCGGGCGAGCGCCGTCGAGGTGCTGCGGCAGCGCGACCTGGCCGAGCTGACCCCCGCCGAGCGGCGGCTGCTGGCGGAGCTGTTCGCGCGGATCCGGCCGGTGCCGCCCCGCCGCCGGGCCCTGCGGCAGCGCCCCGCCCACCGCGGCGCGGTCGACGCCCGGCGGACGCTGCGCGAGCAGGTCCGGCGGGCGGGCGAGCCGGGTCGGATCCGCTACCGGCACCCGGCACGGCGGCCCCGCCGGGTCGTCCTGCTGGTCGATGTCTCCGGCTCGATGTCCGGCTACGCGGACGCGCTGCTGCGGCTGGCGCACGTCTGGGTGCGCAGCGCCCCCCGGACGACGGAGGTGTTCACCGTCGGGACCCGCCTCACCCGGGTGACGCGGGCCCTGCGTGAGCGCGACGCCGAGACGGCGCTGCGGGGCGCGGGCGGGCAGGTGCCCGACTGGTCGGGCGGCACCCGGCTCGGCGAGGTGCTGCGCGCCTTCCTCGACCGGTGGGGCCAGCGCGGGACGGCGCGGGGCGCCGTCGTCGTCCTGTTCTCCGACGGGTGGGAGCGCGGCGACCCCGCCCTGCTGGGGGAGCAGATGGCGCGGCTGCGTCGGCTGGCGCACCGGGTGGTCTGGGTCAACCCGCACCGGGGCCGGGCGGGTTACCGTCCGGTGCAGGGCGGGATCGCGGCGGCGCTGCCGTTCGTCGACGACTTCCTGGCGGGGCACTCGATGGCGGCGTTCGGGGAGCTGGTGGAGGTGGTCGGTCGTGCGTGAGGTGCTGCCGGAACTGCTCGGGTGGTGGCGGGACGGGCGGACCGTCGCGGTGGCGACCGTGGTCGCCACGTGGCGGTCGGCGCCGCGCCCGGCGGGCGCGTCCATGCTGCGCGGGCCGGACGGCGAGGCCGTGGGCAGCGTGTCCGGCGGCTGCGTCGAGGGCGCCGTCTACGAACTGGCCGAGGAGGTCGTCGGGACCGGGACGCCGGTGCTGCAGCGGTACGGCATCAGCGACGACGACGCGTTCGCCGTCGGCCTGACCTGCGGCGGCATCCTCGACGTCTTCGTCCAGGCGGTGTCTGCGAGCACCTTCCCGCAGCTCGACCGGGTGGCCGCGGACGTCGCGGAGGGCCGGTCCGTCGCCGTCTGCACGGTCGTCGAGCACCCTGACCCGGCCCGGGTGGGGCGTCGCCTCGTCGTCCGCCCGGACACCGCGCCCGAGCCGGTGGCGGGCTCGCTCGGGTCGGAGCGGGTGGACGCCGCGGTGGCGGACGACGCCCGCGGCCTGCTCGCCGCGGGCCGCACCGAGACGCTCACCTACGGCCCCGACGGGGAGCGGCGCGGGGAGGGGCAGCGGGTCTTCGTGTCGGCGTTCGCCCCCAAGCCGCGCCTGCTCGTCTTCGGGGCGATCGACTTCGCGGCGGCGGTGGCCCGGGTGGGCTCCTTCCTCGGGTACCACGTCACCGTCTGCGACGCCCGGCCCGTCTTCGCGACGCGCAGCCGCTTCCCCGACGCGGACGACGTCGTCGTCGAGTGGCCCCACCGCTACCTGGCGGCGGAGGCCGCGGCCGGGCGGGTCGACGCGCGGTCGGTGCTCGCCGTCCTCACCCACGACCCGAAGTTCGACGTCCCGCTGCTGGAGGTCGCGCTGCGGCTGGACGTCGCCTACGTGGGGGCGATGGGGTCGCGGCGCACCCACGACGACCGGCTGAAGCGGCTCGTCGAGGCCGGGCTCACCCCGGCCGACCTGGCCCGGCTGTCGTCGCCGATCGGTCTCGACCTGGGCGCCCGGACGCCGGAGGAGACCGCCGTCAGCATCGCCGCCGAGATCATCGCCCTGCGCTGGGGCGGCGACGGCGGCCGCCTGGCCGGGCGCGACGGCCCGATCCACCACCCCCCGACCGCGTAGACCCCCACCGCCCCTCCCGCGGCGATCACGAGAATATTTGGAAGCCAGGTATTGTATCAGGATCAGTGTGCAGTTCACCCGCGGACATGTCGACATAGGTGTCATGTCCGACGCTCTGGCGAACGTGGTGGCCCGGTCCGTGCGCGCCGAGCGGGCTCGCCGCGGGATGTCGCAGACCGAGCTGGGTGCCCTGCTGGGCTGGTCGCAGACCAAGGTGTCGCAGGTGGAGTCGGGGGCGCGGCGGCTCTACGCCCACGAGCTGCCCGAGGTGTGCACCGCCCTGGAGATCTCGCTGATCCGCCTGCTGGAGGGCGCCAGCAAGGAGGACCTGGAGGCGCTCGGCCTCACCCCACCCCGCCGCCGGGGCGGGGAGGACTGAAGACCCAGGTCGACGCCTCGCCGACGAGCGCGTACCCGAGCCGCGCGTAGACGCCGTTCGACGTCAGGTTCGCCAGGTCGGTGTGGAGCATGACGCCGCCCGCGCCCGCGTCCAGGGCGGCCCGGGTCGCCGCGGCCGTGACCCCGGTCGCGTACCCGCGCCCGCGCCGGTCCCGCGGGGTGTAGACCGGCCCGACCCGGGCCAGGCCACCGGGTGAGGGCACCTGCCAGCCCGCGAGGCTGACGGGCGCGCCGCCGTCCTCCCAGAGGATCACCTGGCCGGCCGCCAGCCGCCGCACGAACAGCGCCGCGTGGGCGCGGGCGGCCTCCGGGCCCGGGGGGCGGCCCGGGTGCGCCTCCACCGCGAAATCGACGAACCACTCCGTGACCAGGGGCTCGTCGGCGGCGACCGCCGTCCGGGCGGTGCCCGGGACCCCGGCCGGCGCGACGAGGTCGCCGAGCAGCCGCACCCCCTCGGCCATGACCCGTTCCGCGTCGGCCCCGGTGAGCTCGCACCAGCGCCGCGCGAACGCGAGCGTGGCGTCCGCGTCGCCGCGGACGGCGTCCAGCGGGTGGGACGTCGCGTGCAGCAGGTCCGCGAGGGCGGCGGCGGCGCCGTCCGGCATGGTCGTGAGGGCGGGCTCGAACCCGGTGGTGCACATCACCGCCCCGCCGGGCGCGCCCGCGGCGTCCGCCGCGACCAGCCAGAACGAGCCGGGTGGCTGCGGGCGGCCGTCGAGCGCCGCGACCGCCACCGAGGCCGTCACGTTCGTGCCCAGGGGGTCGGCGTCGATCAGGGGGCGCAGCCGGTCGAGCAGGACGGCGGCGTCGGTGATCCGCTCCACCTCCCAGCGGCTGTCGGGGTCGGGATCGTCGGGTGCGGCGTCGGGTGCGGCGTCGGGTGCGGCGTCGGGTGCGGCGTCGGGTGCGGGCTGCATGGGCCGAGTCTGCCGCCGGGGTCCGGGTGGGTGTCATCCGGTTTACCCGGGCAGTGACGCACGGTGCATGCCTCGGAACTCTTGTGCTCAAGGACGAAAGCATCTTGGATCTGTGTGTTGTGTCACATCGGGGTGGCGCGAGCGCGGCCACCCCGCCGACGGCTCCGCTGTGCCGGTCCCCAGGACCCGGCGCGGCGGGCGGAGGAGGCGTGAGGCCGGATGGCGACCAGACCGATCACCCTGACCGTGGACGGCGTCGAGTACCGCGACGACGTCGAACCCCGTACGCTGCTCGTGCAGCATCTGCGGGAGCGCCTGGCCCGCACCGGGACCGTCGTCGGCTGCGACACCGGCAACTGCGGCGCCTGCACCGTGCACCTCGACGGGCGCAGCGTGAAGTCGTGCCAGGTGCTGGCCGTCCAGGCGGACGGCGGCGAGGTCACCACGATCGAGGGCCTGGCGGCCCCGGACGGCACCTTGCACCCCGTGCAGCGCGCCTTCCACGAGTGCCACGCGCTGCAGTGCGGCTTCTGCACGCCCGGAATGATCATGCAGGTGGTCGACCTGCTGCGCGACGACCCGGACCCGACCGAGGAGCGCATCCGCGAGGGACTGGAGGGCAACCTCTGCCGCTGCACCGGCTACCAGAACATCGTCCGCGCGGTCCGGGCGGCGGCCCGCGCGGGCGCCGTCGACCCGGCGACCGCGGAGGGCGGGCGATGACCGCCGTCGAGCAGGGCGTCGCGGAGGACCGGGCGGGCGACCGCGAGTTCGGCCGGGCCCGCCGCCGCAAGGAGGACGCCCGGCTCGTCACCGGCCGCACCCGCTGGACGGACAACATCGTGCTACCGGGCATGCTGCACCTCGCGCTCGTCCGCAGCCCGGTGGCCGCCGCCCGGATCGCCGCGATCGACGTCGCGGCGGCCCGGTCGGCCCCCGGCGTCGTCGGCGCCTGGACCGGGCCCGACCTGGCGGGGTCCGCGGCGGGCCTGCCCTGTGCCTGGCCGATCACCGACGCGATGCGCGCGCCCGTCCACCCCGCCGTCGCCCAGGACGCCGTCCGGCACGCGGGCGAGGTCGTCGCCGTCGTCGCGGCGCGGTCGGCGGCGGCGGCACGGGACGCCGCGGACCTGGTCGACGTCGAGTACGACGACCTGCCCGTCGTCCTCGACCTCGAGGCCGCGCTGGCCGAGGGGTCGCCGCTCGTCCACCCCGACCTCGGGAGCAACGAGAACGCGACGTGGGTCTTCGACTCCGCCGAGGCGGGCACGGGCGCCGACGTCGACGAGCTCATCGCCGCCGCCCGCGCCGATCCCGGCAGCGTCGTCCTGGAACGCCGCTACCGCCAGCAGCGGCTGGTCCCGGCGTTCCTGGAGCCGCGGTCCGTCGTCGTCGACCCGACGGGCGAGCAGGTCGTCGTCTGGTCGGCCACGCAGGTGCCGCACTTCGTGCGCATCTTCATGGCGCTGGTCACCGGGACGCCGGAGTCCAAGATCCGGGTGATCGCCCCGGACGTCGGCGGCGGGTTCGGCGGCAAGCTGCAGTTCACGCCCGAGGAGGTCATCACCTTCCTCGTGGCGCGGCAGCTGCGCCGGCCGGTCAAGTACACCGAGACGCGCTCGGAGTCGATCCAGGCCGCCCACCACGGGCGCGACCAGGTGCAACGGCTCACCCTCGCCGCCCGCCGCGACGGCACGGTCACCGCGCTGAAGGCCGAGATCCTCGCCGACATGGGCGCCTACCTCGGCCTGGTGACGCCGGGCGTGCCGATCCTCGGCGCATTCATGTTCAACGGGATCTACAAGTTCGCCGCGTACCGGTTCGTCTGCACGAACGTGTTCACCCACAAGACCTGGACGGACGCCTACCGCGGCGCCGGGCGGCCCGAGGCGACGTTCGCGATCGAGCGGCTCATGGACTCCCTCGCCGCCGAGCTGGGCCGCGACCCGCTGGAGCTGCGCGAGCAGAACTGGATCCGCGCCGAGGAGTTCCCGTTCACGACGGTCGCCGGCATGACGTACGACAGCGGCGACTACGGCGCCGCCACCGCGCGGGCGCGGGAGCTGTTCGACTACGACGGGCTGCGCCGCGAGCAGGCCGGGCGCCGGGCCCGTGGCGACGCCGTCCAGCTCGGCATCGGGATCTCGACGTTCACCGAGATGTGCGGGCTGGCGCCGTCGCGGGTGCTGGGTGCCCTCCGGTACGTCGCGGGCGGCTGGGAGAACGCGCAGGTCAGGATGCTGCCGACGGGCAAGGTCGAGGTGGTGACGGGCACGAGCGCCCACGGGCAGGGACACGAGACGGCGTTCAGCCAGATCGTGGCCGACCGGCTCGGGGTGGCGTTCGAGGACGTCGAGGTCCTGCACGGCGACACCCAGGTGGCCCCGCGCGGGCTGGACACGTACGGCTCGCGGTCGCTCGTCGTCGGCGGCGTCGCGATCCACCACGCGCTGGAGAAGGTCGTCGAGAAGGCGCGGCGGATCGCCGCCCACCAGCTCGAGGCGAGCCTGGACGACGTCGAGTTCGACCGCGGCCGGATCACGGTCCGCGGCACCGACCGGGGGACGACCCTCGCCGCGATGGCGTTCGCCGCCCTCGACGCGCACAACCTGCCCGACGGGATGGAACCGGGCATCGACGCCGAGGCCACCTTCGACCCGGAGAACTTCTCGTTCCCGCACGGCACGCACCTGGCCGCCGTCGAGGTGGACACCGAGACCGGCCGGTCGCGGGTGCGGACCTACGTGGCCGTCGACGACGTCGGGACGGTCGTCAACCCGCTCATCGTCGAGGGCCAGGTGCACGGCGGCCTCGCCCAGGGCGTCGCGCAGGCCCTCTACGAGGAGGCGCGGTACGACGAGTCCGGCACCCTCACCACGGCGTCCTTCGTCGACTACCCGATCCCGAGCGCCGTCGACCTGCCCCCCTGGACGACGGACCGCACGACCTCCCCGGCGACGTCCAACCCGCTCGGCGTCAAGGGCGTCGGCGAGGCCGGGACGATCGCCTCCACGCCGGCGATCGTGAACGCGATCGTCGACGCGTTGCGCCACCTCGGCGTCCACGAGGTCGAGATGCCCTGCACCCCGCAGCGTGTGTGGCGGGCCCTGCAGGTGGCAGGTGCCGGGGGCGGTGACGCCGTCACGGCCGGTGCGGCGTCACCGCCCGCCGGTTCCCCTCCCGGCTCCCCGTCCGGCGCTCCGCCGGGGGCCGTGCCTGACGGCCCGCCGGTGACCGGTCGCGGCCCGGCCGTGCACCTGGGCGCAGGCGGGGACCTCGGGCCGCTGGCGGACGGCGGGGCGTCGCCGCCGGGCGCGCCCTCGGACGGCACCACCCTCGGCGAGAGGTTCGAGGCGGACCGCGAGCCCGGAGGTGACCGGTGATCCCCGTCGCGTTCGACTACGAGGCGCCCGGCAGCGTGGACGAGGCCCTGCGGCTGCTCGCGGAGGCGGCCGACGGCGGGCGCGAGACGGCCGTGCTCGCGGGCGGCCAGAGCCTGCTGCCCGTCCTGCGGATGCGGCTGGCCGCGCCCGACCTGGTCGTCGACCTCGGCCGGGTGCCGGAGCTGCGCGGCGTCCGCGAGGAGGCTGACGAACTGGTGATCGGAGCGATGACGACGCACGACGACGTCGTCCGCGAGCCGCTCGTCCGCCGGCACGCGCTGCTGCTCTCGCTGGCCGCGCAGACGGTCGCCGACCCGCAGGTGCGCCACCGCGGCACGTTCGGCGGGGCCCTCGCCCACGCCGACCCGGCCGGTGACCTGCCGGCCCCGGCGCTGGCCCTGGGCGCGCGGTTCGTCATCGCCGGTCCGGCGGGGCGCCGCACGGTCGAGGCGGCGGACTTCTTCCGGGACCTGTTCACGACGGCGATCGAGGACGGCGAGGTGCTCGTCGCCGTCCGGGTGCCCCGGCACACCGGGTGGGGGGCCCGCTACGAGAAGTTCAGCCTGGTGGCGCAGGCGTGGTCGATCGTCGGGGTCGCGGCGACCGTGCGCCTCGACGGCGACCGGATCGCGCAGGCCCGGGTGGCGCTCACCCACCTCGGCCCGGTGCCGGTCCGGGCCACGGCCGTGGAGGAGGCGCTGGCGGGGCGGCCCGCGACGGCCGAGGTGATCCGGGAGGCGGCCTCGCACGCCGCGGACGGCACGTCGCCCCCCGCGGACGCCCAGGCCGACGAGGACTACCGCCGCCACCTCGCGACGGTGCTCACCGGGCGTGCGGTGCGGGCCGCCGCGGGCGTCCCGGCCTGACCCTGGGCGCACGAGGGCGCCCTGACCTGGTGCCCGACGGCCCGCCCGACGAGACGAGGAGCCGGACAGCGTGGAACTGGAGCACGAGTTCACCGTCCCCGCGGACGTCGAGACCGCGTGGGCGACCCTGCTCGACCTGGAGGGGGTCGCACCCTGCTTCCCGGGCGCGACCCTCACCGGCCGGGACGGCGACGCGTTCACCGGCCGGGTGGCGGTGAAGCTCGGCCCGGTGTCGCTGCAGTACGCGGGCCGGGGGCGCTTCGTCGAGCGGGACGACGTCACCCATCGCGCCGTCATCGAGGCCCACGGCACCGACCGGCGGGGCAACGGCACGGCCGGGGCCACCGTCGTCGCCCGGCTCGAACCCCGGGGAGGGGCGACCCGCGTCGTCGTGGAGACCCGGCTCAAGGTCACCGGGCGGCCGGCGCAGTTCGGCCGGGGCGTCCTGCAGGACGTCGGCGGCCGCGTCGTCCAGCAGTTCGCCGACAACCTGGCGCGCCGCCTCACCGGCACGTCACCGGCAGCCGCGCCGCCGCCGCCGTCGGCGCCGCCGCCACCACCGTCCGCGCCGTTCGGGGGGCAGGCGGCTCCGGCGCCGGTGCCGCCGGTGCCGCCGGTGCGCGCGGTGCCGCTGCCGCCGCCCCGGACGGGAGCGCAGCTCGACCTGGGCGGCGCCGTCCTGCCGGTGCTCACCCGCCGCTACGCGCCGACGGTCGTCGCCGTCCTGGTGACAGCCCTGGTCACCTGGCGGCTGGCCCGCCGCCACTGAGCCCACCCACCCTCCGCCCCCGCCCCCACTCGTGATCCCGGATTGCATGATCACCACGGGGTGGGGGCCGGGGGTGGGGCTGCCTCAGGAGGGGGTGCCGGCCAGGACGGTCTCCTCGTCGGGGTCCGTCTCGGCGGACGGCGCCTCCGGCCCGGCGAGCAGCGCGGGCAACGGCCGGGCGTGCACGACGGTGAGCCGGGAGACGGCGCGGGTGAGGACGACGTACAGGCGGCGCAGGCCGGTGCGCTCGTCGGGCTCGGCGTCGGCGATCTCGGCCGGGTCGACCACTACGACGTGGTCGTACTCCAGGCCCTTGGCGACCGTGGCGGGGACCAGCCAGACCCTGACCGGTTCCGGGTCGGCGTCGGGCTCCGCGGCGACCCCGGCCGCGGGGCGCGCCTTCGGCGCGACGTCGTCGCCGAGCCGCTCGTGCGCGACCCCCGCGCCCGCCAGCTGCTGGTGCATCGCGCGCACGCGGTCGTCTGGGACGATCACGCCGACCGACCCCTCGTGGTCGAGGGCCTCGCGCACCGCCTCGACCATGCCCCGCCCCAGTCCGGCGGCCGGGACGGCGACCAGCCGCAGGCTGCCGGGATCCTCGCGCACCGACGTCGGGGGCTGCAGGCCCGGCGCCGCGACGGGCAGCAGCCGCGCCGCGAAGTCGATGACGGCGGCGGGCACGCGGAACCCGCGGTGCAGTTCCTGCAGCTGGGCCCGCGGGTGGCCGAGATGGGCCAGCGACTCCTCCCACGACCGGGTCGCCCACGGCGTCGTGCCCTGGGCCAGGTCGCCGAGCACCGTCACCGATCCGGTCGAGCAGCGCCTGCCGACGGCGCGCAGCTGCATGGGGGAGAGGTCCTGCGCCTCGTCGAGCACCACGTGGCCCAGGCTGGGCGTGCGGCGCAGCAGGTCGCCCAGCTCGTCGAGCAGGGCGGCGTCACCGCTCGACCAGCGGGCCGCCCCGGGCGTGCGCGGCGGGACCGGCCAGGCCAGCAGGTCCTGCTCGTCGGGGGACAGCACGCCGTCCGCGCACGCGGCCCGGAAGCCGGCGTCGGCGAGGAGGCGGAACAGCACGGCCTTGGGGTCGAGCGCCGGCCACACCTCGTCGACCTGACGGCGCACCTCCCGGCTGCGGGCGACGGCGTCCTGCACCCGGTCGTCCGGCGAGTCGCCCGCCTCCTCCATGAGCACGAGCAGGGCGTGTGCGAGCCGCTGCGGCAGCAGGTCGCGCGCGGCGGCATAGCGGACTCCTCGCCCGCGCAGCTCGTCGACGATCGTGTCCACCTCGTGCCCGGGCAGGCGCCAGCGCCGGGAACCGCGCGGCAGCACGAGCGGGCCCGTGGCGCGGCGGGTCGCCGACCAGACGGCGCGGCGCAGCACCTCCGCCATCCGCGCGTCGCCCTTGAGGACGGCGACGGGCGTCGGGTCGGTGCCCCGGACCGTGACCGCCCCGGCCAGCTGCTCGACCGTCGTGTGCCGGACCTCGGCCTCCCCGAGGCTCGGCAGGACGGCGCTCACGTGGTCGAGGAACGACCGGTTGGGGCCGACGACGAGCACGCCGGCGCGGCCGAGGCGCTCCCGGTAGGCGTAGAGCAGCCAGGCCGCGCGGTGCAGCCCGACGGCGGTCTTGCCCGTGCCGGGCGCGCCCTGGACGCAGACGCTGACGTCGGCGTCCGCGCGCACGATCTCGTCCTGCTCGGGCTGGATCGTCGCCACGATGTCGCGCATCGGTCCCACGCGGGGGCGCTCGATCTCCCGGGCGAGGATGGCGCTGTGCACGACGCCGTCGCCGTCCTCTTCCGGTTCCGTGGGCGGCGCCGCGGCCTGCGGTGAGGTGGCGCCGGTCAGCGGCTCGTCCTCGTAGGCGCTGATCCGGCCGCGGTCGACGCCGAAGCGGCGGCGGCGCTCCACTCCCAGCGGGTCGCGCCGGCTCGCCCGGTAGAACGCCCGGGAGATGCCGGCCCGCCAGTCCACGACCACGGGGTCGCCCTGCTCGTCGGCCACGTGCCGGCGGCCGACGTACCAGCGCTCCCCGCTCGCCATGTCGAGCCGGCCGAAGAACAGCGTGGTGGCGGGGTCGTCGATGAGGGACTGGGCGCGCCGCCACAGGGCGGCGGCCAGGTACTCGGTGGACACCGCGTTGCCGCCCTGTGCCTCCAGGGCGAGGGCACCGGCGCGCATCCGCGCCAGCTGGGCCCTCGCCCGCTCCAGGTAGGTCTGTTCGGCCACCAGTACCGGGTCAGGGTCGTCAGGCACGGTGTTCCACGTTACGCAGGTGCGGGCCCTTGGTCGATGCGATATCTGCAGGTGGCTGTTACTCTCATGGAAGGTGAACATCAGATGAACTGGAGGTGTACCGATGACTGCTGTCGTGCAGGAGATCGGTCACCGGATGCAGGCGTCGCTGCGACCGGTGGCCCGGTGGGTGGTCGTCCGGGAGCAGGACGGCCCGGCTCGGCTCGAGATGGTGTGGTCCGTCCCCGATCCCGACGCGGCCCTGCCCGGCCTGACCACGACGACGGCGTGAGCGCTCGCCGCAGGAACGACGCCCACCCGGACGACGGACGCCGGGCGGCGCGGGGTGCAGGCCGTCCACCCCACGCCGACCCGGCCCGCTGAGCGCCGGACGCCGTCGCCCCGCTAACGGGCGAACATGCGGGCGGCGGACTCCTCCGCCTGCGCGTACTGCTGGCCCGCGATCGCCAGGGCGCGCTGGATCTCCTCCAGGCTCGCCCGGACGCGCTCCTGCGTCGCCCGCCAGTCGGTGACCACGTGCTGGAACGAGGACGCCGCCTGCCCCCGCCAGCTCCCCTGGAGCTCGACCAGGTGTCGCATCATCGTGTCGACCTGGGTCGTGATCTGCTGTGCCGACGTCTGCACGGCCCCGGCGGCCTGGGCCACCTGGGCGCTGTCGACCTCGTAACGGCTCATGGCCGTCGACCTCCCTCCGGCGCCGGGCGTCCCTCGCCCCCCGAGCCGAGCCTTCCCCGCCGGGTGGCGCCATCAGCAGAGTGGCACCGCGACCGCCGTCGCCGTCCGCGCTGTCCACAGCCCCCCGGTCGTCCACAGGCCGGTGCCCCGTCGCGGGCCGGACCTGAGAGACTCGATCGGGTGAGCACCGTCGCCCGCCCAGGTCCCCCACCCACCCGTCCGGCCCGGGTCCGCCGGCTGCGCCGGGCCGCGGTCGCCGTCCTCGTGGTGGTGCTGCTCCTGCTCGTGGCGGTCGCCGGCATCGGCTGGTACTTCTCGGGCATCGCCGTCGCGCTCGGGTCGCACGACTTCCGGCCCGACGCGACCGTCCGGTCCGTCGACGTCGCGACCATCCGCCTGAGCAGCACGGACTCCACCCGCGAGCCGGGGGATGCGGCGCTGGAGTGGGCCGGCGGGTACGGCAGGCTCGGCGCCGTCCTGGCGACCGGCCCGGACGACGTCACGCGCGCCTTCACCCCGGTCACCGGCCGCCCGGCGCCCGGGACGTCCGTGCAGGTCGACATCTTCGAGCCGCGCAGCGATCCCCGCACGGCCCTCGGGCTGGCCTTCACCGACGTCGGCCTGCCCGGCGAGCTGGGCGCCCTGCCCACCTGGTACGTGCCCGCGACGTCGTCGCAGGGCACCTGGGCCGTCTTCGCCCACGGGCACGACTCCTCCCGGCAGGAGTCCCTGCGCTACCTGGCCCTGCTGCACGAGCGCGGCCTGCCCGTGCTCGTGCCCTCGTACCGCAACGACGTCGGCGCGCCCGCCAGCCCCGACGGGCAGCAGCACCTGGGCGACACCGAGTGGCGCGACCTGGAGCCCGCGGTCCGGTTCGCCCTCGACCACGGCGCCCGCGACGTCGTCCTGCTGGGGTGGTCGATGGGCGGCGCGCTCGCCCTGCAGTTCGTGGACCGGTCACCGCTGCGCGGACGGGTCCGCGGCCTGGTGCTCGACTCGCCCGTCGTCGACTGGGGTGACGTCCTGCAGCACCAGGCGCGGATGCGGCACCTGCCCGACGCGGTCACCTGGGTGGCGCAACGGTTCGTCGGCGAGCGGCTGGGCATCGACCTCGGCCGGCTCGACTGGGCGGCCCGGGCCCGCGAGCTGCACACGCCCGTCCTGCTGGTCCACAGCGATGCGGACGACTTCGTCCCCGACGGGCCGAGCAAGGCGCTGGCCCGGGCGAGGCCCGAGCTGGTCACGTACGTCGACATCCCCGGGGCCGGGCATACGCGGGGCTGGAACGTCGACCCGAAGCGTTACCGCGCCGCCCTGCTGGACTGGTTCGGTCGCGAGGGCGTCTGACGGGGGACGCACGAAGGCCGCCGCGGTCCCGTCGGGGGTCGGGCGCCGCGGCGGCCGAGCGGGTGCAGGTCCCGAGGGCCCTGCACCCGCTCGCCAGTGGTCACTTGTTCTGGCTGATCCCCAGCGTGATGTTGACGTCCTGCTGGGAGCCGCCCCGGACGAGCGTGACGGTCACCTGGGTCCCCGGCGTCAGCGCCCGGATGCTGCCGATGAGCGAGTTGCGGCTGTCGATGCGCTGCTTGTTGAGCGCGATGACGGCGTCGCCCACCTTGAGGCCCGCCTTGGCAGCGGGCGAGTCCGCCACGACCGACCGGACGACGGCGGCCTCGCGCTGCGCGCCGTCCACGGACACCGAGTTGTCCTGCAGGCCGACGCCCATGAAGGCGTGCTGCACCTTGCCGTTCTTCACGAGCTGGTCGGCGACGCTCTTCGCCTCGTTGATCGGGATGGCGAAGCCGAGGCCGATGCTGCCGGACTGGCCGCCGCCGGAGCTGCCCAGGGAGGCGATCGACGACGTGATGCCGATGACCCGCCCGCCCGAGTCGACGAGGGCTCCACCGCTGTTGCCGGGGTTGATCGACGCGTCGGTCTGGATGGCGTTGGTCACCACCGGCTCGCTGGCCGCCTGCGAGAGCGGGTCCTGGGTCTCGGCGGACGTGCTCACGGGCCGGTTCACCGCGCTGACGATGCCGGTCGTCACGGTGTCCGACAGGCCGAGCGGGTTGCCGGCGGCCAGCACCGGGTCACCCGGGTGGACGGCGGAGGAGTCGCCGAAGGTCGCCGCCTTCAGCCCGGACACCGAGGAGTTCAGCTTGATGACGGCCAGGTCGGTCGAGGGGTCGGTGCCGACGATCGTCGACGGGTACGAGCGCCCGTCGGAGAGCACGACCGAGATCGTGCCCTGCCCGCCGGCCGCCGCCCCGACGACGTGGTTGTTCGTGAGGATGCGCCCTGTGGTGTCCAGGATCACACCGGACCCCTCGCCCCCGGTCCTGCCGGCCTCCACGCGCACCGACACCACGCTCGGCTCGACGGCGTTCGCGACGGCCACCCAGTCGGGGAGCTTGGCGCTGCCCGTCACGAGCGGCGGGGCCGCCTGCGAGGCGCTCGACGACACCGCTGCCGGCTCCGTCGTGTCGTCCTTCATCGAGCTGACGACGCCCGCCGTGAGCAGGCTCGACAGCACGGCCGCCCCGGCGCCGACGACGATGACGCCGCCCCACCCCGGATGCCGCTTCTCCCGCCGCGGCCCCATGACCGTGCCGCCGGGCATCGTGCTCCCGGGCACCTGTCCCGGCGCCTGGCCGGGAACCTGGCCCGGACCGAGCGGCCCCGGCTGCGGGGACGCGAAGGGGTTGGCCGCGCCGGTGCCGGGCACCGGAGCGGTGGTGTGGGTCCAGGCCGGACCGGGCTGATGGCCGCCCTGGGCGTACCCGGGCTGGCCGTAGGCGCCGCCGCCCCCGTAGGCCCCCGTGCCGTAGCCGCCCGTGCCGTAGCCGCCGGCGCCGTAGCCCTGGGGGTTCTGACCTGCGGGCCCGCGGCCTGGGGGGACGCCCCCGGACGCCGGGTACCCGGCGTCCGGGGGATACGCCTGCGGGAACTGGGGACCGGGCGGCGGTGCCGGCCGGTCGTCAGAGGAAACAGGTACGGACGAGTCGCCCGGCCGGTCACCGGCTGCGGTCTCGTGCTGATCGGCCATCGACTCAGCCCCCGGCGCGTGCCACGTGGTGGGACGAGGGTCGGTGCTCTGCGACATCACCGGTCACCTTTCGTGTGCGTGATGCCAGTTCATCGACCTCTGCTGAGCAGACCCTTCGTCATGTCTGGGAGAAACCTGAAATCTGTGGCGGACGCGCGGTGATGCGTACCCCCACAGGCGTCCACCCTAGGTCACTCGCCGCGCTGCTGCTTGGCCGGCGGGGCCGGCACGGGCCGCCCCTGCTCGTCGACGCGGGTCCGGCGGGGGTTGGCGACGGTGCTGAGGGCGGGGTCGGCGGTCGTCATGGTGTCGGCGGGCCGGTCGGTGCCGTGATTCACGCGGATCTCCTGGGGGTATGGCAAGAACGGAAAGATCATCGGGCGGGGGTGGTGCGACGGGCAGACGTCACGCGGCCGTTCCGGCCGGGCGGCTCCTCGCGTGCCGGCGCCTGCACGTCCATTGTCCCCCGGATGCCGCGTTCCGGCAGGTCGATCGCCGAGGGCGCGCCACAGATCGACCGAGAAGGCCGGTCGGCGCTCCCCCGACCGGCCCCTGCAGCCGCCTGCCGCGCCCGGCCCCGCGCCCGACGTCCGGCCCCTCGCCCGTCCGCGACGTCGTCCGGCCTCGGGCCCGTCAGTGACGTCGTCAGGCGCCGGCCACCGTCTGGCGGGGGAGATCGGCGTCGCGCGCCTGGACGGGCGGCAGGGCCCCACGAGCGGCCTCCGTGGCGCACAGGGGGCGGTCCTCGTCGGCCTTCGGGACGACGGCCTCGAGCAATGTGGCCCACCGGGCGTACTGGATGCGGCGCTGGAGGGTGCCGCCCCGCGAGGCGGTGCGCGCTGCGGTCCGGGTACTGGACATGATCACCACTCCTGATGACGTGATCCCTACCCGCTGGCACTGCGTCGAGCCGGCGGCCGACCCCGCGCGACGGTGACCGCGCGGCCCGTCACCACGGCCCGGGCGGGGGATGCCCCGCAGTCCTTGGTAACGCTTTCATTCTCGCACCTGCGGCGAGAACAACGCCGACCGACCGGCCGCCCGAGCCGCGGACGTGAGCAGGGTCACCGCGTCGTCAGCGGGGAGGGCGCTTCGGGCCAGGTGTCGCCGGGGCCCGTCGGGACCGCCGTCGGCGGCTGGAACGTGGCCGCCCGCCCGGGGCCGGCGTACCAGGGCCCGGGATCCCCGGGCGGGGCCTCGGGCGGGAGGTCCGCCGGCTGCGCACGCAGGGGCAGGAGCACGCGGAACGTCGCCCCGCCGCCGGGCGTCGCCAGCACCTGGACGCTGCCGCCGTGCGAGGTGACGACGGCGGCCACGATGGACAGGCCCAGCCCCGACCCGCCGCCGGTGTCGCGGCGCCGCGAGGAGTCGACCCGGTAGAAGCGTTCGAACACCCGCTGGGCCTGCTCGGGCGTCAACCCCGGGCCGTGGTCGCGCACCTCCAGCACCGCCGCCGTCCCCTCCCGGCCCACGGCCACCTCGATCGGCGTCCCGTCGGGTGTGTGGCGGACGGCGTTGGCGACGAGGTTGGCCACGACCTGCCGCAGCCGGTCCTCGTCGCCGATGACGACGGCGGGCTCCGGGCCCCGCGGGTCGAGGCCGACGAGGCGGACCGTGCGCGCGGCGTCCAGGCCCCGGGCGTCGTGGACGGCGTCGCCCGCGAGGACGGCGAGGTCCACCGGCTCGGAGCGGGCCGGGCGCTGCGCGTCGAGGCGGGCCAGCAGCAGCAGGTCCTCGACGAGGCTGCCCATGCGCTTCGCCTCGTCCTCGATGCGGCGCATGGTGCGCGGCACCTCGTCGGGCGGGACCGCACCCTGGCGGTACAGCTCGGCGAACCCGCGGATCGAGGCCAGCGGGGTCCGCAGTTCGTGCGAGGCGTCGGCGGCGAACCGGCGCGTGCGGGCCTCGCTCGCCGCCCGGGCGCGGAACGCGGACTCGATCTGGGTCAGCATCCCGTTGAGGGACCGGGTGAGGCGTCCCACCTCCGTCGTCGCGGGACGCTCGGGGATGCGCCGGGACAGGTCGCCGGCGGCGATGGCCGCCGCCGTCTCCTCCACCTCGACGAGCGGCCGGAACGACCGCCGGATGGCCGCGTAGCCGAGCAGGGCCACGGAGGCCGTCACGGACACGATCACGATGGTGATGACGAAGCGCAGCCTGGCGACCGTCGCGTTCACCTCCGTCAGGGGGGTGGCCATCGCGAAGGACGCTCCGAGCTGGCTGGTGCCCTTGACGTAGAGCGGGATCACCATGACCCGCCACTGGGTCGACCCGCCGACGGAACCGACAGTGAACAGTGCCCCGGTCCTGCGCCCGCTCAGCGCGGCCAGCGCCTCTCCGGTGACGGAGGGAAAGACCGGGTCCGCCGAGGGGAGGCCGCTGGCGAACGTCGCCCGCTGCGGGGCGCCCAGGGGTGTGCCGTCGATGTCCCGGATGAGCGTCACGTACGGGCTGGGGAAGGTGCCCTCACCCCGACGCATGGGCAGGGGGGAACCGGCGGTCGGCGTGTCCAGGGCATGGCTCGAAACGAGCTGGATGTCCTGCTGCAGCCGCTCGTCGACCTGCCCGACCAGAGTGCTGCGGAGCTGCGTGAGGATCCCGAACGCGCTCACCGTCAGGGCGAGCAGGAGGAGCGCCACCAGCAGGAACACGAGCCGGGCCAGGAGGGGGACGCCCTCGACGCGCCAACGCAGGCCCTGCCGGCGGACCGGCGCCTGCGCGCCGTCCGGCGGACTCCCTCCCGCGGCCTCCATCACGTCCGACTGGGCGTTCAGGGCCCCGGTGACGGTGGCGTCGCGGGGGTCGGTCACGGGCGCCTCACCCCTCCGGGGGAAGGCGGAGCACGTACCCGACCCCGCGGCGGGTGTGGATGAGCGGCGGCTGCACGTCGTCAATCTTGCGGCGCAGGTAGGAGATGTACGACTCGACGATGCCCGCCTCGCCGTTGAAGTCGTACGCCCACACGTGGTCCAGGATCTGCGCCTTCGAGAGCACCCGGTTCGGGTTCAGCATCAGATAGCGCAGCAGCTTGAACTCCGTCGGCGAGAGCTCGACCAGCCGGCCGCCGCGGCGGACCTCGTGGGAGTCCTCGTCCATCTCCAGGTCGTGGAAGGCGAGGCGGCCCGAGTCGGGTTGCCCGCCGTGGCCCGCGCGGCGCAGGACGGCGCGGATCCGGGCGACGACCTCCTCCAGGCTGAACGGCTTGGTGACGTAGTCGTCGCCGCCCACGGTCAGTCCGGTGATCTTGTCGCTGGTCTCGTCCCGGGCCGTCAGGAACAGCACCGGCATGTCCCGCCCGCGTTCGCGCAGCTTGCGCGTCACGGCG
>Ga0302322_100001586_pt1 | contig 18707 bp, 22 predicted proteins | sample Fen_T0_2_FD_203757 | JGI IMG/M metagenome (GOLD analysis project Ga0302322, IMG submission 203757) | Peat permafrost microbial communities from Stordalen Mire near Abisko, Sweden - Fen_T0_2 | ecosystem: Environmental > Terrestrial > Soil > Wetlands > Permafrost | place: Sweden: Abisko... | reverse complement strand
TGCCGTACTACCGCAGCTTCGTGGTCGGCGTCCGGGCGGACCGCCCCCCGTCCACCTTTGCGATCTCGAGATTGTGCAGAACTCGCTTGGCGCGACGGGACCGCGTACCCATTTCCTGAATTTCTGGCCGCAACCCGGCCTCATGCGGCGCGGTCCTGAACGCGGCTTACGCATCGAACGCATGGCCTACTTCGGCCGCGCGTCCAACGCGCCGGCGTGGTTCTCCGCCCCGTCGTGGCACGCGGCGCTCGCCGGCATCGGGATCACCTTCGAGATCCGGGACGACCGCTGGTCCGACGATTCCGACGTCGACATCGTGCTTGCGCACCGGACCGAGGCGCCAACCATGCTTCGCCAGAAACCAGCGAGCAAGTTGACCAATGCCTGGCTGGCCGGCGTGCCGGCGTTGCTCGCCAATGAACCCGCCCACGCCTGCCTGCGCCGAAGCGACCTCGACTACATCGCAATCGATTCACCGGCAGACGTCCTGGCCGCGCTCCGCAGGCTTCACACTTGTCCTCGGCTGCATGAAGCCATGGCGGAGAACGGACGGCGGCGCGGCGCCGACTTTGCGGTAGACGCCGTCAAGGCACAGTGGCTGCGGTTCGTGGCGGATCGCGTCGTTCGGGAGGCGGAGGCGTGGCGCGCGGCCCGCGACATGATTGCTCGAGCGCAACTCTCGCAGCTTGCCCGCACCTTCCGGCAGAAACTCGACGCCCGGACATTCAAGCGGCGGCTGCGCGACGAGACGCGCCCTGCGCTGGCCGCCATCGCGCGGTAGTCCGGCGGACTAGGCGATGCGCTGGGCGCGCGTCAGGGCGATTTCCGTGCGGCGCACGAAACCCAGGCCTTCGTAGGTGGCGATGGCACGCTCGTTGGTACTCAGCACGTGCAAGAACGGCGTCTGGCCCGCCGCCAGCATCCGGTTGATCACGTGCGCCATCAGCGTTCGCGCCAGGCCCTGCCCCTGCGCGTCCGGGCGCGTGCACACCGCACTGACTTCGCGGTAGTCGCCGATCCACATTCGCTCACCGGCCATCGCCAGCAGGCGCCCGTCGCGCCGGATGCCGACGAATCTTCCCAGCTCCACCGTGCGCCGCCGGAACGGTCCGGGGTGTGTGAGTTCCACCAGCGCCAGCATTTCGTCGACGTCGTCTCTCCCGAGCACGGTAACGTCGTCGCCGGACATCGGGAGCGGCGCGCGCTCGCGCCGAATCATCTGCACCAGCCGCAGTCGCCCCAGGATTTCCCAGTGCGCGGGGACGTCGCCGACCTCCACGGCAGTGATCGACAGCTCTTCCCCGACGTCCACCGGTGCCAGCAATGCTGCGACGTTCTCCCGGCGCGCCTCCCGGACCGCGGAAAGCGGCGAGTAGTCAGATTGGAAGCGCAACGCGCGCGCGTCGCCCAGCGCCAGGTGGGTGTACCGCGACGTCAGGCACGACCAGACCGGGTTTTCGAGTACACCTTCGTCGGTGAGTGCAGTCATGGCTTGATGCGCCGCGTCGGCGACGACGTGCGGGGGGCAGGCCGACGCCCGGCCTTGCCTGCCGCACCACGTCGGGTCTCGCGTGCTGCGTGTTCTGCGTCGGCCCGCCTCTCGCCTTCGATCTCGTCATGCAACCATTGCCGGAACAGCGCGAGTTTGGCCGTCTTCGCGCTGCGCGGGGGGTAGACGAGCCAGAACTTGCGCGGGGAAGGCGCCACGACGTCGAACGGCTGCACGAGAATTCCGTTGCGCACGTCATGTGCCAGTAGCGAGCTGCGGGCGAGCGCTACGCCATGGCCTTCGATGGCCGCCTGCAGGCCGTGCGAAAGATCGCTGAAGATCGGTCCGCGCACGGGTTCCGGCCAATCGAGTCCTGCCGCGTCGAACCAGGGCTTCCACGGCTCGTCGTCGGAACGCAGAAGCGTGTACCGGGCCAGATCCTCGGGACGCGATGGGATGCGCCCGTTCGCGATTTTCGGGCTGCATACCGGAAAGAACCAGTCGTCCAGTAGATGCTCGGCCGCAACGCCCGGCCAGTCGCCATGGCCGTAACGAATCGCGACATCGGAGTCGTCGCGCTGGAAATCGACGTTGGCCATGTTGGAGCGCACGTCGAGGTCGACGTCCGGGTGAGTGACCAGGAAGTCGCGGATGCGCGGAAGGAGCCAGCGGGCGGCAAAGGAAGGCACGACGCTCACCCGCAACAATCGAGGATTGGCGCGCGTCGCGACTTCGTGCACCGCGGTGGTGAGTTCCGCGAACGCGGCGCGAACGCGGCTCGCAAAGCGCTCGCCGTCATCGGTCAGCCGGATGCCGCGGCCGTGCCGTTCCACCAGGCGCACGCCCAAGTCCGATTCGAGCGACTTGATCTGGTGGCTGATGGCCCCGTGCGTCACGCTGAGCGATTCGGCGGCGCGCGTCAGGCTGCGTTCCCGCGCTGCCGCCTCGAATGCGCGCAACGCCTGCATCGGTGGCAATCGCATCCCCATGGCCCGACTCCTGATATGTCAATATGGCTGACATCTTATCGGAAAAACAATCGATTGTCCTCCGGTGCCTTCGCTCCTAAAGTTCATCCTGTCTACCGACACAAGGAGCAAAAATCATGTCAGCCCAAATGACAATTGATATTCCGAATGACCGCCCGTTCCTCCCGTTCCTCAAGGGCATCGCCGTTGGCCTGGCGGGCGCCTTGTTGGCGGCGTTTGTCCTGGGAGCCAATCACACGACCAGCCAGGCCGCTTCCATCCCGCCTTCGCCGACTCCCTCCGTTGCTTTATTCACCGGCAGCTACGTGGATGGCGTGCCGGTTTACAGGATGCCGCCTGTCGAGATCACGGCACGCCGCGGCGCGGACTTGGCGTCCCGCGCACAGGGAGAACTCGACCACCATCGCGAAAATGTTACGCTCGGCCCCTTCGACTTCAGTCGCCGGACGGACCCCGTATCTTCATGAAAATCTCTGCGCTGTTTTCTTTCTGGATGGGGATCTTGTTCACGCTGCTGGCGCTGGCGATGGCGCTGTCGAACATGACTTCCGGGGACGCCAGCGCGCCCGAGGCCGACGTGGCTGCGGCGCATGGCTACGCGATGTTCTGGTTCTTCCTGGCCGCGTTCGGCCTGGTCATGGTGGTCGTCTCTTGGCTCATGATGAAAGGCAAGCTGGGCGGCGACATGGAGTAACCATGGGACAGTCAGGCGGGGCTCGGATAGCGGACCTGGATTGCCGCGATCTCCGCCAGCGTCCCGGCGTCGAGTTCGAATTGCGCCGCCAGGATGTCCTCCGCGAGCTGCGCCAGCGTCGTGGCGCCGACGATCGACGCGCCGACGAACCATCGGCTGCGCACATAACCCAGCGCCAGCTGCACTAACGTCAGGCCGCGCTTCGCGGCCAGCGCCGCGTACGCCTCGACGGCCTCGTGCACGATGGGCTTGCGAAAACGCAGGCCGGCGGCGTCGAACAGCGTGAAGCGCGCGTTGGGTGGCCGCGCCGCGCCCCGGTACTTGCCGCTCAGCAACCCGGCGGCCAGCGGGCTGTAGGCGAGCAACGACATCGTCTCGCGATGCAGCGCCTCGGCGAGATCGTTGTCGACGTTCCTCGAGACCAGGCTGTAGCTGTTCTGGATCGTGACTGGACCCGGAGCGCCCAGCTCTTTCGCCGCCTGGCGGAATGCGCACACGCCCCAGGTCGTCTCGTTCGACAGCCCGTAGTAGCGGATCTTGCCCGCGCGGATCATCGCCGCCATGCCCTCGACCTGCGCGCGTATCGTTGGCCCCTGCGTTTCCCTTGACGGGTCGAATTCCGTCGCGCCGAACATCGGCACGTTACGCTGCGGCCAGTGGATCTGGTACAGATCGATATGGTCGATGCGAAGCCGCGCGAGGCTCGTGTCGACGGCTTCGCTGATGACCTCCGGCGTGAGATCGGTGCGGCCGCCGCGAATCCACTCGCGACGACCCGGGCCCGCCACCTTGGTTGCGATGACGAGGTCGTCGCGCGCTCCGGTCCTGCGCGCCAGCCACGCACCGAGGATGGACTCGGTGCGCCCTTGCGTCTCCGCCCTTGGGGGAATCGGATACATCTCCGCCGTGTCGATGAAGTTGACGCCTTGCGCCACGGCATGGTCCAGCTGCGCGTGACCCTCGGCTTCGCTGTTCTGCTCGCCCCAGGTCATCGTGCCCAGGCAAACCTCGGAAACGTGCAGCTGCGTGCCGGGAAGCAGGCGGTATTTCATTGGAACCTTTCGCGCGTGGATTCGGGAGGATGTACGAAAGGAAGCAACGGCAGCGCGGTCACTTCCCCCAGCGCAGGGCAAGCGGCTGCAATTCTTCCGCCAGCTCGAGCAACCCTGCGCGGGTCGCAGGATGCAGCGCTTCGAGCGGATGCCGGACGGCGTCGCTTTTGATGACGCCGCCCGCGGCCATCACCGTCTTCGTCGCGCGCAGGCCGCATTGCCGGTTTTCGAAGTTGATCAGCGGCAGGATGCGCGCATACGCGGCGGCGGCCTCCTTGCGCCGCCCCGCACGATGGTGCGCCAGCACCGGCCTGATCAGGTCCGGTAGCAGCGCACTGGGCATCGTTCCCGTTGCGCCGGCGTCTAAGTCCGCCATCAGCGTGATCGACTCCTCGCCATCGAAGGGACCGAGTATCGCCGCCCCGCCCGCCTCGACCAGGCTGCGCAGCTTGGCGGCGGCGCCCGGCACTTCGATCTTGAAATAGCCGACTGCCGGTACTTCACGCGAGAGACGAACCAGAAACGGCACCGACAGGCTGACGCCGGATAGCGGCGCATCCTGAACCATGATCGGAACCGGCGCGGCCTCCGCGACCCGTGCGAAATGCTGCAGGATGCCGTTGTCGTCGGCGCGCAGGCCGGCGCCATGGTACGGCGGCATCATCATCAGCATGGCCGCACCGGCGCTCGCGGCCGCACGCGCCCTCTCCGCCGCGATCCGCGTGCTGAAGTGGCTGCAGGTGACGATCACCGGAACCCGGCCCGCGACATGGGAAAGGCAGAGGTCGACCAGCGTCGCGCGTTCGCCGTCGGTGAGCAGGAATTGTTCCGAATAGTTGGCCAGCACGCAGATGCCGTCGACACCCTGGTCGATCATGCAGTCGAGCACGCGCCGCTGACCATCGAAGTCGACGTCGCCGGACGGGGTGAAAGGCGTCGGGGCGATCGGATAGATGCCCGACAAAGAGCGGGTCGCGGAATCGGTCACCGACATGGCCACGCGCGACGATCCTGCCGCTATTCCAGCATGTCTTCGCGCTGATCCAGGTTGGTGCGCAGTTCGTACAGGTCGTCGTCGAGCGCGTCGCGCGACGAAACCATCCCGAGCGGCCGGCCGTCCTCGACCACGGGCAGGTGCCGGAAGCGCCCGACGTGCATGATGCGCAGCGCATGCAGGAACGGCTTGTCCGGGTGGATGGTCTGCGGTTGCGGCGTCATGACCTGCGACACTTGGGTTGCCACAGGGTCGCGGCCTTCCGCCACCACACGGAAGAGTGCGTCGCGCTCGGTGAAGATGCCGCATAGCCGCTGCCCGTCGACGACCAATAGTGCCCCGATGTTGTGCTGCTTCATCGTGCGCGCCGCTTCGGCGACAGTCACGGTCTTGGCGACCGTGATGGGAGTCTGCCCCTCGACCAGCGAGCGCAGCGAACGAATGGGCATGGCGATCTCCGGATGGCGACAGCAATGAGGGTATTGGGCACCTCGGCCTGAGCGAAAGTCAAGAGAAGGGATCGCGCGCCGGTAAGCGTGCGGAAGTTCCTGAACGCTCCCATCCCTTGCCAGAGTTGAATTCCGGTCGAGGCCGGCCTAGGATAGATGCATTCCACCGGAGACACCCATGCGGTCACGACTGTTCGGCCTAGTTTTTGGCGCGGTTGCCTACGTTGCGGCGGCGGCTCCTGCGCACGCATTGATCTGCTACGTCATCTACGATCGCAACGAGAATGTCATCTACCAGAGCACCTACCCGCCGCTCGACATGAGCAGCGCGGGCTACGCCCAGCGCGAGGCGCTGCGCGCCCGCGGCGAGCACCTGACCTTCGGCGACATCCCCCAATGCCCGACGGTCGTGTTCCTCACCGGCGCCGGCGGCAGCAGCGAACTGCGCGTGGACGACGTCATCGCCGGGATGTCGGTGCGCAATATCCCCGGCACCTCTGGCTCGGGAATAGTCACGACCCCCGCAGGCGCCCAGGTGGGCATCATGAAGCCGCGCTAGGTCCCGCGACCCGCCAGCCGATTTCTAGCCCTGCCGCGCGCGCAGCGCCCGCAGTTCCGCCTCGAGCGCCTCGACACGCTGGACATAGCCCAGCACAACGGAAAGGCTGTGCGCGTCGAGTTCGAAATCCCTGCGCAGGCGCCCGGCGGTTCGCGCGACGACAACCCAGGACGAGCTGAACGTCCATGAAGTCGCCGCCGGATCGACCGGCGCCAGCGCGCCATAGTCGACCAGCGCGCGCAGTTCCTCCACCGGGAGTTCAGCCGCCTCGACCAGTTGGTCCAGCGTGACGAAACCCTTTTCGTCCAGCGTGACCGCTTCGACGATTTCAACATTCATGGGGCGGCCTCCCGCTCGAAATGAGCCCGGGGATTGAAAGTCGTACTTTCCGCGAGCTGGCGGAACAGTGCGCGCTGCGCGTCGTCCAGCACCGTGGGTACGGCGATCTGCACGATGGCGAAGAGGTTGCCGGCGGATCCATCAGGACGCGCGAGCCCCCGTCCGGCCAGACGCAATTGCTGCCCGGCCCGCGTGCCCGCCGGCACCTTCAGTTGCACGGGCCCGGCAGGCGTCGGCATCTCAATGCTGGCGCCGAGCACCGCTTCCCATGGCGCCAGCGGGAGGTCGACGAAGAGGTCCAGGCCGTCCGCACGGAACAGCCTGTGGGGCGACACCGCGATGTCGAGATAAAGGTCGCCCGCGCGGCCACCGCGGACGCCGTGACCGCCCTTGCCGCGAACGCGTAGTTTCTGGCCGTCGGTGACGCCGCGCGGAATGCGCACCGTGACCATTCGCGGCACCCTGTGCGCAACGCCGTTCTCGTCGTACTCCGGAACGCTCAGGTCAAGTTGAACCTCGGTGCCGTGGAACGCCTGCTCGAGCGTCACGCGCACGGCGGCTTCATAATCGTGGCCGGCGATAGGCGCCTTCGGGTCCGCACGCCGGCCGAACCCCCGGCTGCCCCCGAGACCGGCAAAGAGATCCGCGAGGTCGACATCGTCGAACGACGTCGGGCCGCGCGCGAAGTGCTGTTCCCAGTCGGGCGGCGGCCGGAACTCCTGCCCCTGCGCGTGGCTGCCCAGCTGATCGTAGGCCGCGCGCTTCTCGGGATCCTTCAGCGTTTCGTAGGCTTCGGCCATTGCCTTGAATTTCGCCTCGGCGTCCTTCTCCTTCGACACGTCGGGATGGAACTTGCGCGCGAGTTTGCGATAGGCCTTCTTGATGTCGTCCGCACTCGCGTCCTTGGCGACGCCGAGTATTGCGTAATAGTCCTTGTATTTCATTGCGGGCGCCTGCCGTTGGATGCGCGGGATCGAATCGGCAAATCATACCGCAGCGGCGGCAGCAGCCCGGTCGCGACCGCGGTCAATAGACAACGACCGAACGGATGGATTCGCCCTTCAGCATCAGGTCGAAGCCTTCATTGATGCGCGTGAGCGGCATCTGGTGCGTGATGAGATCGTCGATGTTGATCTTGCCGTCCATATACCAGTCGACGATGCGAGGTACGTCCGTTCGCCCGCGCGCGCCGCCGAATGCCGTGCCCTTCCACGTGCGGCCGGTGACGAGCTGAAACGGTCGGGTCCTTATCTCCTGTCCCGCCCCCGCCACGCCGATGATCACCGACACGCCCCAGCCGCGGTGACAGCATTCGAGCGCCTGGCGCATGACGTCGACGTTGCCGATGCACTCGAAGCTGTAGTCGGCGCCGCCGCCGGTGAGTTCTACCAGCCACGGCACGAGGTCGCCGCGCACGTCGCTCGGGTTGACGAAATGCGTCATGCCGAACTTGCGCGCCAGCGCCTCGCGCGCCGGATTGAGATCGACGCCGATGATGCGGTCGGCGCCTGCCAACCGCGCCCCCTGTACGACATTGAGGCCGATGCCGCCCAAGCCGAACACCACGACGTTGGCGCCCGGCTCGACCTTGGCCGTATTGATGACCGCGCCGATTCCCGTGGTGACGCCGCAGCCGATGTAGCAGACCTTGTCGAAAGGCGCGTCCTCGCGAATTTTCGCGACGGCGATCTCCGGCAGCACGGTGAAATTGGCGAATGTCGAACAGCCCATGTAATGGTGCAGCGGCTTGCCATGCAGCGAGAAGCGGCTCGTGCCGTCGGGCATCACGCCCCGGCCTTGCGTCGCCCGGATGGCCGTGCACAGGTTGGTCTTGCGCGACAGGCACGATTTGCACTGGCGGCATTCCGGAATGTAGAGCGGGACCACGTGATCGCCGCGGCGAAGCCCGGTAACGCCCGGTCCCACGTCGACCACCACGCCCGCGCCTTCGTGGCCCAGGATCGCCGGGAAGAGTCCTTCGGGATCGGCGCCGGAGCGCGTGAACTCGTCGGTATGACAAATGCCGCTGGCCCTGACCTCGATCAGCACCTCGCCCGCCTTCGGTCCGTCGAGCTGCACCGTCTCGATGGCCAGAGCCGCCCCTGCTGCATGCGCCACCGCTGCGCGAACGTCCATGCGAACACTCCCTTCTTCCCGGTCGAACCGACGCCCATTCTGCCTGTGTTTGCGCGCCGAATCGGCGATACTACGCGTTCCCAATCCTGCCGCACCCGCGGGACCACCCATGCCTCTGCTGATCGCCGGCCTTGTCCTGTTCCTCGGCATTCATCTTCTCCCAACGATCCCGACGCTGCGCCGCGGACTGATCAATCGCCTGGGCGAATCCCGCTACAAGGGCGTGTTCTCGCTGGCATCGGTGGCCGGGTTGGTGCTGATCGTGGCCGGATACCAGTCCGCGCCCATTGACGTGCGCCTCTTTGCGCCCTCTCCGGCCGCAAGGGCCCTGGCGCCTGTTGCGATGACGCTCGCATTCATCCTGTTCGCTGCGGCCAACGTGCGCGGCCATCTGCGCCATGGGTTGAAGCACCCGATGCTGCTCGGCCTGCTGATTTTCTCCGGCGTGCACCTGCTGGCCAACGGCGATCTCCGCGGCACGGTGCTCTTCGGCGCGCTTTTAGCCTACGCTGTCGTCGATCTTGTGTCGTCCGTCGCGCGGAATGCCGTCAAATCGTTCGTCCCCCGCCGCAAGTTCGACATCATGGCCGTCGCGGGCGGCATCCTGATCGCTTTAGGCGTCATGGTCCTGCACCGGATGTTCTTCGGCGTGCCGGTCGTCGCATTCGGCGTTTGACGTCTGCAACTTGCCGGTGTTTCGAAAACGCGTGAAGCAGCCATTGCCGTACCCAGCCCGTACTTCCTATAATCACGGACGACGGAACGCTCGCCGCCGTCGCAATCTCGAGGAATTTGATGACGTACCGCTTTGCTTTTTCGGTCGCCCTGGCATCGCTGCTGACCATGGGGGCCACCGCACAGGACAACGAGTTGGTCTTCGGCGTTACCGAAGGCGTCACCTACCAGGCGACGCCGAAGGAAATCCGCGAAAAATTCACTCCCCTCGCTGAATACCTCGGCAAGGCCACCGGCCGGCGGGTCAAGGTCGTCCTCGTGCCGGCCTACAACGACGCGCGCGCCGGCATGGCCCGGCAGGAGTACGACTTCGTTTTCGTCCATCCGGCGCACGTCGCCATGGCGGAGATCAAGGCGGGACGCTACAAGGCGGTCGCCTGGACGTCGGGATTCACCGACTACGCCGTGTCGCTGATGGTCAACGCCGACGCGAAGCTCAAGTCGCTCGAGGACATGAAGGGCAACACGCTGGTTACACCCGACCCCGACTCGATCACGTCAGCAATGGTGCGTGCGATGTTGCGCACCAGCAAGTTGCCGGCCACGACCACCAAGCCGGACGGGCAGAATGCCAAGGAACTCGCGGCCAGCGTTCGCATCATCTCGACGCGCTATCAGGATGCGGTTCCGTTCTACATCGAAAACGGCTTCGCGCAGGCGGGCGCAACCGCCGCCAAGTCGGTCGTGAAGGCGTGGATCGACAAGGGTGGGAAAGTCCTCGTGCAGTCGCGCGCCGTCCCGATCAAGCAGGTCCTGGTCTCGAGCGCGATGCCGGCCGACGAGCAGGAGCGCATCCGTGCCGCGCTGCTTGGCATGGGGCAGAGCAAGCCGGGCAAGGAAGCCCTGGATGCCATCGGCTACAAGGGCTTCGTCGCAACGAACCCGGAGGTCGAGGCGTCGACCATCGCGTGGCTGGGCTTGTAGCGCGGGCAACCCGTGTCCGTCGACGGCCAAGTCCTCCGGCTACTGCCCGGGCTATGTCATCGATCACGTGCCGCCGCTGAAACGCGGCGGGGCGGACACCCTGGCGAATATGCCGTGGTAGACAAAAGGTGCCGCGACGCTCATGGATCGAACCGGATGACAACGCGAACGGCGGACCCTTGCGACTTGCCTGCGCCACATTGACTGCGGCCGCGTTGCTTGCGGCCTGCTCTCCGGCACCGACGGCCACGGCTCCGTTGCCGATCACGCCCCCGGGCGATGCGGCGGGCGCAGCGGTCGTGCGCAAGACGATCCCGGAGCCCGCCCCTGCGCCGGGACCGGCGGCGCCCAACGCTGCCGCGCCCGGCATCGTCATCCCGCCCGGCGCGATCTACGTCTGCGTCTCCGAAGCCGCCGGTGTGCGCGAGACGACCGCGATCGAATTCGCGCCCAAGGTCGGCGCGCTGTGTGCGAAGGACCCCGAAATGGGACCCTGCCAATACGAACGCAATGTCTGCCGGAAGAGCGGCGGCCGCGTCTACGCCGCCAATGGCGTCGAGATCACGATGGCGACGGAAGCGGAGTACGACAGGAAGGTGATGCGCGTGAGGCTGAAGTCGAATTAGATTCGGGCGGCGCGCGTCAATTCGCATCTGCGATCGGGATGGCGCGCACCGACAGCACGCCGACGATGGCGGCGATGGCTGCGATGGTCGCCGGCTGGATCGGGCTGTCGACGTCGACCAGCGTGTAGGCCATCTCTCCGCGCGACTTGTTGACCATGTTGTGGATGTTGAGGCCCGCGTGCGCCATCGCGGTCGAAATCTGGCCCAGCATGTTCGGAACGTTGGCGTTGGCTATCGCCAGGCGGTACGGCGATTCGCGCGGCATCTCCACGTTCGGAAAATTGACGGCGTTGGCGATGCTGCCATTCTCCAGGTACTCGCGCACCTGGTCGACGACCATCACCGCGCAATTCTCCTCGGCCTCCGCCGTCGATGCGCCGAGGTGGGGCAGCGCGACCACGCCCGGCTCGTGCAGGAGCGCAGGTCCGGGAAAATCGCACAGGTAATATTTCAGTCGGCGGGCACGCAGCGCCGCCACCACCGCGACATCGTCGACCAGCGCGTCGCGGGCGAAATTGAGCAGGACCGCGCCCTGCTTCATCAGTGCGAGCCGCGGTTCGTCGATCATATTGCGCGTGGCCGGCAGGAGCGGCAGGTGCAGCGTGACGAAGTCCGCCGCTTTCAGCAGTTCCTCGATGCTGTTGGCGCGGCGAACGGTCGCCGGCAGTCGCCACGCGGCGTCGACGGTGATCTCCGGGTCGAATCCGGTGACCTTCATCCCCAGCTTGAGTGCAGTGTCGGCGACGAGGCTGCCGATTGCGCCCAGGCCGATGATCCCGAGCGTGCGCTGCGGCAGCTCCACGCCAGCAAACTGCTTCTTGCCATCTTCCACTTGCCGCTCGAGATCCGGCGCCGCCGCATCGAGGCCGGCCACGTAGCCCAGCGCGGGAATCACGTTCCGCGCGGCCAGCAGCAGCGCCGCCAGCACAAGTTCCCTGACGGCATTGGCGTTGGCGCCCGGCGCGTTGAACACCGGGATGCCACGCCGCGACATCTCGGCCACCGGAATGTTGTTGGTCCCGGCGCCGGCCCGACCAATCGCGCGCACGCTTGCGGGGATGGCCATCGCGTGCAGGTCGTGCGAGCGCAGGATGATGGCGTCCGGGTTCTCGACCGCCTTGCCCACCATGTAGCGCGCGGCAGGGAACCTGTGCAGTCCCTGGCTCGAGATCTGGTTGAGCGTGAGGACGCGGTAGCGGTCAGCCATGACGCTGCTCGAACTCGCGCATGTAGGCGACCAGCGCCTGCACGCCGGCCAGCGGCATCGCGTTGTAGATGGACGCGCGCACTCCGCCCACTGCACGGTGGCCCTTCAACTGCACCATGCCGCGTTGCGCCGCGCCCTTGATAAAGGCCTCGTCCTGCGCCTCGTCGGCCAGGCGAAACGTCACGTTCATCCGCGATCGGTCAGAGCGCTGCACCGCGCTTCGGTAGAAGGACGATTGATCGAGGCAATCGTAGATCAGCGCCGCCTTGGCGATGTTCCGCTGTTCGATGGCCGCAAGTCCGCCCTGCGCAATCAGCCATTCGAAGACCAGGCCTGCAATGTAGATGGCGTAGGTCGGCGGCGTGTTGAGCATCGAGTCCGCCGCCGCCTGCTCCTTCCAATGGAATGCCGACGGCGTGATCGGCAGCGCGCGGTCGAGCAAGTCCTCCCGAACGATCACGAGCGTGAGCCCCGCCGGCCCCATGTTCTTCTGCGCACCGCCGTAGATGACTCCGTACTTGGCGACGTCGACCGGCCGCGACAGGATATGCGAGGACATGTCGGCCACCAGCGGGATGCTGCCCGTGTCCGGGGTCCACGGGTACTCGACGCCAGCGATGGTCTCGTTGGTGCAGACGTGAACGTACGCCGGATTGTCCGAGAATTTCCATGTATGCGGCTCCGGCACGTACGTGAAGTCCTTGTCCTCGGAGGAAGCCGCGATGTGCACGGTGCAGTACTTCTTCGCCTCCTTGATCGACTTCTTCGACCACTCGCCGGTGTTGACATAGTCCGCGGTGTTGCGGCCCGCCAACAGGTTCATCGGCACAATGGCGTTCTCGGCGATGGCGCCGCCCTGCAGGAACAGCACCTTGTAGTCGTCGGGTATCGCGAGCAGCTTGCGTAAGGAGGCCTCGGCCTTGTCGGCGATGCTGATGAATTCCTTTCCCCGATGGCTCATTTCCATCACCGACATGCCGCTGCCATGCCAGTCGAGCATTTCGGCGGACGCCTGCGAAAGGACCGGCTCCGGCAGCACTGCGGGACCGGCGCTGAAGTTGAAGACGCGCATCTGCGTTCTCGCTGTCAAAGGGGAAAGGCGCGATTCTAGCGGATTCGAGTTGCTGCCCCCATGCCATGGCACCGCGAAGGCGGGCGCAGGCGCAATGGCGGATAATCGCGGCGGACCCGCACATTGCGAACAACCCCAACGATGATCATCGTCGATCCCGCCGAAATCGAATGGACTGCCATCCGCGCGCAAGGCGCCGGTGGACAGAACGTCAACAAGGTCTCGACGGCCGTCCACCTGCGCTTCGACATTCACGCGTCCTCGCTGCCCACGGACGTCAAGCTGCGGCTCGCCGCACTGCGCGATGCGCGCATCACCAGCGAGGGCGTGGTCGTCGTCAAGGCGCAGCGGTACCGGAGCCAGGACAAGAACCGCGACGACGCGCTGGCGCGTTTGCAGGAATTGGTCGACGCGGCGGCCATCGTGCCGCGGACGCGCAAGGCGACGAAGCCGACGCGCGGTTCGCAGCGCCGGCGCCTCGACAGCAAGGTCAAGCGCGGCCAGGTGAAGGCGACGCGCGGCCGGGTGGTCGAGTGATTTCGCGGCCATGACCACGGACACGCCAGACCCCACTGCGACGGCGCGCGCCACGCTGGAGCACTACAGCCGGCGGGCCGAAGCGTTCCGCGACGGCACGCGCGACCACGACGTCAGCCAGAACATCGCGGCGCTGCTGCAGGCGATCGACGGGCGCCCGCCGTTTGCGATATTGGACTTAGGCTGCGGGCCGGGGCGCGATCTCGCCACCTTCGCCTCGCTTGGCCACAGCCCTGTCGGCCTGGACGGCGCTGCGCCGTTCGTGGCGATGGCGCGCGCCCAAGGTCACGAAGTCCTGCATCAGGATTTCCTGGCGCTCGACCTTCCTGCCGCACGCTTCGACGGGATATTCGCCAACGCGTCGCTGTTCCATGTGCCGACAACCGCACTGCCGCGTGTGCTGGGCGAGTTGCGGGCAGCGCTCAAGCCGCGCGGCGTGCTGTTCAGTTCGAACCCTCGCGGCAATGGCGAGGAAGGCTGGAACCGTGAACGCTACGGCGTCTATCACAGCCTCGCCGGCTGGCGCCGCTACATGACGGCAGCCGGCTTCATGGAAATCGAGCACTACTACCGACCTGCAGGCCTGCCGCGCGACCAGCAACCGTGGCTCGCGAGCGTATGGCGCACCTGACAGCGGACTGCGGACAGCATCAGTCGCTGCTGCAGTCCTTCGGCAGATATTTCGCGGGGATGTCGACCGGAATGCATGTCCAGCGGATGTGCTGCGAAGCGTCGACCATCGGCGCGAGCAGGATGGACCGCCCGAACAGTTCCGGAATCGACGACCCCAGTCCCAGGCGCAGGCGGCCGTTGGCCGGGCGAAAGCTCACCTCGTCGAAGAATGCGGCCGCCGCCTGAACGCGCAACGACTCCACGTCGAGCTTCATCGGCACTTCGCGGACGCGGTCCCAGCTGTCCTCGATCTGCTGCTGCAACGGACGAACGCTCGCCAGCGCCGTGCCAATTTGCACGCGCACTTCGTGCTCGAACCACGCCATCTGGACGCCGGGCGCGACGAGGGCCGCCGCCAGCGCGATCGCCCCGCCACCCAACAGCAGGCCCGCCGGAAGCGACGTGGGCTCGCGACGCGCAAGCAGGCTGGCCACCTGGGACGCGCTGCCCGTGCTGGCCTCCGCGCGCGCCACCGTTCGCCGTATGCGCCGGTAGAGGAGCGAGTTCGCCGTCAGCGCAGGAATGACGCCGGGAAGCAGCCAGATGACGAGCACCGCGCCGAGCAGCCAAGGCACGGACGCATGGTCGATGCGCGAAGCAAGCGCGCCGAAGGCAAGTGCACCGGCCACGGGCAGCAACGCGAACACGATGCCTGCAAGCCAGAGCTTGCGATAGAACGCCCACACGCTGGGCAACAGGAACGAAGGCCAGTGCCAGCCGGGCTTCGCGTGTCCGGCCTTCTCGTACGTCAGGAACCTCGGCGCATAGTAATCGGCCGACGGACCCACCGCGAGCCGGAACAGCACGGCAAGCGCCGGTCGGACGAACATCTCGCGCGCATCCGCCGCCGATTCGCCGGGAAGATGGATGGTGTCCAGGAAGACCGACACGGGCCCATCGTCAGGCATTCTCCCCTTGGCGACGACACGTGCGCCGCAGCGACCGCAACTGGCCGCGCCCACGCGCACGCGGTCACCGCAACGGCTACAGGTCGTCCCGAGGTTGTTCAATAGTCGCGCTCCATTGGCCCCATTCTACCAATTTGCGCGGCCAATGTTCTCGCCGTGTCGGAATGATTCGTCGCTCGCCGCGCATTATTCCGTTCAGTGCGCGCTCAGTTGGCGACATAGAGCCCGGGAAACTGCGTCTTGAGATTGGCAACCTTGGGCAGGTCGTTGAACACGATGTAGGGTTGTGCCGGGTGCAGTGCCAGGTAATTCTGGTGATAGGCCTCCGCCGGATAGAACGCCGGCAATGCGACGATCTCGGTCACGATCGGCCGCCCGAACGCATTGGCGCGATCCAGCTGCGCAACGTACGCCTGCGCGACACGCTTCTGCTCGTCGCTGGTCGTGAAGATGGCCGAGCGGTATTGCGTGCCGTGGTCGGGTCCCTGCCGGTTGAGCTGCGTCGGGTCGTGTGCGACCGAGAAGAACACCGTCAGCAGCTGCCCGTAGGAAACCTTGGCCGGATCGTAGATGACCTTGACCGATTCGGCGTGGCCCGTCGCGCCGCTACCGACGGATTCGTAGTCGGCGCTCTTGGCGGCGCCGCCCGCATAGCCGGAGACTGCGCTGGTCACGCCCTTCACGTGCCGGAACACCGCCTCGACGCCCCAGAAGCAACCGCCGGCAAAGACGGCAATCTGTGGACCCTGGACGGCCGACGCCTTGATGTCGACGGCGGGTGGGGGAAGCGTGATGGCGTTGTCGGCAGCCGTGCACGCCTGCATGCAGGCCAGAAGGCAGGGACCGAAAAGCATTCGAACGGGACGCGAAAGGGCTGGGAACATGCGACGACTCCTGATCTGGACGGATCCTGGCGACCCGATCACCTCGATTAGTCGCGAAAGTCGGCAAAAAATTTCATTGCCCCGTTCATTTTCTGCGCCGACGCCGACGCGATCCACGTAATTGCATGCGCCGCAGGTCACGGCCGGTTACGGCCCCTTCGCGGGCGACGCGCTCGAACTGGGTTCGCCACCGACAAGCGCCATAGCCGGCACGGCAAGGCGGCGATCCGCCACGCCCTGCTGCCCCGGCGTCAGCACCGCATAGAGTTGCTTGCCGGCGTCGACGATGTCCTCGACCGCGGTCAGCCGGTCGCGGGCGATGTCGCCTAAGCGGTCCAGCCGCTGCGGCGCCGACATGTCGCCGGTCAGCGCGGTGCGCGCCGTCCGCTGCGCGTCTTCGGCCAATTTGAGGACGCGATCGCGATAGTTGAGCCACGCCTTCTGTTGCTCCGGCCTGATGCGCAAATCCTCCTCGAGGAGTTCGAGGCGGTATTTGACCGTCGACTGCAGCGTCATCGGCGTCGTCGCTTCTGGCCGGCTCAACGGCTTGGGCGGTGGAAGATGCGAGTTGTCCGGACCGCCCGCGCCTGCGGTACCGCTTCGTGAGGCGCCCGCGCCGCCGCCTCCCATCTGGGACGAAGCGCTTCCCGCGGCCAGAAGTGCCGCGGCGACCAGTGCAGTTCCCAGGGACAATCGAATTTCGTTCACGTCGGCTCCTTTGTCATGTCGATGGTGTCCTGAATGCGGCGAATATCGCACATCGGGCACGGCAGGCTGAACCAGAGCAGCAACTACGGATACGCCGGTACCATGACCAGCCGGTCGGTGCCCGATTCGGCGCCCCACGCTTCGCCTGCACGGCCCAGCATCTGCCTGACGGCCGAATTCGCGCGATTGGATTCGAATCGTTCGAACTTTTCCGTCGCCGGATCGAAGCGGACGATCGCATTGACGCTCCAGTCGGTCAGCCAGACGCGGTCGTGGTCATCGACCCAGACCGAATAGGCATGCGCGGCGCCCGGCAGCTTCCACTCACGCCAGGATTTCACGGCGGGGTCGTACATCCCCACCTGCCCTGTATTCCAGTAGCTTACCCAGATGCGGCCGCGCGAATCGGACCATACACGCCGCGCCCCCTGCGCAGCGGTCGGTGGCGCGATCACCGTTGCCTGCCCGGTTTCAAGTTCGATGCGCGCGATGTGGCTCCCGGCCAGCGACGCGTAGTAAACGTCGCCCGATGGCGTCGTCGCGATGCCATAGGGGCCGGCGCCGCGCGGCGCGCGCCAGACCTTGATCTCGCCGGTGGCAGGGTCGAGCTTGCCGTAGATGCCAGTTTGCCCGGTAAACCACACGCGGCCCTTGCGATCGAACGTCAGCGTATTGAGATTGGCGTACGCCGAGTCGGCCGGCAGTGGATAGCGCCGCACCTCGCGCGTCACGGGATCGACGCGGACGATCGCGTTCTGTCCGCCATCGGTGATCCACGGTGCGCCGTCGGGTCCGACGATCACGCCGTGCGGCGCCGACCCCGCGCCCAATGCCACTTCCTCGACTTTGCCGGTCGCAGGGTTGAGGATGCCGAGCTTCCCCGTCGCCTGAGCCGTGTAGTAGACCGGCCCGCCAGGCGCGGGCGCCGCCGCGACGTCGTGCGGATGCGAGCCCGGGGTCACGTCGAAATAGACGGGGCCGGCGCCGGATGCCGCGGAGGCCGCAGTCGCGGCGAAAAGAACGATGGCGAGGCAAAGGGGGGCTGTCATGCGGGTCCTCCTTCCGGAAGCGTGGGTACGCCGGCGGCGGTTGAGGCGCGTTGCCTGCGCGTCACGCGCACGACGTGGACGCTGCAATGCGCGTTTGCGGTGACATTGGAAGCCACGGAACGCAGCCAGGCGAGCTTCTTCTGCTTCGGCCACGGCGCACCCAGGACGATCAGGTCGACATTGTTCGCGCGCGCAAGCTGGAGCAGCGTGTCGCCTGCGCTCGCGGATTCCACCACATGCAGCGACAGCCGCGATGGCGGCAGCTTGAGCGGCTCGATCCATTGTCGCAGCCGCAGCACGTGTTCCAGATTTCTTCCCGACGCCGTCTCGCCCGGCGACGAACCTTCCCCGAGCGGCGCCGCGCTGATCACCGAGACGCACAGCAGACGGAACTCCGGATTGAGCGACACGATCTGCCGCGTCGTCCATTGCAGCGCCGGATGCCGCTCGTCGTCCGGATGCGCCGTGTCGATGGCAACCATGATGACCGGAGCCTCGATACGCGCATGGCGCGAAGTCGGCGCGTTGTCGCGGCGGCTGCGCCACCAGCGTCCGACATTCTTGAACACGCCCACGCCTTCGGTGCGCGTCGCGCGCCCGGTCAGCGGCACCTGATCGGGGTGGCGCAGGTCGAAGGCCAGGTGCGCCGCCGACTGGTAGCGCGCATCCGCGATGGGCTCGAGG
>Ga0302322_100001584_pt1 | contig 18716 bp, 14 predicted proteins | sample Fen_T0_2_FD_203757 | JGI IMG/M metagenome (GOLD analysis project Ga0302322, IMG submission 203757) | Peat permafrost microbial communities from Stordalen Mire near Abisko, Sweden - Fen_T0_2 | ecosystem: Environmental > Terrestrial > Soil > Wetlands > Permafrost | place: Sweden: Abisko... | reverse complement strand
GGCTTGCGACGAGCTTTCAGAATTCGAGAAAGCGCAGCGCCTTGTCGGCAACGCAGGAGGCTTCGAGCGCACGTTTCGAGCACGACTCGACTCCGAGGGTTAGTGTTGCAGATTGGCTTCCATCCCCGTCGTGGCGATCTCGCTCTTGTGCAACACTCGCCCGCCTGCCGCCCGAACGCACGATCGCAAGCGGCTGCTCTCGAAACAGCAACTCGAGCGATCACCGTAGCTCTAGACGAGTTCGTGGGCAGAAATCATGCTGTGCGAACACAGTATGATTTCCGGCGGCAATTCTTTGAACCTGGTGCTACCAGACGCGCTTTCGATCGCCACGTCTTCGCGCCGCGCACCAGCGCCGAGCACCAGCGCGAGCCTCGTCTCCATCGAGCTCAACGTTCGAGTTCTCGAGCTCGCAATTCGATCGAGTCGCTCTTTCGAGGTCCCTGAGCTAACGGCTTGCTCGGTACTGCGAGAGCGGTGCACGCAAATGGCACACCGTTGTAGTGCACGAGCGATATCCGCCTTGCTCGCGCGCGCGGGTGCTCAGCGAGATGAGCTCATCTGATGGTCACGAGAACGGACGCAGCCCTGACCGCTGCCCGGGCCGCACCTACACGCACGAGGACGTGACGAACATTCAGGCGCGTCGCGACGGCCCCTCCCGTGGCGCGCGAAGCGCGACACTCGGGAGGGGCGGCGACACGCGCGGGCGGCGTAGCCGACGAGCATGCGCGGGGTGTGCAGCCCTTGAAAGGCGCTCACATCCGAGCGAACGACCCGCGCCTGCTTGGTAGTCAGCTTCAGAATTCGAGCGGGTAGCCGTTGTCGTTCGGGCCTTTGCCGTCGATGCGGACGGCTTTCAGCTCCGGCCGGATCTCGCTCACCGGCGCGTAGCCGATTGCGCCGTCTAGGCGCGCGACCACGCGCTGCAGGAGATCCAGGGGTTCGATCGTTTTCGGCGGGCCGGAGTCACCGCGGATTTTGCGATCGACCCAGTAGCGAGCGATAGCCTCGGGCGACATGCCCAGCACCGTTTTGTCGAAGGCGCCCCGTTCGCGAGAGTTGGGCGTCAGGTTCAACGGCAAGAGCCGTTTGCCCGAGGCGTTGATGTGCTCGCCGAGGTACAAGCGCTTCAGCTCGTAGAAGGAGATGTCGGACACCGGGCTGTCCTTGGACACGACAATCGCCAGCCGGGTCTTGGCTTCGCCGGCGCCGACGGGAGTGGTGACGCCAGAGGTGGCAACCAGACACGATATTCCCAAGCAAGCAGTCAAGAAGGATCGTCTGGTTTTCATCAAAAGCTCCATGCCGCTTGGAGGTCGAGGCCGTTGTAGTATCCAAAGTCCGGCCCCTCCCATTTGGCGAACCAAGCATGGGTGTATTGAGCCTTGAGCACGACGCGCGCTGTGGGGCGAACATTCAAGCCACCATTAATCCCGGCCGAAGCAGGCGTGCCGGAACCCGCGCCGGCGTCGTAGTGCTCTGCGCCGAAGAAAGGCATGATGCCGAGAAACGGTAAGCGGTAGCCAGCCAGCCCGTAAATACCAAGGCGGCGGTGGTCAGGCGCGAACCCCGGAGCTCCGCCAGCGACGGGATAGACGGCTGGCTGCTGACCATCCGTGTACGCAACATCGTTCATGACGATCTCACTTTGCACGAGCAGGCCCCCCAACTCCCATTTCGCGTCTGCTGCCAAACTGACCTCTTTGTACTGGGCGGTAATGGGATGCATGATGTTCAGCTTTCCCGCCGCAGTGACGGCATAAACATCGTGACTATCGGTGTACGTGCCCTTGTAACCGGAAACACCGACCGTGAGGGTGCCCCAGCCAGGGTCATCGTGCTTGACGAAGAGTCGGCCGCCGAGCGCTTTATTGTGATCGAGGTCTTGATACGAATCGATCGGGCCGCGCCCGTTCGACAGCGTGAGGTGGTAACCAACCTGCGACGGACCGAAGTTCCAGGCACCGTAGATCTCGACACCGGTTTGGTGCTCCGGAAACAGCCCCTCGCCGATGATGTACGGTTTACGCACCCCGATGATCGCGGGTGAACCGTGATCGACGTTCCAGATGCCGTACGGGGTTAGGAACGCACCCACGCGCACGGTGAGCGCTGGGTGAAAGGTGTGCTCGAGCCAGGCGCGCTCGATCGAAATGCCGCCCCATTTTACTGGCCGGCCGACGTCCGTGTAGTCGTTGGCGGAGGTGTCGGTCCGCGGCGACGCAGAGCCCACGCTCCCGGTTGACCCGTTCGGGAGATACATGAAGCGGATCTCCGCCATCGAACGCCAGCTATCTCCGAGATCCGCGGCCGCGTAGAGGTTCAACTTGCCGACCGCAAACGAGGAATATGGCGTACCCAAGTCGAACTTGTTGCCGATCTGCGTGGAGTAGCTGAAGTCGGCGAAGCCGTACAGGTTGAGCTTGACTTGATCCGTCTCCTCGACGCCGCCGCGCGACCCACCCACTTCGGTCGCTGCCGCTGCGGCCTCGGCCTCGGCTGCAGCGTCTGCTTTCGCATCAGGCTGCGTCGACGCTACCGGCGCCGGGGGGAGCGCAGCGGGGACGGCGACCGGCGCAGCTGCGGCCGGAGCCGGAGCGGCAGGTTCGCTGCCTGCCGCGGGCGAGCTCGCATCAACCTCAGCTTGCGCTCGAGCCAGCGACGGAAAGAGCGCCAGCACCAAACTTACCGGCGCGATGGCGCCCAGACGAGTCCATCGAAAAGCGCTCATTTGCTACAAGCTCCTTGGGCGACACAGATTGGCTGCGGGACGCCGAACCCAGAGAGATCGCAGCATTCCGAGCCAGAAAAGCAGTTATCGGGGGTCAAGCTGCAACCTTGAACCAAGCAGCTGTGCGTCTGGAAAGAGTCGCAGTAGGTCGCTTCGGTGCCGGCACAGTCCGCCTCCGAGGTGCAGCTCGTCCCGAGACCCAGCGGCGGCCGGCGACAGACGCTCGGCGTCACCTCGGCATCGCAGGCGTAACCGCCAGTGCAATCCGCAGAGCTCGAACAGCCTGTGTCCGTGCAATAGCCCTTGCCGTCAGTTCCCGCTTCGCAGTGGTCGAACTTGGCATCTTTGCAATCGGTGCTGACCTCGCAAGCTGTACCGAGGCCCATCGGGGTCGGTTCACAGACGCCGCTCGGTACCGGCTTGGAATAGCCGACCTTGCACGTGCAGCCGGTCGCGCCGGGCACTTCGTTGCTGCCGCAGAGCACGCAGCCCGTTGCGGTCGGCGCGCTCTCTGCATCGCACACGCAGCGCAGATTTTGATACATCACCTGATGCGGTCCACAGCGGTCCGACGCATCGTAAACACACGCGCTCGGCACAGCGCCGAGCAGCGCGAACAATGCGACCGCATATCGAGACTTCGATCGCGGCGGCACCACTCCAACATGGACTAAGGTCATGCAATCTCCAACGCTTGCTGATAGGCCCCTTCAATTCGAAGCGGACGGTGCAATTAACGGCGTATTTGTGTCGAACTTCAGTGCAAAGTCGTCACATTGACCGATTCGGCGGATTGGTTCGACGCGACCAATGTAGGATCTATGCGCGCCTTGACGCGCCCGAACTCGTACCCGAGTTGCGCGAGTAGCTCCGCCTGATTCGTGGGATCTCCCTCGAGCTGCACACACACGGTTGCCATGCGCGGCACGCCGATTGCGAGGCAACCGCCCTTCAAGCGGTGGGCTGCAAGCTTGAGGGCGCGCGAGTCGCCCGCAGCAATGGCCGCCTCGATGGCTTCGATGTCGCGAGGCACGTTCGACAGGAAGAGGCGTACGACGCGGTCGCTGCGCTTGACGTTCGGATCCAAGGCGGAGCTGCTACTACCGCTACCGCCACTGTTCGCGCTCTCGGCCTTGGCTGCCAAAGCGCGCACTTCCGGTCCAGCGCTGTCCTTGGGCCACCAGCGCTCCAGGAGGTCGGCCAGCACCTCTTGCACGATCGGCTTCGAAGTGTAGTCGTCCATGCCGACTGCGAGCACTTTTGCACGCTCCTCGGCCAGCGCGTGGGCGGTGACGGCGATGATTGGCACGTGCTCACCCGGCGCCTCCCGCTGGCGAATCAGGGTGGTCGTCTGGTAGCCGTCCAGGACGGGCATCTGACAGTCCATCAGAATCAGCGGATAAGAGCGCTGCTCGAGCATATCGAGTGCAATTTGGCCGTTGTCCGCGACATCCGCGCTGTAGCCGAGTTCACGCAAGATCTCGATCATCACCTCTTGGTTGATCGAATTGTCTTCAACCACCAGTATTCGGCGCTCTTCTCCGCTTGGGTGACTACCCCGGGGCGTGAGCTTTCGCTTGCTGCTCAGCTTCGCTGCGGGCTGGCTGTTCATCACGCGCCTGAGACAAGCGGCGAGATCGTCGGCGCGCACGGGCTTTTGCATGAACCCGTCGATGAACAACTCCGTCCCCTCGGGCAGTGAGTCTTCGTTCTGGGACGTGAGCAGGATGATGGCGGGCTTCGGTCCCGTGCCACTTTCCAACACTTGCCGAGCCAGGCTGAGGCCATCCACGTCGGGCATGTTCATGTCGGTGATCAGGAGCCCGAACGGTCTCGCGCTACTTTGCCCGTGATGAATCAGAGCCAGCGCCGCCGCGGCATCGTGCGCACTTTCGTGCTCGATATCCCAGCTCGTGAGCAGCTCCTCCAACACGAAGCGATTAGTGGCGTTATCATCCACAATCAGCGTGCGTACGTTGGTCGTCGGCAGCAGATTGTCGGTATCGTCGACCTCCGCCTCGACGAGCGGGATCCAGAACGAAAAGGTAGTACCCACGCCAAGCGTACTCTCGACGCCGATCTCGCCGCCCATCAGGCTCACCAGCTGGCGGGAAATGGCCAACCCCAGTCCAGTGCCGCCGTAACGGCGCGTGAGCGAGCCATCGACTTGCGAGAATGCGCCAAACAGCTGCGCCTTGGCCGCTTCCGGAATACCGATGCCAGTATCCTGCACATCGAAGACAATCACGCTCTTGCCCTGCCGCCGGTCGAAGCTCGCCCGCAACGCCACCTGACCGCGCTCCGTGAACTTGACGGCGTTACCGGTCAAATTCGACAGGATCTGCTTCAGCCGGTCGCGATCGACCCGGACGTGGCGTGGCAGGTTTCGATCGGTGTGACACGCAATCTCGATGCGCTTCAGGTGCGCGCGCGCCGCAAACAGCTCGCCGACCTCTTCGAGCACGTCTCGGGTTTTGCAGGGTACCGGGTGCAGCGCGAGCTTGCCTGCCTCGATCTTCGAGAAATCGAGGATGTCGTTCAGGACCGTCATCAGCCCGTTTGCGGAGACCTTCAGTGTCTGCGCGTAGCGCCGTTGCTTGTCGTTCAGCTGGGTGCCGTGCAAAAGGTCGATCATGCCCAGCACGCCGTTCATCGGGGTGCGGATCTCGTGGCTCATGTTGGCGAGGAATTCACTCTTCACGCGCGCAGCCTCGAGCGCGGCGGCCGTGGTCTTCTTCAACTTCTCGAAGGCCGCTTCGGTTATCCGCAAAATGGGCGTGATGTAGTAGCGCACGAACCCCAGCGCAGAGAGGAACGCCAAGAACGAGCCGATCCCTGCGGCGAATAGAATGTTGCGCTCCAGCCGACTTCCAGCCTCGACGCGCGCGGTGGAAACCGCGACGCCTACGCGCCCTACGGTCGTGCCCTCGATCACGACGTTTTCCCACGCGCCGTACCAGCCATTTTCTCGGCGAAGCTGCTGAGGGCGACCCCGAAATATCTCGGCAGGAGTCCCCGGCAGCGCGCCATACAGCCTCAGGATCTTGCCGTTGGTGTCTGCCGCCACCAGCGCGAGCACGTCCGGATCACGAGCGTAAATCCGGAATTGCTTGTCGATTTGCGAGGGATCCGCGAGCAAGATTCCGACGTCGGTCGTGCGTGAGAGCTCGCTCGCGCCGCGCTGGGCTTTCCACTCGAGATCCGAGCGAATGGATGGCGTGAGCCTGGCAAAAATGTGCGAGACCAACGCGAAAATCAGCCCCGTCAAGATCGCCAACACCAGCACGGTGAATGCGGTGAACGCGAGACTCAGACGTGCGCCGGAGAGCAAATAGCGTTGGCTCTTGACGCTTTCGAGCTCGGCTGCTGCGGCTACTTCAGCGCTCAAGGGAAAGACCGAAAGGATAGGCTAAGGGACGAGCAACGATAGCAAACTCCAGCACGAAGCAGTGCTACGGACCGGAGGGAAAGCAACTTAATAGTCCAACCCAAAAGTGGGAGTCGTGAGAGCGAGTCGGGGTGCAGCAGCCACGGAAATCAGCCTAAAGCACCCTAAATCGGACAGCCCCGATCCATTCGAAATCAGCGGAGCAAGGCGTCATTAATTCGGAGTCGAAGCTGGTCGTTCGACAGGCAGCGGAATGTCCAACCGCCTACTCGAGAGACCATCAACGCTTCTCATCGTGTGGACTACAAGAACGCACAAATGGCCAATGAGCGCTCACTTGCCCCTCTAGTCCTCGTCGTCGACGACAGCGAGATTGCGCGAGAAGCGGTCAGAGACACCTTGGAATCGTCCGGCCTTCGCGTCGTAACGCTGGAGAGTGCCTTTGGCTTCATTCGCACGCTGCGCGAGCAGGAACCAGCATTGATCTTGCTCGACGTGGGCTTGGCCTCGATGAACGGAACCAAACTGGTTCGGCTAGGACGCGAGCACGCGCCGCGCGGCACGAAAGTGGTACTCTATTCCGGTCGCTCCCCCGAAGAGCTGGCCGTGGACGCGAAAGACTCCGGCGCCGATGGCTTCATCAGCAAGCGCACCACCGATCGCGCGCTCGTGCTCGCCGTGCAAGGCTATCTCAACGGCCCGCGTGCCCACCCGCCAGCCAATGCCGACGTGAGCCGAAAGTAGTCTCGGAGTCGTTCTCTGAGCGCTTTCAATGACCGAGGACGAACGTGCCAGAAGGCGGCGCCGCTCAGCGATTGGGCCAAGGTAGCCAGCGCTCGAACGTGGCTGCCTGCCCGTGTCGCTCACCCTGCTCATCGAGCAAATCCCAAACCACGGCCTGCTCGATGCGAAAGCGCCGCCCAGACGCGGAAATGCGCACGCCCGCGTAGTCGTCGATGAAGCCGCGCTCGTGCACTCGGGCGAGCAGCGCGTCTCGCTCCTCACGCAGCAGTGGTTCGGCCGAGTAACGCGACGGAAGCCGGGTGAAGCTGGCGAAATCCAGCTCGAAGCAGGCGAGCGCCCGCTGATTACCGTAGAAAAAAACCGGATCCGCCTGCGTGCCGTGCGCGACGATCACCCGAGGCGCAGTCCAACATGCCTGCCACGGATCCGGATCGTGCGCATCAATCAAGCATCGACCGGTGAGACGGCGGTAGCTGCTGACCAGCAAATTCAGGCGGGTTCGCGCAGCATCAGTGGTAGGGGGCAGGTGTACCATCGGAGCCTTACAGTCGCTGAGTCAGCTTCTTCGCTCGAGACGCTGCCACAGCGCTTCGCATGCCTCGCTGGCCCGCAGCGGCAGGTGATCGCGTGCATACGCGGTCATCGGGTTCGAGATTGGGTTGATATCGACGCTCGGCCAGCCATAAACCTTGGCTCGGATCATGGGCAGGCGGATATAGGGAAAAACACCGCTCGTACCGACGCTTATCACCATATCGAAGCCTCGCGACAGCTCCGCCAGCAGCGCGGACATCTTTGCTTCGGGCAGACTCTCGCCGAAAAGGACGACCTGTGGGCGTTCCAATCCGCCGCACGGGCAGCGGGGAAGCGCGGGTAAGCCAGCATAGGATGCAACGCGTCGAGCGCGCGAACAACTGGTGCAACACAGGTCACGCAGATCACCGTGAATGTCGATGACCTGGCTCGAGCCGGCTGCGCGGTGAAAGCCGTCCACGTTTTGGGTCAAGACTACGACCTTTTCTAGCTTTCGCTCGAGCTGCGCGATCATTCGGTGACCGGAGTTGAAGCTCGCAGCGCGACACGTTTGCTCGACTTGGCGTAGATACTTCCAAGTCAGCTCGGGGCGTCGCTGGAACATGCTTCCCGAAAGCACGGTTTCGATAGACATGCCTTCGGCAGTCGCCATGCCCTCATACAACCCTCCGACACCGCGATAAGTGGGTAGGCCCGAATCCGCGGACAGACCGGCACCGGTAATGAAAAGCACGCGTTGGCACCGGGTAAGGCCCTCTGCCACCCGATCCAGCGTGCTGCTCAGTTCGGCCCCGCTTTGCATCTCGCGGGGTCAGTCTGGCACACCCTTTAACAGCCGAGAAGGACGCGCTGAGGGACGAGCAACGACGCCAGCCGGAATGCCTCGGGCGCGAGATCGATCGACTTAGCCATTCCCGGGCCCTTAGAGCAGGTTTTCGGACTGGCTCTTAGGTCGCCGCGATACCGGCTAACGGAGACTTGCCGGCAAACCCCGGATCCCCAAAACCGGTGTAGTCCGTGATGCCCATCGCCTCCAGGATGTTCAGGAGCACGCGCTCATGGCGGTTGTTGGCACCCCCGCCCGCGTTCACGTAGCGGCCGCCCGCGGCCTGCTTCAAGTACCCGCCAGCGCCACCTGCCAGCACGAAGCGCATGTCCTTCATGTCGTGGTTCACGGCGTCGCCCATGTCGCGCGCCCAAACGACGAGCGTCGAATCGAACAGGGTGCCACCACCGCCATCCGGATCCGGCTTGCTCTTGAGATCGGTCACCAGCTTCGCGAATTGGGTCGCAAGCCACGCCTCGAAGGCGATTAGGCTCTTGAAAGGCGTCGATGCGTTGTTATTTTTGGCGTCCTGCTCGTTTGCACCGGAGTGAATGAAACCGGTGTGCTGATCGCCCTGGAGGTCCGGCAAGTCGACTTGCAAGCCTTGGTCAGTTCCGAACTGGATGACACCCACTCGGGTGATATCGCACGCCAAAGCGTTCACCAAAATATCCATGTGCAGGAGATCATTGGCAATCGCGGGATGGGTTTTGGTCGAGTCACTGGGCTTCGCGAGCCCTGCGCACGCTTGGGCGGCATTGGGGTTCGAGCCACCACCGGTGCTTCCGCTGCTGGCCTGCAGCTTGGCTTCCAGCGAGCGAATCGAATCCAGATGGGCGTCGAGTTTTTCCTGCTCGGTCTTGCCCACTCTGCCTCGCACGTCCGTGATCTCTTTCGAGACGAGGTCGAGAATGCTCTGCCGACGCTTGTTCGCGAGATCCGGGCTGGTCATGGTGCCGCCCGTCATGGTGCCGCCGCCCGTGCTCACCCCGCCGAACGCGGTGGCAAAAGCCGAAGCAGGCGACGCGATTGGCGCTACGGCCTTACCGCCCCGATAGGACAGCGTCACACCGGTCGCGGTATCCGAGCCGAGCACGAGCGAGGCGAGCGGTCGTTTCACGCCGCTCTTCACGAGCTTGTCGGCGACGAACTGATCCACCGAGATCGCGAGCTGCTGCACGTTGTTCACGGCGTAATAGCCGTTGCCCTGGCCAGTGAGGCCTGCGGGCGAGCCGTGACCGTCCCCCGGGTTACCGGCGGGGCAGCCTTCGACCAGTAGCACGTTGTCCTTGATGGCGCTGAGCGGCTGCGTCATCGCGCTCCACGTGCCGATGGTCTCACCCGAAATCTGAGTTGGAGTCCAGCTGTCCGGCTTCGTACCCATGGAGCAAAACACCAGCAAGCGCTTGGCTTGCTTGCCAGTCGCCGCGCGGGTGGAGCCTTCCCTCAGCATGGAGATGAAGGGCGAGAGCAAAATGCCGGCGCCGGCACCGATCGTCAATTGTCTGCGACTCAGCTTGTACATGCGGTTCCTGTGGTCACTGGTCGGTGACCCGCGTGGTGAAGCGCGGGGAGTGGAGGATGGCCATCAGCACGCTCTTCAGAGCGAAGGACTTGCCGGCAGCCTCGGTCCGAATTGCATCGTAGGTGCAGCCGTCTTGAGCCCAGCTGGCAACGCCGAACGCGTAGTAGGACCAATAGCGCACCAGACATTTTTTCACGTCGTCGCTCTGGGCGAGGTACGTCTGCAGGCCATGCGGACCCGATAGCCCGTCGATTTCGACGTCACCGTCCGTAATATTTGCGTCGTAGATCGTCCCCGTAGCGTCGATGGTCACGCCATTTTCGTTCGTGCGGTAATTGCCGAACGCATCGTAGTGTTCGAACGATACACCGATTGGATCCATCACCCGATGGCAGCCGTAGCAAGGTTGATGGTCCGGGGCGGCGTGGCCCTGCAGGTACTGCTCACGCGTCGTCTTCAGATTGGTGTTTGGGGTGAACTTGGTATCGAGACCGGCCGGCGGAGCGGGCACGTCCTGGCACAGGAGCCGCGAACGCACGAGGTGACCGCGCTGCGTCGGCGACGATAGATTCGAACGAGCGTAGCCGATTAGAACGCTCGCCTGGCCGAGGATGCCGCCATCGCGCGGGTCCGGCAGCGAGGTTGACGTCGACGTCAACGTCGACCGAAGGACCTTGCTGAACGAGGTAGAGAGGCCCGTCGTGCTCGTCACCCCGTAGTAGGCCCCGAGGTTCTGGTTCAAATAGGTGTAATCGGCCGTGAATAGGTCGCCCACCGTGTTGGCGGTCGAGGCGCCCCAGATGTCCAAGATGAATTTCTTGGTTTCGGTTGCGAGATCAGCGCGCTGGCCGTCGGTCAGCTGCTGCACTGTGTCGTCCTTGACGTTGGTGTAAAGCCGGTCCAGCCCGAGCCAACCGCTCATGAAGTTCATCAGCGCGTCCTGCGCGGCCGCCGGCAGCGGGTCTGCGCCGGACGGCGCGAGCAGGCGCGCGGCCTGGTCCTCGACCATCTTGGTCAAGGCCGTGGAGTCGTTGCTCTGGACCGCGTCGGCCGCCTTGAGCAGGGTGTCGTCCGGCGCGCTGCCCGTGAGCAGATAGGACAAGCTGCTCGCGACCTCGTACGGCGTGAGGCGGATGGTCGCGCCCGTCGCGCCCGGGGCACCGATTTCGCTGCGGTACAGAAAATACGGGGATTGCAGCATGGCGGAGATGACCGCGGCTGCGCCCGTCGGGAAGTCCGCCTCGGCCATGAACAACGCGCTGTAGGCGGCAACGCGCGAATCGGTATCCGCAATCGCCGTGCGGAACGCTTTGCGCCCGAGGTTCTTGATGAACAGCTTGGCGCAGTTGGCGTCGTGCGCGCTACACGGGCCTAGCTGCTGGAGCTGCGTCAGCTGTGCGGGCGTGCTGACGGCCCAGTTCGCTACCGCCTCCGCGTTCGTCATCAGCTGGTCGGCGTTCAAGTCCTGCACGCGGAGTGTGTTCGAATCCACGGTGAAGCCGAGCACCCGCTGATCGTTGAACACCTGGGCGACCGGGACCGCTTGGTTACCGAACAAAGACACGATGGATGCCGCGAATTCGCCCGCGGTGAGGCGCCGCAGAACGCGAGGGCCCGGACTCCCTGGCGTGCTACAGGCGCTTTCGGTTGGTAGCGTGGTCGGCGGAACCACGGTCGGTCCGCTGGCCGCGCTGCCCGGTTGCTGCGCACCCGAGTTTCCGCCTTGCGCATCGCCCCCCTGCGCAGCGCCGCCTTGCGGCGAGGCGGTGCCGTCCGACTTCTGACCGCCGACGATAGTGCCGGACACGCAGCCGGCCGTCAGCGCCATGGTGCCGAACATCGCCAGGAAACCAAGTCGGGGAAGAAATGAGCGCTTTCGCTGACGCGCCCATCTCCCCGAGACCAATAACGGAACCGTACGCACGAGCCGATGCTACCACGCGTACGCGCACTGGCGAGGGATCCGGGCATTTGAGTCAAACCCCAAGGGTGATGGCCGCGCTGTGCGTCGTATTGAGACACCGCGCGACACTTTCGCCAGAAAGTTGCACCTACTTCAGAATCCCCGCGTCTTGTCAGCGGTTCCTTCGGGTCAGCGAAGAATCGATCCACGTGCTCGGGTGCGGACCACCCGGAACCACGCGAGCTCGCGTGAGCATAGCAATGCCCGCCATGCAAAGCGCCGTTGGATTGGCTTGTGCGTCGCTCTAGAGTCGCTGTACGCAGGCCAGCCGCGCGCGAAGACGTGACCAATCGTGAAGGAATTAGACTACCTATTTGCTTCGCAAGAAGGTCGCTTGGTCGGCAAGATGATCGACCGATTGCCGACGACCGCCCGCGCTGCGCTAGGTTCGCGTCACTGGAGGTCGACCTGCAGGGACCCGAAGGTTCGGGCAGCGGTGTTGCCACCATCGCCTGAGTGAGTCATGGGCGCGTCGGAGAAGCCGTAGCCGATAATGCTACCCTGCTGCTCGATGACATCGTGCAGGTTCCAATGACGCGAGCCATCGCTCAGCGGGATGAGCCGCAGACGCGCGTCTGTACCATCTTGAGAGAGCCAAGCGAAAAATGGGTTCGCTCCGCGTGAGATGCTCATACCGCCCTGCCAGCGATCCCAACCGGCCGCGCCCACTGCCACGATACCGCCCTCCAGCCAGCGCATGCCAGCGAGCACGTCCCCACGACCGAGGTCGTAGTCGTGGTGACGGAGCTGCCTGCCACCGGCGTCGTAAACCGAGACGTAGCCGTCGTAATCCACGTAGCCAGTCGAGTCCGGATACGTCTTCTTGCTGCCATCGGGCAGAGTGCGCACGATCGCACCGGCGACCGCCAGTTCTCCATGCCGCGCGGCAAGCGCGAACGCCACTTGTTCCGCCGCGTCCGGATCTGGCCACAAGACGCTAGTGCCCTGGCGTGCACCATGGCCGTCGAAACGCGTCACTGCCAGGGGCAAGAGCTCGTTCTCTTGTGCGCCGGGCGCGCGCAGCATGCACTCGGTATTCGTCGACTCTGCGAACGTCGCGACGTTGGCCTGACAGCGCGTTTGATTCCAGGCTCTGCCCACGAGCAGATCGCCCGTGGACTCATCGCGAGCCAAAAACGGTCGGATGGCCTGCTCGGTCCAACGGAATTCGTCGTAAGCCCAAGCGGTCGGCTGAGCGAAGTGCGAGCCGTCCACGACGCGCGCCCAGCGTTCGACATAGCCGTTCGATTTCCAGTCGAGGAGCTCGAGCCCGAGCGCCATCCGGTTGGACACCGGACCGTCGTTCGGTGTGGCGGCCAGCGAGAGTAACGCAACCACGACGCCCTCCCCCTCCGGCAGCAAGCGGACCCAGCCGGCGCTCGTCGCGTCGGCGAACGCCGACTTCATCGCGAACAGCGGCTGTGGGTCTTTTGGCCCGTAGTCGGACGCGGGAATGGTGCGAGGGGAAGCGAGTGTGGTGGTGCTGATCAGCTGCCCGTCGTGAGTCAGCCGCACGAGATCATCGGCGTTCTTCTCGGGCGGGTGACGTTCGAGCGAGAGCGTGACGTCGCCCGATGGGTGAACCACGACGTCCCCGATGACGTCGTCGGCATCTGCCGTATACGCCCAGGCAAGATCCCCGTGATCGTAGGCGGCGAGTCGAAAACGGCTCCGCCAGGGTAGCCCAAAGGGCCCTGGTTCGACGTCTCGGCGGGACTCGACGACGTAGCTGCGTTGGCCGTCACTCGTGGCGAGCAGAGCGCCGTATGCCGATCGCTGCGTCTGAGTTACGGTGGAGCGTCCAGTTTCGATCACGTCTGCAAGGTCGAGCGCGGCACCGGCGGCACCGGCGGCACCGGCGGCACCGGCGGCACCGGCGGCACCGGCGGCACCGGCGGCACTGGCGGCACCGGCGGCACCGGCGGCACCGGCGGCACCAGTTGCACCCGGCTGGCCCCCGCCTCCGCCCAGGTCATTGCTGGCGCCGGCGCCACTCTCTCCGCCAAGACCGGCGGCATCTCGTCCGCCATCTCCACCCGCAGTCTGCGCCATGCCCGCGCTGCCGCTCGCCCCTGGAGGCTGCCCCAGGCCTGCGCTGCCGCCGCCCGTCCCTGGTTCTGCCGGTTCGTCGTCCACGCAGGCTTGAAACAGCAGCGTCGATAGCGCAGCCAGCATCAGACGACCAAGCCAGGCATAGTAGCGAGCGTTCAAAGCGGGATTCACTGGGTTTCCTGTAGCTCGTTGGATGCCAGCACGGCGTAAATCGTTCACTGGTGCCATGCGACGCCAATACTATCGTCCAAGATGCGCCGCGCTCGCGCTTTCCTCGGTGCGAAGCGCAGGCGTCATAGTCAGTTCGCCCTCGATCCACAGGCTACGTCTTCGCGCGTTGAAAGCCTGGACCCGTTATCGGTTGGCCACTAGCATGCCCAATTGAGCGCCCTGTCAACGCGGAACAGCGGGGTTGCTGGACGGGACAGCCAATGAGCCAGAATGACGAACGTTTACTGCAAGCCGTGAGAGCCGGCGGCATTGGCATTTTCGACCACGATCACGCGTCGGACACGATCTATTGGTCCGCGGAATTGCGCCAGTTCTACGGCTTCATGCCCGAAGAGGTAGTGACGATGGCCGCGATTTTCGGGCAATGCTTCCCCGAGGATCAAACTCGCGTGATGCAGGCCGCGATTCTGGCCCATAGTCCAGACGGCGATGGCTCATTCGACATCGAACATCGAATCATCGACCGGACGGGCCGGCTGCGCTGGCTCCTGACTCGATCGAAAACGCTGTTTCGCGATCTGGGCGGGGAGCGGCACCCGGTTCGCACCATTGGTGCAGTGCAAGACGTGACGGACCGCCACCACGCCAGCGCTCAGCTACGAGTCCTCGATACCGTGATTCGCTCCAGCAGCCGAGCCGTCGCGATTGCCGATCCCGGTGGCCTGCTCACGTTCGCGAACGAGGCGTTCGTACGATTCTGGGGCCACGACCGAGGGGAAGACGTCCTCGGTCGATCTCTGTTCGAATTCTGGGAACCCGCAGAGGGACCAGGTGAAGCCATTGCAGCGATTTTTCGCAAGGGGACGTGGAACACCGAAGCCGTCGGGCACCGGCGCAACGGGCAGACGTTCGATGTGGCCGTGGTTGCCGAGGCGGTGAGTGACACTCATGGCCAGCTCGCGCAAGTCCTCGTCACATGTACCGACATCACGGCGAGCAAGCGCGCAGAGCAAGCGCTGCGGCTGAAGGACCAAGCCATCGCAACATCGCTGGTCGCGATTGCGATGAGCGACGCGAGCGGAAAAATCGTGTACGTGAACCCCGCCTTCCTCAAATTGTGGGGCTATTCGTCCGATGACGAGCTGCTGGGTCTCTCTCCGCTGGAGTTTACGGACGAGCAGCGTACGCCATTAATTCTCGAGAGCGTCCGCGCGCACGGCTCGTGGGTCGGAGAACTGACGGGCAAGCACAAGGACGGCACTGACATGGAACTGAGGCTCTCGGTTCAGTCAATCATCGACCCACGCGGGCAGGTCGTGAACATGGTGGCGTCCTTCGTCGACGTGACCGAGCAAAAGCGGCTCGAGGCTCAGCTCTTACACGCGCAGAAAATGGAGTCCGTAGGGCGGCTAGCAGGCGGAGTCGCGCACGACTTCAACAACCTGTTGACCGTGATCTTGGGCGCCGTGGAGCTGACGCGCTTGGAGCTCGATGCCGCACATCCGGCGCACGAATACCTGGCCGAGGCCCAGGGCGCAGCCGACTCGGCGGGGACGCTCACGAAGCAGCTGCTGGCCTTTTCCCGGAAGCAGATGATCGCACCCAAAGTGCTGAACCTGAACGAGGTGGTCGCCCGCGTCGAACGCATGGCGCAGCGGCTATTGGGTGAAGACGTGCTGCTCCGGACAGTCTGTTCGCCCAATCTCGGACTCGTACGCTTCGATCCAGGCCAGGTCGAGCAGATCATCGTAAACCTTGCGGTCAATGCGCGGGACGCGATGCCGGAAGGGGGGAGGCTCACGATCGAGACAAGAAACGTTCGGCTGGACGACAATTACGTCGACGTGCATCCTGGCGTCGATTTCGGCGATTATGTCCTTTTGGCGGTCTCGGACAGCGGGACTGGCATGAGCGCGGACGCTCGCGCGCATCTATTCGAGCCGTTCTTCACGACCAAAGGGCCTGGCAAGGGAACTGGACTAGGACTCGCAATGGTGTACGGCGCGGTCCAGCAAAACGGGGGTCGGATCGAGGTCTACTCCGAGCCGGATCACGGCACGACCTTCAAGATCTACTTGCCGCGTGTCCCCTCGGCAGCACCGGAGGTTGGGCTGCCCGAGCGGCCTAGCCCTCGAAGCGGCGGTGAGACGATCCTGTTGGTAGAGGACGATGATCGGGTCAGGTCATTTGCGGCGACGGTGCTCGAGCGGTTCAGATACAAGGTCCACGCTTTTCAGACGCCTGCGCGCGCCTTGGCCGCCCTGCCCGAGCTGAGCCCGCAACCTGAATTGCTAATCACCGATGTAGTGATGCCCGGCATGAACGGCCGCGCGCTCTCGGAACGAGTCGCGTCGATCATCCCTGCGATGAGAGTGCTGTTCGTTTCTGGCTATACCGAAAACGTGATCATGCACCACGGCGTGCTGAAGGACGATATCGAGTTTCTGGCTAAGCCTTACTCCGTCGATCAACTCGCGCAGCGGGTGCGCGACGTGCTCGACGAACGCCCGCGCGAATCATGAAGCCTTCCAGCGTCCTCGCTTTCGGCGCCGCCAGCATTTGGCATGGTCGCGAAGCAACTCAGTTTCACGAGTTGCCAGGCGAGCGTTCCACGATTGGGTAACGGGCACCCATGGCGAGCTTGCTTGCTGCGGCAGAGTGGCGAGCCCGCAGGGAACTCACGATCGCGCAGAGGCAACGGGAAGAACGCCTGGCACATCGGTGAGCCCGTCGTCGAAGGGGGCTCGACCAATTTGGACCGTGCCTAGCGCCGGAAAGAACGGCGCCAGCAGGTATTGGCGTGCGAAGAACCAGAGCATGCTGCGCTCGCACAAGCGAGCATCGATCTGCGGACGGATTTCCGCGTGGGCACGTGCGGCGTCCGCCCAGTGCAGACTCGCCTGCTCGTGATGGACAGTGTGGAAACCGTTTCCGAACAGCAGAAAGTTCAAGAGCCGCCCCTCGAAATTGCGCGAGTGGTCGTGGGCCGACCATGGGTCCGTGTGGACATGCTGGCAGTAGTTGAAGAGCATGATCGTCCACAGCGCACCGAACGCTGGAATGCCGAGCGCGCACGCCCAAACCAATGCCCCGCGGCCAGCGCCATACCAGGCAATGGCCGCCGACAAGGCGATCGCGTGGGCACCGAAGGTGACTGCGTACTGCATCACGATGCGCCGAAAGACCTGCGGCTTGTCGCGGCGCGCGACCCGGATGTACTCCTTGATCCAAGCAGATTGAAAGTACGCGGACACGAAGAAGTAGGTGGCCGCCACCCAAACGTTGTGGTCGTTGGTGTAGCGCCAGGTAATCGTGGCATCGCCACGTTTGTTGACGAGCTTGTGGTGATTCAGGTTGTGGGTCGGTAACCAAGCGAACACGGGGTAGCCATAGAGCACCGAGATCCACGAGGAGAACACCTCATTGGCCCACTTCGACCGAAGCGTCGGCCGGTGCATGTGATTGTGCGCAATGACCCCTGCAGCAATCGCGAAATAGCAGCTCAGCGGCAAGAGCCAGGGCCACAGCCCCGGGCGCACGTAGTGCAGCGCAATCAACAGAGGTGAGAAGAAAAAGACCCAGAGCAGCGTTCGATAGTCTTCGGCGCGACGTGGCAGCATGGTTCAGGCCTTTGTCTGTAGAGCGAGTTGTCGAGCGTTCGCCCGCTCGATGCGGTTCGAGCCGAGCACTTGAACGGACGGTGTACGCAAGTCCCAGACCAATCCGAGCCAGCTCAGCAGCTTCAGCACGTAAAAGCTGAAGTCGACCTCCCACCAGAAGAAGCCTTGGTTGGCTGTAGACTGATAGTAGTGGTGATTGTTGTGCCAGCCCTCGCCCAACGTGATCAGTGCGAGCAAGAATGAATTGCGGCTCGTGTCTGTGGTCAGGTAGCGGCGCCTGCCCCAGAGGTGCATGAGGGAGTTGATCGAAAAGGTGCCGTGATAAAGCAGTACCGTGGACAGGAAGAACGCGAACAGCGAACGAGGGCCTCCGAGCAGGTAACACGCGGTGCCCAAAATCACGCCTGGCAACAGATGATAGCGATTCAACCAAACTAACTCAGGATACTTCGAAAAATCTTTGATCCGGGACCAGTCGGTCGCTTGGTGCTTGCGACACAAAATCCAACCGACATGACTCCACCAGAAGCCACGCTTCGGTGAATGGATATCCAGCTCCGTATCCGAGAAGCGGTGGTGCGCCCGGTGGTGTGCCGCCCACCAAAGCACGCCCTTCTGGCATGAGCTGGAGGCGCAAACAGCAAGCACGAACTGGAACGCGCGGCTGGTCTTGTACGCGCGATGCGCAAAGTAGCGATGGAACCCCGCGGTAATGAAGAACATGCGCGCGACATACAGACCCGCGACGAGCGCGGCGTCACGAACGCCGAAGCCGGTGCGGAGCAAGCCGAGCGGAGCCAGGTGTACCAAGAAGAACGGCAGTGATTTTCGCCACCAGACACGTTCATCGAAGGGACGCGGTTCGATTGCGGTCGTCATGAGCCGAGACTCTTAGCGCGCAGCAAGTCACGATGGTGTCAGATCATCATCACGACGAGCGATTGTCGTTCGCGCAATATTCTGCGACGCACGGCTTGCGCGTGCGCGTCGCAAAAGCGCAATTCTTGCGTCTAGACCACGCCGCCAAAGGCGCAGCGGCGAAACTTCTTCGCGCTACAGCGAACGTTCGTGCGCGCACGACTTGCGACCACGTCCGCGCAGAAGCACCGAACACTTCGCCCGATACCTGCGCCGTGGTATTCGGCAGGAGTGTTGGTCT
>Ga0302322_100001583_pt1 | contig 18720 bp, 15 predicted proteins | sample Fen_T0_2_FD_203757 | JGI IMG/M metagenome (GOLD analysis project Ga0302322, IMG submission 203757) | Peat permafrost microbial communities from Stordalen Mire near Abisko, Sweden - Fen_T0_2 | ecosystem: Environmental > Terrestrial > Soil > Wetlands > Permafrost | place: Sweden: Abisko... | reverse complement strand
CTCGGTCTCCAGGTAGGACTGAGACGCCATCTTTGCGTCTAGGGCAATATCTCGTGACACTGCCATGCTTGTTTTCGACAACGTCGCCACAAATGCGAACGGCCTGCCACAATTGTGAAGATTTGCACTTCGCACTCTGAAAAGCTCGGTCCCAATGCGTGGTCCTGTGCGTGTGTTCCCTTTGACGGGCGAGCGTGCGTAGGAAACGCCAAGAGCGCCCGTTCGAAAGTAGTCCCCGATGTCCGATCCATCGTCTTGTCCCAATCGCCAAACCGTGCGTAGCGCACAGCCCGGTGGTAGCGACGGGGCGGACCGTTGCCAAGTCGTCGCGCCTTGGGACTGGGTCGGCGTCATCGGGACCGGGCAAAGCCTTGCGGTGGGCACCCTGCCTATCACGTCGGTCACGCAGCCTTACGGCAATCTCAAGTTGTCGCTCGGCGATGCGGCGGTGCCAGGCGCGTGCGAAAATCCCTGGGATCCCAATTTGTCCGGACTTGCCGTGGTTCCGCTGGTCGAGCCCGTGCACGCGCTCCAGGTCGACTATCCCAGCCCCTATCCGCTCAATCCCTTTGGCGAGAGTCCGCATTCCGCGATGGCCAACGAGCTCACCAGGTTGGTCAAGGCGCTGTCGCCGGGGAGCGACTATGTGACGGTGCATTCGCTGGTGGGTGAGAGCGGCCAGGGCATCGTCGAGCTCAAGAAACGAAGTGGAAGCACGACGGGAATCACGGGCCGAGCGTACGCGGCCTCGCTGTTCGAGACCGCTGCCATTGCCCGGCTCGCGCGAGAGGCAGGCAAGACCTTTGGCGTGGGACTCATTTTGATGACCCACGGCGAGACTGACTTCGACAATCCAGCCTACATGGACGAATTGGTCCAGCTTCTGGCCGACTACAATGCCGATCTGTCAGCCATCACCGGACAGTCCCGGAAGATCCCGATGTACCTCTCGCAGCAGCACGCCTTGCCGAACGGCCCCGACAGCGTGGGCAAGGGCTCGTTGGCGACCCAAGTGCAGTGGCGGATCGGCATCGAGCAAGCAGGCGCTTTCGTGTGCACCGGGCCCAAGTATCAGTACCCGGCGAATGAAATGGGCGACGGCATTCATTTGTCGGCAACCGGCTATCAGATGATCGGCGAGAAGGCTGCCCAGATCTATTGTGAGCGGGCCGTGCTTGGTCGCGATTGGCAACCCTTGCAGCCGGTCGCTGTCCATCGCAGCGGGCGGGAAGTGACGGTGCGCCTGCACGTCCCGGTGCCACCCTTGCGGTGGGATGGGAGCTTTGGCCGTCCAGCCACGGCGGTCTGGGCGCAGGGCCGCGGCTTCGAGTTACGGACGCCCGTCGCGCGCCTCGGGATTGAATCCGCGGTCATCGACGGCGATGCTGTTCGAATCACCGCAAGTTGCGACTTGCCCGCGCGCGGGTTGGTGGTGGGGTACGCCATGGCCAATCAGGGCGCGCAACTGTCCAACCATGCGATGGCGGTCCGCTGGGGTCAACTGTGCGACTCCGATCCATTCGTCGGTTCAACATCGAAACAAGCCAACCCCAATTACTGCGTTTCGTTCGAGGTGCCTGTTCCGTGAAGAAGAATAGAATGACCACTGCTACCTCGAGCGCGCCCTCGACGCGGGCTCGCTGATGCGTTCGCCGTAGCTGGAGCGCCGGGCTAGGGCCTTCTGCTAGCCGATTCCACGATTTCCCTCAACCGCCCGTCGAACACGAAGGGCGCGCGCTGCACAACCCAGCCCCATTTCCAGGCCGGGTGTTTCGAATTGAGTAGCAGATTGGATTCGCCGCGAGTCACCACGCTTGGCACTTTGAGCGCGGGAGCCGAGCGCTCGTCACACCAATGGTTGCCCAGTCTCTGGGCGGCCGGCAGGAGATCGGGTCCGTCCCAACCCTTGGGCCGTTCCGTGCAAACTTCGATTAGGGCATCTGGTACATCGAGGACATACAGGACGTGCGGTGCAAGGGCATCAAGGCGTTTGTAGTGGACCAGTCGTTCGAGTGTGGCCAGGGACTGGCTTTCGGCCGCGTAGTCGAGATAGCGTCCCTTGCTGTGCCAGCGCCCGTCCGTCACATAGCCGCTGTTGCCGCTGAAGGCCGCACGGGCGGTGTCTCCGTAGCGTTGCAGGACAATGCGAAAGGCCTTCACAGCGGAACGCCGTGGATCATCGCCAAGAGCAGATTGTTCACCTGGGCCGCGCCGACGTCGGTGGCCAGCATGGCCAGCGGCGTGCGATTCCCAAGCGCGGAATCGCGCGCGGTCAGCCACTGCGCCGCCGCAGCGTCCGTCGAGAATACCTCGCGTGCCAGTTTTTGTGCACGCATCACGCGCAAAAGGCGCTCCGATTCGGTCGCGGAAAAACGCTGACTTTTGTGGATCCGGTGGGTGATCGTGCGCGGGGCCAGGCCAAGCGCGTCGAGCAGAACCTTCTGCGACAGGCCCACCAGCTTCACCAACTGGTGCAGGACGTGGCTGGGTAGGCCCTTCTCGATGGCGGCTACTTGAACCGCGGGCGGCTGGTCGATGAGTTGAAGAACGGTCATGGCAGTTTGGCTCTTCCTGAAGAGCAATTTTGCGCCATCGTGGGCGAATGTCAAGCGCATGGGGCGCAAGGCCATCCCAGGCTGATGCGAAGAGGCTAGGGCGCGTCCGGGGTCGAATTCTCGACAGGCACCATCAGCGACTGCAGTAGGCTGTAGCAGGCCAGCCCCGCCAATCCGACGGTGAGTCCGCACAAAGCCAGGGTTCCAAGCTGCGCCGAGATGGGCATGCGTAGAACAGCCTTGCCCACCAGCGCGGCAGCACCCGCCACGCCGAGACCCGCCCAGACGTGAAGCCAGGTGGAACGCTGGTGTGCTCCGGCTTCCTGTGCGCGCGGCGCGGGTGCCAGGATAAGCAGTGCGCCGAAGGCCATGACCAGGAAGCCCAGCCACATCCAATCCACGAGGGGATTTCTTACGATTTTAAGCGCAACAGCACGCCGGGCTTCGTCGTAGCTGCCCAGGGTGATGTAGAGATCTTCGGCGATGCCGCGCCGGATGGCGACTTGGCTGACCGGTTCGTTGGGCCGCTGGTCGTAGAATTCACGCCCCGGCTTCAATCGGCCCAGGCTCGTGCCTCCAGACGACACCGCGATGTCCGCGCTGTAGGTTTCCTTGATCAGGTCACGGCCCTGGGTCATGCCGTCGAAGCGCAGCTTGTAGGAACCGAAGTCCTTGCTTTCGCCAACGGCGATCACGGCGGAATCCTCGTGCTGGAAGGCCTGGCCGGCAAAGCCCACGAACATCAGGACCAGACCCATGTGGACGATGTATCCGGCGTGCGGCTGACGGGCCTTGAAGATGAGGCCTGCCATGGCCACGGGGAAGGCGTCACCGCTTGCCTTCTGGCGGCTGCGAGCGCCACGTACCAACTCTTGCACGATGACCGTGGCCACGAAGGCGCACACCGCGAAGCAGATGACGGCCGCAGGCGATTGGCGGCCGCCCAGGATGCCGCTGACGACAAGCATGGCAGCGCCAGCGGAGATGGGCAGCAGGGCGCGCCGCCGGGCCACGGTCTTCTCCAACCCGCGCCACTGGAAGAGCGAGCCGGTGCCGGTCAAGAGCAACAGGATGATGCCGACCGGCACCATGGTGCGATTGAAGAAGGCGGCGGTCACGTTCACACGCTCGTGCATGATGGATTCCGAGATGGTCGGAAACAACGTGGCCACCAGCACGATGGCGGTTGCGATGCAGAAGCACCAGTTGCCGATGCCGAACATGGATTCGCGCGACAGGATGGCGCCGATACTTTCCGTGGGGCGCAGCTCCTTGCGCCGCCACCACATCAGACCAAAGCTGAAGACGAGGATGGCAATCATGAAGGCACCGAAAACGTAGGCCAGGTGGATGTCCTTGCCGAAGGCGTGCACGGATTGCACGATTCCCGAGCGGGTCATGAAGGTGCCGACGATGGTCAGGAAGAAGGCAAAGATGACCAGCGTGAAATTCCAGCGCACGTAGAGGCCGCGCCGCTCTTGTACCTTGGCTGAGTGGATTAAGGCCGTGGCCATGAGCCAGGGCAGAAGGCCGGCGTTTTCCACGGGATCCCAGGCCCAGAAACCACCCCAGCCCAAAACTTCATAAGCCCAAATCATGCCGAGGGTCAGGCCCAGGGTCAGCACGAACCAGGCCGAGAGCAACCAGCGTTTGACCAGCGGGTACCACACGTTGCCGAACTTGCCCGCCATCAGCGCGCCCATGGCGAAGGCGTACGGGATGGTCAACCCGACGAAGCCCGCGTACAGCGACGGCGGGTGCGCGACCATGTAGGGATTTTGCAGCAGAGGATTGAGCCCTTGGCCGGTCGCTGGTTGCGAAACCAGGAAGGTGTCGAATGGGTTCTTCTCGTAGACCACGAGGTAGATGAAGAAGTCGCACGCGGCCATAAGGACGGTGATGGCGTAGGCGGTGATGGCTGGCTCGCGCCGCCACAGACTTCTGACCGCGATGGCCGAACAAATGGCGAGCAAGAACACCCAGAACAGCAGGGATCCGTCAAGGCCGCCCCACACGGCGGTCAGCTTGTAGCCGAAAGGCTGCCCAGCCTCGGAGTAATGCTGAACGTATTTGATCGAGAAGTCGCTCGACGTGAACGCGTGCACCATGGCGGCGATGGCCATGGCAAGGGTGGTGGCAAGCAGGTAGACCGCAGCGCGGCCGGCGCGCAGGAGGCGCTCGGAGTTGCGACGGATTCCCACGAACGAGGTGACGCCGGCCAGGGTGGCGACGATAAAAGAGACTAAAAGCGTTAGGTTTCCAAATGCGGCCATGGCATCTCCGACGCTTGAGATTTTTCTTTTGGGCCCTCCCCCGAGGAATGTCGGATAGGAGGTGCCTGGTCTCGAAAGATGCCTTGTTTTTCCCGCGCGCGCCAGGTCTATACTCGGCGCCATGCACGCGAAACTCTTTGGTCTTTTGCTACTGGCGTCGGCCCTGTCCGTCGCTGGCTGTGCCAGTTTGAAATTGCAGATGGTCGACCGCTCGGTGCAGCGGCCGTCGAACATCGCCGTTTACTTCACCGTGGACACCTCGCGGGGCGATCCCGTGGCGGATCTGACGCCGGCCGACTTCCACATCTACGAGGACGGTCAGCCTGTTTCGATCTTTGAAAGCCGCCAGACCATTTTGCAGCCCGAGGTGGCCGCCGCGCACTTCACCCTGTTGCTCGTCGACATGAGCGGCAGCGTGGTGGGCTCCCCGGACATGGACAAGGTGGTGGCCGGGGCCGCGTCCTTCGCCCAGCAGGTGGGGCGCTACCAGAAGCTAGGCATCTACGCCTTCGACGGCAGTCCGCACGTGGCGCAGGTGGTTCCCTTTGGCGGCGGGGATCCTCAGGGCACCTTGCGCGCGTTCGCCGGATTCCAGTCCAAGGATCCCTCGACGAATCTCAATGGGGCCGTGGTCGAGGCCATCAAGATCCTCGATCACCAGATGACCCAGTCGCCACTCCCGCTGCGTTTTGGAACGCTGGTGGTGTTCACCGACGGTACCGATCACGCCGCGCGCGTCTCGCGGGACGCCCTTCACCAGGTCCTAAACGACGTCGACTTCGAGGTCTACGCCATCGCGGTGGGCGCCGAGGTCAACGACCAGGAGATCCGAGCCATCGGGCGCAACGGAACCTTCACCTCGAAGAACCCCGCGGACATCCGCAAGGGCTTCGACGAGATCGCGGCGCGGGTCGAGGGTTTCTCCCGGCGCTACTACCTGCTCTCGTACTGCTCGCCGGCGCGCGCTGGCCAGCACAACGTGGAGATCGAAGCGGTGAAGGGCGGGATGCGCGGCCGTCTGGGTTACGATTTCAAAGCCGATGGCTTTGGTCCCAATTGCGACCCGAACCAGAAGCCGGCGTTCAATGTGCACCATCCACGTACCCGACCGCTACCCAAGCCCAAGAGCAAGTAGGGGCGGTCATTGCCGGAAGCCGCGACTCAACGATGGGCTCCGGCCCGCATCGCCGAGCAGGCTTTGCTCGGGTTCGCGGTGCTGTGTTTCGTCGTCCTGACCCGCTACCACTGGCAGCAGCTCTGCGACGATGCCTTCATCCCCTTTCGCTACGCCAACAACATCGTCGCCGGCCTGGGCCTGGTGTGGAATCGCGGCGAGCGCGTCGAGGGCTATTCTTCACCGCTCTGGCTCGGGATCTTGGTGGTGGGCAGGCTAGCGGGCGCCGGGCTGCCCACCTACGCTGGCGTGCTGGGCGTAGCCTTTTCGGCCCTGTGCCTTGTACTCGTGCATCGGTTCACGCTCACGTTGGCGCAAAGCCGCGTCGCCGCCGCGGCTGCCTGCGCGGCTGCTTCACTCGTGTACCCGCTCTACTTTTGGGCGCCAGCCGGACTCGAAACGACCTTGTTTGCTGCCCTCGTGACCTTGGCAGCCTGGAGCCTGGTGGTGCCTTCGCTGTGGCGCTGGTTCCTGGCGGCGGCGCTTTTGGGCGTGGCGCGGCCCGAGGGGCCGCTGCTTGCCTGCGCCTTGGCCGTTCTCGCCCGCCTGGCACACGGTCGATCCGTGGCGCGGCCGAGCGCCGTTGCACTTGCCTTGTTGCCGGCCCTGGCATGGTTGGTATTTCGCAGGGACTACTACGGCGACTGGCTGCCCAATACCTACTACGCGAAAGCCACGGGGCCGCTGCTCCTTCGGCTGGAAGCGGGCCTTCTCTACGCGGTGTGGGCTCTTCTCTTTCTGGCGGCGGTTGTGTTTGCGATCAAGCTCGCTGGGATCGCGGACCGGAAGATTCGCTGTGCGCTGGCCTTCCTGACCGTTGCGCTCGCGACGGTGGTCGTGAGCGGTGGCGACTGGATGTGGCACGGCCGCATGCTGATGCCCGCGCTGCCCGCGCTGGTGGCACTCGCTTCTGCGGGCATAGCGCGCGCACCCCGGAGCCGGCGCTTGGTCCTGGCCCTGACTTGCGCGCTGGCGGGTTCGGCTTTCTTGCCGCGCGGCTCGCTTCTTGCCGATGCCTTCGCCGGCCGACCCTTGCCGCAGACCGCGTACCAGGAAGGCACCATGGTCCCCGCGGCCCTCGCCGCCGCGCACTTCATTGCCGAACGGTACCCAGCGGATGCGCTGGTGGCCGTGAACCACGCCGGCGCCTTGCCCTATGCCTTGCCCAATCCAGCCCTGGACATGGCCGGTCTTTCCGACCGCCACATTGCCCACGCGGTCGAGGGCTTGCTTCATCACAAGTTCGACGCTGCCTACGTGCTGTCGCGCAAGCCTCGCCTGGTGGTGCTGAACACGCGCGTCCGGCCGGGCACCGCTGGCGTGTGGTACCACGCGGGCTACTGGGCGGGCGAGACCGCGCTGGTCGCGCAGCCGGAGTTTGCCGCGGCCTACCGGCCTGTCGAGGTTTTCTGGGAATGGCACTGGCAGGTGGTAGCCGACAGTTTTATCGTGCTTTTTGAACGCATTCTTTGAACGCGAGGAACCATGCGCAAGCGATTGATCGCTTCAGTGTCCGCTCCACTTTCGGTTTCCCTGTCTCTCATCTTGTTGCTCGCCGCCGGCCGGGTGGCGATGGCCGCACAACGAAGCGGCGAGGAAATCTTCGCCACCACCTGCGTCTCCTGTCACGGGTCGGACGGCCGCGGGGCAAGCGCCGCGCAGTCCGGGCTCAGCGTGCGGCCGCTCGACTTCACCGACTGCCGGCGCACCAACCGCGAGCCCGACCACGACTGGCACGCGGTCATTGCCGAAGGTGGCCCGGCGCGCGGCTTCCATCGCATGATGCCGGCCTTTGGCGAGGTGCTGCCCGAAGGCGAGCAAGAGGCAGTGCTCGACTACGTGCGTGGCTTCTGCGCCGACAAGGCCTTTCCCCGCGGCGATCTTAACTTTCCCCGGCCCCTGGTCACCGAGAAGGCCTTCGTCGAGGACGAGCTCGTGGTCAGCGCGGCCATGGCGACACAGAGTCCGCGCAACATCGACAGCAAGCTGGTCTACGAGCAGCGCGTGCTGCGCCGATGGCAATTCGAGGTCATGGTGCCCTTCGGCGTGGCCCGCAACGCCGACGGTTCGCGCGAGGCCGGTATCGGTGACATCGCAGCGGGCGCCAAGACCGTGCTCGTGGCCAGCCGGGACACCGGCACGATCGTCAGCCTCGCTGGCGAGGCGGCCATCCCCACCGGCAACAAAGACAAGGGCTTTGGCAAGGGCGTGGTCGTGTTCGAGCCATTCTTGTCGCTTGGCCAGAGTTTGCCCTTGGACTTCTTCCTGCACCTGCAAACCGGGGCGGAGATTCCGGCGAAGGACACGCCCGGCGTCGAGAGCGAGGGCTTCGTGCGCACGGCACTGGGCAGGAGCCTGGTGTGGGGGAAGTTCGGCCGCTCCTTCACCCCCATGGTCGAGGCCGTGGCCCTTCGCGAGCTGACGAGTGGGGCGTCGACTTCGCTTGATCTGGTGCCGCAGATGCAGATCAGTCTAAGCCGGCGCCAGCATGTGCTTTGCAGCCTGGGCGCCAGCGTTCCGACCATGAATCGCGAGGGGCGCAGCACGCAGGCGATGTTCTATGTGTTGTGGGATTGGTTCGATGGCGGCCTGTTCGAGGCCTGGTAATGCGAGACGCACCATGAAAACACGCAGTCAATTCGTTCTTGCCACGCTTGCGATTCTTTTCGCCGGCCCGCGCGCGCATGCATCCGAGCTGTTTCTCACCTCAGACAATTGCATGGCCTGCCACAACGGCCTGTCCACCAGCAAGGGCGAGGACGTGTCCATCGGGGTCGATTGGCGCGCGTCGATGATGGCCAACTCGGCCCGCGATCCCTACTGGCAGGCCAGCGTGCGCCGCGAGGTCCGGGACCATGCCGTCGCCGGTGCCGCTATCGAGCATGAATGTTCGCTGTGCCACATGCCCATGGCACACCTGCAGGCCAGAGCAGAAGGGAAGCAAGGCGAGGTCTTCGCCAACCTGGGGCGAAACGCGCCGCGGGCCAAGGCCACCCTGGCCCAGGACGGGGTCAGCTGTTCGGTCTGTCACCAAATCGAACCTGACAATCTGGGCAAGCCCGAGAGCTTCAGTGGCGGATTTTCCATCGACACCAGCGGCAAGACCCCACGCAAGGCCATGGGGCCGTTCGAGGTGAAGCCTCCCTTGGCGCGGCTGATGGCCTCGGCGACGAAATTCTATCCCACGGCCGCGGCCCACATCCGTAGCTCCGAGCTGTGCGCTACCTGCCACACCTTGCTCACAGACGCTCTCGGCCCCGATGGCAAGATCATCGGCCGTCTGCCCGAGCAGGTGCCATTTCTGGAATGGCTTGAGAGCGCCTACAAAGACAGCACCACGTGCGCCAGTTGCCACATGGTCGACGTGCGCGAGCCAGCGCCCATCGCCAGCCTGGTGGCCGAGCCTCGGCGGGGCATGGCCCGCCACGAATTCATTGGCGGCAACTTCATCGTGCCCACCATGCTCAAGATCCTCGGCACTGCCATGCCGGCCCTGCCACAGGATCTGGATCGCGCCGCCGAGCGGGCGCGGGCGCACGTGGCGCGCGATGCCGCCAAGCTTGGCCTGGGCGAGATCCAGGTCAAGGCCGGCGTGCTAGAGGCGCCCATCACGGTCGAGAACCAGGCGGGACACAAGCTGCCCACCGCCTATCCCTCGCGGCGGGTGTGGCTGCACATCACGGTCAAGGATGGGGCAGGGGCCGTCGTCTTCGAATCCGGCGCCATCGGCGCCGACGGGAAGATCGCCGGCAACGACAACGACGAGGATCCGCTGCGCTTCGAGCCGCACCACACGGCCATCGAGAAGCCCGCCGACGTCCAGATCTACGAGGCCATCCTGGGCGACAGCCTGGGCCGGGTCACGACGGGCCTGCTCCACGCGGTGAAGTACCTCAAGGACAACCGTATTGTCCCGGTTGGCTTCGACAAGAAGACGGTGGGGCCCGACGTTGCCGTGCGCGGGGAGGCGTTTGCCGACGAGGATTTCTCCGATGGAAGCGACCGGATCCTGCTGCGCGTCCCCGTGGGCAAGAGCGCGGCGCCGTTCAAGGTCGAGGCCGAGCTGCTCTACCAACCCATCGGATTTCGCTGGGCCGAGAACCTGCGCGCGGTCGAGGGGACCGAACCGCGCGCCTTCAGCCGGGCCTTCGATGCGCTGGCCGCGGTGTCGTGGCAGCGCATGGCCGTCGCCGAGCGGGTGTCCGGCGACGGGAAATAGGCCCCTAGGCCTTGGACAACGTCGCCAGCTTCACACGCAGGATGGCCTTGAGATCGGCGGCACCGTTGCCGGCCAAGGGAACATCCAGCCACAGCATCGCGGGGCTGCCGTGGGCATGCTTGTGCGCCAGCTGTCCCACTGGTGACAGGGCCTTCCAGTCCACGGCCGCTGTGGCGGAAGCGGACAGGGCCACAATGCCGACGGGCGAATCCTCGTGTAGCAGCAGCGAGCACAAGGGCTGTTCGCCCATCAAGTAGCGCAGGGCCCAGCCGGTCTTGGGGCCGTAGAAATAAACATCCTCGCGCATGTCCTTCTGGCGTAGCAGATAGGAACGCACCATTTCGAAGCGCTTGCCGAGGGTCAGCGGCAAGCGTGCAGCGAAGGCGGCCGCCGTGGGCGGTTGGTTCTTCTTGGGAAAGGCAACCTTGGGCGGCTTGCTGGCCGCTGGCGGGATGGGCTTCGGGCGGCTCTTGGTTTCGGTGGCGGCGCGTTTCTTGTCAGGTTGCGGGCTTTTCATTCCGTTTTGCCAAATAGCTACGCAGGTACGCGATCATGCCAGGGAGCAGCGAGAGGAAGATGATCAGAATGATAAGCTTCTCGATGTGCTTGGTCACGTCCGGCCACACCGAGGCCAGCCCATAGCCGATGCCGGTCATGCTGATCACCCAGCCGATGCCACCAAAGACGTTGTAGCTGATGAAGCGCCGGTAGTTCATATCGCCCACGCCCGCGACCACCGGGGCGAAGGTGCGGATGATGGGCATGAAGCGCGCGATGATGATGGTCTTGCCGCCGTGCTTTTCGTAAAACTGGTGGGTGCGAATCAGGTGCTTCTTGTTGAAGAGCAGCGAGTTTTCCCTGTTGAAGAGCTTGGGACCAGTCTTGCGCCCGATGTAGAAGCCCACCTGGTCGCCGACCACCGCCGCGATGCTGACCGCGATGATCAGCCACAGGATGTTGAGCAGGGGCTTGCCAGTAGGGTTGGCCGACGTGCAGAACACTCCCGCGGTCACCAGAAGCGAGTCACCCGGCAAGAAGAAACCAATCAGCAGCCCGGTTTCGGAGAACACCACCGCGACCAGCGCCGCCATGCCGCCCCATTCGATGATCCCTCGGACGTTGTAAATCTGGTGGAACAGGTCCATGAGTTGCTGCACGGGCTGAGATCCTTTGCTAGGGGGATTATCGGGTCAGTGGATGGAGGCGGTAAACTGCACTGCCTTGCAAAATAGAGCAAGTGCGAGCAATCACCTGCGTTGCGTTGGCGGTGGTTGGGCCCCGGCAAGCGCCGATTCCAGCGTGCAGTGTCATGCTTCTGACGCTTGGAATTCCGCACGGTTGCCGGTCAAGGTTTCCCTTGAAGCGCCGATGCTCCATGGTAGCGCAAATCACCGGCCGGCTTCGGCTGGCCAGCGCTGGCGGCCAGTCGAAGCGAAAAGGAAATATGGAGAGTCAACTCGTCGCAGGACAGTGGGTGGAGGTTTCCATGGAAGACCTCCCAAACCCCGTTCTCCTGAGTGGCTTTGTCCTTAGCATGCGCCCCTCCGAGGTTCTGCTGACCTTTCCCGAATTGCTCGCGCCGCCCAAGGGGCTGGAATCCGAGGCCCAGGCGACGGTTCGCTACCGCAACCAATCGGGTCAATTCACGGCCGTGGGCCACATCCTGCGCGTTGCCTCGGGCCCACCGGTCACCGTCACTTTCAAGCGTTTGTCCTCGCTGGGCGCCGACCCCAGGCGCATTCCCATCCGGATGGCGGCCAGGCTGCCGGTGTCGGTGCGCGTGGTGACTTCTTCGGTGGCTTCGTCGCTCGGCCAAGAGGACATGCCGGGCTGGACGGAGAACCTGAGCTCAAACGGGATGCTACTCGGGACGTCGCTGCTGCTTGCCATCGGCGATGTGCTACGCCTGGCGGTCTCGTATGGGGCCGAGGGCATAGTCGTGCACGGTCGCGTGATTCGCGTCCAGGAGAGCGAGGCCAAGGAGCAAGCCCAGTTCGGCGTGGGCGTGGAGCTTGTGCACCGAAGCGAGGCTGACCGGCAACAGTGGCTGGCCTTCTTGACCCGTTTTCAGGGCCGGGAATTGCGCTAGCCCGCCCTTCCTTTTCGAATTCGATGTCGCCGCGGGTGTCGTGCTGTGCTGTACTCACCTCGCATGAGCGACGGAGAGAGACGACTGGGGCCAGGCGCCGCCACGGCGCTGGTGGTGGCCAACATGGTGGGAACCGGCGTGTTCACCACCAGCGGAATCCTGATGGATATCCTCGGCTCGCCGTGGCTGGTGCTGCTCACTTGGTTGCTCGGCGGTATTACTGCACTCTTGGGCGCGCTCTGCTACGGCGCCTTGGCCCAGCGCATTCCCGAATCGGGGGGCGAGTACATCTTCTTGTCGCGCACGCTGCATCCGGTGGCGGCCTACGTGGCGGGCTGGCTGTCGCTCATCGTAGGGTTTGCCGTTCCTCTGGGGGCCTTGGCCTATGCCTTTGCCGAGTACTTGCGGCCCTGGCTGCCTGCTGGCGTGAGCCCGCGCCTGATCGCGACCCTGCTCATGCTTGGCGCCTCCTTTCTCCACTTCGGCTCGGTGTCCTTCGGCGCGCGCATCCAGGCCGCTATCGTCGTGGCCGAGGTCGTTCTCATCACGCTCTTCGCGTCTTTCGGACTTGGGCGACTCTACCCGGACGGATTTCACAGCACACCCACGCCCGGCCATGTGGGCAAGCTGGGGCTCGCGCTGGTGCTGGTGTCGTTCAGCTACCTGGGTTGGAACGGCGCTGTGTACATCGGCGGCGAGGTTAAGGATCCGAAGCGCAATCTGCCGCGCTCGCTGATCCTTGGCACATCGATTGTCACCCTTTTATACCTGGCTTTGAACACCTTCTTCGTCTTTGCCGTGCCGGTATCGGCGCTAGCCGGCCGCATCGACGTTGCGCATGTGGCAGCCGAGGCGGTGGGGGGGCCGCGCTTGGCTGCCGCTGTGTCAGCCCTGGTTGCCCTGGCCTTGGCCCTGTGCGTGTCCGCGCTGACCATGACCGGCCCGCAAGTGGCTGCGCGCATGGCGGCCGACGGTCTTTTGCCTCGCATGTTCGCCTCGTCGGCTGGCAGGCCGCCGCGCCTGGCGCTGCTGGCGCAGCTGGCGCTGGGGTTGCTGGCGCTTTGGACGGCAACCTTCGAGCACATCCTGACCTATGTCGGGTTCACGCTGGGGATCAGCATGGTCGCCACCATCGTCGGTCTGTGCCGCCTTCGCATCAAAGAAGGACCAGCGCTGCACGTGCCAGGCTGGCCGTGGGTGCCGGGCCTGTTCCTCGCGTTCGGGGTGGGCTCGACGGTCTTCACGGTCGTGCAACGCCCCTCCGAGGGGCTCATCGGATTCGGTACGCTGGCTGTGGGGGTGGTGGCGTATTTCCTACAGCAGCGCGCGAGAAAGACACCGCCTGCGCCCCCATCCGCGCGCTAGCAGATTCTCCGACGACGGCTTCCGTCGCTCCGAGTCGGTTCCAGCTGTGCAACAAGCGCGTGCTTCGATTGGAAACTCGCCGGTTCGACTGGTAACCTGGTTCACATTTCTGAGCCTCGCATGAAGAAGAAAAGCGTTCCCCGACCATGGTTTTTTCCGCGACCAGTGCTGCTGGTGTCCACGCGTGACGGCGATGGCAGAGACAACATCGTCACCATCAGCTGGGCCGGCGTGGCCTGTACGACGCCGCCCATGATCACCGTATCGCTGCGTAAGTCGCGCCACAGCCACGGGACCATCAGCGCGACCCAAGAGTTCGTGGTCAATATTCCGACCTCCAAACAGATCCATGCCGTCGAACTGTGTGGCACGACCTCAGGCCGGGACAGCGACAAATTCGCGGCCCTGGGGCTGGGGAAAGCATCGCCTGCCGTGGTCTCGGCGCCGCTGATTGCCGAATGCCCGATCAATCTGGAATGTCAGGTCCGGCATACCCTGCCTCTTGGAAGCCATGACTTGTTTGTCGCGGAAATCGTGCAAGTCCATGCCCAGCATGGCCTTCTTCGCGAGGATGGCGAGATCAACGACGATGCGCTGGACTGCCTGGCCTGGGGCTCGGAGGAATTCTTCAAGGTTTTGAGGCCACGAAAACATGTGCGTGTGCCTCGTTTCCTATAGTCCCAGCTGGTGTATCCTGGTCCGATCCCAGCATGACTGACGTTCCCCCAGCTCAGCCTGCCAAGCCGCCTCGACGAAGCAGGCGCTGGCTCATCATTGCGCTCGTGGGCGCCGTCGCCATCGCCGTGGTCAGCTTCGTATTTTCGCCTCCCGCGGGGGTGGATGAAGACGCGGATTCGGGCGAGCACGCTCGGCGTGTTGTGTATCGTATCAAGCACAAGCCCGAGCCACCCAAGTTGGGCATCGAGTATCACTTCGATCGCAACGCCCTCGTGGACAGCCGCGTGCTTGGGGCGCAAATCATCGGGCTGGCGGCGTCGGGGAACCTGGTCACCTTCGCCACCGAATCCTTCAAGCTGCGCCAGGAGAAAGTCCTGCGCCGCCGATCCACTTGTCTTGGCCCGGCCGACAAAACGCACGTGCTCGCCGGTATTTCGAATGGCTCGATCATTCGCGTGGCCGCCAGCGATCTGGCCATCGAGCAGGTCGCCGAGGTTCCTGGTGTACCACGCTGGATAGGCAAACGCGCCAAGGACGGCGCCCTGGTCGTTGCTTTTGAGCCCGAGGCAGGATCCGAAGGCAACGTCTTGGTCAGGGACGACGGCGTCGGCCGCACCTACGACGTGGGTCCCAGACCGATTTTTTTTCTCGACAGCAAGGATCGGCTCTGGTTCGCCAGCGGCGGCAAGGTGAGCTCTCTCGACCTTGTCACGGGTACGCGCAAAGAGGTTGCGTGGAAAGGCGGGTGGCCCGGGCTGCGCGGCTTTGCCGAGTTGTCTGACGGCCAAATCTGGGCCTTTGGCGGGGCTGATCGCGCCGGCGACATGGCGAGCTATCTCATTCGGCTGCTGCCTGGACCGAAGCCGGTCGCGCTTCATCTGGCGGGCGGAAAGAACCGGGCGGCGGCCGTGCCCACGACGCCCATCACGCACGTGCTGGAAGACCAGGATCCTGCGCATGTTCTTGTCGTCACCCAGAACGGGGTGTCCATCAGCGACGCGAACGCGACCACCTGGCAGCCTCTTGATGCCCTGGCAGCGGGACATCGCGAGCGTGATGCGATGGAGGCGCTTGGCCAGGCGCACGTTGTCGACCATCGCGTGCTGCTCACCCTGGCGCGCGGCGGATTCATGGAGATCACCGCCGATTTCACGCGCCGCCACCTGCTCGATGGGCAAAATTCCGTTTTCAGGCCCTCAGCCATCGTTCGTCTTGAGAATGGCATGGCGTTTTACGGCGACGGCGGGCCGCTGTTCTACAAGGGCGGCCGATGGCTTCCGCTGCCCGATCCCATCATGCCGCCGGCCGAGCTCATGGGCTTGCCCAGGTCAGGTGAGAAAGAGCGACTGTGGGTGGCCATGACCACCATTCCCATCGAGGGCGTTGTCAGCTACGTGATCGCGAAAGCCGGACCGCCCCGCAATTATGTCGGGCACATCCACGGTCTTCGCGACGTGTTTCTGACGGCACGCTGGGATGGCAAGGTTCTGACCGTGCTCGGCCGTGAAGAGCTGCCCATCGAGCCCGACGACACGTTCGCAACGCCAGACAAGCAACTTTGGAACGTGGACGATCAGGGGCTGTGGAGTTTCTCAGGCGGCCATTGGCGTATGGTCATGCGCGCGGGCGAGGAAAGTCCCAGGGGCACGCCTAGCAAGGGCTCGGCCATGGCACGGGGACACGGCCACTTCAGCTCGGCCATCGGTGATCCGCTGCATTTCGCCGAAACCTACGCCTCGCCTTTCTACGGTTTGCCCTCTGGGGCGTCGAGCTGGGCCTTGGTCCGGCTCGACAGCAATGAAGCGGGTGGCGTGCCGCTCATCGACGAAGTCCCGGTCAAGTTGGATGACCGTCGCCTGCTGATTCGCGACCTGACCATTTGGGGAAACCGCAAGGAGGAATTGCTGCTGGCCACGGATCACGGGTTGTGCGGTTTCAACGTCAAGTGGGGGAACTGCGAGCCTCTTAGGCCCGATGGACTTAGCGACGAAGTTAGCCTGTTCATGCGCGATGGAACCAGGCGGCTGTGGCTCGGGGGACGTGGCCTCTGGGTATTGCGCGATCAGAAGCATGCGGACGAGGTGCACCCCGCCATTCCCATGCTGGCAGACACCAAGGTCATCGCATTGGCCGAGTCGCCGGACGGCAAGTTGGTCATAGGCTTGGAAGACCGAGGTGCCATTTTCTTGACCATCCCGCAGGGGTGGTTCCAGCGGCAGCCCGAGCCGCCAGCGGTGCGTTCGTCGTGGGAGAGCCTCCATCCCCACGAGTCTTCCTATCTCGATCGCGCCCTCGTCGTGCGCGAATGCCGGAGCAAGTCGGGGCAGATCCCCGATGCGGTCCTGGCCGGGCTGGTGGTGGGGCTGCGTGAACTTGCCCAGTCGAAGGGGCCACGTGTTCGTGTCGGGTTCGAGGAGAATTTTGAAGGCCATCCCGACATCGTGGTCAGCGGGGGGGATCCCGCGACGTTGGTGGACGCCGTGCTGCCCCTGGTGGAGAAGTCGGGAAGCAAGGCTCGGTGGAGCGTGCTCAAGCGCTTCGGACCACGCGGCAGTGATGCCGTCGAAGTCAAAGCCTGCCCGCAGTAGTCACCCCGCCAGCAGAAGACACACAAGGGTCAGCGACCCGAAGGTTCGCGCGTCCACTTGCATGGCGTCGCGGCGAAGGGTCGGGGAGATCATCTGCCAATGGTCACGATGCGAGAGGATCCACAGCCGATGGCCCTTGGTGAGCATTCGGTTGATGTTGCCCGACCAGTTGGCGCCCTGAAGGTGCCGAAAATCGGGGAAGTAGTAGGTAAGGGTGGCGATTTCGTGGGCTGGCATGGCCACCACGGTTTCGGTCGCGATGGCTTGCTTGCGCATATAGGCCACCGCATCCCGCCAGCGCTCGCCGAACTTGTCCTGTCGATAGTAGCGAACATCCGCCACGACGAAGGCGGCGATCACGGCGGCGGCGAGCGGCCAGCGAATGGCCTTCCATGGCACCTGGCCGAGGCCCGCCACCGCCAGCAGGAAGAAGGCTGGCAGAATCATCATCAGGTAGCGTGCTTCGTGCAGCGGCCTGCGCAGAGAGATGACGAGCACGGCGACGAGCGGCAGGAGGAACCAGCACAGGAGCGGCCAGAGCCGATACTCCCGTCGCCGCACGGCTTGTATCAAGGTCACGAGCGCGCCCGTCACCAAGGCAACCGCCACGATGGAGTCGAACCACGTCACGCCTTTGCCAGCGGTGAAGGTGTAGCAGGCATGGGTCAGGAACTTCCATGTCGGCTGTTGGGGAATCCACCGGATGGAACCGTGGGAGTGGCGGATCTGCCAGACGACTGCGGGCAGCCAGGCCGCGGGCAGCACGGCAGTGGTGGCGAACGCGCCAAGCACGCGCTTGCGTTCGATGCGCTGCCGAAGGATGAGCGCGCAGACCGCCTCGGCGACGAGCAGCAGGCCGCTCATGTAGAACGTTAGCAAGCAGGCCGTGCCCGTGGCCGCGAACCCCCACCAGGCCCAGCGCGAAGCCCTGCGCGAGGATCGAGAGGAAACTGCGGAAGCTTGTGCGCCCTCTCCAACGAGGCGGACGAAGCAGAGCGCGTGCAGTGTCGCCATACAAGCGATGAAGCTGTAGAAACGCACCTCCTGTGCGTAGTAGAGGTGAAACGGGCTCAGGGTTACCAGGAGCGCGGCGAACAGTCCCACCGCGCGGCCGAAGAGCCGGGCGCCCAGCCGCGCCACCACGAACACGCAAACACAGGAACACAGGACCGAGGGCAGCCGGGAAACCCAGTCGCCTTCGCCGAAAACCCAGGTCCAGAGCTTGAGCAGTCCATAGTAAAGCGGTCCGTGGGTATCTTCGCGCAGAAGCACGCGGAAGAAATCGAGTCCGCGCTGCCTGGCGAAGAACAACGAAGCAGCCTCATCGAACCAGATGTCGTTGCGGGTGAGGCGCACCAGCCCAAGCACCAGCGCCAGGGCCGCCAGGGCCAAGGTGCCAAGTAAGAATACCCGGTCGCTCACCGCCTCGCGCGGTCGCCCAGGGGCGGACTCGGCGGGAATTGGGGGGACGCTTGGGCCGGGCGAAGCAGGTGGCGTTCCGGCTAGCTTTGCCGGCACTCCAGCACCAGAACCGTGATGTTGTCGGTGCCGCCCGCAGCGTTGGCGGCGGCGACCAGCTTGTTCACGGCGGCGTCTAGATCGCCGTCCACCTTGAGGTGCTCGGGAATATTCGCGTCGGGAACCATGCCGGATAGTCCATCCGAGCACAGCAAGAAGATGTCACCGTCCTGGATCTCCTCGGAGTTGATGTCCACCTGCACGGTGTCGCGCATGCCGAGGGCGCGGGTGATCACGTTCTTGTGCGGGAACTTGCGCTGC
>Ga0302322_100001582_pt1 | contig 18724 bp, 16 predicted proteins | sample Fen_T0_2_FD_203757 | JGI IMG/M metagenome (GOLD analysis project Ga0302322, IMG submission 203757) | Peat permafrost microbial communities from Stordalen Mire near Abisko, Sweden - Fen_T0_2 | ecosystem: Environmental > Terrestrial > Soil > Wetlands > Permafrost | place: Sweden: Abisko... | reverse complement strand
TCCGGGCAAGGGGCGGGGCAAGCGGGCCAGGGCTCGAGCCGCATGAGCGGTGTGACTCTCGACGCCGGAGCGCTTATCGCGCTCGACCGCGACGATCGCAAGGTCCTCGTGTTACTGGCTCGCGCCAAGGAGCTGGGTGCGCGTGTGACCGTCCCAGCAACAGCACTGGCTCAATCCATCCGGCGCCCAGCGGCGCAGGCGCGGCTGGCGCGGCTGATTCGTCAACCGACCACCGACCTTCGTGCGCTTGACGCCGTCGATGCGACCAGCGTCGGGATCTTGCTGGGTGCGAGCCGCACGAGAGACATCGCGGACGCGCACGTCGTGATTTGCGCGAAGCGCGCGAAACACGCAATTGTGACGAGCGATCCGGACGACCTCCTCCGCCTGGACCCGTCAGCGAGCCTTGTTCGGATCTGAGCGCGGAACCTAGCGTGTTTCCGAACCGATCGCGCCGCTCCTGCGAACCAATGACACCTGCGTCTCGATTGCAGTTCGCCATACAGGAGCGCTGCGCGAGTCAGCAGGAACTGCGCTCGCGAACACCATCAGCTCAGCCTAGCGAACCCCATCAGCCACACTCACGCGATCGCGCAGGGAAGGGCGAGGCAAAGCAAGAGTGAGCTCCAGAACGCGAGCCTTGCGACCAAGAGCTCCGCACGCAATGTTCGAGTCCCTTCCTGTTTGCGCGCGTCCTTGAGTCGCCATACTAGCGGAGCGCCGCCGAGCGCCGCCATCAGCTCGACGACCCAGCACATGCACAAGAACTCGAACAGGTCGTTCCAGCCCCGGTGGTGAGGGCTGTACACACCCGCGCTGGCCACGACCAGGGGGCCCAACGTCGATGCGACGGCGAACAACAAGAGGGCGCGAAAAACCCAAAGACGTCGGGCTCGCTCTTCCGACCTCATAGGTCGCTGTCTAGCACCTTGTGATGGTCGGTGCCCGCTGTCTCGGGTCCAAGAAGCGCGCCTTTTCTCGCTCCCCGCTAGCGCCCCGCGACATACCTGGCTGCCTTGCACGGGCTTGCCGCTGCAGCCAAGCACCAGCGCCGCTAGCGGGCAAAAAGCGACGCCCGCATGTACCCACCACAGCTCGCGGTTTGGGTCAGCTGGCGCGCGGCTTGCGCTGCATCGGCACCAAGGGCAATCGCAGAATAGGGCCACACTGCGTCCAAGCAGGGCTGCCGTGCTGTGCGACTGAACACTGGAGAAAGCGGGCGGTGCTCTTGCTCGCGGCGGCCCGCCATATTCACCTGGGTGCCCGTGGCCGTCGCGCCACCGTTGGTCCCGCCCTCAGCCAGGCAACTTGGCAGCGAGCACGTCGACCTGCTCGATCACCGGCGGCACCGCCAGCAGCTCCGCGGCATTTGCCATCAGCGCGGCGGCGATTGGGCCGTTCAAATGAGCTTTGCGCCCGGTGTCGTCCGGAAAGGCGTCGAAGATGCCGAACTCGGTAGCGCTCAGCTTCAGCGCGAACCAGGTTAGCGTGCCGGCCTCCGCCTGCGCCAGCGGTAGCGCGCCCGCCAGGAAATCCGCTACGACTTGCTCTTTGCCCGGCTTTGCAACGAGACGAACCAATAGACCTACTTTTACCATCGAAACCTCGCTCTCTGACCCCGCTGGGCCAACCTGAGCTAGATGCTAGCGCGCACTCGGTGCATTGATCAGTGGCGAAACCGACAACAATGTTAGAGTTTCCGCCATGCAGGTAAGCGTACTGGTGTTGGACGGCGTGTTCGACACCGGGCTGTCCGCGATTCTCGACACACTACAGACCGCGAACGAGCTTGCGGAAGGCAACCGAGGCTCGTGTTTTCGCGTCACCGTTACCGGCCTTCGCCGCAGCGCCAAGACCCAACAGGGTTGGCGCGTCCCTCTTGCCCCGTTGCCGCGGACGCGCCCGGACGTCGTGGTCGTTCCTGCCCTCGGCGCCAAGTCACCGAGCACGCTGGGGCCGGCGCTGCTCCGCAAAGAGGTGACCGAGGCCGCAGCCGTATTGAAGGCGTGGTCGCACGGCGGAACGCTGGTCGCGGCGGCTTGCACCGGTACGTTCGTGCTCGGTCAATCCGGGCTGCTCGACGGCAAGCGCGCCACAACGACGTGGTGGTTGGCTCCGTACTTTCGCGAGAGCTTCCCGCTCGTCGTGCTGGAAGAGTCGCGCATGGTCGTCGACTCCCAGGGCCTGGTGACTGCGGGCGCCGCGCTGGCGCACATTGACTTGGCGCTCTGGTTGGTGCGCCGCAAGAGCCCTAGCCTGGCCCGCAGTGTTGCTCATTTCTTGACCTTCGATGGGCGTCCCTCGCAGGCCGCATACGTCATGCAAGAGCATCTGGCCCATGCCGACCCGTTGGTCGAAAAGTTCGAGGCTTGGGCCCGCCGCCACCTGTCAGAGTTCTCGCTCGCGTCGGCAGCGCGCTCGGTCGGGACCAGTGAGAGGACCCTAGAGCGCCGGCTGCACGCCGTGCTCGGCAAATCCCCGCTCTCTTTCGTCCAAGATTTACGGGTGGAGCAGGCCATTCATCGCCTGCACACGACCGCGCAGAGCATCGATGAAATCGCGGACGCGGTCGGTTACCAGGACGGCGGCACACTGCGCATTCTGCTACGCAAAAAGACTGGGCGTGGGGTTCGCGAGCTACGGTTGGCTGCCAATCCGCGCGTGGGCAAACCCGGAGCTAGCTAGGATTTCCGTGCGGCCCAACAGTCGCTCGCGCGTCGGCTCGCGCGGGGCATTCGGCACAATTCGGGGCTGATGCCGCGTCTGTTTCTAGCCAAGCGCGCGCGGGTTTTCGAAGCCATTCTCACTCAGCGGTTCAATGTCCGTTCGAACATTGAACCGCTGTCGGTGAGCACTGCGAGACTCGAGGAGGCTCGCCACATCGGAATTAGTGAGAGAGCGGCGGTAGTAGCAGTGCGCCGGCGGCGAGCGCGGTTCCGACCGGGAACTCACTGACGAAGGTCAGGAAGTCACCGCGGTCACCGCGGCTATATGTGAGCAATACCGGAACGCCAGCGCGTACTCCCTGGATCCCCACGAGGCCGTCGTGCATGTCGAGATCGAACGCCCCCAAGCCGGCGGTGCTGGCTGCAGCGCTGGTATAGCTCTCGAAGCCATCCGCGCCCAATCGCCCGCAAGACACGGTCATGCTACCTGGGTTCGAGACGCACACCTCACCGTCGTCGTTTGCCGACCAGCAGGCGGCGTGTTCTTTGGTGGGGACGACCTGCACCTGGTTCGAGGCACCGGAAACGGTGATCGAGGCCAGATTGAAATCGGTGGCAAGGTGCGCGATGGGTGCCACCACCAGATCTCGTGAACCCGTGATGCCGACGATCGTGCCTGGGGCGATGCCGCTGACCGCAGTGGCTTTGCCGAGGCTGCCGTCGCGAGCGAGCGCGAAGGCCTCGAGCGAGCCATTCTTCTCCGAGACATAGGCGTAGCGATTGGTGAGCGTCACCTCCGCCGCCGAGCCATCGCCGAGCAGCAGCGCCTGCGTGCTACTGGCCCAGGCTTGGCCGTACGGGTAGAAGTGGAGGAGCCTGCCGGTGAGCACGTACGCGCCGTTCGCATTCAACGCACCGGAGAGCGAACCTTCACCGTTGGTCTCGAGCTCGACGGGGGATTTCAAGCGCCCGTCGGCTTGCTTGAACAGCAGCGCGCCGCCCGCTTGATTCGTGACGAGCACGCGATCTGCGCTGCTGGCCAGGCTGCCGCCTACTGCACCCGCCGCCGACACGTTGGGGCCGACGGTGATCGACTGCGTAGTTGACCCGGTCAGGATGTTTTTGCACACGAGTGTTGCCGATTGTCCCACGGCGTTCGTTCCGAGCGAACAGACTTGGCCGCCGAAGCTGCGGTGCGCGTACGAGGTAGCAGGCCAAGCTGCAATCGAGCCGACCGCGGTCAGCGCTCCGAAAATCAATGAGTTCTTGAGACGCATCTGTATTCTCCCTGCTTAGTGCTCGCGCCCTGGAATCATTTCCAAACACGAGTGTAGGGCTTATGAGTCGTTCGCCGATTCAGTTACAGCGCGTGAGTTCGAATCAGCGTGAGGAGATGATGCGCATCACTCACTCTTCCCGAGTTCGATGCACTCCAAGAGCGCCTGTCTCGCGCGGTGAAGCAAGACCGCAACGTGGCGTGGTGCGAGCCCGAGCTGATTTGCGGATTCAGCGGGCGACAGTTCCTCGAACACGCGCATCGTGAGCACGTGCCGTTGAATCTTGGCCAGCTGATTCACGCAGCCGGACAGGGCGACGTGTGCCTCTGCCGCTGCGAGCAGCTCCTCCGCGCTGGGAGCATCGGAGGGAAGCTCCGAGATGGCGTCGAGTTCCGCGTGAGGTCGCGCGCGATGATGGCGGCGTCGCATGTTGCGCGCCGCGTTGCGCACCATGACGCTCATCAAGCACAACGCGCCCTCATCGTCCATCGCCAGCTCGCGGGCTTGTGGCAAGCCGAGCAACGTCGAGAAAGCTTCCTGCACCGCGTCGACCGCGTCGATACGATGCAGGCCTTCACGGACCGCGACGGCAGCGAGGGGGTTTGCGTGCCGGCGTGCCAAGATCGACACCCAGCCAACGAAGTTCGTGGTCACCTGTCCAGCCTAGCATCGCGCAGCATGGCCACGTCGGCTCAGGCAAGGCTCTTGACGTAGCGCACGAGACCGAGCACGTCCTGCCAGACAAAGCGTCCGATCGCGCCCGAGCTGTACACCGCGCTCAACACTTGTCGGTTTGGGCCGAGCAAAAAGCCTGCCGATTGAAGGTAGGGCGCCATGTGCGTCGGCGCGGGGTCGTAATACAGCCCTAGGGTGTCCGCCACGCCGTCGACCGATGCACCATAGCCAACCGGAAATGCGAGCTTTTTTTCGGCCACCAGTTCGAGTGCCTTTTCTCGAGAGTCGGCCGAAAAGCTCACGACGCCAATGCCCTCCTCGGTCAACGTAGGGAGCCCCGCCTGAAACGCAATGAGTTGCCCGACGCAGAATGGACACCAAAAGCCACGATTCACCAGCACTACGTTGAACGGCTTGCTGAGGTCCGTGGGCAGAGAAAATCGCCGACCGCTGACCAGCGTGAGCTCGAGCTGAGGGAAAGCATCGCCCACGTCGAGTAGGGGCACCTGTGACTTTCTTGCCAAAACCATGCTCCGTTCTTCTCCCGAGGGGAGACCCTCCCTACAAAGGTCGCGGCGAGCAGGCAGATTACGAGAGAAGTGCTTTTCGCTTTCGCGCGCGTTGGGTAGACCGAGTGCGCGGGGTCGAATCGGCTCGGCATGTCCTGACCGCCGTCTCCACTATTTGCTTACGCTCCGTAACCAGCCCGCGCAGGCCAGCATACGGCAGCGGCGGCGTTCATTGCATTCCGCAACGCAGGGTCCGCACCAAGGAATCACGATGATCTATTTCGCTCGATATTTGCTCGGGTTGGGTGCTCTCTTATGCGCTTTTCCGGCATGCAGCAGTGACGCCATGAGCACCGCGAGCACCGATGACAGCTTGGGCGCGCCCAATCCGGCGCCCCTGGCCAGTGACGATCAAACGCCGCCCAACACCGATGGTGCGGCAGTCGAGCCGTGGCTCGCCGCTGGCAGCTACAAAAACTGGGCCTGTGAGATCGATCCTCACCCCCAGATGAAAGTGTCTCCGCACGGCATGAACAAAATCTGCTCCAACGACTTGGAGGCAAACTTCTCGGGCGCAGCTGGCAGCGAACGCCCCGTCGGCAGCGCCGCTGTGAAAGAGCTGTACGATGACTCTGCCCAGCTCGTCGGCTACGCCGTCGCCGTGAAGGTCAAGGCAGCGAGTGACGCCGGTGCCGGCTGGTATTGGTATGAGCGCGTGCCCCTGAGCAGCGCTGCGCCTCACAATTCCAAGGGCATCGTGGCCGACGGCTTGGGCAGCGCGGGTACCGCGTCGACCATTTGCGTGGGCTGTCACGTAGCCGCCGCGCTCGACGACACGCACAGCCTCACGAAGTCGGGTGATTTCGTGTACGATCAGATCGCCGCGCGCTAGCCTAACTTCATTCGCCTTCACGGGCGGTCTGAGTAGGAAGCGAGATTCTTTGCAGATCAGGGAGGGATTCGAACCGTTCGAGTGGCGTTGGCGATAACCTCAAGCGGCACGCGACCTTGCACGCCAACGGCCGGAAATTTGCCCCGCGCATTCGTGGAATAACTCAGCCAACCTGGTCATTTGAACGGGGTCGAACCACGGCGCCGGATCGAGCCAGTTGCTGGCGCAGCGCGCTCGGGGCCTGCCGCCGCCGGACGGATCACCGAACAAAGAGTATGCGCGGCGAGAGGGAGAAGGGTGCGAATGCGAGCCCGCCGGCTGCTAGCGAATACCGTTGTCGCAGTAGATCACGCCGGCTTGCTCGCTGCAGCTCTCCGGCCGCGAACCGAAGCCGTCCATGCACGAGCAGTACTTCATGCACGCGCAGCTCGGTTGTCCGTCGCAGTTTGTAGGAATCGGCTCGCAACGAGCGCCGCCACCTCCCGCGACTCCGCCCACTTTCACCACGCACACCATGCCCGTTGGGCAAGGGTCGCTTGGACACGCTCTGGCGCTCGCAGAGCCGCCGTCCGGGGCGTTAGGCTCCGTTGTGCACACGTTCGCGCACGTCGTGCCGTCTGGTGTTCGCGTTTCGCAACCATCTTGCTTGCTTTGGTTGCAATCGGAGAAGCCTGCAGGACAACCGCCGCTGTCGATCCCCATACACGCCGAGGCAGACGCAAACCGCGCCCAGCCGTCCGGAGCAGCGCAAGTGCTCGCGTAAGGACAACACGTGCCCGCCGTCGGATCCTTGGCGAAAGTCGGTGTGATCGCGCAGTTCGCGCCGCTGGTTGGTGACGCTGCGGGACAGTCGGACTGCGCGCAATCCAAGTTCGTGCAGTCCCAAGTCTTTGCATCCGAGCACGTGCAGGAGTTGCACGCATCCGCCGCGAAATCGTTGGGCGCGCACGGGGACTCGTTCGCGGCGCCGGCGCTACCGGTCGAGCCGGCAGCCCCAGACGAACCTGCAATCCCGGTCGGGCCCGCCGAGCCCGTCCCAGCGCTCGTGCCCGCATCGTTCATTGCGCCCGTGGTTGCATTGTTGCCAGCGCATCCCAGCGCGATGCAGCTCGACGCCGCGCCCAACCCAAGCCACCACAGCTTCGTAGCCCGCCTCATTCGATTACTCCCATTTTGCGTCGACAGCCGTTAATCTTGGAAAACCCGCCACGAATAGCCTGAGCGCGCTCATCAACGGGCAAGCGCCGACCGCGCAGAATCCAGGCTTCGGCACCTGCTACGTGGAGTTCGGCGCCAATCAAATCGGCCGCGTCGACGTCGACTTCTTCGGCGGGCCCGAAGCCCACCGGCAGGTTCCATGAGCCCAGCGAAGCCATGCGCGAAGCCATGCGCGAAGACAAGCTCGACTTCGGAGCCAAGCGCCGTGCGCGCTGGTTTGGCCGCGCCGAGAGTTAGCTGAAGAAGAGCAGACGCCCTTTGACTCGCCCTCGCCCACACCGCCCAGCGCTGCTCCAAAGGTCGAGGACACGTCTTTCCAACTCTTGCCCGCGTCGGTCGAGGCCAGCGCATGGCCAGTGACGTCGAGCCCCAGCGCGCGACCATCGCCCTCAGGGCCGGTAGTCCGCATGGGACAACTGCGCGTGAGCGACCGTGAACTGTTGTGTGGACATGACCAGACAGGCGAGAACTAGCGTCACCGCGATGAACCAGCGGTTGCCGCGCCTCAACACAAGTGCGAGGGCTGCCAGTGCGACGCCAATGCAGGCGACGAACACTGCGCGGTCTAGTTCACGCATCGCCATGCCCTGCGCGTCGATGCCTTCGAGCAAAGCGTCGTGCGCGGCGCGGGCGTCTGCATCGGCGGTTGCCGAACTGGGAACCGAGAGCCGCGTCGCCTCGCGCAGCGAGTGCATCCGCCAAGCGTGGAGTTCGCGGCCTTCGGCAGCGAGGAGCGCGGAGAGGAAGACCAGCATCACACCCAGGAGCGCCAGCGATTTCCCGATATGTTGTGCAAATTCGTAGGTCGCGCGGGGATGGTCAGCTGCAGCTGGTTCCGGGCGGATTGCCTGGTTTCGGCTGGTCGGTTCGCCGGGTGTATGCATGTGTTTGTCCAATGAGCATCGAATGTGCCGCTCACTGCCACCCCCCAATAGAGGGATTTTTGCCGTATTCGGCTAGCGCGCCTTTCCCAAAATGATTCATCTGACACGTTCGGATGGACAGAACGAGACAACGCAAGGGGAGCTGCTGTCGGAGACTCGACACGGCCGAGGCAAGCGAACCTAGGATCGCGTCGAGGGCGACACGACGACCCGTCAGCTCGGCAACGGGTACACCCAAACACGTGGCTCCCTCGGGCGTGAATCGCACTAGCAGCGAGCCGGTCTTGGCCTCAAACGAGTATGTCCTCGCGGTCGAACGAGTATGTCCTCGCGGTCGGCTGAATACCTGTGACGCCGGCCACGCAAGATGGTCCTCGCCGGCGCGCACGCGACCACGAAACTGGAAGCCGAGGACGATGTTCGTGGACGGCAACACGATGGACGCTCCACCGTCCGTCTCCCCGATGTCGATGCTGACCACTCGGCTCCGTAGCGCCGGATGAGGGCGAGATCTCGACATCCGCCCGGGGACTAACACTATCCGCCGCGATGGCGTTCAGGCAGCGTCATCGCTCTGGTCGACGAGGCGCACGTCAATCTCAAGGGTTCCACCTAGGATCAGGGCATAGCTGCGGCAGAGCTCGAGCGCCTCGTCGATGCCCGACAAATCGAGGATGGCGAAGCCGCCAACCAGCTCCTTGGACTCGGCGAAGGGGCCGTCCATCACGTGCAGGGCGTTGTTGGTGAAGGCAAGGCGCTTGGCGGTGTTGCTCGGCTTCAGCGTGACCGATTTGACGAGCACGCCGGCCTTCACCATCTCATTTTTGAGTCGGGCAAGCTCGGCCTTTTTCTGCGAGCTGCGTCGGCCGGCCTCGGTTTCGGCGTCGGCCTTCTCGATCAGCAGGAACTGCAGCGGAGGGTTCTCGGGCGCGGGCATCAGGCCAATATCCCAGGGCTCGTTGACTTTTCCGAGCTCGAGTTCACCGTCGCCCAGCACTTTGCCGTAGCGCTGGCCCCAGCCAATCGCTTGTTCGCGCGTCGCGACTTTGAGTTGGAGCACGGTGGAGGGCAGCTCGTGCTCGCCGGCGTAGGGACCATGCTTGATCTCGCAGCGACCGCCACGGAACACCAGACGTGTGCGGTGCCTGCTGCCACTCAGGCCGGCGCCATCGACGAAACGGCCGCTTTGCGCGTATTCACCGATGAACGCTCCCATCTTACTCACCAGCTCGGGCGGCGGCGGTTGGCCGGCCTCGGTCTGCGGATCGTTCTTGTGCATGATCATGAAGTGCATGAAAGGCTTTCTTAGTTGGCAATCACTGGATGGTGGTGCGGAGGAACGCGCGTAGGCGAGCGGAGCGCATCACATAGGCGGCCCAGAGGATGACGCCGAACACGACCGGAAACCAGGGCGAGGTACCGGCACGCACATGCGTGGCGACGGCGCCACCGAAGTACGCGGTGAGCAGCAGCGCGCCGAAAAACTGCGTGCGTGGGATCAGGTGCAAGAGCGTTGGAATCGCGAGCAGCAAGCCGAGTGGACGCAGCAGCTCGAGGGCGTAGCCAGCCTGCTTAGTGCCTTCGACATACGGCGCGAGCGGGATCAGCTTGCCGACAGCGTCGACCAGCAAGAACGCGACGATCAGGCCGGTCAAGATGCGGCCAGTCCAAACTAGCGAGCGCGCGGTGCGATCCAGGGTTTCAAAGGCGGCGCTGGAAGCGATGACGTTTTCCATGTGTGTCTCCGAGTCGTAGGGGGTTCGGGCCCCGACCGCTTGCCGGCGCCCATGTACCCACGACGCTCCGCCGCAGCGCCGATCGACACGCCTGAACGATTTTTTATAAGACCACGTAACAATTGAGTTATTTGCGGAGGTGCAGACTGAGACCGCGCCCGCTTGCGCTGGCGAGCAGGCTCACAGTCATGGCTGATGCGCAGCAGACTCTGCCCGGCAGCTTGCTTCAGCCACTCTTTGCTTATGGGCGATACGCCGTCACGACTAGCGCGCTCATGCGGTTTTCGAAAGGACCCGCGCCGAAGCGCGCGTGAAGGGCGCTCTTGGCGGTGGCGGTAGCCGCGGCCAAGCCGTCCGGGTCGCGAGCCTCGATCTCGCCGCGCAGCGGGGTGCCCTGGCACAAGCCGATGGCCACGCTTTCCGCCGAGGCGGCTTGCGACACTTTCTCGACCGTATCGATCTCGATGCGCTGGAAACCGGCGCCTTGCAGCTCCGCCCGGATCGCGGCGGCGTCGAAGTAGCCGAACGGGGTGCGTTCGATGAACCGCGGCGGATCTTGGGGGTACAAGCCCTCCACGGCGCTCGCGACAATCTGCGAGACTTCGTTGTTGGCCAGCCGATCCCACACATTGAAGACATACCGCCCGCCAGGCACGAGCACGCGCGCGGCCTCACGCTGAGCGCCGGTCTTGTCGGGCACGAACATCATGCCAAACTGGCAGACGATAGCGTCGGCGGAGCCGTCGGCGAACGGAAGTCTCTGCGCGTCCGCCTGCTGAAAGCTGACCGACGGCGCACTCATGCGGCTGGCAGCCACTTTCAGCATGCCCTCGTTCAGGTCCGTGGCCACGATGCGCACTTCGCTGGACAAGGCTTTGCGCAGCGCGCGCGTGACGACGCCGGTGCCAGCTGCCACCTCCACTAGCGTGCCGTGTCGCAGGTCGCCCAGGCGCCGAGCCAGATCTTCGGCGTACGGCTCGAACAGCAGTGGCACCAGGTAGCGATCGTACAGCTCCGGAATTGACCCCGTAAATTTCGCATCTGTTGCCTGCATGGCGGCACCTCAGCACGAGAGCGTAGCCGGCTCCGAGGTATTTTTGTAGGGCAGGGGCAGCCGGGTACGACCCAAGGGCGGCGGTCGAGTATCAATCTTTTGTTGAACCAATTGTCGCACGCGGGGGGCACTGCTCGGTACGCTGCGCAATTCGCGCCGATCGAGGTCCACTATGAAACTATTGGAAGATTCCAGGGGCTTCGCACTCGTCCTGAGCGCTGCCATGGCGAGTGGGGCATGCGGTAGCTCGCGGACCGACGGTGGCTCTGGAGGCAGCTCACCCGCGGCAAGTGGCGGGGCGGCAAACGCGATGGGCAACCCGATGAACGTCGCAGGGGCAACGAGCCCCGCGGTTCAGTTGGGTGGGGCCGCGGGCAACGCCGGCGCGCCCGCCACCGGCGGTTCTCCAGACGCCAGCGCGGCAGGCGGCAAAAGTGGCGCTGGTGCGACTGCCGGCGGGACCGGCGGTGCAACCGCGTCCGGTGGCAATTGCGCCCAGGGCAAGTGGCCAGCGGCCGATCCCACCGCGACGGGGCCCTTCGAGACCGTCACGGAGAATGAAGTCGGACCCGAGGCTGGTGAGGCCGACGCCGACACAGGCACCGTGCCCAAATTCACCCTCTTCAGGCCGAAAAATATGTCGCCCAACGGCCTGTGCCATCCGCTGATCACCTGGGGCAACGGCACCGGTTCCACGCCCAACTTGTACCGATCACTGCTCGGCCTGTTTGCTTCACACGGCTTCGTGGTGATCGCTTCGAATAGCAAGAACGTTTCTCGAGGCGATCCGAAACCGATGTTGGTCGGAGTGACCTGGATCCTGCAGCAGAACGAAGACCCGAGCAGCGCCCTCTATCACCACCTCGATCCGACTCACATCGGAGCTACTGGTCATTCACAGGGGGCGGTGGCGACCAGCCAAGCCGCAGGCGATCCTCGTATCACGACCAATGTGCCAATCGAAGGCGCTATGGTTCAACGAAACCTGAGCGGCCCAGCGATGTTCTTTTGCGGTGGCCAAGACGACATCGTCGGTTGTGATGGCGCGAAGAGCGCCCTGAATGCCGTGACGACGCTACCTGCGATGTACGCCGAATACCTCAGCGTCGATCACGGGAGTTGGATGAGCTTCAACAACAAGCCCAGCGTCGTTTACGGCGCGGTCACCGCGTGGATGCGCGTACACCTGATGGGCGACGACTCACTTCGGCCGTGGTTCTATGGCGATACCTGCCAGCTTTGCGCGGACGCTGGCTGGCAAATCCAAAAAAAGAACATGACTCCCTGACTGCCCCCCGTCGCTGGCGCCCGTGGTCGATGAGTCGAGTCGGGCGACGCGGCCGTGATCTGGGCGACCTTCTCGCTGCTAGGGCAGGAGCTCGACGCACCGGTTCGTGCCACGCACCCGGTTCCGCTGTCCGTCGCGGAACCGGCTCTGCACGATCTGGATCTGGGCGTCGCCGACGTGGACGGCCCACCGTTCGATGGCTTGGGGACGGCCGAAATGTGTTTCGATTCGCCGGCAGGCGCTTGCGACGCAGGCGGTGGGTTTGCCCGGGCCGGGAATGTAAAAGCGTTAAAAAAGCTGCTCTAGCTAACCATTTGTTGGGGCAACTAGCGCTAAATCCCGGGGACCGCTAAGGATGGCGCCGCTGCCAGCCCGTTCGAGTCCCACATCGCCATGCAGATTAGCGCACTGAAACGTCTCGTTGGTCCCAGCATTTGGGCGAATTACCCGGTGCTCGAGGCCTGGGTGGATCTGGGAAAGTACGAGGATTTCCCGTCCAACACCTTACCTGGCTTCAATGAGAAGCTGATGCGCTGGTTGCCGACGATGGTCGAACATCGTTGCTCGATCGGCGATCGTGGCGGTTTTTTCAAGCGCATGGAGACCGGCACTTGGCTCGGGCACGTGCTCGAACACACGACGCTCGAGATCCAATCGCTGGCTCATTCGGCCGTTGGCTTTGGGCGCGCGCGCGAAACCAGCGAACGCGGCGTATACAAAGTGGCGATCGAGGTCTTGGACTTTCGCTTCGGCGAAGCCTGCTTGCACGTAGCGCACGAGATGATCATGGCTGCGGCGGAGGGTCGTGACTACGACTTGCCTGCGTCGCTGCGCACGCTGCGCAAACTGGCAGACGATTACTGCTACGGCCCGAGCACGCAGGCGATCGTAGACGGTGCGAAGAAGCGATCCATTCCCACTCTGCGCCTGACCGACGGCAACCTGGTGCAGCTCGGCTATGGCAAAGCCCAGCGTCGCATCTGGACCGCCGAAACCGACAGCACCAGCGCAGTCGCCGAAAGTATTGCCCACGACAAGCAGCTCACGCGCCAACTGCTGACCTCGGTGGGCGTGCCCGTACCCGCCGGGCGGATCGTGACCAGCGCCGAAGATGCTTGGGCCGCAGCCCAGGAAATCGGCCTGCCGGTGGTGGTCAAGCCACAGAGCGGAAACAAGGGCCGCGGCGTGTCGATTCAGCTCGCCGACCGCGAAGCCGTGCTGACCGCATTCGCCATCGCCGAGAAGGAATTCGTTGCTTCGACCGTGGTCGTCGAGCGCTGCATCCCGGGTCGGCAGCACCGCGTGCTGGTCGTCGGTGACAAGGCCGTAGCCACCAGTGGTGGTCAGCCGCAAACGCTGCACGGCGACGGTTTGCACACGATCGTCGAGCTGGTCGCGATCGGCAATCAGGACCCGCTACGCGGGGAGGACGCCGCGCAGCCGCTCTCGCCTTTCGTTCTGGACGGCATCGCGTTGGATTTGCTGCAGCGACAGGGGCTGAGCGAAAAGTCCGTGCTCCAGGCGGGCGCGTCCGCGGTGCTGCGCCACAACGGCGATTTGACGATCGATGAGACCGACCGGCTTCACCCGGAGACCGCCGAACAGTGCGTGCTCGCTGCGCGCTCGGTGGGCCTCGACGTTGCTGGCATCGACTTGATCGCCGAGGACATCTCGCTCACCCTCGAGGCCCAAGGCGGCGCGGTGATCGAGGTCAATTCGAGCCCCGGTTTGATCATGCACTTGAAACCGCTGGTCGGCTCGCCGCGGCCCGTGGGCGAAGCCATCATCGGGCAATTGTTCGGGCCCGAGCAAACCGGCCGCGTGCCTCTGTGCGCCATTTCGGGCACCAACGGCAAGACCGTCGTCGCCGCATTGATCTCGGAAATCTTGCGCGCTGCAGGGCACAACGTGGGTCTGGTGAGCTCCGAGGGGCTCCGCGTGGGCGCGCGAGTGTTGGCTTCGGGCGATCGCTGCAACGCAGAAAGCATGCGCCGCGCGCTGATGAATCCATATGCCGATTCGTTCGTGTTCGAAATCTCCGAGCCGAACGTGCTGGACGAAGGACTGCTCTTCGACCGCTGCGAGGTTGCGGTCGTCACCAACCTCGGCTCCGGCGACCACCTGGGTAAGAAATACGTCGACGAGCTGGTTACGATCGCCAAGGCTGTGCGCGCACCGGTCGATATCGTGTTGCCCACGGGCCACGCGGTGCTCAACGCAGACGACGCGGGCGTGCTGGAGATGGCCTCGCACAGCAAAGGCAAGCTCTTGCTCTTCTCACGCTCGCAAAGCTCGCCGGCGGTGCTCGAACATTTGAAGAACGATGGTCGAGCAGTGCTGCGCGAGGGCGAACAGATCGTGCTTCGCCATGGCGGGCGTCGCATCCCACTGCTCGAGCTTTCGGCCTTACGTTGCCCCGTGCTCGGCTTGCCCGCATTCTTGGTCGACGATCTGCTGGCCGCGGTTGCTGCCGCGATTGCGCTGGGCGCCAGTGCCGAGCAAATCCAAGCGGGTCTTGCCGCGTGCCTCGGCCAAGGAGGCATCGCCGTTTTCGAGCTGCCCAAGACCGCAGCTCGTCCGACCGGGGGACTCTTGGTGGTTACCCCCTCGCGCAATTCGTCTGCGCTCGAGGCATGGGGACGACATTTCCAGGAGCACTTTCCCGGCCGACGAGCCCATCTTTTGGTCGATCCGCCGGCCGATTGGCGGATTGCCGACGCTGAGCCGCTATTGGACCAAGTTACTCAATGTTTCTCGGAGATTACGATCGCGTTGAATTCTAATGCGCGGCCCTTCGTCGAAGCTGTCGAGATGGCGCGCCCGGGGCTGCATTGCCGGCCAACGGGCCAGTCATCCGACCTCATGGCCTGCCTGGATCAATTGCTGGAGGGTCACTTCGGCGCGGATCTGGTATGCGTCTGCCCCGCAAATGCCGCGGATTTTCTGAGTGTATTGCGCCATCTCGAAACAAAAGGTCTGAGCCGCGGGAAAACCGGCGGCCTTGCCTCCGTAAGACATTGCCGATGAACATCGAGTCGATTCGCGCTCTCTCTGGCCCAAACCTTTGGTCGGACCACCCGGTCCTGGAAGCCGTGCTGGTCCTCGACCAAACGGGTCTCGGTCCGGAAACGCTCAGCCGTCTGTGCGGCTCGCTGCCGTCCGCCTTGGGCTCCGCGCTCCGTCGCGATTTCGTGGCCGCTGAGGCGGCCGCTTCGTGGGCTGCCCTGCTTGGCCGACTGGTGGTCGGGTTGCAAGCGGCCGCGGGCTGCCAAGTGGGCTTTTGGGTGGCCCGGCCCCTGAAGCAGGGCATCGAGTATCGCATCGCTGCCGAGTACGCCGAGGAACCGACCGCACGTCGCGCTCTGGAGCTAGCACTGGAGCTGGTCCGCGCCGCCCGCGACGCGCAGCCGGTCGAGCTCGAGTCCAAGCTGCTCGCGCTCCGCAAGTTGAACGAAGACACCCGCTTGGGTCCGAGCACTGGGTGCATCGTACGCGCCGCTCAGGATCGCAAGATCCCGACGCGCCGCTTGACGGGTAGCTTGGTCCAGTTTGGGCAAGGTGCCCGCCAACGTCGCATTTGGGCTGCCGAGACCGATCGCACGAGCGCGGTTGCAGAGTCGATTGCTCAGGACAAAGAACTCACCAAGTCACTGCTCGATGCAGTCGGCATTCCGGTGCCCAAGGGGATGCCCGCCTCGTCGGCACAGGCGGCCTGGGCGGCGGCCGAAGAGATTGGCCTGCCCGTGGTCGTGAAGCCGCGTAGCGGCAATCAGGGCCGCGGCGTCTCGGTGCGCCTCCGAACCCGAGAAGCCGTCGTTTCCGCGTTCGAAATCGCCTTTGCCGCCGACGGTGAGGTAATCGTCGAACGCCACATCGAGGGCGCGGATTTTCGCATGCTGGTGATCAATGGTCGCTTGGTCGCGGCCGCGCGCCGCGAGCCGCCGCAGGTCATCGGGGATGGCCTGCACACCATCGCGGAGCTGGTCGCGAGCGTGAACTTGGATCCGCGCCGTGGCGACGATCACTCGACGTCGCTCAGCAAAATCGTGCTCGACGAGATCGGGCGCGAAATCTTGGCCGAGCAGTCGCTCACGGTCGACAGTGTGGCGGCCCGCGGCAGCGTGGTGGTGCTACGCCGTAACGCCAATCTGAGCACCGGCGGCACCGCGGCAGATGTCACCGACACGGTTCATCCGAGCGTCGCGCAGTGCGCGGTCGAGGCCGCGCGCATGGTCGGTCTCGACGTCGCGGGGGTGGATATCGTCGCGCCCAACGTAACCGAGCCGCTCGAGCTGAGCGGCGGCGCGATCGTGGAAGTGAACGCGGCACCCGGCTTGCGCATGCACATCGAGCCCTCGAGCGGCATCGGTCGCCCCGTGGGCAAGGCCATCGTCGACTCCATGTTCGCCCCGGGCGACGACGCTCGCATTCCAGTCGTCGCGGTCACTGGTACCAACGGCAAGACCACCACCACCCGCTGCATCGCACATCTCTTGCAGCAACGCGGCCTGCGCGTGGGCATGACCTGCACGGACGGCATCTACGTCGAAGGTCGCCGGATCGATACTGGCGACTGCAGTGGTCCGAAGAGCGCACGCGCCGTGCTGGCCCACCCGCGCGTCGACGCGGCAGTGCTGGAGACCGCGCGTGGCGGCATGCTGCGTGAGGGCCTCGGCTTCGATTGGTGCGATGTCGCCGTGGTGACCAACGTGGGCGAGGGCGATCACCTGGGCATGGGCGGCATCCACACCGCGGCCGAGCTCGCGCGTGTGAAGGCCATCCCGGTGCGGCGCGTCTCCGAGCGCGGCGCGGCGGTACTCAACGCAGATGATCCGCTGGTTGTCGCCATGGCCAGTCTGTGCCGCGGTAGAGTCATCTTCTTCAGCCGCAACGCGGACTCGCCGCGCATCGTCAGTCACCGTGCCGCCGGCGGCAAAGCCGTCACCGTGAAAGACGGCTACATCGTGATCTGCTCCGGCAAGGAAGAACGCCGCGTCGCTCAGGTAGATCTGCTGCCACTCACCCATGGCGGGCGCATCGGCTTCCAGATCGACAACCTGTTGGCGGCCGTCGCGGCTGGCTTCTGGCTCGGGCTATCGGTGGATGCACTGCGCTTCGGCGTGCAGACCTTCTCCAGCGACATCGGCACGGTGCCCGGGCGCTTCAACGTGCTCGTGCATCGCGACGCAACCGTAATCTTGGATTACGGCCACAACGCCTCCGCATTGCTCGCCTTGAACGAGGCGATCAGCAAGATGCCGCATCGCCGTCGCAAGGTCGTTTACACCGCGGCCGGCGATCGCCGCGACGAAGACATTCATCGCCAAGCGGAAATCATCGGCGGCTTCTTCGACGACGTGTACATCTACGAAGACCAGTGCACGCGCGGCCGTGCCGATGGTGAAATCATCCGTCTGATGCGCGAAGGCATGCAACGCTCGAAGCGCCCCCCGCGCCGCATCTTGCAAAAGTCCGGTGAGCTGCCGGCGATTGCGGCCGCCATCTCCGGTCTCGAACCCGGCGATCTGCTGCTTTGCCAAGTCGACCAAGTCGACGTCGCGCTGGACTTCGTCAAAGGTCTATTCCGCCAAGCCGAGGCGCGCCCGATCGTGCCCCTCGGGCAATTCGCGGCCGCCGCGCTGGCAGCGCTCGGCATCATCGGCGGCTGACCGGCGCGCGAGCTCCCGCGCATCGTGTCCAAGCTGCCGCACAAGAGAAAGAAGCCGCGCACGGGGGCCGCCTCGGCGGCCGATAGCGATTCTCCTCGACGAAAGCTGTGCATCTCGCTGGAAGCGCTCGAAATCGCGCGCGGCCATGACGGCTTCCTCCGAGGCAAGCCCGAGCCTGCTCTGCTGATCGCGGCCTACCGAACGAACGGTCTACTGCCCGCTTCCTTGGTCGGACGACAACTGGTCCGCGCTCGGCTGAGGACCGAGATCCCTTGCAGCGTCGGACTCGAGGAACGCGAGCTGCGCTACGATGCTCGGTTTGCAGTGACTGAACGAATCCTGGTGCTCGTCTTTGCCGTCGAGGAAAACTCGGGTGAAGGCCTCACCGCGCTGTATGCAGCTTTCGAGTCACCGGCACAGCTGCTCATTTACAGCGCGAGCGAACCGGAACCTAGTCCGCTCGCCCTCGACGATTGGGCGCAGAAAGCCTGCAGTGCGCCCTGCGGATGCCCGGTCGAAGTCCTGTTCGGCGGCGCAACTCTCGAAAAAGTCACGGGCTCCGATCAATTCATCGCTGCGTCCGCATTCAGCGTAGCTACCCAGGTGCGCGCGGACGAAGCCTGGCGCTTGCCCCTCGTCGCGCGCGACGCCCGAAACGACTGGACGTTGTTGATGCGCATGCGTGTCGTCGCCTAGTAGGTAGCGCCGCAAAGGGTGCGGGGGTGGTCGGGACCCCAACGTCTGGCGCGCGCGGCAGGCTGCGCGCGGTGAACCTCAACCGCGCTGTCGCAGGCATTTTACGGGCTCGGAGTCGGGGCAGCGCGCGCTTTGCGTTTGTTCAGCCAGAACAAGATCG
>Ga0302322_100001581_pt1 | contig 18726 bp, 13 predicted proteins | sample Fen_T0_2_FD_203757 | JGI IMG/M metagenome (GOLD analysis project Ga0302322, IMG submission 203757) | Peat permafrost microbial communities from Stordalen Mire near Abisko, Sweden - Fen_T0_2 | ecosystem: Environmental > Terrestrial > Soil > Wetlands > Permafrost | place: Sweden: Abisko... | reverse complement strand
GATCGCAACGAGTGAGCCGCGGTCGCATCTCCGCGGAATCATGCGTTCGGCCGGAAGCGCTCCGCTTGAGGTCCCCGCTTGAGGTCCCCGCTCAAGGTCCTCGCTCAAGGTCCTCGCTCAAGGTCCTCGCTCAAGGTCCCCTCTCAGGGCTCCCTCTCAAGGCGTCCACTCAAAGCGTCCCTCCAGGAGGCGGCGAGTCAGGACCGCCGACTGCGGGAGTTCGGCGGGCACGCCACCAAGGAACACTGCGCACGGATGTCTGTGGTGCCGAAGCTCCGCGGATTCATGCAACCGGCAATGAGCGCGCCGCCCCGAGAGGCGAGCGCGTCTTCTCACGCTCTCGCGTTCCGCGACTTGCAAGCGAGCATGCAACACGCGAACAGGAGCGACAGCGCGGGCGACACCAAGAGCGCGGCCAGCGTGTTCTCATGTGGCGACATGCGGCCGCCCGACTGCAGTCCCATGCGTTCGGTCTTGAACGCGGTTCCGGTCAGACCGAGCCCGCGCTCACCCTCCCACACTGGGACACGAGTGGACACCCGCTCGCTCTCGCACGCAGGAGAGTCCTTTCGAATCTGCGCGCATTCAAGCGCCACGCGAAGGCCATCCGAAGGCCACGCGAAGCGCTGCAAGGACGACCGGCTTGCACGGACCAGAGCATGGGCTCGCACTCACCGGCCAATTGAAGTTCTCCCGTTCATTTTTGCAGCTGATTCGAGCAACTTTCAGCACTCTCGATCGTCATAGAGATGAGACGACGACGACGACGACGACGACGACGACGACGACGACGACGAAGAAGACGACGAAGAAGACGACGAAGAAGACGACGAAGAAGACGAAGAAGAAGACGGAGACGACGGAGACGACGGAGACGACGGAGACGACGGAGACGACGGAGACGACGAAGAGGACGAAGAGGACGAAGAGGACGAAGAGGACGAAGAGGACGAGAGGACGAGAGGACGGGAGGACGGGAGATGAAGAACAGAGACTCGCAACGCGATGGACGGGATTCTCGGGACCAGCACGGCGGCGCGGTGCCGATTGCCCAGCGATCCGCCGCACCACGTGCGGCGAAGACGAAACGCGCTGCCCGCAGAAGGTCTCCTCGGGCTCGGCTGAAGCAGAACGAATTCCGCTTCCGCTCCTGGGGCGGCGCGCGCAAGGGCGCGGGACGCAAGCCGAAAGGAGAACGTGCGCGGGTCCCCCACGTTGCCCGTCCGAAGCATCCGGCGCGGTTTCCGCTCCTGATCACTTCACGCTTGCTGCCGGGATTGCCGAGCCTGCGCCGCACGCGCGAGGCCGCGCGCGTAGTCGCAGCGATCGTCGAGCAGCGAGGCGCGTTGCAGCTCGCGGCCGGGGCCGGGGAATCCCCGCGTTTTCAAGTCGTGCACTATTCGATCCAGTCGAACCATCTGCACCTGCTCGTCGAATCCTCGGACCGCACGGCGCTCACGTCTGGCATGCGCGGGCTGCTCGTGCGCATCGCCCGCGCGCTCAATCGGCTCTGGAATCGCGCAGGCCAGGTCTTCGCCGACCGCTTCCACGAGCGCGAGTTGCGCAAGCCGCTGCAGGTTCGAAACGCACTCGTGTATGTGCTGCAGAACCTGCGCAAGCACGGGATCAGCTTGGAGGGTCCGGATCCGTTGTCGTCCGGGCCCGAGTTCGACGGGTGGGACCTGACCAATGCGCCAGAACAGCGCCGAAGATCGGGGTGGAGCCGCTCGCCTGACGCGGCGGGAACGACTCGGTTGCCAACAGACTTTCTGCGCGCGGCCCGCAGCGAGACGCTCCATCCGACGACCTGGCTGCTGAACGTCGGATGGCGGCGGCACGGACTGATCCAGCCTTGCGAATCGCCCGCAAGCCGCTGAGGCAAGGATCGATGCGCGAGCTCTGCACCCAACCTGCGAGTCGGTTCTGCGGAGAACCTATCCCGGCTCGCGCCAGCTCTCTGCCGGTATTCGGCCGCGATCGAGAAGGCAAAGCGCAACGAGGCACATCTCTCGCATCTCTCGCATCTCTCGCATCCCGCGCAACTCAACGCGCCAACTCCGACGAGACCCGCACACGGTATGGTGCGACCCGTCGCGACTTGACGCACCCCGACGCACCCCGACGCACCCCGACGCAACGCGGCGCGACCCGTCTTGACTCGGCGCGACTCGGGGCACCCCGGCGCGACTCGGCGCGACCGACGCTCACCTCTCGCGGAAGTCTCCGAACAGCCGGCGCGAGAGCCCGGTCTGGAATACGTTCTCCGGGTCGAGTTCGCGCTTCAGTGCGCGGAAGCGCGCGAGCTTGTCGGCCGGGAACATGCGCTGCGCCTGTGCGGGCGTGAGCGTCGAGTCCTTGGCGAAGTAGAACCGTCCGCCAGCGTCGATGACTCGCTCGGACAGTGCTTCGCAGTGCTTCCACAACTGCGCGCGGGTCTCGGGCGCGACCTTGAAGTCGAGCGCCAGGCTGTAGCCGTCGAGCGCGTGCGTGAGCAGGAACGGATCGGGACGGTGGCGCTTCAGCACACCGAGATACGGCACGATGCCCGCACGCTGGCTGCGTTCGAGGATCTCGCGATACAACTCGTGCGCCGCGGCGCGCGGTGCGAAGGCCTGGTACTGGATCAGCCCGCGCCTTCCCTCGCGCCCGTAGGCGAACTTCCAGTTGGGCACGTAGTCGAGCAGGAAGGCGAAGGCCGCGTGCGCCTGCCGATACGGGCCGCGCCAGACCTCGAGCGCGCTCGAGTGGTACTTGAAGGCATTCAGTGCGCGCATGCCGGCGTCGTTGTTCAGCAGGCGCAGCGCGCGCCAGGCCTCGGACTTGGGCACGCCCATCACGGCCGCGGGCAGGTCCTGGTGCGCGAGCTGCAGCGTCTCCTGCGCGCGCGAATCCTCGCCCGGCTCGAGGTAGCGCGCCTCGTGGATCAACCCGCGGCCGAGCGCGCGCCCGCGCGCGAAGGCGTCGATCCAGGCCACGAGGTAGTCGCAGCGCTCGCGCTGTTCTTCGAGGTATTCGAGCGCGAAGGCGAGGTCCCGCGCGCGCACCGCGCGCACCTCGACGTCGCCCGAGTGGACCTTCTTCGTCTCGAGCACGAGGCGCGTGAAGACGCCCAGCATGCCGAAGCCGCCGATCGCGGCGTGGAAGAGATCGCTCTCCTGCTCGCGGCTCGCCGTGCGCAGCTCCCCGTTCGCGAGCAACAGGTCGAACTCGAGGATCGCGTCGCCGATCGTCCCGACCTCGAAATTGTTCTTGCCGTGGATGTTCATCGCCGCGGCGCCGCCCAGCGTCGGGAACATCGTCCCGGGCACGACGCGCGGCCACCAGCCCTCGGGCAGGATCGCGCGCCAGAGCGCCTCGACCGTGACGCCCGGCTCGCAGCTCGCGCGACCGCGCGTCTTGTCGAAGTCGAGCAGGCGGTTCATGCGCGAGAGGTCGAGCACTTCCGCGCCGACGGGCAGGCTCGCGTCGCCGTAGCTGCAGCCCGTGCCGCGCAGCGCGAGCGGGCTGCGCTGAGAGCGCGCGCGGGCGAGCAGCGCGCGCAGCTCCTCGAGGTTCGCCGGGCGCAGCACGCGCGCCGCGCCGCCGGCACTCATGCCCCAGCCCTCGACGAACTCGAAGCTGCGCGCCGCTTGGGTGCGCACGGGCATCTCGAGCAGGCTGCGCAGCGTCGCGCTCACACGTTCAGGTGGCGGAAGAGGAAGGAGGGAATCGAGCGGATCGCAGTGGCGACGAACCACCAGCGCCGCGGCACGAAACGCTCGTTCGCGCGCGTGCGCGCCGCGACCAGGATCTGCCGCGCGGCCTCGTCCGCCGAGACGACCCACAGGAGCTTGCCCATGCCGGCCGTCATGGCCGTGTCGACGAAGCCGGGCTTGATCGTGCAGACGTGCACGTTGGACTCCGCCAGGCGGTTGCGCAGCGCCTCGAGGTAGGTGTTCATGGCCGCCTTGGTCGTGCCATAGACCGGGCTGCCCTTGCGCCCGCGCTCGCCCGCGATCGAGGAGATGCCCACGATCGTCCCGGCGCGCTGCGACTTGAAGTAGAGCGCCGCCGCGTTGCCCCAGGCGATGCAGCCGCCGAGGTTGACCGCGACCTGTTCGAGGTCCTTGCGCGTGTCGTACTCGTCGCGGCCGATCCTGTGCATCACCGCCGCGGCGTAGACCACGAGTTCGAGGCCGCCGAGCTCCTTCACGAGCTCCTCGAAGAGCGCCGGCACGGCGTCGAAGTCCTGGGCATCGTGCACGCGCACGAGCGCTCCCGTCTGCTTGCCGAGCGCTTCGAGCTCGCTTTGGCGCCGCGCGAGCGCGGCGACCTTCCAGCCCTCGCGCGCGAGCTGCCGCACGAGCGCCGCGCCGATGCCGGAGCTCGCGCCGACGACGATTGCGCGGCGCGCGGGCGGGTTCGTGCTCGTGGATGCGTTCATGGCCTCGCAGAGGATAGGAAACCGAGGATCGGCACGCGCAGGGTCATTCCTGGACCTCCACGTATTGCCCCGGCGGGACGCAGCGGGTACAGGGTCCATCCCCGCACCCCCGACCGAGGAATCCGTGAAGACCTTTCGACCGAACGCCTGGCTCCTGCCGCTCGTCCTGCTCCTTGCCGGCTGTCCGAAGGAGGCGCCGCGCGATCCCCACGCGGACGAGCTCGCGCGCGAACGCGCGGCCGCCTTCTTCGAGAAGAACGCCAACTACGGCGAGGCGCGCATCGCGCTCGCCGAGCTCGTCGCGCGCCCCGATGCGCGCCTCGAGGACCTCATCGGCGGCGCCGCGATCGAGTACTCGGACAACAAGCCCGACGCGGCGCGCAAGCTGCTCGAGCGCGCGCGCACGCTCGCACCGCAGTCGCCGGCGGTGAACTACATGCTGGGCCAGATCGCACGCGACGCGGGACAGTTCGCGCAGGCGCTGCCGCTGCTCGAGAAGGCGCACGCGCTCGCCCCGGACGATTTGCCCACGCGCCTCTCGCTCGCCAACGTGCAGCGCGAGCTCGGGGACGCGAAGCAGGCGCGCGCGAACCTCGAGGCGATCGTCGCCGTCGGGATCGAGAACGGAACGAGCTCGTACGTCGCGGCGGTCTACCAGCTCATGGGACTCCTGATCCAGGAAGGCGAGGAGGCGGCGGCGCAGAAGTACCAGGCGATCTGGAGCGACCTGCAGCGCGCGAAGATCCAGCAGCCCGACGCGATCACCATGGGCCGCGGCAACTTCGGCGTGCTGCGCGCGCCGCCCGCGCCGGGCAACAAGGCCAGCGAGGCCCCGCGCGTGCCGGCTTACAAGGCGCGGCCGGTCGCCCTGCCCGAGTTCGCGCAGGCGCTGCAGCTCGAGAGCGCCGATCTCGACGGCGATTCGCGGCCCGACCTGTGGGCGCGCACACCGAGCGGCGTCGTGGTCGCCTTCAACAAGCCCGACGGGTTCCACGTGCAGAAGGTCGCCGAGGGCGCCTTCACGCTCGTGCGCGCCTTCGACGTCGATCGCGACAAGGCCAACACGCTCGACTTCCTGCTCGTGCGGGGCACCGAGGTCGAGATCTGGCTGCAGAAGGAAGGCAAGTTCGAGAAGTCCGCGATCCCGCTGCCCACGCTGCCCTCCGAGCCCAGCGACGCGATGGAGGTCGACTACGACCACGAGGGCGACCTCGACCTCGTCTTCGTCGGAGCGTTCGGAGTGCGCGTCTGGCGCAACGACGGCGCCGGCATGCCCGAGGCCGACGGCAAGAAGGGACAGTTCACGGACGCGACCGAGGGCTCGGGCCTGCCGACCGACCGGCCGTTCTCCTGGTGCATCGCGGAGGATTTCGACGGCGACAACGACGTCGACTTCCTCTTCGGTTCGGCGCAGGGCATGTACCTCGCCGACAGCCTGCGCGGCGGCAAGTTCGCGGATCGCTCGCGCGTCCTGCCCAAGGGCCACGACAAGCTCGCCAACCGGCCGATCGTGGCCGACTTCGACGGCGATGCGCGGCCCGACATCTGGACCGGCGCCGAGCTCTGGCGCCAGCAGAAGGACGGCAGCTTCGTCGCCGGTCCGGCCAAGGCCGCGACGAGCGCGAACAGCGCCTTGGTGCGCGCTGCCGATCTCGATCTCGATGGCACGCTCGACCTCGTCTGGGCCGGCAGCGAGGGCCACACGGCGCAGGCTGCGCTGGCCGTGGGCCTGCCGCAGGAGACGCTCGCCTCGATCGACGCGGACGCGCCCGGGATCGCCGGACTGATCGCGCTCGGAGACTTCGACGAGAACGGCACGCTCGACCTGTGCATCGCGACCGCGGATGGCGTGCGCATCCTCGATGCCCAGCCGAATGCCAACAAGGCGAAGACCGCCAACTTCAAGGGCCTGCGCGACAACACGCGCGCGATCGGAGCCGTGGTCGAGTACCGCGCCGGCCCGATCTACCGGCGCATCTACTGGCGCGAGGGCCCGCAGCTGCTCGGCGCCGGCAAGCAGTCGCGCCTCGACGTGCTGCGCATCACCTGGCCCAACGGCAACGTCAACACCGAGCTCGACGTGGATCTCGCGGCGGGAACGAGCGTCGACGATCCCAACGCGGCCTTCGACAGCTACCTGCAGAAGACGAACCTCTACGCCTCGTGCCCGTTCCTCTACTCCTGGAACGGGACGAAGCCCGTCTTCGTCTCCGACGTGCTCGGCATCACGCCGCTCGGGCTGCCGATCGCGCCGGGCGAGTTCGTGCCGCCCGACCACGACGAGTTCGTGCTCGTGAAGGGCGAGCAGCTCGTTCCCAAGGACGGCGTCTACGAGCTCTCGCTCACGGAAGAGCTGCGCGAGGTGACCTACTTCGACCACGCGCGCCTGCAGGTCGTCGATCACCCCGAGGGCACCGAGATCTTCCCCAACGAGCTGTTCAAGTTCCCGCCCTTCCCCGAGGAGCACACGCACACGCTGCGCGGCGCGCTCGCACCGCTCAAGGCGACCGGTTCGGACGGCAAGGACTGGACCAAGGAGCTCGGCAAGATCGACGACGTCTACGCCGAGCCCTTCACGCTGCCGTCGCCGCAGTTCGTCGGTCTCGCCAATCCCTGGTTCGTCGATCTCGAGTTCGACAAGGCGCAGGTAGCGAAGGCGAAGAAGCTGCGCCTCGCGCTGACCGGCTGGTTCTTCTGGAGCGACGCGAGCGCCAACATGGCCAGCGCCCGTGCTCCGGGCGTGGCGTTCATCCCGCCCATGTTCCAGGTGCCCGACGGCAAGGGCGGCTGGCGCGACACCGGGCCCCCGATCGGCTTCCCGGCGGGCAAGACGAAGACCATGGTGATCGACGTCTCCGACATCGTCGACCGCAACGACCCGCGCATCCGCGTCTTCTGCGCGCTGCGCCTGTACTGGGACGCGATCCGCCTCGCGGTCGACGACGACGACGCGCCGCTCGTCGTGCACAACCTTCCCGCGAGCGGCGCGAAGCTCTGGATGCGCGGCTTCAGTGCGCCACAGACCGGTGATCCGAACGATCCGCTGCGCCGGCGCCAGCCCGAGCGCTTCGACTGGACGCACTTGCTCGATTCCGCGCCCTGGAACCAGCACCCGGGCATGTACACGCGCTACGGCGACGTTCTCCCGCTGGTGCAGGCGGTCGACGACCAGTACGTGATCCTGGGCGCGGGCGACGCGCTCACGCTGCGCTTCGACGGCAAGAGCGTGCCGCCGGTGCCCGCGGGCATGCGCCGCGACTACCTGATCTATCTCGACGGCTGGGCCAAGGACCGCGATCCCAACACGGTCCAGGCTCAGGAGGTCGAGCCGCTGCCCTTCCACGGCATGAGCGGCTACCCCTACCGCGCCGACGAGCACTTCCCCGACGACGCGGCGCACCAGCGCTGGCGCGCCGAGTGGAACACGCGCCACGATTTCCAGTGGATCCGTCCCGTCTCGAGCGTGCGCGAACGCGAGTGGCTCGGCGGTGGTGCCGGCAACTAGGCGCAAGCTGCTGCGCGGGTTGGCGCTCGCATTCTGCGCGACGCTCGTCGCGGACCAGCTCGTGCAGTGGACGCTGCTGCGCGGCGGCTCGTTCCTCGGCCGGCGCATCGCGCCCTACGCGCCGGCGCTCTTCGACGACGTGCAGCGCTCGAAGCTCGAGGCGCTGCGCCTGCGTCTCGATCCGCCGCAGGCGCCCGGTCCCGAGCTCGACTTCGACGCCGAACTCGGCTGGTGCCGGCCGCCGCGCGACGTGCGGCCCGCAGCGCAGGCGCCGCCGCAGCGCACACGCGTGGTCGCAGTCGGCGACTCGTTCGTCTTCGGCTACGAGGTAGAGGCGCAAGAGTGCTGGCTCGCCGCACTCGGCCGCGCGCGAGCGGATCTCGAACTCCTCGACCTCGGTGTCGAGAGCTACGACCTCGAGCAGTCGCTGCTGCGCTGGCGCCGCGACGGCGTGGCGCTCGCGCCGCGCGAGCTGTGGGTCGGCTTCGTCCCGAGCCAGGTGCTGCGCAACGTCACGAGCTACATCCCCGCCTGGCGCCACTGGACGCCGTTCCCGAGCTTCAAGCCGCGCGCGGAGCTCGCGGCAGACGGCGCGCTGCGCCACGTCCCGAGCCCGGCGCGCTCGCTGCGCGAGATGGTCGAGCTGCTCGACGATCCGGCGCGTTTTCTCGAGCGGCTCGCGCCGCACGACCGCTGGGTCGGCGCCTGTCCCGCGGCCTACGCGCCGTTCGGTGCGAGCGTGCTGCACCTGAGCGCCGCGACGCGCCTCTTCCTGACGCTCGCGGAACGCGGCGGACGCGAGCCCTGGATCGAGCTCGAGAAGCCGCGCAGCGAAGTACTCGAGCTCTTCTCGGCCCAGTTCCGCGAGCTTCACGCGGACGGCATCCGCGTGCGCATCCTCGTGCTGCCCGACCGCGACGATCTCTCCTGGCTGCGCACGCACGGCAGCGGCTATTGGCAATCGATGTGCGCGCGGCTCGAGCGCGAGGGACACGAGCTCTTCGACGCCTCGAGCGGCCTCGTCGCGGCCGGCGCGGATCTCGATCCGCTGGCCTGGGCTCAAGGGGGGCACTACTCCGCCTCGGGCAACGCGCGCGTGGCGCAACTGCTCGACGCCTGGCTGCGAGCGCATCCCTGATGAAGTTCCTGCTGCGCCTGCTCGCGCTGCTGCTCGCTTCCGCGCTCGCGGCCGACCAGCTCGTGCAGTGGACGCTCCTGCGCGACGGCCGCCTGTTCGGGAAACGCATCGCGCCCTACGATCCGCCGCTCTTCACGCCCGAGCAGGTGGCCGGACGCGAGCGCATCCGCGAAGCCGTGCGGGGCGGCAAGCCGCTCGCGGGTTTCGCCTTCGATGCCGCGCTCGGCTGGAGCGTGCCCGCGGACGGCGGCCGCGGCGAGCTGCGCTTCGACTGGGCCGGCGCGCGCATCGCGAGCGAGCCGCTCGCGCGCGAGAAGCAGCCGGGCAAGCGGCGCATCGTCGCGCTGGGCGATTCGTTCACGCTCGGCGACGAGGTCGGCGCGCGCGAGAGCTGGCCGGCTCAGCTCGGGGCGCTGCGGCCCGATCTGGAGCTCGCCAACCTCGGGATGAACGCCTATGGCCTCGACCAGTCGCTGCTGCGCCTCGAGAAGGAGGGCTTCGCGCTCGCACCCGACGAGGTCTGGATCGGCTTCGTTCCGAGCACGCTCTTGCGCGTGGTGACGATGTACGTGCCCGCCTGGCGCCACGTCTCGCCCATGCTGGCCTGCAAGCCGCGCTTCCTGCTCGGCCCGGGCGGCGAGCTCGGAGATTGCGTGCGCGCCTGCGGTACTCTGCCGGAGCTGCTGCAGCTGCTCGACCAGCCCCTGCGCCTCAGCATCGCCTGCGCGCACGACTACTGGATCGCGCGCTCGCCCGTGGCCTACGCGCCGCGCGGCTCGTACTGGACGCACTTGAGCGCCAGCGCGCGCATCGCGCTCACGCTGCGCGAGGAGTCCGGACGCGATCCGGGCGACTTCTATCCCGATCCGCAGAGCGAGCCGGTCGCGCTCGTGCGCGCGATCGTGCGGCGCGCCGCGGCGGAGTGCACGGAGCGTGGCGTGCACTTTCGTTTCCTGCTGCTGCCGGACCGCAACGACCTGCGCACCCGGGCCTCGTGGAGCCACGCTTTGGAGGGGCTCGGCGCGTTCGATGCCGGCGGCCTGCTGCTCGACGAGGATCGCTTCTTCGCCCCGCGCGGACACTACTCGGCCGAGGGCAACCGCGTCGTGGCGCAGTTGCTCGCGCGCTAAGGCAACCCCTCGAGCTCCGCGATCGCGCGCCGAAACTCGAGCGGCATGGCGCGCTTCGCGCCGCTCGCGGGGTCGTAGAGCACGAGGCGCGCCTCGGCCTGAGCCCAGAGCATTCCGCTGTGCGCCTCGAGCACGCGGTAGGCCTGCGTGAAGCTCGTCGTGCCGAGCTCGGTCGTGCGCGCCTCGAGCTCGACCTCGGCGCCGCCCTTGCCCGGCGCGACGAAGACGACGTTGGTCTGCGCCAGCAGGAACGGGAACTGATTCGCCTGCACCAGTCCGAGCTGCGTGAAGTACGCCAGGCGCGCCTCCTCGAAGAGCGTCAGGTAGACCGCGTTGTTGAGCACGCGCTGGTTGTCCTCGTCGCACCAGCGCGTGCGCAGCCGCACGCGGAAGCGGAACTCCGCGGGTGAGGGGATGCGCGGGGATTCCATCTCAGACGACCTTGCGCGCTTCGCCGCGCGACACGAGCCAGATTCCGGGGAAGAGCAGCGCCGCCGAGAGGCCCATCAGCGGCGTGACGCGCTCGTCGAGCAGGTACCAGGCCGCGATCGCCGTGCCGAGCGGCTGGGCGTAGATGTAGACCGCCGTGGTCGAGGCGCGCACGCGCGAGAGCGCGAAGACGTTGAACAAGTAGGCCAGCGTGGTCGGGAAGACCACGATGAAGGCCAGCGACAAGAGCGCCTTGGCGCTCGCCGCCTGCGGCAGCAGCACCTCGCGCAGCGAAAACTCGACCGCGCCGCGCGCGGCGTGGTCGCGCCAGAGCATCAGCGGCAGCCAGGGCAACGAGGCCACGAACATCCAGGCGATCACGGCCAGCGGCGGGTGGCGCTGCGCCAGCGGCCGCACCAGCACGAGGTAGGCCGCGTAGCCGGCGCAGTTGCCCGCGATCAGGAGGTTGCCGAGCGTGTGCTCGCCGCCGAGATCGGCGCCGCCCGCGACGAGCACGCCGGCACCCGCGAGCGCCAGCAAGAGGCCGCCCACGCGCCGCGCCCCGAAGCGCTCGTGGCCCAGCGCGGCCGCGATCGAGAAGGTGAAGACCGGGATCAGGCAGATCATCAGGGTCGCGTTGCCCGCCGTCGAACGCTTCAAACCCTCGAGGTAGAGCGTCATGTTGGCCGCGACACCCAGGATCGAGAGCACGGCGATGCGCGGCAGTTCGCGCAGCGGCGGCAGCGCCTGCGCGCCATGCAGGGCCAGGGCCAGCGCGCCGAGCGTGAAGGCGCCGAAGAGGATGCGCGCCGTCCCCACCGCCAGCGGCGTGTAGATCCCGCCCGCGAAGGCCAGCTTGCCGAAGACCGGGAAGAGCGCGAAGAAGACCTGCACCGCGGCCAGCGCCGCGTGCGCCGCGAACTCCCCGCGCCGCTCCGGCGCCGCCGTTGCTCCCGCCTGCATCCCGCCACGCTATCCGGCGGCGCGCGGCGCATCCAGTTGCTAGGCTCGCTGCCCGCATGGCGAATGATCCGGATACGCCGGTCCCGCGGGCCTGGCCGCTGCTCTCGAGCGAGCACGGCGCGCACATGATGATCTTCCGGCCGCGCTACGACACGCTGCGCAATCCGCGCACGGACGAGGTGCTGCGCCGGCTCGTGCTCGAGACCCCCGACTGGGTCAACGTGGTCGCGCTGACCGTGGAGCGCGAGCTGCTGGTCGTGCGCCAGTACCGCTTCGGCAGCGGCACGATCACGACCGAGATCCCCGGCGGCGTGATCGACAAGGGCGAGCAGCACGGCCCGGCCGCGCAGCGCGAGCTGCGCGAGGAGACCGGCTACACGAGCACGCGCTGGACCTACCTCGGCGCGGTCGAGCCCAACCCGGCCTTCCACACCAACCTGTGCCACCACTGGCTGGCGGAGGGATGCACGCGCACGCACGAACTCGAGCTCGATCGCGGCGAGGACATCGTCATCGACCGCCTGCCGATCGAGAGCGTGCCCGCACTCGTGCGCTCGGGCGCCATCCGCCACGCCCTCGTGATCACCGCACTCTCCCACGTCCTCGACCTGCGCAGCCGATGAAGATCCGCTCCCTCTTCCTGCTCCTCGCACTCGCGGCCTGCGGTTCGCTGCAGATCCCGCTCCTGCCCCAGGGCGGCAGCGCCACCGGCGTCTCCGACAGCGAGCTCGCGGGCATCTGCCGCGACGGCTGGGACAGCGAGCTCGAGTTCGCGCCGCGCATGGCGACCGAGCTCGGCGATCCGCGCGGCAATGCCAAGCTCGAGGACAACTCGCCCGAGGGCGAGCGCAAGCTCGCCCAGCGTCGCGCGAAGCTGCTCGAGCGCGCGAAGAGCGTGCCCGAGGCGCGCCTCTCCACGCAGGACCGCATCACGCGCCGGCTGCTGGTCGAGCGCTGGCGCGAACAGCAGGACGAGCACGAGCTCGAGATCGACGTCGGTTCCTGGAACCTCGACGGCCGCGGCGGACCGCAGAACCAGTTCCTGACGCTCGGGCCCGACCAGCCCGCGCGCAGCGAGGCCGAGAAGCACGCGGCGCTCGAGCGCTGGCGCGCGATGCCCAAGTACATCGACCAGTGCAGCGCCAACCTGCGTCGCGGCCTCGCGCAGGGGCGCGTCGCCTCCGCGAAGGCGGTCGAGGACACGCTGGCGCAACTCGCGCTGCTGCTCGCGACGCCGGTCGGGAAGAGCCCGCTCGTGTCAGCCGCGCCGGACGACGCCGCGTTCACGCAGCAGCTGGCAGGAATCGTCGAGCGCGAGATCTACCCGGCCTTCGCGCGCTACCGCGACTGCATCCGCGACGAGATCCGCCCGCACGCGCGCGACGATCGCCAGCCGGGCGTGTGCTTCGTTCCGGGCGGCGCCGGCTACTACCGTCTGTGCATCCTGCGCGAGACCTCGCTCTCGCAGGCGCCCGAGGAGATCCACGCCTACGGCCTGACCGAGGTCGCGCGCATCCGCGACGAGATCCACGAGCTCGGGATGCGCCTGTTCGGCACGGGCGACCTGCCTTCGATCCGCGCGCGCCTCGAACAGGATCCCGCGCAGCACTTCGCGAGCGCCGAAGCGATCCTCGAGAAGGCCCGCGCGACGCTGGCGCGCGCGCAAGCGGCCGTGCCGCGCCTCTTCGGCAAGCTCCCGAAGATGCCCTGCGAGGTCGTGCCGATCCCCGAGCACGAGGCGCCCTTCTCGACGCTGGCCTACTACCGCCCCGGCACGCACGACGGCTCGCGACCCGGGCGCTACTACGTCAACACCTTCGAGCCGGCGACGCGCCTGGCCTTCGAGGCCGAAGCTCTCTGCTTCCACGAGTCCGTGCCCGGCCACCACCTGCAGATCGCGCTGACCGAGGAGAACGCCGACCTGCCGCTCGTGCGCCGCCACTTCGACCAGAACGCCTTCGTCGAAGGCTGGGCGCTCTACTGCGAGCGCCTGGCCGACGAGCAGCAGCTCTACAGCGCCGACAGTGACCGTCTCGGGATGCTGAGCTACGACGCTTGGCGCGCCTCGCGCCTGGTCGTGGACACCGGCCTGCACGCCTTCGGCTGGTCGCGCGAGCAGGCGCTGCGCTTTCTCTCGGAGAACACGCTCCTGGCACCCAACAACGTCGAGAACGAGGTCGATCGCTACATCGCCTGGCCCGGCCAGGCGCTGGGCTACAAACTCGGACAGCGCGAGATCCTGCGCCTGCGCGAGGAAGCGCGCGCGAAGCTCGGCCGGCGCTTTCGTCTCTCCGACTTCCACGACCGGCTGCTCGAGAACGGCGCGGTCTCGCTCTCGGTGCTGGGCGAGCGCATCCGCGCCTGGATCGCCGCGGAGTCGCAGAAGCCCGAGCCGCCGGTGACCGGGACGGGGACGCGATGATCGCGCTGCTGCTGGCGCTCGCGCCGCAGGCGGGAACGCTGGTCCTGTGCGGCGAGCGCTTCGAGCTCCCCGAGGCGCTCGCGCGCGAGCTCGCCGGCGGCGCGCCGCACCTCGTGCTCGATCTTGGGGACTCGGGCGTCGATCCGCTGGCGCGCTCGGGCTCGCCTGCCGTGCGGCCGGATCTCGCGGGCGACTGGAACGCGCAGCGCGAAGCGGCCCTGCTGCCCGAACTCGCGCGCACGGCCGCCGTGGTCGTGAACGCGACCGACTGGCTCGCGTGCTGGCAGCACTTCAAGCCCGAGCAGAAGGACTCGCGCCTCGAGCAGGAGCTGCGCGCGGCGCTGCGCTCCGGCCGCACGCTGGTCGCGACGGGCGCCGCGGCGGCCTATTGCTCCTCCTGGTCGCTCGTGACGCGCGAGGAGATCCACCGCGCGCAGCGCAACCCGCGCCACGAGGATCCCACGCTGGTCGCGAACGGCCTCGGTTTCGCGCCCGCCTGGATGGTCGAGAGCGCCGTGCAGCAGGACGCGAGCGCCATGCGCCTCCTGCGCGCCGCGCAGCACTTCGGCAACGCGCGCGCGCTGTACCTCTCCGGGCCCGTGGCCTGGATCGTGCGCGGCGCGAACGAGCAGGCCGAGGTCGCGGGCAGCGGCACTGTCGCGGTCTTCGACCTCGCGCACGCGCGGCGTTCGCGCGCGGACCTGCGCGAGGGACGACTGCTGCTCTTGCGCAGCGGCGATCGACTGCGCTTCGAGAAGGAGCTCGAGTTGCTGCCCGCGGCGTCCGCGGCGGCTGAGCCGCAGCTGCAGCCGCTCGGCTTGCCCTTCGAGCCGCTGCGCAGCGCGGGCGCCGGCTTCGAGTACCGCTTCGACTGGATCGTTCAGCGCTGAAGCGCGCGCGCGCGCGCCGCGGCGAGATCGAGCTTGCCCGTCGGGAGGCGCGGCAGCGCCTCGAGCGCGAGGAAATCCGCCTCGCGCGGCCGGAAGAGGTTCGGCAGGCCGGAGTTCGCGAGTTCGGCCAGCCACTCGTGCGCGTCGAGCTTCGCGTGCGCGTGCAGCACGACCAGGCGCTCGCCCTTCGCGGCATCGGGCACCGAGACGACCGCGAGTTCGAGCTCGCTCGCGCCGGCGCGCCGCTCGTGCGCCTGCTGCAGCGCCTCCTCGACACGTCCGTGCGGCACCATCTCGCCGCCGAGCTTGCTGAAGCGCGCCAGCCGGTCGGTGATCGTGAGGAAGCCGTCCTTGTCGAGCGAGGCGATGTCGCCGGTCGTGTACCAGCCCTCGCGCAGCACCTGCGCCGTGCGCTCGGGCTCGCCGCGGTAGCCGGGTGTCACGTTCGGACCGCGCACGAGCAGCAGTCCCTGCTCGCCGGGTGCCTGCAACGCGCCGCTCTCGGGGTGCACGATGCGCAGTGCGACGCCCGGCAGCGCGCGGCCGACGCTGCCGGGCCGCTGATTCTCCTGGCGTGCGCCGCCCTGCTCGAAATCCGGCACACACACCGCGGCGACGGGCGAGAGTTCGGTCGCGCCGTAGCCTTCGAAGAGCGGCTTGCCGAACTTCGCCTGCCAGGCGCGCGCGAGCTCCGGCGCGAGCTTCTCCGCGCCGCAGACGCACAAGCGCAGGCTCTCGAAGTCGCGCGCTTCGAGGCGCCGCTCGTAGGCGCGACAGAAAGTCGGCGAGCCGAGCAGGATCGTCAGCCGCTCGCGCCGGCAGAGCTCGCCGATCCCGAGTGCATCGAGCGGGTTCGCGTGGAACACGGCGCGCGCGCCGGAGAGCAGCGGCAGCCAGAGCGTCGCCGTGTAGCCCAGCGCGTGGAAGAAGGGCAGCACGCCGAGCACGCCGTCCTCGGGGCCGAGCGCGAAGACCTGGCTCGTGCTCTGCACATTCGAGGCGATGTTGGCCTGCGTCAGCACGACACATTTCGGCGCGCCGCTCGAGCCGCTGCTGTGGATCAGGACCGCGGGCCGCGGGCCGGCCGGCTCAGGATCGATCTCGAGGGCCGCGGCGCGGCCGCGCATGCGTCCGATGCGCGCGGCCGCGGCGCGGTCCTGCGGCGTGACGCGCGCGCGGAGGCCGGCCAGGCCCGCGGCGTCGATTCCAGGTTCGGACGGCAGGTAGGGACTGACGGGCACCGCGGTCTTGCCGGCGAGCACGAGCGCCACGTAGAAGAGCCCCGCGTCGGCGCTCGCGGGCAGCGACACGCGCACCTCCTCGGACTTCAGCTCGCGGCGCAGCACCGCGGCGAGCTCGAGGGCCTGCTGCAGGAGCTGCGCGTAGGAGAGGCGCGCGCCGCTCGAATCGACCGCGCGGCGCGTGCGCGCGGCCGCGAGCTCGGAGGACAGCGCGTCGCGCACGCGCCAGGCCTCGCTCGCGGGCGGGAGCGGCTCCCCCACGATCACGTCGATCGGATAGGGCAGTCGCTCGGGCCGCTTCCAGAACACGCGCCCGCTCGAGAAGCTGAAGATCGAGCCCCAGACGCGGTCGAGCACGACCGGCACGATCGGCACCTGCGCGTCGCGCGCGATCGTCTCCAGGCCGCGCTTGAAGCCCAGCAGGTGGCCCGTGCGCGAGATCGCGCCCTCGGGAAAGATGCACACGAGCTCGCCCGCGCGCGCGAGCTCGGCCGCGCGCCGCAGCGACTCCTGTTTCTCCGCCGCCGAGTCCTCCGAGGCGACCGGGATCGTGTCGAAGAGCTTCGCGATCCAGCCCACGACCGGCGCGCGGAAGAACGAGCGGTGCATCAGGAAGTAGACGCGCCGCTCGATCGCGGCCCCGACGAAGAGCGCGTCGCCATGCGAGAGGTGGTTGACGCACAGGAGCGCGCCGCCGCGCGGCAGGTTCTCGAGGCCGCGCACGCGGATGCGGTAGACGCTGTGCAGCAGCGCCAGCAGCAGTACGCGCGCGAGCTTCTGGAGCATGCTACGGCTGGTAGAGCTCCGTCCCGGCGGCGCGGAATTCCTCGGACTTCGCCGCCATCCCGGCCGCGAGCGCCTCGCCTTCGGAGAGGCCCTGCTCGGCCGCGAGCTTGCGCACGTCCTCGGTGATGCGCATCGAGCAGAACTGCGGCCCGCACATCGAGCAGAAGTGCGCCGTCTTGGCCCCGTCGGCCGGCAGCGTCGCGTCGTGGTAGCTGCGCGCGGTCTCGGGATCGAGCGCCAGGTTGAACTGGTCTTCCCAGCGGAACTCGAAGCGGGCCTTGGAGAGCGCGTGGTCGCGCGCGATGGCGCCCTTGTGGCCCTTGCCGAGATCGGCCGCGTGCGCCGCGATCTTGTAGGCGATCACGCCTTGCTTGACGTCCTCCGCATTGGGCAGCCCGAGGTGCTCCTTGGGCGTCACGTAGCACAGCATCGCCGTGCCGTACCAGCCGATCATGGCGGCACCGATGGCGCTCGTGATGTGGTCGTAGCCCGGCGCGATGTCGGTCGTCAGCGGCCCGAGCGTGTAGAAGGGCGCCTCGTGGCACAGCTCGAGCTGCTTCTCCATGTTCTCCTGGATGAGATGCATGGGCACGTGGCCGGGGCCCTCGATCATCGTCTGCACGTCGTGCTTCCAGGCGATCTCGGTCAATTCCCCGAGCGTCTCGAGCTCGGCGAACTGCGCCGCGTCGTTGGCGTCGGCCTGCGAGCCCGGCCGCAGGCCGTCGCCCAGGCTGAAGCTCACGTCGTAGCGCGCGAGCAGCTCGCAGATCTCCTCGAAGTGCGTGTAGAGGAAGTTCTCCTTGTGATGCGCCAGGCACCAGCGCGCGAGGATCGAGCCGCCGCGGCTGACGATGCCCGTGACGCGCTTCGCAGTGAGCGGCACGTGCGCGAGGCGCACGCCGGCGTGGATCGTGAAGTAGTCGACCCCCTGCTCGGCCTGCTCGACGAGCGTCTCGAGGAAGAGCTTGATGTCGAGCTTCTCGACCTTGCCGCCGACCTTCTCGAGCGCCTGGTAGATCGGCACGGTGCCGATCGGCACGGGCGAGTTGCGCAGGATCCACTCGCGCGTCTTGTGGATCTCCGAGCCGGTCGAGAGGTCCATCACGGTGTCGGCGCCCCAGCGGATCGACCACTGCAGCTTCTCGACCTCGTCGGCGATCGAGGAGCGGATCGCGCTGTTGCCGATGTTGGCGTTGATCTTGACGAGGAAGTTGCGCCCGATCAGCATCGGCTCGAGCTCGAGGTGGCGCTTGTTGGCCGGCAGGATCGCGCGACCGCGCGCGATCTCGCTGCGCACGAACTCCGGATCGACACCCTCGCGCGCGGCGGCGTAGGCCATCTCCTCGGTCACCAGGCCCTTGCGCGCGTAGTGCATCTGCGACTGGTTCTTGTCGCCGCGCTGCTCGCGCCGCGCGACCCATTCCGCGCGCAGCTTGGGCAGGCCCACGGCCGGATCGAAGCCCTGCGGGCCGGTCGTATCGTAGACATCCAGCGCGGGCTCGCCGCCCGAGAGGTGGATGCGCCGGAAGGGCACGCGCAGCGTGGCCTGCTTGTGCTGCACCTCGCGGTAGAGCTTGTGCGAGGAGGGGAAGGACTGGTCGAGCGGCCGCGCAACGCGCGGGGCTCCGTCGGTGGGCTGGCTTTCCGTCTGCATGAGCTTTCCTACGCCGGTATGACCCGGATCAGGTTCGAGGGGTGCTTCTCAGGCGCGTGCGCGCCGCCCCCAGCTGGATTCGAGGCGCGCCGAGTCTAGCGCTTGCGCCGCGAATCGACGAGCCGCCACATGCACCAGCAGCCGA
>Ga0302322_100001578_pt1 | contig 18737 bp, 9 predicted proteins | sample Fen_T0_2_FD_203757 | JGI IMG/M metagenome (GOLD analysis project Ga0302322, IMG submission 203757) | Peat permafrost microbial communities from Stordalen Mire near Abisko, Sweden - Fen_T0_2 | ecosystem: Environmental > Terrestrial > Soil > Wetlands > Permafrost | place: Sweden: Abisko... | reverse complement strand
GCTAAATATCCGATCTGTCACCTCGCCCACCGAAGCCTCTTTCGCCGCCGACACGATCGACGTTCTCGATCTGCACAATGTCGATCTTGCCCAACTTCAGCTCGGTAAAGTGTCTTCTATGGCCGGCAAGGCTGCCTATGAGGCCGTCAAAATCTCAGCCGAACTGGCTCTTAGCGGTAAAGTCCGCGCCATCGTCACTTCGGCCCTCAATAAAGCGGCTATGAACCAAGCCGGCTATCACTACGATGGTCACACGGGGCTGCTCGCCGAGATCTGCAAATCTCCCGGCGCGACTATGATGCTCGCTGCCGACAAGCTCCGCGTCAGCCACGTTTCAACCCACGTGCCCCTACGCGTGGCTGTCGACCGCGTGCGCCCTGAACGCATTCTAAAAGTTCTCCGCCTAACTAACGAAGCCATACTAAATCTTGGTATTGCCAAGCCCAGGATCGCCGTCGCCGGTCTCAATCCGCACGCGGGTGAAAACGGTCTATTTGGCGACGAGGAACAAAAGTACATCACGCCCGCCATCGACGAAGCGCGCCGGGAAGGCATTGACGCCTCCGGACCCTACGCCGGCGATACGATCTTCTTCCGCACCTTACAGGGCGAATTCGATGCCGCTGTCGCCATGTATCACGATCAAGGCCACGTCGCGGCAAAAATGCTCGGCATCTGGCGCGGTGTTAACGTTACTCTCGGCCTGCCGATTATTCGCACGTCGGTCGAGCACGGCACCGATTTCGCCAATGCGGGCACTGGCCGCTCCGATCCGCGCAGTCTCGTCGAAGCAATCAAACTTGCCGCGATCATGGCGCAAAACCGAAAAACCACTTAACCGTTTTCTTTTCATGCCCGCTTATCGTTAAAAAAAATTCGTTCGTTTCGCTACGAAGGATACTTCCCGCTTCTGCTTTCGTCTTAACCTCGTTCTGCTTCCCCTATGTCAAGTCTTCGCTGGTTAGATGCCGCTGTAATTCTCGTCTATATGCTGGCGATGGTCATGATCGGTCGCTGGTTCTCGCGCCGTCAGAAGACCACCGAAGACTACTTTGTCGCCAAGCGCTCGATCCCGAGTTGGGCGATGGGCATCTCGATCTACGCCGCGTTGATTAGTAGCATCACTTTCACGGGTTATCCTGGTTCGGCTTACGCTGGCAATTGGAACGAACTTGTCCCTGGCTTCATGGTCGTGGGCGTTTTGATTCTGGTCGGCCTCGTGATCATTCCGTTCTTTCGCCACGTCGTAGGCATGAGCGCCTATGAATATTTTGAAAAACGTTTCGGCTACAAAGTTCGTGCTTATAGCGCACTCGGATTTACTGTCGGACATTTTTCCAAGATGGGCTTTGTCTTCTACTCGCTCGCCCTAACTGTCACAAGTATCACGGGCTGGAACATCTACCTGGTGATGGTCGTGACTGGCGTAGTGACGATCTACTACACGGTTATTGGGGGCCTTGAGGCAGTGATTTGGACGGACGTCATTCAGGGCTTCATCAAAGCGTTTGGCATTATCGTATGCATCGGGGTTCTCGCGTTTATGATTCCGGGCGGACTTCCCGCCGCCTTCCGGCTCGCTTCGGAAAATCACAAATTTAGCCTCGGAACCTTTGATTTCGATCTCAGCAAGAATAGCAGCTTCTGGGTCATGTCGCTGTATGGATTTTTCTGGTACATGCAGAAATACACCGCTGATCAAACCCTCGTTCAACGCTACCTGGTCGCAAAGACCGACCGCGATGCGCTCAAAGGCGTCGCACTCGGCGCCCTGCTTTGCATACCGGCATGGACGCTCTTCATGCTCGCCGGCACCTTAACCTGGGCCTACTACAAAACATCTGGCGACAGCCTCCCTCCAGAAATCGCAGCAAAGGCGGACAAAATCTTTCCTTACTTTCTCTCGACAAAAATGCCGATGGGAATCGCTGGTCTTTTCCTTGCCGCACTCTTCTCAGCCGCCATGTCGATGCTTTCATCGGATCTGAACTGCCTTTCGGTCGTCGGCGTCGAGGATTATTACCGCAAGCTCCGTCCGCAGGCTACCGACCAACAGCGCCTGCGGATAGGTAAATTGCTCATCGCGATTTGTGGTACCTTAAGTGTACTGATCGGCATGCTCATCGCCTGGAAATCAGACCGGGTCTTGTCGTACTATTATACCGTCACCTCGATTCTCGCGGGCGGCTTGGCCGGTTTGTTCTTGCTTTCATTTCTCTGTCGTCGCGCCAACCGCCAAGGCGTGTGGTTCGGCATTATCGCTTGCTTGCTCTTCTCCGCGTGGGGAACCCTTACGGTCGGCAAAGAGCCCACATTGAATCTCGGCTCATGGAATTTCCCTTTTCATAAGATCATGATTGGCGTCTTCGCTCATCTTATGCTTCTGAGCGTTGGTTATGTCACTAGCTTTTTCTTCCCTGCCCCCGATCCATCCACCCAACGCATGACGCTCTGGGGTTGGCTTGCACAAAAACGCGCCACCTCCGCCGCTTAACCCATTCAGCCCATGACGCGCATTCCATCACTTTCCGTCGTCACACTTGCATCGGCTTGCGTACTTGTCGCCGTTTCACGCGTAGCAGCAGACACATCGCCCCTCATCTATCAAAATCCAGAACCAGTCACTGCCGCGGCCGACGGTGGCCTGCGTCCGGTTGTGGGCGTACATAATATTCAGGTCGTACGCGCCAACCGTACGGTATCACCACACGCCGACGGCCTGTTGCACAGTTACATGCACCAGCCGATGCTAGCGTATTGGAGAGGTAAGTTTTACCTCGAATATCTGAGCGATCCGCGCAGTGAGCATGAAGCCCCAGGGTTCACGTCGTTAACCACCTCGGCTGATGGCTACCACTGGGAAAAACCCCGCGTGGCCTTCCCGCCTTTCAAACTCCCTGACGGCACCGAAACACTTTGCCACCAGCGCATGGGCTTCTACGTCGCTCCCGATGGCCGGCTCCTCGTTCTCGCTTTCTATGGCAAAATGCCAGAGCCAAACGACGGCACAGGTCTCGGTCGTGCTGTTCGCGAAATCCACGAAGACGGAACCTTTGGACCGATCTACTTCATACGCCTAAATGCCAAGCAGCCGTTCGCTGGTTTCAAGCTGCCTTATCCACTTTATACCGCATCCACGGATGCAGGTTTCATCGCAGCATGCCAAGCCCTACTCGCCAATAAACTTATGACCGCCCAATGGTGGGAAGAGGACCAACTCGACGAAAGTGGTTTCTATACGATCAAAGGTAAAGCGCTTTCGTTTATACATCGTCCCGATGGTTCAGCGCTTGGCATTTGGAAAAATGCTCTCGTTGCGACCACAACCGACGCCGGTCAGACTTGGACCACTAAGCAATTTGCCACCGACTTGCCTAACAACGCCTCTAAATACTGGCTTCAGCACACCGGCGACAACCGCTATGCGCTTTTTCTTAACCCAACTAATCGCCAGCGGCTTCCCCTCGCCGTACTAACCAGCACCGATTGCACTCATTTCTCTGATTTGCTCACCGTTCACGGCGAATTACCCGACCAGCGTTTTCCTGGAAAATATAAGAACCTCGGTCCGCAATATGTCCGAGGCATCGTCGAAGGCAACGGAACGCCGCCCGACTCCGGGCATTCGACCTGGGTGACCTACAGCATGAACAAGGAGTATATCTGGATCAGCCGCGTCCCTGTGCCAATCACTGCCCGCGTCGAAAATGCCGTTCGTGAAGATTTCGAAAATACTCCCGTCGGCAGCATGCCTGCAGATTGGAATATCTACAGTCCAGCCTGGGCTCCCGTTTCCGTGATCGAAACCAACAGTCCTGCCCACCATGTACTCGAACTCCGAGACGAAGATCCCTATGACTGTGCCCGCGCCGTACGCGTCTTCCCCGAAACCCATGGTCTCAAGGCGTCCTTCAAAGTGTTCCCTCGGCAAACTAACGCTCGTTTTGAAATCGAACTGCTCAACGCGCACGGATCTCGTCCATTCATCGTCGCTCTTGGTGAAGACGGACGCCTCTGGGCCAACCACGAGGGAGTCTGGACCGACAACGGTACGTACTCCGCAGGCCAATGGATCACGTTCGAACTAGTCGCTAACTCTAAACCTGCGTCCGATCGCATTGTTCTCAAAATCAATGGCAAACCGAGTCTGCCGGGAGAAATCGGTCCGGCCGAAGCTGCCGCCACGGTTGAGCGCCTGTCCTTCCGCACTGGCGCGTTTCGCTACCGAGGCGAAGGCAAGGGCTACGATCTCCCTAACGCGGACACGAAGGCGGCTACAGCCTCTTTCCTGATCGACGATGTTTTGATCGAGCCTATTCGATAGCTCTTATTTGTACCAATCGCATGTTTCGTACAATTCCAGCGTTTTTCGCCTTTTTCGTGCTACTCAGCGTCGCACAAAGCCACGCTGATAATCGCGCCGACGCCCTCCGGCATGACTCAAGTTTGGCCGAAGACTGGAAAACGGCTTTTGACGAAGCTGATTCAAAGAAATTCACAGGCTTCGAACAACCAAATTTTGACGACAGCAACTGGCGCGAAATTTCTATTCCACACAACTGGGACACCTATCAAGGCTACCGCCAACTGCGTCACGGCAATCTCCACGGCACCGCATGGTATCGACGGGCGTTTAGCGTCGCCCCAAGCGAACGAGATCGCCGCATTTTCTTATTTTTCGAGGGCGTTGGCTCCTACGCAACAGTTTGGGTAAATGGTAAGCAAGTCGGCCAGCACGCAGGCGGACTCACCACCTTCACGCTCGATATTACCGAGGCTGTTCTTTTCGACCATGAAAATATCCTCGCCGTTCAAGCCGAGCATCCCGCCGGCATTCGCGATTTACCTTGGGTCTGCGGCGGATGCGAGCGTGCCAGCGGCTTTTCCGAAGGTCCACAGCCTCTCGGCATTTTCCGCCCCGTTCATCTTGTCACCACCGCGCCAATACGCGTCGAACCCTTTGGTGTTCATGTCTGGATCGATGGCCCGCAGTCGTCGTCGGTCCAAACCCGCGTTCAAACCGAACTCAGAAATTACGGTTCCTCGGCGGGGGAAGTCACTCTTCTGACGCGCCTGGTCGATCGCGATGGAAAATCACTCGCCGAAATTCGTTCCAGCCAGTCTCTCGCCGTCGGCAAATCCACGACGCTCGACCAAACGCTCCCTGTTGTTTCCGCACCGCACCTCTGGTCACCGGCTGATCCTTACCTCGACTCCGTAGTTTCAGAACTTCTCATAAATGGGATTATCATCGATCGCGTCGAAACGCCTTTTGGCGTCCGCTGGGTCACCTGGCCCAAAACGGAGAATCCTGACCGTCGCCGTCTTCTGGTCAACGGCCGGCCCTTTTTCATTAACGGCACCGCCGATTACGAGCATCAACTCGGCGCAAACTTCGCGTTTTCCGATACCCAGATCGATGCTCGCGTACACCAGATCGAGGCAGCTGGTTTCAATGCGTTCCGCGACGCCCACCATCCGCACAATCTTCGTTTCCAGCAACACTGGGATCGCGATGGCCTGCTTTGGTGGAGTCAATTTGGCGCTCATATCTGGTTCGATACCGATGCTTTTCGTGCAAATTACAAAATCCTTCTCCGCGATTGGGTAAAGGAACGGCGTAACAGCCCGTCGCTGATTCTCTGGGGACTACAGAACGAAAGCCTTCTTCCAACCGATTTCGCTCAGGAATGCTCAGCGATAATCCGCGAAATGGACCCCACTGCCTCGACGCAGCGTCTCATCACCACCTGCAACGGCGGCACTGGAACTGATTGGGATGTTCCGCAAAATTGGTCCGGCACCTACAGTGGCGATCCCGAAAAATACGACGATGATCTCCGTACTCAGTCCTTGAATGGCGAATACGGCGCCTGGCGCAGTCTCGACCTCCATGCAGAAGGTGGTTTCGATTCCAAGGGGCCGCTGAGTGAAGATCGCCTGTGCGCGTTGATGGAAACTAAAATCCGTCTCGCCGAAAAAGCGCGAGCTGATGCCTGCGGTCAATTCCAATGGCCCTTCACAAGCCACGCCAACCCTGGACGAAATTTTGGGGACCAAGGCGAACAACTCTTCGAGGGGATTCGTCCGCTTGATCGCATCGGTCCGGTCAACAACAAGGGGCTCTTCACAATCTGGGGCGAACCGACCGACGGCTTCTACCTTTTCCGTGCCAACTATGCACCCAAGGAAACACAGCCGATGGTTTACATCGTCTCACACACCTGGCCCGATCGCTGGACAACACCCGGCAAGAAGAGCGGCCTGATCGTGTATTCTAATTGTGACGACGTAGAACTTTTTAATGGTTTAAGGTCACTAGGTCGTCATACGCAAGCGGGCCGCGGCACGCATTTTCAATGGGACGAAGTTGAAATCGACTGCAATCTCCTCCGCGCCGAAGCACATGTTGCAGGCAAACTTGTCGCCACCGACACGATTCGTTTGCATCACTTACCGGAGCCGAAAAATGCTCCATCTAAACCGGCCAGTCTTGATCTAACTGCTCCAATTCCCGGCCAGCATTATCTCTATCGGATAAACTGCGGCGGTCCTGACTACACCGATAGCCATCACAACAACTGGCTCGCTGATCGCGAGCTCACCCCTGGCGACAGTTGGGGCTCCTCTTCCTGGGCTGCTGATTATGAAAATCTCCCACCCGCCTTCGGTAGCCAGCGCAAAATCTACGATCCGATCTTCGGGACTTCCGATGAACCATTGTATCAATCGTTCCGTTATGGGCATGGTGATCTAAGCTACTGGTTCACACTTCCCAACGGTGACTACGAGGTGGAGCTATTTTTTATTGAACCTTGGTACGGCGTCGGAGGCGGACTGAATTGTTCCGGCTGGCGCGTTTTCGATGTCAACATTAACGATCAAACCGTGATCAAAGACCTGGATCTTTGGCAGCAAGCTGGCCGCGCGCCGGTCAAAAAAGTTATCTCGGCGCATGTTCAAGAAGGCGTTTTGATGATCTCGTTCCCTCGCGTGACCGCTGGCCAGTCAGTCGTATCGGCGATCGCTATTTCTAGCAAAACCAATCTCCCCGCGCCAAAGCCACCTGCTTCAACTTTTACCCTTACAGATGCCCGTGCTGGCTTTGTGCCTGCCACACACCTCGATACCGGTGATCGACAATACTCTGATCGCGAGGGTGGATTCACCAAGCTGCCCTACGAACTGCTAAACGCCGATTGGATTCGAACGTCTTCATCCACGGCTGCTATAACCAATATCTCCCCTCTTCAGTTCGAGCTTAATGCCGATGCTGAGGCCTGGATTGCTCATGACGATCGCATCACACCCAAACCGATCTGGCTAACCGGCTGGGAGCGCACCACGTTGCCACTCAGCAGCAACGCAGCGGGTGATGCCAAGTTTATCCTGTACCGAAAATTATTCGCAAAAGACAGCATCGTTACGCTCGGAGCCAACGGACAAGGCGGCTCAATGTACACGGTCTTCGTCACACGCACTCTCCCGCCATCAGCTCCTCAATTCGCCGTGCTCCCGCCGGATTCCGAAAACTGGAACGCCATCGGCCATATTGAGCCCGGTGTCCGCCTCGGCGCCCTCGACCGGACGCTCACGCGTTTCCCTTCCAATTTGGCTGACGGCGACTTGCTTGTACCAGTCACAGAAAACGCCCAAAATGCTGGTCTGCGTTTCACTGTAAATGACCACGTCGAGGTTGTGGGCGCTTTCCCAATTTCCAGCAGCAGCGCCGGCGATTGGATCGCGACCAAACAATTCGCCACCACTAACGACGGAGTCTCCTACGTACTACGTCGACTACGCTTTCCGGCCAGCGCCGCGGCCAACTTCGCTCCCGATTCCACTCCGTGCTTCGCCTTCGTTCGCGCCGTGCGCCCATCCGCAACCTATTCACCGGAAACTCTAGCCGACGGCAGCTTCGAATGGACCATCCACGTTGGCGTGGGGGACCGTTATGGACTCAATTTCAAATATCGTAATCCAGACTCCGCGAGTACGGTTACAGCGACGTTAGAAATAGTTCAGGCCAACGGTTCGTTGCTGCGTACAGATCTAATTGAGTTTCCTTCGACGGGTGATACTACCAACTGGAGCGTTGTCCGAACCCGCACAGGCGAAAGCATCAACGCCGGTACTTACAAGTTTCACTTGAAAATCCCGGGATCCAGCCGCCTCCAACTAAACACTCTGGAGATAGAATAACCGATGAAGCGTTTCTTTCTTTTCAGCCTACTTTCACTACTCGCGATTACGGCATCTCATGCACAGTCTTCGCGTGAACGACTGCCGTGGGACGACCGTTGGCGATTCCAGTTGGGCGATAAATCGGAAGCAAAGGACAACACCTTCGATGATTCTACCTGGCGTGAGCTCGTCCTTCCTCACGATTGGAGCATCGAAGGCCAAACTGACCCTAATGCCCTAACTGCGGGTGGTGGCGGTTTTTTCATGACCGGCATCGGCTGGTACCGCCACGCGTTCAATGCCCCAGCCACTTGGTCCGGCAAACGTGTTCTCGTCGAGTTCGAGGGAATTGCGGGAGTCGCCGAGATATCACTTAATGGTCAATCTATAGCCACTCACCCCAATGCCTTCACCACATTCTTCGTCGATCTCACTCCTCATTTGAAACTCGGCCAGGACAACGTCCTGGCTGTTCGTGTCGACAATAGCCAGCAGCCCAACACCCGCTACTACACGGGCTCCGGCCTTTACCGCCATGTTTGGTTACATGTAACTAGTTCGGTCCACGTCGCGTGGGGAGGTGTTTTCGTTTCCACTGAAGAACTCACGCCGACCACCGGCAGGCTCCGCATCCAAATTACAGTCCGCAATGATAATGATGTTCCCTCAACGGTGTCAGTATCGTCCGATACCTTCGCGCCAGATGGCCAGCCTGTCTCGCTCGTAGCGGAAGAACCGGCCGCGACCGTCGAAGTCGGCGCTAACAGCGAACGAACTGTTACGCGTCGCATAGTGATAAAAGGCCCGCAGCCTTGGTCGTGCGATGCTCCAAAACTTTATCGTCTCGTCACACACATCCAAAGTCAGGAGCGAACGATCGACGAGCTCTCTACAACCTTCGGAATTCGGACGATCAAAGTTTCCGCGGAGCGTGGCTTCGAGCTCAACGGCCAAATAATCAAACTTCGCGGCGGAAACGTCCATTCCGATCACGGTCCGCTCGGTGCCGCCTCGTTCGACCGCGCTGAGGAACGCAAGGTACAGCTCCTGAAGACTGCCGGATTCAACGCCGTCCGCACTGCACACAATCCTCCAGCTCCAGCGTTTCTCGACGCATGTGACCGGCTCGGGTTGCTCGTGATTGAGGAAGCTTTCGATTGTTGGGAAAAGGGCAAAGTAGCTCACGACTACAGCAACGTATTCAAAGATTGGTGGCAACGCGACGTGGACTCCATGGTCCAGCGAGATCGAAATCACCCGTCGGTGATCATGTGGAGCATTGGTAACGAACTGTACGAACGCGGCAACGCTAATGGCGTTCGCATCGCGACAGAAATTGCCTCACGTATCCGTGCGCTGGATTCATCTCGTCTGCTTACGGCTGGCATTAACGGTCTTGGTAAAACTGGCGATTGGACCAAGCTCGATCCGCTTTTCGCCACACTTGATGTCGCGGGCTACAATTACGAACTTTCACGCAATGCCGATGATCACGCTCGCCTGCCCTCGCGTGTGATCATGGCGGCCGAATCGTATCAGACGGAAACGTTTCAAAATTGGAGCACCGTTCTCAGCCAGCCCTACATTATTGGCGATTTCGTATGGAGCGCTCTGGATTACCTTGGCGAAGCTGGCATCGGTCGCGTTTTCCCGTCGGATCAACCAGCAACTGCACATTGGATCGGAAGTCATTATCCTTGGCATGGCGCGATCTGTGGCGACATCGATATTACCGGTCTACGCAAACCCGCTTCCTACTACCGCGAGATCGTCTGGGGCACCGGAGCCACAAAACTCTACGCAGCGGTCCTAACACCGTCACCGGATGGAAAACCCTGGAATCTCTCACAGTGGGCCATGCCTCCCTCTGAATCACGTTGGACGTGGCCAGGGTTCGAAGGGCAAAATCTCCAGGTCGAGATATATTCTCGCTACGAACTAGTTCGTCTTTACCTGAATGACCGTTTGATCGGCGAAAAAAGTACGGACCTGGCTCACCAGTATAAAACCACTTTTACCGTACCCTATGCTCCTGGGAAGCTCGTCGCAGTTGGCTTGACTAACGGTAAAGAAGTCGAGCGCTTCATACTTCAGACGGCAATGGATTCTGCGCAACTGCGGCTAACGCCGGATCGCCCGAGCGTAAACGCTAACTCTCAGGACCTCATCTTTGTTACTGTCGAGACAGTCGACAAAAACGGCCAACCCCGCCCCGACGTTGACCAATCCGTTCGCTATACGGTAAACGGACCAGCAACCATTGCTGCCATTGGCAGCGCCGACCTTTCCACGACCGAACCCTACGACGCCAACCCGCGCCGACTCTATCGTGGTCGCTCGATCATTATCCTCCGCAGTACGCCTGAGAGCGGAAGAATTATCCTGACTGCCATTGCACCTGGATTTCAGCCCGTAACTCTCACGCTCCAATCCAATTCCTCCCGCTAATTCATATGCTTTTAAGACGCTTGCTGATACTTCTGTCGTTGTTTGCTGCCCTGATCTCGACGACGCGTGCCGACGTTTCATGCCCTGTCATTTTTGGCGACCATATGGTCCTCCAGCGCGACCGCGCGGTCGCGATCTGGGGCGAGGCCGCTCCAAGTGAAAAAGTTATAGTAGAATTCGCAGGCCAACAAAAAACCATCGACGCCGCGGTCGACGGCCATTGGCGCATCGATCTCGATCCGATGCCGGCCAGTAAGGAATCACGGACACTTACCGTACGCGGTGCTAACACGCTATCCTTCACCGATGTTCTTGTCGGTGAAGTATGGTTTTGCTCAGGTCAGTCCAACATGGAAAAGCAGCTCGGCCCGCGCAAGGGGCAGAAGCCGACGGACAATTACGAGGAGACCATTCGACAAGCCGACCATCCTTTGCTTCGCCTCTACCAAGTTCCGCACTACAGCAAACCGTCCGAAAAGATGACTTGCCTGCGCTGGGTCCCCTGCACACCCGAAACGATCGCAAGCACCGAATTCAGCGCAACGGGCTACTATTTCGGCACGGAGCTTTTGAAACAACTCGATGTACCCATCGGCCTGATACACTCCAGCTACGGCGGCACGCGCATCGAGGCGTGGCTGCCAAATTCTGTTTTCGAACGTCTTGATTTCAAAAACCTCCCAGGCGGCCCAAATGACAAAAGCTTCAAAGACGTAGCCGCCACCAAACTCTACGACTCGATGGTCGCGCCGTACGTGCCGTACTCCCTGCGCGGCTTCATCTGGTACCAAGGTGAGTCTAATCTTATGTCAGGCGACACTGAGATCTACGCGCTCAAGCTGCGCACCCTCATTGAGACTTGGCGCTCTGTTTTCAATACTCCCGACGCGCCTTTCTACTATGTACTGCTCGCTCCGTTTCTTTATTCTCCGCGCGATAAAGATCGTGCGCATCTGACACCAGAGGGACTTCCTCTTTTCTGGCAAGCTCAGGTTGCTGCGTCCTCTCTAGCCCACACGGGATTCGTGACGACGACCGACCTGGTTGCGAATTTAAAAGATATCCACCCCACCAACAAGCGTGATGTCGGCCTGCGCCTTGCGAATATCGCACTAGCCGAAACGTACGGTAGCGCCAAAATTGTTGCCCGAAGTCCATGCTACACTTCGATGCAGATCGTTAAAAACAAGATCGAGCTGACTTTCTCCAACGTCGGCACAGGGTTAAAAAATCGCGACGCACAACCACTCGACGGTTTCCTTATCGCAGGACACGACAAGCAATTTATCCCAGCCGAAGCCACGATAGAAAACGACAAGGTCACCGTTTACAGTCCGTCTATCGAGAAGCCGGTCGCGGTCCGTTTCGCATGGACCGAGTCGGCCAACCCTAGTCTTGTGAACTCCGCCGGGCTGCCGGCGATTCCTTTCCGAACGGACGACTGGCCCATCAGCGTCGAGCGCCCAGCGCCGCCAGCCCCTGACGTATTAGCGCAACCATCTTCTTCCTCTAAATAAACTTCCTTTAAAAGCCCATGTGGAAATCCAACTGGACCGAAACTCAACAGCGTTTTCTCAAATGGTGGAACCGCGACGGACTGCTCGTCGGCATGTGGGGAGCTCCCGAAACCAACGCCAGTATTTATGAGCAGGTCGCTGCCCCTATCACCCCTTCGACGATCGACGAACGTTACTGCAACGCCGCTTATCGCGCCGCTCAGAATCATCATCGTCTATCCCGCTCAATTTTTCCTCTCGATGTGCTTCCGAGCGCGACGACGGATCTCGGGCCGGGTTCGCTGGCTCTTTTTTGCGGTTCCAAACCCGGCTTTGCAGAAGATACCGTTTGGTTCTACCCTTGTATTGAAGATATAGCTGAACCGGAAAATCTCCCTCCCCTGCGCTTCGATCCCACGAGTTCCTGGTGGAAAACCACAGAATCGATAATGACCGCATGTGCCGAAAAAGCCCGTGGAAAATACATTGTCGGTTGCCCCGATCTGATCGAAAACATGGATGTGCTTTCGTCGTTGCGCGGCGCACAAACACTCATGATCGACATGCTCGAGCGTCCTGAGTGGATCGAGAAAAAGATCTGGGAGATCAACCAAGTCTACTTCGAGGCCTATCAACGCATTTACGATATCATCAAACTGCCCGACGGCAGTTCAACCTTCGGAGCATTCTACATTTGGGGACTGGGAAAAACCGCCAAAGTACAATGCGATGCTTCGGCGATGTTTTCACCCGACATGTACAAACAGTTTGTCGTGCCGGCGCTCACCGCACAGTGCGAATGGCTCGACCACTCGCTTTACCATCTCGATGGCACGCAAGCGATGTGTCACCTTGATGCGCTGCTGTCCATCGAGCCGCTCGATGCGATCGAATGGACGCCGCAGGCCGGAATCGAACCTGGCGGCAACAAACGTTGGCACGACCTCTACAAGCGGATTCTGGCTGCAGGAAAGTCGGTCCAAGTCGTCAACGTTGAGCTCCACGATATCAAACCACTCATTGACGCAATCGGCACCGATGGCGTCTACATGCTCATTCAGTTTAAAGATCAAAAAGAAGCGGACCAGGCGTTGAGAATTCTCGAGCCCTACTACTAATTGCGGCCGCATGAAAAAACTTGGACTTGCCGTTCTCGGCCTTGGTGAGGGCCGCAGCATTATTTCAGCCGGTATCGAAAGCCCGCTTTGGGACGTCCTCTGGCTTTGTGATCTCAACATTGAGCGCGGCAACGACCGCATTGCCGAGTTCCGGTTGGATCCGAAATGTTTTACCACTTTCTACGCCCAAGTACTCGCAGATCCCGCTGTTGCCGTAGTCGGCATCTATACCCCCGACCATCTCCACGCCACGCACGTGATTCAGGCGCTCGATGCCGGCAAGCACGTCATCTGTACCAAACCGTTTCTTAACGACCTGACTCAGGCTCGCGATGTTCTCGCCGCACAGCAGCGCAGCGGCAAACTCGTCATGGTCGGCCAAAGCTCACGCCATTTCGCGCCCTTTGCGCGCCAGCGCGAGCACTTCCTCACAGGAGCCTTCGGCGAACTCATCACCATTGAAGCACAGTATAACGCCGATCATCGCTGGTTCCTGGAAAAACCGTGGGCCAAAAAGCCATCCTTCAAATGGCTCTTCGGCGGCCTGAGCCATCCGGCTGATTTCATTCGCTGGTACCTGCCGGATGTTTCGGAAGTCATGGGCTATTCTGACCTCAGTCCGACTGGGCGCGCCGGCGGTCTCGTCAATCCCGACACGTTTCATTTCGTCTTCCGAGCTGCTTCTGGCCGAATCGCCCGCGTGAGTGGCACCTACTCCAGCCCAACCGTCCCCGTACAACGCGACAGCGGCATGAGCTGCGTCCTGCGCTGCACCGATGGCGCGAGTCAGGCCGACTACCATGAACTGCGTTATTCGTGGAAAATCGGTTCGCAGTCGGTAATCGAAAATTTCGAGGGCGCCGAAAAATACTTCTTCCGCTTCGAGGGAAACAGCCACCACGCCGGCGAGTATCAAAACTACATCGAGTACTTCGCCCACTGTCTTGAACGCGGCGAAACGCCCAAGCCCGATGTGCGCGAAGGCATCGTCACCGTCGCTCTGCTGCAAGCCATGGAAGAAGCAACGACCTGCGGCCACGCGGTCAAGGTGCATGATCTGCTTGCACGAGCCGGACTCGCCGAACTATTTTAGCGCGCCAAATTTCTCTTCAGTCGCCCCACTACCCCAATGACAAAAACCTCCTACACCACCCGCTTCAGCTATGCGCTGCCCGACATTGGGGGGCAGCTTTTGTTTTGCTGGATCATGTGGTACCAGGCCTACTTTTTTACTGATGTGTACGGGATTTCAGCCGCAACAGTTGGCACAATTTTCTTCGTCGCTCGGTGGGTTGATGCAATCGATGCGCCCATCTGGGGAATCATTTTTGAGAAAACTCACAGCCGCTGGGGTAAGAGCCGTCCCTGGTTTCTCTGGCTCGCGCTGCCATTCGCAATCTTTGGCGTGTTGACCTTTCTCACGCCCGATCTAGGCCATACCGCTAAGGTCTGGTACGCCGCGTGCACCTACATTGCATGCAACATCATCTACACCGGCATCAACACGCCGGTCACTTCGATTCTTTCTGCGCTTACGTCTGATCCGCATGAACGCGTCACTCTGACAACCTTCCGCATGTTCGGCTCAAAGATCGGTGTTTTAGTTGTTAACCTCACAGGCCTGGATCTCGTTCACCGCCTCGGCCACGGTGACGACCGCAAAGGGTTTCTCATCGTAATTCCCATATTTGCCGTAATCTCGCTGGTGTTTTTTCTGCTGGCCTTTCGGAACCTGAAGGAAACCATTCCGATATCGACCAAACCCCAGCCGATTCTTGGTACGTTCGGCGCCATCAAAGGCAACTGGCCGTGGATAATTATCTTCGTAAGCGGTTTTCTGTTTTGGATCGGCTTCATTTCACGGGTGACGGTCACACCACACTTTTTTAAATACGTGCTTCATCGAGAAGACCTGATCAAGACCGCCAACACGCTCGACTTTGCATCGCTCGCCACGGCATTTCTACTCCCGTGGTTCTGCCGTAAAACATCCAAAGGCAATGTCTGGGCCTTGGGTCTCTTCGGCATGGCGTTGGGGCAGCTCATTGTATTTCTGGGTGTCGAACAGGGGAATTCCATTCCCTTTATCATGGCGGGATGGACGGTCGGGTTCCTCGCCAGCGGCGTCGCCATGGCCATGCCTTTTGCCGTGCTGTCTGACAGCGTGGATTATGGCGAATGGAAGACGGGAATTCGTGCCGCAGGTCTCCTGACCGCAGTTGGTGCTGCGTTCTGCCTTAAGGCCGGTGCCGGTCTGGGCGGCGCCTTGCCGATGTGGATCCTGTCGCTGAGCGGCTATGCACCCAATGTCGAACAAACCGCGACCTCCATACGCGGCATCAAATTTGGTATCATCTGGCTCCCCGTGATCTGCTTTGCGATAGGAATGGTACCGGTGCTTTTCTACAAACGCTTCGAACGGCTCGAAACCCAGATTCAAGCTGACTTAAAAGCGCGGCGTGCAATCGCCGGATAAACGATTTTCACGCGTAATACCATGTACACCCTCGAGAGCCAAGACGGTGCCGTTGTTCTGAAAAGCGGCGACCGCTTTCTGCGAGTCGCCTTCTGCTCGCGCTCGATAGCGCGCATCACCGTCACCGAAGGAAAAGCATTTTCGCTAGACCCCAGCTTGATCGTCCAGCACCGCGATCCGATTTCCGACTTTTCTGTCGCGGAGAATGCAGGCGCATTCCTGATTTCCACGGATGCACTCCAGCTCTCGATCGCAAGAGACACCGGGGCCATTACGTTTCGTGATGGTTCAGGCGACCTTCTCCTTAGCGAACCAAATCGAGGAGGCAAATGGCTGACGCCGAAAGACGTGTTTAAAAACGTCTATAAAAAGGACAGCAAAACTGCGACGGGCCAAAGCATCGACGGAGCCCGTGCCAATGCGGAGGAATTTGAACGCGTGTTCGACCGCAAGTCCTTTGAGGCGAAACTCGAGCTTGTTTTCAGCGACGGTGAAGCGCTCTTCGGACTCGGCTCGCACGAGGAAGGCTATGGCAACTTGCGCGGCAAGTCTCGCGAACTTTATCAGCAAAACATGAAAGCTGTGGTGCCCTACTTCGTTTCCACGAAGGGTTACGGCCTGCTGCTCGACTGCGGCTCCCTGATGACGTTTCACGACGATGCGTTCGGTTCCTACCTTTGGGCAGATGTCGTGGACGAGTTAGATTACTACTTTATCCGCGGCGAAGGTTTCGACGCCGTCACGCGCGGCTATCATCAACTCACTGGCAAATCGCCGATGTTGCCAAAATGGGCGTTCGGCTACGTGCAGTCGAAGGAGCGCTACGTCAACGCTAAGGAAATGGCTGAGGTCGTCCGCGAATACCGTCGTCGCCAGATTCCACTCGACGTGATCGTGCTCGATTGGAAATCCTGGCCAAAAGGAAATGGTTGGGGTCAAAAGTCATTCGATCCCGAGCGCTTTCCGAATCCCAAGACCTTTACAGACGAACTGCATGCCCTCGGCGCCAAGCTCATGATCTCGATCTGGCCGATTATGACCGGCGATTGCCCAAACCAGGTGGAGTTGCGTGATCGCGGCCTCATGCTGGGCAACCAGTCCACTTACGATGCGTTCTCCGAAGAAGGGCGCCGAGTATACTGGAACCAAGCCAACCGCGGTCTCTTCGCAAACGGAGTCGATGCATGGTGGTGTGACTGCACCGAACCGTTTGAGTCCGACTGGTCCGGCGCCGTCAAGCCAGAGCCGCACAACCGTCTTTCGATCAACACCGAACAATCTAAAAGGTATATAGATGCAGGCCAGATCAACAGCTATTCGCTGCTCCATTCCCAAGGCATTTACGAAGGGCAACGCAGTGTCACGAACGACAAACGCGTAATCAACCTCACGCGCTCCTCGTACGCTGGCCAGCATCGCTATGGGACGGTAACCTGGTCAGGCGACATCTGCGCCACGTGGGAAACACTGCGGCGCTCGATTCCGGAAGGTCTCAATTTTTGCGCCGCAGGCGAACCTTACTGGACTGTCGATATTGGCGGGTTTTTTATCAACAATGATTCAAAGCTCTGGTTTTGGCGTGGCGACTACAGCGACGGCTGTCGCGGCCTCACCGCGATGACTGCCCTCGAACCCGATCCAAAAGACACCGGCTGTACCGATCTCGGTTTCTGGGAACTCTACACCCGTTGGGTCCAATATGGCGCCTTCCTCCCGATGTTCCGCTCGCACGGCACCGACGCGGCCCGCGAAATCTGGCGATTTGGCGAAGCCGGCACACCGTTCTACGATGCCATCGCGAAATACATTCGGCTGCGATACCAGTTCATTCCTTACATCTATTCTCTGGCCGCCCAAGTCACGCTCAACAGCTATACGCTGCTCCGCGCCGTCGCGCTCGATTTTCCAAACGACCCCGCCACGCACAACCTCACCGATCAATACATGTTTGGCCCTGGCCTGATGGTTTGTCCCGTCACGGCACCGATGTACTACAGACGCAACTCGTCACCGATCATCGGGAGCTCCAAGACGCGCCAGGTTTATCTGCCCAAGGGAAAGCGTTGGTATGACTTCTGGACGGACAAGGTTTATGAAGGCGGCCAAACAATCGTCGCCGATGCGCCGCTCGAAACCCTTCCGCTGTACGTGCCCGAAGGCACTATCCTTCCGCTCTCGCGCGAGCCACAGCAATACGTCGACGAGAAACCGAACGCCCCTTATGAAATCCGCGTTTATCCCGGCGCAGACGCGTCACTCGAGCTCTATGAGGACGCAGGCGATGGGTACGGCTATGAACGCGGCGTGTATTCGCTAATCCGCTTCAACTGGAACGAAACGGAAGGCAGTCTCACGATCAGCAAAACTGGCGGCGCCGATGCCTCGGTGTACGGGCAAAGAAATTTCAAGTGCCTTTTCGTCGGCCGAACCAGTTTGTTGGGAAAAGATATTCACTATCAAGGCGACAAGATTTCAATCAGTGCTCCGCCGACTGTTTCATGAACCTGGCGCACCAGTCTGCTACTTGATCGTTGTCACCAAAAAGCTTTCCTTGCGTCATCAAAACCGTAAATATCCGCCCTTCAACCTTCGTTATTTAGGGAGCAATGAAAACCATCCAGTATCTGTTTTGTTGCGGTGTTGTGCTGTTCACAACCATCAAACCAAGCAAAGCCAAAGAAGCAGTCCTGCCTACGCCAGTCCCTACTACCGCCGAGGCCTCGGCGGAACGTTTTGTGGAGCTCTTTAAGCCTTTTCGAACTGATCAGGCGGCGCTGTCTCCAGATGGCAAATACATCGCCTATTCGATCCGGGAAAACGAGGAGCTGTCGGTGGCAGTCGTGGAAATCGACAACCCTGGCAAAATGGTCGGCAAGGTCACGGTGATCTCCGACCAGATGGCGACGCCCCTGCTCAACGTTAACTCGGTGGAAAAAACGCCTGCCAAAATTCGCTGGATGCGCTGGGCCACGCCGACCCGGTTGCTTCTTGAGACGAACCGCAATTTTCCTTACA
>Ga0302322_100001577_pt1 | contig 18753 bp, 25 predicted proteins | sample Fen_T0_2_FD_203757 | JGI IMG/M metagenome (GOLD analysis project Ga0302322, IMG submission 203757) | Peat permafrost microbial communities from Stordalen Mire near Abisko, Sweden - Fen_T0_2 | ecosystem: Environmental > Terrestrial > Soil > Wetlands > Permafrost | place: Sweden: Abisko... | reverse complement strand
TCATCGTGCGCTGGGCGCATGCCAGGCACCGCGAGCGAGAGCGGGACGACTCCCACGACGAGCAACGCCTGCGCGAAGTCGAGCCAGGTTTTCACCGCGCCGAACGAGTTGAGCGCGAGAGGCAAGCCTGCAACCAACGACGGTAGCCCGGCCTGAACGGCTTTCGGCAAGAACGTCCAATAGGGCTTGGTGAACGGTGCGAGGCGGCTCGCCGCCATGACGATCGCCACAAGTACGGCTGAAAGCGCCGCGGGACTAAACGCGGCAATCATTTGCTGTTCCATTCGCTATCTCCTTCGGATTGTTGAAAATGGATGCCGCAAATTGCGGCATCCAGAGCTGTTGGTGCTCGGCGCGTGGTCCGCGCTCGAAACCGACGACGCGACGACCGGGCAACTAAAACGGGACATGGTCGTCTGCTCTCCCCCTCGCCTCGCGCTGGTATTCCTTCACGAGCCGTTTGATCTCGCGCCCCGCCTCCTGCTCCTGCATGGCGTAGATCTCGCCGGGGTTCTCTTCCGCCCACTCCAGGAATGCTTCGCTTCGGCTCCGGCGGTCAGAGCCTTTGATGTTGCGACGTACCTTGTTGAAGACGCCGACTAGCTCGGGCGGGATATCGCGCCGCACCTCGTCGTCGGACTCGGACTCGCGTTCACGGCTGGCCTTGCGCGGTCGTCCAATGGGTTTGTTCGACTTGGAGGTGGGGCGTCTGCCAGCCGTTCGCTGCAATTTGTCGAGGTGTCGCTCCTCGTGCATCTCGCGCTGCCGCGCCGTGATGACTTCAGCGCCTTCGCGTCCGGCACGTTCGCGCCGAGCGCCGCAGGTGGTTCGCAGCTTTTCGCGCGCCGTTCGGCATTGGGAGCGAATGCGTTCGAGCGACTCGCGCCGGGCCGCGCGCGCGGCCTTGAGCAGGACGCCGAGCTCCGTTAAGCGCTGCACGACCTTGGCACGTCGTTCGTGCTCAATTTCGCGTCGGAGACGCCGCTTATCGAGGCCCGTCGACATCACTGGCATCCTTCAATTAGAACGGCTCGGCGGCTTCTTGAGGGACTCGTAGTCGACCTCGAACCACTCGACGAACTCCACGGCGCATGCCGCCGCGGCGGCGTGGCGCGCGCTGGTCGGGAAGATCACGTTCCAGCGGTCACCGGGACTACCAAACTCGCTCAGGTACTTCTTCGCGGCCGCTATGAGCAGCGCCGCGAACGCCTTTGGCGCGAGCTTAGGGTTGTAGACACCGCGCTCCATCTTCCGTGCGAGCGCACGGAACACGAGCATCTTCTGACGATAGAGTGGCTCGTCGTTGTCTAGAAATAAAAGCAGCTCTGAGGCTTCCGGACTCATGGTGTTGTCCCTCGGCTCGCCGTGCGGTGCGCGCACGAGTGCCGTTGCAGTTCGGGCGACGCGCGCCGAGCTGCGGTTCGAGAATCTCTATCTGCAAGGTCGCGACGAGTGGCGCGTCGCCTGTCAGTCGGCGTCAGACATGCCTAGGGGATCTTCGTCCAACGCGTGCCATCCCACTGGTACAGCTCGGATTCGTAGTAGGTATCGACTCCCGCTTTCTTCGTAGGCCGTGGCGCGAGGTCGAACGCATAGCCGAGCGCATCCATATTGCTCAGGTACCTGGGCTTCGCCCACTTGTACTCGACCCCAAGATAGCCCTTGGGCCCGTAGCGCTGTGCCGTGACCCGGACCGCGTACCAAGCGGGCTGGTCAGTAAGGTCGAGGATGGCCATCGTGCGGAACTCGTCACTGCGTTGCGCGACTAGCGCGCGTGGTTTTGAAACCGCCGATACGCGAGCATGTTCTCGAAGCTCTTTTCTGTAACAACGGGTTCCGCGGAGTGGTGGCTATGCTTGTGGGCAGCGCCATGGCCGCGCTTGTGGCGTTTGGTGCCCGGTCTGCGCGTCGCGGAGTGCTCCGCATGTTCGCCATGCTCGGCCGCTCGACGCCGTTTGATGGCGCGTAGCAGCGCGGACGAGTGCAACGCGGGCTTCGCGTATTGCGCGGGCTTCGCGTGCTGCCCCCGCTTCTTGCCTCGTTTTGCGCGAGACGCATGAGTCGCGCGCGCAGCGCCTTTGCGAGGCGTGCGCCCCTTGCTCTTCTTTCGGTGCTTTTTCTTCATGACTTGTCCCTTTGGCTACGAACGCAGGATTTCCGGCTTTCGCTCTTGTTCGGTCTGCTCGACCTCGCGGTATTGTGAGTAAAGGGCGAGCAAGAGCGCTCGATTGGCGTCGCCCAGCGACGCGAAGATGGAAGTGATCTCGCGCTCACTCAGCCCCTTTAGGAATTTCCGCACCGAGAGCTGTCTTGCGGCGACATCCGCCGGCTCGGCGTTCGCGACGCTGAACGCGCGATGAAGCTCCGCGAGCGCGATTTGATTGGCTCCCGAGAGGCACCCGAGAACGCTGGAAATCTCAGTTTCGCTCAGGCTGGCAAAGAAGCGTCGAATCGCAGCGTCTTTCGGGTCAGACATTTCCATCCGTTTCACTTCCTGGCTCGCGCCGGGCCCACCCGCGCCCGAGCCGAGAAACTTCGTTGCGAAGATCGGCAGCAGCGCGGTGGCCACGCCCATGAGCTCGTCCATGCGCCGGGCACGCATGAGCTCCTTGGCCTCGTCGACTCGACGTTCGTGCTCCCGATCGAGCAAAGTCTGATATTTCTCGGTCATCGACCAATTGAGCTCTTCCGCCTTGACGCGGCAGGCTCGCTCTCGCTCAAGGTCGGCCGCGAGTTTCCCGAGCAGCGCATCACCCGCGCTCATCAGGAGCCGATGAACGTTCTCGTCGTGGCGCATGTAGTGCGAGATGACGCCCTTCTCGGTCGCCGGCTCAGAGTCCTCGCCGAAGCGCGCCGGTTGAAAGGTGGCCTTCACCAAAAAGGCGTGCTGGCTCTCGTGCATCGTCTCGGTGCCGCGGTACGCGAACACGACATAGCGTTGCGGCTGGCCGCTGACCCGCGACTGTGCGTCGCGTTCGGCTGCGTCCTGAATCTCCTGCGCAAGCTCCTGCGGCGCGTGGCCAGAGTCGGCGTCGTTACGCCAGATATCCAGGCGTTCGGCATGCTCGGACTCAACCTTGTGGATGAGCTCGAAGCGGCTGATCATTCCTCCCTCGGTCACGTCCGCGAGGTGTTTGGTGAGCCATTTGACGAATGTGGGCGACGGAAACGTCATGAATATCTCCTCGCTCGTAGAACCAGCACGGCTGCGATGCCCAGCGCGGCAACCGGTAGCCACAGCAGACTGAACAGCCCAGACGCGACTGAGCTCGCGGTTTCGCTGACGACCTCACCCGCCTTCTCGCCCGATGACCGCTCCGGCGGGGCGTCTTCGGTCGGTGTCTGCACGCTGTCGAGCATCCAATCGGCGCCGATCGGACACTGCGCGCTGCTCCTGAGTTGGACTGCCGCACCGGTGCGGACCGGCCAGGGCATGTCCTTCTGTTGCCCGCGGTAGGAGAAACTGACTTCGAGCCAGACCACGTTGCCGGGCGCGACCGTCGGCCCGACTCCGGGAAGTTCCTCGCGGCGCCGCGCGGGATGGTCGAAGGATAGACGGTCTTTCGACACGTTCTCGAGCTTGATCAGATCCGCGGTGGCGCTGCGGGTCGTCCCTTTGAAGACCAACGCGGGGTCGAGCACCGTGCCCTCGAACCACTTCACGAACACTGCGGCTAGGGTGTTTTTCAGGTCATCCGGCGTCGGATCGTCGCGCGTAGTACGCACGAGCACCCAACGGTTCACTTTGCCAGGGAAGAGCGGAACGCGATTGCGCTTCCGCCAGTCGTCGACGTCGATGCCCGGGCAACCCAGGTCTCCCACGAGCGTCATGCGGCCTCCGAGAGCTGGTCGAGGGCCATCTTCCGAATGACGCCAAGCGCGTCCTGCATTTGGTCATCCGTACCGACTTGGAGCGTGGCGTGCCCGTCCTTCAGATCGACCACGAATTGCACGCCGTCTTCCCGAAACACCTCGAGCGTCTCGTTACTGTAGCGAGTGAGCTCGTAGCGTTTGCCGGCGAGTGCCAAGGTGTGCCGACGTACGATGTCCTTGCCAGTCAGAATGGCGACCAGCGCAACGGCGAAGGCCGCGATGATGGCGCTCTTGAACATCACGCCGGCCCTCCAAGTACCGCGCTCGGGCCGGCGATGCGCAGTCCGCTAACGCCGCCGAGGTCGGCGAAGCGTACCGACAAAGATCGCGGCGGCGACGGCAACGACGCCAAACGCGGCCGCCGCACCGCCGCCCGCGCTAAAGGGCGGAGCTCGTCGAACAGCGACACGACCGCACGCTTGTAGACGGTTGGATTGCCAGTGAAATACATCGGCGCCGTCGCGAGCGCATCGACAAATGCGCCCGGGTCTTCCGTCTGCAGTCCGTTCCACCAGTGCGGTCGACTCTGGAGCACCTTGACATGGTCGACCGCACCGTCGGTGGCGCTCGCGTACGCGCGGAAGTTGCAGTGCGGGTCGGGCGGGTCGAAGAACTGTTCGACCCCTTGCTCCACCTCTGAGCAACGGAACTGCGTGACGAGCGGGTAGTTGGGGTCGGCTTTTATGTTGCCGAAGTTGAAGTTGTGCAGTTTTTGCCAACGCCCCGTCTCGAAGGCAGACTGCGCCAGCAGCAACGCTAAGATGCGCGCGCTCGGCGGACCACCCGTCACGCGCGTGTACGCATCGTACAAGGCGCGCGTCGCGTCTTGCACGCTGAGCGGGGTGAGTCGGTTCTCGACAATCATAGGAACCTCGCAATCGCCAGACTCACGAACGCCGCGACGCGTGGATCGACCTCGGGAAACTCGCTGCTCACCTTGGCCCGCACCGTTCCGGCCTTCTCGAGGTAGCCTCGGAAAGCGCTGACCCGCTCGGCGAGCTGCAGCTTTATCTCCGGCGGAAGCGATTCGAAGCAATGTTGGAGCTGCGCCCTGGTCATTTCCGACGTCCTCTCTTCGGACTCGGAGGCAACGCCAAGACCGGCGTACCCGGCATCAGTTTGGCGACCTCCTCCGATTGCGAGTGAAGCCATCGCCCCGGAACGATCTGCCCCCCTTGGGTCACGAGCAGGCCAGGCGTCCACGCCTTCGCTGCAGACTTGCCAACGTACGACTGCACTCGGTCGCGGTGCGCCATCACGTGCGTGAAGATGTTCGCCGTCTTGCGCGCCGCAAGATCGCCCTGCTTGGCCCGCCGAACGATGTCGCGCAGTTTCGCGCGCACGTCGGCAGCGCGGCTGAGCGCCTGCGCGATCTGCGGCGCCTTGGCGCGTAGCAGCATCTTCTCCGCTTGGGAGCCTGCAGCAAGCACCGTCTTGGCCTTGTTCTTGATCGCATTGGCCTTATCGAGCACGGCAAGCGCCGCGTTCGCCGTCGCGTACGCAGCCGCAGCTGGAACTCCTACCGGCGGAAAGACCACGGCCGTCGCGGCGATTGCCCCGGCCGTTATCTTACTCTTGACGACAGACTTTACGGCCTGCGCGACGTCACCGAGCAACTTCGACTTTCCGATCTTCTTTACCGCCTTGAAGAAGCTGCCAGGAAAGCCCCCGATATGGACCCCGTGCTTCCTCCGATACCAATGATGAAGTGCTCGCACGATGGGCCGGAGATCCACCTCCGCTGACACCGTCTTCGGTGCGGCTCCAGCGGTCTGCACGTGAACCATCGCCTTGAAGTACGGACCTTCGCGCCAGAAACGCCCTCGGACGCTGACGCCCGAGGGAGCGATCCGCAGGCGTACGGTGTCGTCCGCGTCCTTAGGCGTCGCGCCGAACCAGGCGCCACCAATTGCTTTGGTCTCGGGCGCGCGGCTCTCAAACGTAGAGATCGCAGGAAAGTAGGACTCAGTCATGGAAGCCTCCACTCAGGCGAGCGACGCCTTCAACGCGCTCTGACGAAGCCGCGCCGCGCGGTCCGAATTGCCGAGTTGATCGGCCTCGAGCGCGAGCGTCTCGATATTGGTGCGGTAGGTGCTGAGATCGCGCTGCCCCGCGCCCTTCCGCCAATAGAAGGGCGGAGGGACGTCTGAAACGTAGCGAGCAACGTGCTCGGCGCTCGTCGGGCCGTAGGTCCCGTCCGCCCCGATCCCTTCCTGCGATTGGAAGCGCTGCACGAGGCTCTTGTCCTCCTTGTAACGAGCCTTCGGCACGCTTCCGTAGCGAGAAAGCAGGTCGTTGAGATTGGTCGAGAGCGCCTCCGCGAGGATCTGCGCCTTCGACTTTTCCGGAGCCGGCGGTTGCGGCTGCGGTTGGCTCGGAACCGCGATGGGAGCTGGTGGCGTCGCGGTGACCGTCGTCGGAAACGTGGCAATCGGGGGGGCGCCGGGCAGCGGCGGCGCCGCACTTGGCTGGACCGCAGCCGGCAAGGCCACAGGTGGCGAGACCGCCGGTAGTGCGGGCGCGATCCCCGGAGTTTTGAACTCCGAGTCGATGTCGTGCATCGTCCGAGCCGCATCGAGCATGGTTCGGATCTGTTGTGCTTTCGCGGTCACCTGATCGGCGGTGCTACTGAACCCGCGATTTCGGAGCTCGGTGGCCAGCGCGTCGAGCGCACTCGGATCACCTTGCAACTGCAGCTGACGGGCCACTTGAGCAGCCAGATCGGCCGGCATGCTGGTGTCGATCGCCGCGTTCGGATGATCCTGTACTGGTGGCATTGGCACGCTTGCGGCCGCCTCCTTCGCCCGTCGACGGAGCTCGTCAGCCACGGCTTGAAACCCAGCCTTTTCCAGCACGAAAGCAGTGCTGGTCAACACCGCCGGAGCGCCGCTTTGGATCGCGTCGGCCACCATCTTTTGCAGCTCCGGCGAGAGAACAGCTGGCGTCGAGCCCTGCGCCGCTGATGGAACGATACCGGGCGAGCTCGCGCCGTTTGGCGAGGACACGAAGCCTTGCGAGCGTTGTCGAAGCGCGCCGGCCTGGACCCGCAGGAGACTCGCAGGCTCGCGGAACCCCTGCGCCTCGAGCTGCGTCGCCACCTGCTCCAGCGTGTTGGGATCGTTCGTCGCCTGCGCCTGGCCGGTCAGTTGCTTGAGACTATCGGGTAGTTGATCGAAAACGCTTTGCGAGCGTTGTCGAAGCGCAGTGGCCTGAGAGCGCAAGACACGCGCCGACTCGCTGAACCCTTGAGCCTCTAGCTGTGTTGCAACCTGCTCGAGCATGTTCGGGTCATTCGTACCTTGGGCCTGTCCGGCAAGCTGCCGCAGGTTGTCGGGCAACTGGTTGAAAGGGTTCTTCGGCGCGGAGCCGGAGCTTGGACTCGTGCTTGCGCTCGCCGCCGACGACAACAGGAAGACCAGACCGCCACCGATGGCGAGCGGAACGAATAGCTTTCCAATCATGACTACCTACATTCCGAGCAATTTGGAGGGGTCTTCGATGCGTCCGTCGCCGCGCCGAACGAGCACGTGATAGAGCCTGCGCCCGCCGTAGCGACGCCAGGTGATGCGGATCTTCGCCTCCTCGCCAGCCTCCTGAAGCTCGGCCACTCGCCAGGGAGCGAGGTCATCGCAATCACCCCAGCCGCGACTCAGCACCACAGGAATCGCGGCGAATTCTTCTGGTTTCCCGTCGGGCGGTTCCTGCTGATAGCGGACACCGGATTGATAGAGGGGCAGCACGTGGTGCGCGCGTAGGAATAGCCGGTTAACCACGACCAGCGCGTCGAGAAGCGGCTTGATGAAGAGCCCGAGAAACCGGCTCCGCTTCAACAACGGGACTTCGCCCAGGCTAACCAGCAGGTCCATCGCGTGTGTTCCTACGCAGCCTCGCGCCTACGCCTGCACCACCGTGCCGACCACGCCCGCGGAGAACTCGATCGGCGCGCCGGTCTTGTTTCGAACCGACACCGACATCTGGTTACCAATCTCGGCGGTCTTGAAGTGCACATGCGTGTCGATCGCCACTTCCGTGAAGATCGCGGCCGGCACTTCCCCGCCGCTAACGAGCTGCGAAGTGTTTCCGACCTTCACGTCCTGAACGCCGAAGTCGAACGCGATGTCGCTCGGAATCACCAAGCGCTCGGGCCGGAACATATCCTGCGGCGCCGCAGGAATGTTGCTGGTCGAGCCGGCAAGTACCGTCGTGGGCTGAAAGCCGAGCGGAAAGCGGCGGCGCTTGTTCAGGTCCCGCTGCCGAATCGCCACCGCGCCGGGGTCGATTTTGCGAAACTCAGTCAGCTTGCTGGCAGCTTTTTTCAGCGCGTTCGCCTTCCGGTGATGGCCACGCCGGGCCGCACCGATCGACAGCGCGTGCAGCAAGTCCTCGTCTCCGATCTCGTCGTCCTCACCGACGATCTCAGCCGTGCCCATTCCCGCAACGAGATCGAGCTCGGCACCAATCTCGCCGAAGTCATCATCGTCACCCATGATCTCTTCCCATTTCGCCATTTGTTCTCTCCTGCTGAACGACACGCCGCGACCGAGGGTCGAAGGCACACGAATCCCATTGCGAGCTCGCGCTCGCCCGTACTCCCCTGTACCAACGCGCTAAGTCAGAGCAATTGCGTCAGAGTGACTTACGCAGTGCAGCGGCCAGGTCAGCGTCCGACATCGCCGCACCAATCGATGGATGGTTGTGCGTGATCGGTGCGAGGAGTTCCGGCGCGCCCGCCCAGAACTTGCTCGCCTGCTTTCCCGCGAGCGCGTGCTTGCGGAAGTACATGGCGGTCGCACCGCTAAGCACACCGTTCGAAAAGTTCAGCACGTCCTCGTCCGCCCGCCCGAACATGTCGAAGAACGCGAGCCCAACGCCCGTCAGCCCCATCGCGAAATCCGCGGGAATGCTGGTGCGCGGGATGAAAAAATTCGCGTCCGCGTCTTCGAACCGCCCGTGCATGAAGCCAACTAGCGCTGCGCCCAAGCTGCTCTCCGCGACGACCTTGGCCTCGTTGAGCTTCTGGCGCACCTCGACCTTGCGCTTCTCCTCGCGCGTCTCGAAGCTCTGCAATTTGGTCGCGACCTTCTGCATCGCGGTATCGCTGATGAACGGCATGTGAACTCTCCTCGAGTCGGACCCTGCGCGCCCGGCTTCGCAAATCTCAAGAAGTCGCTCGGCGAATTCGACGTCGTTACCGGCGCGGCGCGGCGTTCGTGCTGAAAGATTTTCATTCTCCAACGCCGCGACTTTGGTTCGTCGTTACCAGGAGGCACGCTCAGAATTCGAATTTCGGCCGTCTGTTCAGCACCCCTGAGCCAACCGCCGCAGGTACGTGGCCGAGAGAACACGGCCGTGACTCATTGATATTATTGAGCATTCGCCAAAACAAGCTTGAGCGATGCGGCCGTGAACGGCTTTTGACAAACTGAAGAACGCCGCGTTGCTTTACGCAAGCGCGCGAAGGGCGCAGCGTGCGAGGAATGCCGAACCCACTCCGACCTTCAGGCGTACGCGAGTTGGGCACCTGGCGAAGGGTTTTGGTCGTCGAGAACGACGCCGATGCTGGGGAGCTGCTCAGCATGGTGCTCGGAGAAGCCGGGCACGAAGTGCGTGTGGTGGGATCTGCGCGCGGTGCGCTCGCCGCTATAGCCGGGTTCCTGCCACAGGTTGCCCTGATCGATATCGGGCTCGCCGACATGAATGGGTTAGAACTCTGCCGCTTATTGCGCCAGCAACCCGAGCTCAACGGCTGCCGCTTTGTCGCCGTGACCGGCCACGCCGGCGAACTGGCGATCTCGCGCAGCGTTGCTGCGGGCTTCGATGCGCACGTGACGAAGCCGGCGACTGCCGATGGCCTGCTCGCAGCAGTCAACGCCGTGAACACACAGAGCGGCGCGTTGCGACCCGACGCGATCCAAGGTTAGTCAACGAACAGCAGAATTGCCGGCGCGAGCTTCCGGACAACGGTCAGCTTGCTCGTGCCTTCGGCTCGGGGGAATGAGGCCCAGCCTCTGCGGCGATACCGGAAAATCCAGGCGCTCCGCCGTCTGCCTCTGGACGCGCATTCAAGATCGGAGTCGGGGGGGTCTGCTTTCGCGGCAAGTCGATCGTGAATACGCAACCCGTGCCGGGGACGTTGCGCACGCTGATTTCGCCTCCGTTCGCGTGAACAGCCTTACGAGCGATAGAAAGCCCCAACCCCAGCCCCGAGCGATCTACGTTCGCCTGCGTGAAGGGTAAAAATAGCTCTTCGATTTTCCCTTCGGGTAGGCCGCCACACTCATCCGATACTTCGATCAGCACGCGGTCCGTCGTCGCTCGAGTCAGAAGTGATATCGTTCCTTCTGGGCGCGTGAACTTGAAGGCATTCTGCAGAAGGTTGGAAACCGCAGACGAGAGGAGTTGACGGTCTGCATCCACTGCGAGCGTGCCGTCGACAGGGGCAACCGATAGACGCAGGCCGTACCCTTCTGCTTGCATGGCCGCGACCAGCGAAATTTCCTCAATGAACTCCGACATGATCAACCGCTGCAGCTTCGGCGTGCCGGATTCGAGCCGAACCTCCGCTAGCGCGCGCTCCACCAACGTGCTCAGCCCAGCAAGACTTCGAGAATGAATGGCGCCCGTGCTGCCGGTTAACCCAACCTTGCCCTTTTTGATGACGTCAAATGAAAGCGTCGCCGTGTGAAGAAGATTACGCAGCTCATGCGCCAATGCTCCCTTCGCCTCTGTACTTTCACTGACAAGATCGCAATCTCGATGATGTCCGTAGGCTGTGACGGCCCCCGCAATCGCATCGTCAAGGCACCGGTTGAACACGTGAAAATCGGAAGCGCTGATGGGGGCATCGGCGTCGGTCGCGAGCTCCGTCACGATTTGGCAAATGTCCCCGTATCCGTGCACCACCTGCCCAACGGTGAATCCGTTCCTCAACAGCTCAAGACCGTGGCGTCCCGCGGTGTCACTTATTTTGGTGCTTGATGACTCAGCGCTTACGAGGCGGAGCGCCTGGGACGATTCCAGCCCACCTAGAGCGTCGGCAAGCTGAGTCAAGAACGTGGGTATCCCATGCTCCAACTGCGCTTCCCGCGATTCGGCCGGCATTCTCTTGCCGACGCGCTCCCGAGCCCGGGCGATGATCAGGTCTCGGTTGGCAACGATAAACTTGCGCAGCATTTCTGGACCAATGCGCTCAATTTCGCCCGGCCGCAACCGACGCGCCAATCGTCGGGCCGCCCAGAGATTGCGCCTCACGAGCGAGGTCCGCGACGTGTACGACCCTAGAATGACCACGGTCGTGCGCATATTCGCGTTTTAAATTGCGAAGCCGATATTGTTTGCCGTTACCGTGGCTCGGGACAAATCGTGCGGCTCTAGCCCGGTATGCCTCCGCAGCACCGCAACGAGACACGTGCGTTCGGCTTACCCGTGACGGGGAGCTTCTTGAGATTTTTGGATCGTTTGTGTCAGTGGTGGTCACATGAGGATCTACCGACTGAGTCAGGCGGAGTTCCGGGCGTGGCGTGACCACGACGCGCGCATGGATCTCACGAAACGCGTTTTTACTGAGCACGGAATCGCGCAAATTCGGGCACCGAGCGGGCGGGTGCTCGGCACCGCTCGCCAAACGGGGGAGCGCATCCCGATCGAACGAGCAAAATTTCGAGCCGCCCATCACGCGGTCGCGCCAGGCGAGTGCATGTGTCGTGAATGGCAAAAGCCGGCAGGCCAAGAGAGCGAGCACCACCCCATTTGCGCCAACAAGGCGGCCTGGGAATCCCAGCAGCTCCACGACCCAGACGCACCACGCGAGCGCGTCACCGTCTCCACCACGGCCGCGCACGAACCTCCGCCGGAGCCAGCCGACTCGACCGCGCCAACCGAACCGCCACCTGCGCCCACAGAGCCTTCAGCGCCGGCTGTGCTCGCACTGCCAACACTCACGGCGCCGCCAGCGCTCCCAGTGACTCGCAAAGTCGCAGTCCCCACAACCACCATTCCCGAACCCGCAGTCTGCGTCTGTCATGTCTGGGCGGGCGGCAATCCCGAGCAGCACCATCCGCTGTGTCAGTTCAAGGGCGCGTGGGAGCGCGAGCACGGCGGCACCAAGCTCGAGCTCGTGGAGCTCGAGACGGGCGCTGTCGTGCGCGAGGCGACCGCGGAAGAGGCGGCTGCCAGCAAGCGAAAGGAACCAGAAGACGGAGTCGGAGCGATCGATTTCGGCGACGGCAAGCTCTACTACGTGAGGGCGGGATGAGCGACATCATCAAAGTCCCACTCGACCACATCCTCCCCAACCCGAAGCAAGTCCGAAAGACTTTCCGCCGCATTGAAGAGCTCGCCGGCTCCATCGCCCAGTACGGCCTGCTGCACAACCTGGTCGTCGTGCCGCGCGCAGAGCCCGGCTACTATGAAATCGTCGCGGGCGAGCGACGCTATCGCGCTCTGACTTTGCTGGCCAAGGAGTCACGCCTGCCCTCTAACGAAGTGAGCTGCCTCGTCATCTCCAGCGAGGGTGCGTTCGAAAACGTCGTCGAGAATCTCGCGCGCGAGGATGTTCCGCTCTGGGAAGTCGGTCGTACTTACCTCGGTTTCTACGACTCCGGCTTCACCCAGTCGGAGATCGCCGCCCGCATCGGCAAGTCCCAAGGGCACGTCTCCACAGCGATGATTTTGGCCAGGTGCCTCGCGCCCGCTGTCGTGGCTCGACTCGCGCAACTGCCCCCGAACACGATCCCGATCCAGCGCCTGCTCCGCATCGCCACCTTGGTGGACGACGAAGAGGATCCCGACGAAGAGGCGCAGGTTCGGCTGTTCCAGCAAATGCTCGACTCGCCGGTGCGCCGTGGTCGACGCGCGGCGCGACCCCGCACGCAGAAGGAAGCGCTCTGGCTTCGCTTTCAGCGGCTTCGTCAGGGCAAGGTCGGCGGCCGCATTGACCCGGTTTATCAGACGTTCCTCGATTCACTCGTCAAGTACCTGGCCGGCGAAACGAAGGGGCTCGCCCCGTGACGCCCTTCTTCCGCCTGAGCACTCCGATGACGCGCGCATGGGCCGTCAACCGGGAAGCTCGTCACAAGCTCGCGCGGTGGCTCGCCCATCAGTTCGCCAAGACCGGCGTCGCCGTCTGCACTGACACGCTTTCAGTCGTCGCATGGGTGAACCCGCTTGCGCAGGTGAAGTTCGCGACCCCACCATTCCAAAAGGTCGAACGTCACCAGTGCGTAAACAACCCATCTTGGCTCGACTGTGAGTGTCGGCGTTGGTTCGATCCAGAAAGCGGCGGAGCCTGGGGCAAGCGCGACAGCGCGGCTCACCACCCGTTGTGCATCTTCGACGAGAAGGCCGCCGGACGCTGGCGGGAATTTGAGTTGCCTGCAAAAGTTCAAGTGCAAGCCGAGCGCGGAGGATTTCTCGAGGGGCAGACGTCCTTCGTGTGACGCCCCAAGCGAGCTAGAGCGACAATCGGTTGACGCGCAAGCGATCACGCGGAGGCGCCGGTGAACGATGAGCCAGCGCCAGCATCCATAGATGCATGGCCCCACTCAGGGCACCCCAGCGAGGTCAGATCCTACTCCGTTTGCGGCGCGCCCCAATCGGAGCTCCAGCTCGAGCGAGCCCTGGCAGCGATTGTTGGACAGCGGGCGGAGGCGCTTGAACGCGCCCCTTCCGCAGCGTCATGTTGGTATGGCCCGGTGCAGGATAGCTCAGCCCCTGCCCGGCGATGAGCTGTTCGGCTGTCAGGATCTGGATTCGCGGGTGCTTCGTCCCCCAAGGGGAATTATAGAATCCAGCGCTCGAGGCCTCACGGATGATTTCCCGAGTGGGCTCATGGAGCGTGAGCAACGCCCCCATCGCGGCTCCCTGTCGCTCCTCCCGTTCCAAAACCCCTCGAAGGTCCCGCACATGCGCGGGTGCAAGCTTCCCCGCTTTCACCGACAGTACGATCTGCTTGAGCCCTTTTGACTGTGGATCGTCTTGGAACACAAGGCGGCCATCAATGCCCCGGTCCTTCCCCTTCCTACGCTCCGCAGGGCGGCCAAGGATGCGGCCCACGAACCACCACTGGAATTGGTAGGGGTTCTCACCTGCGAGCTGCGCCGCCGCCGCAAGTGACGTGGGTTCGCCAATCACTTCGTAGTTGGCGCGACCGCCGAATGCCGTCTCCATGCGATACTTGATGAGGCCAATCGCCAGGTGGGTGATGTCGATGCCGACCCAGTTCCTCTTGAGCCGCTCGGCCACAGCAACTGCCGTCCCGCACCCACAGAACGGGTCAAGGACGACATCGCCGGGGTTGCTGCTCGCGTTCACGACGCGCTCCAGCAGCGCCTCGGGCTTCTGAGTAGGATAGCCTAGCCGCTCCTTTGCCACGGGCGCGATGATGCCGATGTCCCATACATCACCCATGGGCACTCCAAGCGACTCTTCGTCGAGCGTGCTGGACCGTTGGCGATGCCCATCTTTGAAGACGGCATTCTGCTTCTTGGTACCCCAGGTCTGTACGGTGCTCGGCGCAAGTTCATCGTAGAGCTTGTTGAAAGTGGCGCGCCCGTCCGGGTCTTTCGTGTATCGCAGGAGCACATCGTGTACTCGCTGAAAGTCGCGCGATATCGCTGGCATGCGGCGGTAGCGCCAAATGACCTCGTTTCGAAAGCACGTGCCTCCGAAACAGGCGTCCAGCAGAATCTTCAAGTAGTGGCTCGCACGCGAATCGCAGTGCAAGTACAGCGTCCCCGTCGACTTGAGGACCCGATGCAGCTCTTGGAGCCGAGGCGCCATCATCGCGAGGTAGGCGAGCAAGTCGCACTCTCCGAGGATGGACCGGAGCGCAACGATCGTCTGCGCAAGGTCGCCGCCCGTAGAAACCACCTCGTGAAAGCTTTCCTCGGCTTCGGGGCCCCAGAACCAAGTATCCTTGAAAGCTTGGACTTGCTCTTCGGATTTGGAGCCTGATTCGTTGCGAAAGAAAATATTGTAGTTCTTGCCGCTTTGGAACGGTGGGTCGAGATAAATCAGGTCGATCGACTCGTTGCCGACGTGCCGACGCAATACGTCGAGGTTGTCCCCGTAAAATAGCTGGTTCAAGCAATCGCAATGATTTCAGGGCAGCAAGCCAAAGGCCAGTTTTCTGCTGGGCGCCCTCGCCAAGGATTGGTGCACTCGATCGAGCAGCCAGGATTTCAGCACATTTTCATGCAGAATCGCGGACTCGCAAAACAAGCCGCTCCGGCGCGTCACTTAGATTTCGAAGTAGCAACCCGTTCGGACGGGCGCGCACACGGTCCACGAGGGAGGCCCACGTCTGCCGCGTCGTCGGCCACTCCCTTGGCTCGCCGCGTGTAAGAACAACCTTCTCCGTGATCAGCGCCGTCGGAAAACCCAGGCATTCAGCGATGCGCAAAACCATCAGACTCTCAGAGACACGAAACTGACGGCAGAGCGCCGATAGATTTTCGCCAAGCTGGCGATATGCAAGCAGAAACGCGACGCGCGGCACGCAGATCGCCGCGGCCACGCTGTTCGAAAGCATCTCGATATCAGGCTCGGAATAGCCGCGGCAGCGCAGGAACCATTCGCCGAGCTCGTGCGCCACGGCGTGATTGAGCTGCGTGGCGCTGAGTGATTTGCGCACGTGGATGATCCACCGCGGTCCATCGTGGAGGATCAGCGAGCGACAGGGCAGCTCGTCGGCGGGCATGAATTGCAGACAGCTCTCGCCGAGCACCGCGGCGGCCACGCTCGGCGCGCCGCGGGCAATAGCCGGGTTCAGACCCGCGCTCAGGTAGAGCTCGCGCGCCAGCACGTCGCCAATTTCATCCCTTGAAAAGTCCACGTACCACCCGAGCGTGTTGCCCCCAACGCGCAAACTCTGAAACGGATTCCCAAGTTGAGCAAATTGATTCTGGGGTCGTCCCCATCGCCGGCGAAGGGCGCGCTACTTGTGCTTCGGAGCTTTGACTCTGGGGCGCGGAGTTCCTTTGCCGCTGCCGAGCGCCACGCGCTTGATCGCACGCGCGGTGTCTTCCTTGGAGCCAGGCGAAGCGAGCGCCTTGTTCCGCATCAGCTTCACCCACCACTCCACGCCGGGGTCACCATCGTGCCTAAGTGAAGAGCTCAGCACTTGAAGGATACGCTTCACCGGAACCCCCTCCATATAGGCGGCTCGCGCGGCCAAGATGCGTGTCGGATATCGCCGCTCCTGCTCGTCGACGAACATCGGCATGCGCGGCATGCCGAGCACGTCTTCGATTGGACAGCCGAGGAGGAAGGCAACCCCCAGCGCCAAGCCGATCGTTGCGCCGCGCGTCCCGTCCATGAAGAAAGAAAAATTGCTGTTGGCGACGCCGAGGGCGGCCGCCAGTTGGTTCTTCTTGGGGATCCTCGTTTGGAGCTGCGTTCTGATCAGCTCACGCACGTGCTCGGACTGCTCAGGGCTGAGTGTGCGAGAAAAAGTTACCATTTGTTATCAATTGCCTTGCACTGAGATTATCAAATGATAGTGAACGGTCAAGCCGCGTGGGGTTCGTCATGGGAACAGATTCTGTGCAGCAGCTGACCGGTGACCATGGAACGCATCGAGCGTTCGAATTGTCGAGAACTGGGGCGGGGACTCCCGGCGTTCTGACAGGAGCGACCCTGCGGAGGAGCTCATGGCCGGATACCTGAAGCTTCGCGAGCTCTTCCACGCTCTCTCGGACGCACTCGCTGATCACCTCGAGCGAGAACCTCACTCCGCCGAGTACTACGACCAAGAGAACTCGCCCCTGCCGCCCCATACTCATGCTCTGCTCGTCCGAACAGGGCTCGTGCCTGGCTTCAAGGTGGCCCGCCGCGTTTTGGTCAGGCGCAAGGACATGCACGCTTACATTGAACGGCACAAGGTCGAACCAAACGTGGCCAGCACGACACCGGACAGCGAAGCGGCCGCAGTCGAGCAACTACTCGGACGCGCAGGCGTCAGAAAGACGGGCTGATGCCTAGAGAACGCAAAGGCACGATCTGGCGAGCGCCGGACAATTCGCAGTTGAAGATCCGGATCACGGTCGTCGATGCTCAGGACCAGAAGCGTCGCCCCTGGCTGGAGCTCGACCCTTCCTTCGACGACGCCGCCGCGCGCCGAATTGCAGCCAGGGTTTCCAAAGAGGCGTCCGGCGAACCTTGGGATCCAGCGCGATTCGAGCAAGCCAAAGTCGCGGGGTCGACGATCTCGTGCGATGACTACTTCGACAAGCTCTGGCTGCCATCGCGGCTTGGCAAAGTTCGGTCAGTACGGAGCGACCGCTATCGATGGCGCAAGCACATCAAGCCCCTGATCGGCACGAAGCCACTCGTCGAGCTCACGAGCGACGACCTGCGGGACGTGGTGCAGGCGCTAGACGACAAGGCGGAGAGTGGCGGCGGAAAAGGCCGCGACAGCTTCGGGCGGAAGAGCGCCTGCAACTGCTGGACGCTCGTCTCGAAGATGCTTGGCGACGCTTGCAGCTCGAAGCTTCGCGAGCTGCGCCTGCTCAAGCGGAATCCCGCCGAGGGCGTGAAGCCGCCGGATGCTCCGAAGGGCGTCGAGAAGCAGTGGCTCTTCCCCACTGAGCTGGCACAGCTACTCGAGTGCCCACACATCCCGCTCGAGCGGCGGCGGTTCTACGCCATCACTGTGTATTCGTACGCACGGCCCGGGGAAGCCCTAGCGCTGCTCTGGGGCCGAAGCATCGACCTGGCCCACAACATGGTCCGGATCAATCGCTCCTACGACCACATCGAGAAGGTGTTCCACGAGCGCACCAAGACCGAAGACAGCCGCCACTTCGCCATCGAGCCCGTGCTGCGCCCATTGCTTGCCGCCATGTGGAAGGAGCACCCCAAGCCGGGGCTGATCTTCCCCCGGTTCACCCACCTCGCCGAGGTGCTTCGTGAGGACCTGATGACCGCCCAAGTCACCCGAGCCGCCCTCCACGTGCAGCGGGCAGGCGCCCAGCGCATCCGCTTCCACGACCTCCGGGCGACCGGCATCACGTACATGGCCATCCGAGGCGATTCGGACCAGGACGTCCGTGAGCGCGCCGGGCACGCCGACTTCGAGACGACGCTGCTCTACATTCGGCGCGGCCACCTGGCGCTTGCGGCGGCAATCGGCCAGCCGTACGCGCCGCTACCAGAGTGCTTGCTCGGTGAATCGTCCCAGGATTCGTCCTTGGGACAGCCAAAACTTCAGGAAATCGGCGTAAAAGGCGGAGCGGGAGAAGGGATTCGAACCCTCGACGTCAACCTTGGCAAGGTTGCACTCTACCACTGAGTTACTCCCGCGGTGAGGGCCGCGATGTGTACTTTCGCGAGCCGGGTCTGTCAAGGAAATCGGACGCTTCCACGAAATTCTTGCGAGCTGTGGCGCACTCGGCCCCTCGACCGGCCCCGCCCCTCCGCCCTCGCAGCGCCATGCAGTCGCAGGGGCTCCCGCATCGTCCCACGCGGCATCGTCCCAGGCGACCCCGAGCCGACCCATCGCCGCAGTTGTCTACCTGAAGGCCGCGCTACGGCCGGTTTGGCGGTTCAAATCAGAGAGCCGACCGCGCGGAAACCGAGCCGCCCACGGGTTGCGATGCTGGGTCGCGAGCGCCCCCGTCTGATCCGGGCGCTTGAGCGAGGCCGGTCGCTCAGATGCGCGCGACCTCCACCACCCCGTTCACCTTTTGCAGGGCCTTCATCACGTTCTTCAGCTGGCTCAGGTCGCTGCAATTGAAGGTGAAGATGTTGTGGGCCCGGCCGTCGTCGCCGGAGCGACAGTTGGCTTCGGTGATGTTGATCTCTTCTTTGCTGAAGGTTTGGCTCACGGTGGCCAAGATGCCGGGCTTGTTCGTGGTGGTGACCGAGAGCTGGACCGGGCGA
>Ga0302322_100001575_pt1 | contig 18759 bp, 16 predicted proteins | sample Fen_T0_2_FD_203757 | JGI IMG/M metagenome (GOLD analysis project Ga0302322, IMG submission 203757) | Peat permafrost microbial communities from Stordalen Mire near Abisko, Sweden - Fen_T0_2 | ecosystem: Environmental > Terrestrial > Soil > Wetlands > Permafrost | place: Sweden: Abisko... | reverse complement strand
CCGATTGCCGATCCTGCGCATCCGACGCTAGCCGAAATTACACCGGACGGAGCCGCCGCGGCTGAAGCAATGGGACGACGCATTACGGGCTTCGATCGCGTGCGGCTGTTCCACAGCCCCGTCAAACGCTGCAGACAGACCGCCGAATGCATTGCTCGCGGCGCACTGGCAGCCGGTGTGGAGATTGAATATCTTGGACCTGAAGATGCGTTAGGGGTTGATTACCTTCTGAATCTGCCGGAGGCCGGTCGGCTGACGACGCTTTACGGTGACCATTTTGTTCGTCTCTGGTTGTCGGGGCAAATTCCGGAAAACGTAGTTTTAGCGCCAAAGTTAGTCGCAGGCGAAAAGCTCAAATACTTAGCTGGCAGGTTAACGGAGCCCAGCAACCGCGGTCGGCGATTGGACCTTCATGTTTCGCATGACTGGAATATTCTGATTCTCCGCGAACTGATGCTTGGCGTGCGGCACGAAGATGCGGGCTGGCTTACTTTTCTCGATGGAATCAGTTTTTCGTTCCACGCGGGCCGCATGGAAGCGGTGTACCGTGATTGTAGGAGAAACCAGCCGATGCCCTGGGAGTTCAGTGGAACTGACTGTGCGTTTTCGGGCTTGGTCAACGAAGCTGACCGGTAGAAACAGCGTTCCCGCAGGCAGAATCGGTGGAGTCGTCGCCTATTTTACCCATTTCGGGTCACTGTTGGCTGTGCCCCGTTTGGCCTTCCAGTTCCGCCTCCTGAATTGGTGCCCCCACGGGGAATCATCTACAGAGGAGAGCTAAAATAAGCACACAGATAGCACACAAAATTTCACCATCTTGGGCAGGGGTTAGGTGCTTTGAAATTGGGCAAGCAACCTGAGCACGCGCTCGATGTTGGCTTGTAAGGAAGCTTCACCAGTCATGCCTGATGGAAGCGCTGGCCAAAGGCCGGCGGGGCTTAATACTGGAGCGGCGGGAGCGAGTGCGCGCTCAAACTCGATGGCTTGAGCGGCGGCTGACGTGGTCGCCAATTTTGGATTTTCCAGTAGGTTATTGATTCGCTGAAAGAGGGCCATGATTTCAGGCCACGGAAGCCAGCGGGGAAAACTTTTGGCTTCGGGCCAAGTCAGCAGAAAGCGCCATTCGTCGCGGCGCAGACTAAAGTTTTTTTCGCGTCCGGTACGGACGGAGGAAACGTGTCCCGACGCGGCGAGTTCATTGAGCACGGATTGAATGGAGCCGCGAAAATAGCCGGTGGCGCGGGCGATGTCGGCGGGATGGCCGGATTCGTGCGCGAGGAGCCAGGCGATGACTTCGGCACGCGTCTGCAGGCCGAAGAGGCTCCGAAGTTTAAAGAGAAAGGTAGCAGGTTGGTCAGGGCGTGGGGTTTGGCTGAGACCGCGCAGTTCGATCAGGGGACGCTGCCAACCCCAACTAAGCCATAATTCATCGGCTCGGGCGGGTGCAGGCAGGTGGGAAAAAAGTGGGCGTGCGGGCGCGCTGATGTCGGGACGGGCGCCGCGAGTTGCGAGCGGGCGCCACTTGGGATGCGATTTAGCGCATGTAAGTTGGTTGGCGATAGCGACGATGATGGAGGAATCGCCGAGGGCATGATCCTTTTGGAGGCGAGTGAGACGCTGGAGGTTGACCGAGTCGGCGTTGAGCTGGAGCCAGTCGAGGATCTCGTCGAAAAGGCGGGCGTCGTGTCGGGCGACTACGGTGGAAAAAAGGAGCAGGGCCTCGGGGTCGATCAGCCAGTCATCATTGGTGTGGGTGTGACCAGACACGCCCAAGGCTGACCATTGGCGCCAGAGGAAGGCGAGCAGGGCTTCGCGAAACTGGATCTTAAAGCTGGTTAGTGAGATTTCCATGACCTAGTCGGGTGAGCATTTCGCAAAGATTGAAGCGGAAGCCGTCGGAAGGATCCTGGCTGCGTGTCCACCGGGCGGCGGCCAGTAGCTCTTCGGCGGTGGGTGCGAGGTCGAGCAAGTCCTGAAGGTGACGGCCGCCATCGCGATCTACGGCTGCGTGGAGTTTGAGAAATATCTGATCGAGACGACCTATGAAACTGATCGTAAGTCGTGGCCCGTAGTGGCGGGTGACAAGTCGAGTCGGCAATCCTTCCGGCAAGCCAATGCTGAAGAATGTATCATCGGCCACTTGGGCATTGAGCCAGTTTGCTGGCAGATCGAGCTGCGAGCGGACGTCTTCTGCTGCATTGAGCAGCCAATCAGGCAGGGGACGTGGAGAAACAATGTCGTCGTTGTGAACCTGGCCGAGAATATCTACATCCTGCGTGACCGTGCGGCGCACCAACCCAAGCGCGAGCAAAGAAGAGCCACCGCAGACGACAAAGTGCTGTTTGGGATGGCCGCGCAGATCCATCAACTCGGCGAGAAGGCCGAGCGCTTTGTGAAGAGAAGTGGCGTCAAGTTTCTCCATTTTTTATATTTAAAATAATCAATATGGTTAATTTAAGTGTAATTAAAGCTAAAAAATGGTCTCTCGAGCCGGTAGTATAGGTCTTTGCGGGACAATCGTCTGCGCATTGAGTAACGCATAAGAGGGAGGGGTTGCCTCATTTTTGCGAAACAGCTCCCTCCGTAAATTCGGTATTCGCACTACGCCAAGCTCGGTAGGCGGAGACACTTGGTCCGATGCCGTGATTGCTAAAACTGAAAGCATGATCACATCGCTTACGTGCGCCCAAACCCAAGTTTTCGGAGGCAAACGCTTTCTCAAGAGTGGGGTGGTGATGGAACTTCTCGGATACCAGGACCGAGCTTCATTCTGGGACTTTGTCCGCCGCAGTGGCGTGCCACATGTCCGACTCAACGCCCGTCGTATCCTCTTTGAAGAGCAGGCCCTGCTTGATTGGATTCGTCGACGGAGTGTGTCTTAATGAGAGTCAAAGATCAGACGCACGCAGCACAGCATCTTTGCCATGCATTCGCATTTCAAAAGCCAGCTTCACAAGAAGCAAGTTCAAGCGGCGCTCATCACAAGCCGGTTTTTCAAAAACCACCTCGTAGGTATAAACAAAAATAGCCGCTTTAATATCAGTTCGCCGCGGCCTAGTGTGAGCAACCTCGGGCCTAGCCGGGAAGCCTGCTCAATGCGATCCACCTGATTCAGAACGGTGTTTAGCCACAGCTCCCACAGACGTTGGCCTTCAATTGGCTAACGTCTGTGAAAGCCATGTCGGTATCCGAATTACAAATACACTGCTTTTTTCCAATTCTTCGCCTACAAAACAGAAAAGTGACCTTGTCCAACACCCGTTTCACTTTCGCCGTAAATACAAACTACGGCATTCAAACCACCAAGATTGGCGCTATCGCAGTCCTCCTGGTCCTGGCTCCGATTGCGCATACTGACTCAACTAGCGCGGCAAGCACGAACGACTGGAGAAAAATTCGGTATGTTGATTTCGAATATCACCTGGCAAAAGATGCGGTTTAGAAAGGGCATTTACTGGTAACATCAGGCGGGCGTAAGAGCAGCCAAATGGATGCCGCAAGGAGCACGCCTGCTCGCACAAGGGCTACCAGAGGCTGTTCAAACCAACCTGCGGCAATTTCGCCGAAACATCCGCATTTCAGGTCCAAACCGCGGAGCACGGCTTGGCCCAGTGCAAGTACGAAGACCAAGCACATGCCAGCCACTAAGAAACTGACACTCTCTGTCCACCAGTCCGCGATCAAAAGCCCGCCGCCAAGAATTTCGATCCATGGGAGTATGACTGCGACGACCCGGAAAAACCAATCGGGCGCATCAATCCCGTACGCCAAAAGGTCTGCATAGAAGGCTACGGGATGCACGAGCTTGAGCGCACCAGCGCCGATGAAAACTGCTCCGAGCGTCCAGCGTACGGCAACGCGGGTGACTCTCTTTCGCCTGCCAGAGCCTTCCGGTGCGATGTTCATCGGCCGGGCTCCATGGGCAAAAACGCCGGAAGCGGCCGAGGAAACAGGAGCCGTTGATCCGTGCGGAGCCAATCGCTGAACAAACCGGCCACCACCGAAGCTAGGAGCACGACGACCAATCGCCAAAATCGGATTGCACTCACCGCGCGCACGAGAGCTTTAGGAAAGGCACCCATGGTCAAGGCTCCTTCAGCAATGCATCCAGTACCTGCTGGAAATAGCCAAGGGGCTGGAGATCCTCGATGATCGCCCGTTTCCACCGCCCATCGCGGCCTAATTTCCTCAACAGAAAAGTCGGCGTGCCGCGGATCTTGAGCGCGGCATATTCCGCGAAATCCGCTGCCACCGCGTCACGGACCGAGGGGTCTTGGAGGCTGTCCGCGAGGTTCTGGCCGTTTGTCGTTGCTCGATTCTTGATCAGTGCCTCAAGGTCTTCTGGGGGACGCAGGCCGACCTGATATAACTGGTCAACCAACTCCCAGTACGTTCCTTGGTGCAACGCGTCGCGGGCGACCAAGAACACCGGCGAAGTCTGGTCAGCGGCTTCATTTGAGGCGTTGATAATCACCCATTGTACTTTGCCCGTTTCGACGTACAGCTGCCGCAGCCGAGGGAAGATCTGCTCATGAAACGTTCGGCAGTGCGTGCATTTGAAGCTGGAAAATTCGATGACCACTATGTTGGCAGTCTCCGCCCCTAGAACGGCCCGCTCACGCTGTGTGAACGGTGCCCCCAGTCGCTGGTCGGCGGTGCCGCTCGCATGGACCAGGCCGCACATCAGTGCCAGCGCAAAACTCGCGAGTATTCGCATCATCGACCGAACCCGCAATTGCACGGAGCGGAACTCATTGAATCCAAAGTTTTCTTCAGATTGTCGCGCTCGAAGCGGCTGAGGTCGGATTTGGCGACTGCAGGCTTGGCGCCTTCTGGCGCGGTGCTGCACCCGGCGAATATAAAGAGCAGAAGAACGGACAAAGTGAGACCCCATCGAGAAGTTTGTGAGCAGTTCCAAAGGAAGCCGCCGACCCGAACGGTCGGCGGCAACAACAGCGGATTTTTGCCGGTTTTCAGCATCAAACGTTTTTTAATTTCAGTAGGCAGCTTTGAAGACGACGCCAACCCAGCGGGGAATGCCAGGCTTGTACGTCTGAGGAGTGACATCGGCGTACCGCACCCCTGCTTCTACATCGAAGAGATTCTTCACAAGAATGCTTACGTCGAATTTTCCATCTCGACGGCCGAGCCCCACGTTGATGTCCGTCAGGCCAACCGCGTCGGCGACAAGGTAACGCGACAAAGTTGGATCCGAATAGTAGCGGGACGTGTAGTTATAATTAACATTGGCGTGCACCAATTTCGACCCAAGTGGATAGGCGTAGTTGGCATACACATTGCCGCTGTATTTTGGCGCTCCCGGCAGCGTATAGCCCGTCACATCGGTGTAGGTCCGGCCGTCGCCGCTAAGCTCCCAAGGATTGGCGGCGGTCGGGAAACTTTCATACCGTGCATCGGTATAGGCTCCGCTGATGCGCAGGGTGGTGTGGGGTATCCCGGTATAGGATGCGCTTAATTCCAATCCCTTGGTTCTCACTTTAGGCACGTTCACCAAGGCCGACTGATAGGCATTGAGTCCGTTGTTATTCAAAAGCGTCTGTACGGGATCGAACACCACGCCGTTTTGAATATAGTTGTGGATATCCTGCAGAAAGAACGTCCCATCCACGACGAGTTTTTTGTCCAAATAGAGCGATTTGAGCCCCAAATCGTAGCTGTTGGATGTTTCCGTCCCAGCCGGCACCGACTTACCTCCGAGAACGGTGCCCCCGGAGATCTGCGAGACGCCTGCCTTTGTCCCATGCGACCAAGAAGCGAATATGCTCTGCGACTCGCTCAGCTTGTAGGTCGAGCCTAGTTGCAACGTCGGCAGTGTCGCCTTATAGCCCTGGGCCGTGGTTTGGCTGTAGAGAGTGCCGATACGGGCCGCGCGGATGGCTTTGGATGCGGCCACTTGGGCCTTTTGCGTTGCGGTGAGTGCAGCATAGTTGGCCGCAGCAAAGTATTTTTGCGCGACGAAATCTGCCAATGCCAGTTGCTCGGCGCTGTTCCCGGCCGACAGGTTGCCATTCGCAGCGTTTGCAAAACCGTTAAGTTGAACATTGCCCGACGATACCGGGTTCAACTCTGGTGCGTAGCCTTGTGCATCAATGGCGTTGCTACCGGAAGCTTGGCGGAATTCACGGGTTACCCGGGCACCGGCGGTGATGGATAATTTCGGATTCACCTGCCACACGAGGTTGGAATACAAGGCTGGGCTACGGCTGTCCAATTTGCTCCTGGTGTGGGTGACCAGACCATCCGCGGAGTTCTTGAGCAATACGTATCCCGTGGCACTGTCGACCGTGGGAACGAGAGGATCCAGCGTTTGATATTGCGCGGCATTTGCATTCCAAGCACCTGCATCGGGGCCGTACCGAGTGAGCTGGCCAATGAGCGGGAAGGACCGCTGGTAGTAGAGAAATCCGGTTTGGCTCTTCAGGGAACTGCTGATGTCCCAGTCCAGCTTGAGCTCCTGACTGAATTGCCAATAGTCTGTTTCCGTTCCTTGAGGGGCAAGGTTCCAATTGAACGCGGAGAGTGAACCTCTCCCTTGCCGATAATGGAAGTCCTGATAGGCCGTGATGGAGGTTAAGGTCAGGTTGCTGTTCAATTTCTCGGTTACGTTCAAAGCCGCACCTTTTGTCTCGTAAGTATTCGGGTAATCGCTCAGCCGAGCGACTTGCGTTTGCGAGAAAAAGTCGGCAGAGGTCACGTTGGTGTTGTTCGTGAACCACCGTCTCTGCAGCTTGACTGCCGGAGAGGTCGCATAACTGCTGCTTGCGGCGAAGGCGAGCGGCTGCCCATTGGCATCAAGGTTATCGAAGTAGGCCGGAGTCGGCACATTGTAGGTGAAGCAGTTTTCGCACATCTCTTTGCCCCGCGGAGTAAAATTCACACTGAGCTTTGCCTCGAGATCCTTGTTCGGTGTTAGCAGGAGTTGCACGCGCGCGCTGGTACGGTCCGTATTCCGGTAGGTGTTCGCCGGATCCAGCTTATTCGTGAAAGGGCCCTCCTGGGTTTCCCGGTTAAGGGAGATGCGATAAGCCAACAGGTTGTCGACAATCGGGCCGCCAAAAGCAACCGTTTCAGTGACGTGGCTAAGCTGCCCCAAGATCAACTCGCCGCTCGCCTGAGGTACGAAGCTCGGCGCCGTGGTGTTGATACTGATACGACCCACACTGGTTTGTCTGCCACCGTCAATCCCTTGAGGGCCTCGCACGACCTTAGCGCTATCGATGTCGGTGAAGTTGGAGAGAGCAGCAATACCGGTGACGCCAAAGCTCACGCCATCGACTTCCACCCCTACGCTTGGATCCAGCACGCCGGAGCCGGCGGCCCAGCCCACACCTCGGAGGATGATCGAGGTTGTCTGGGGGTTTTGCCACGTGGTGCGGACGTTGCCGACACGATCGACGATATCGCGGAAGTTGTTCACATGGAAAGTATCAAGCTCCACTCCGGAGACGATACCGATCGATTTCGGAACCTCCTTGATGCTTTCCTCGGCTGTCACGATGACTGCGTCAAGCACCACGGGTGCATTGGTCCGAGGAGCGGGCTCAACAGCGGGCGTAACTGACTTCTCGGAAGGCTCTTCTTGGATTGGAGCACTGGGCTTGGTGTTGGCCGCGGTGACGCCGCTGGCGTTCTCCTTGGTGTTGGCTTGCTTTGATTGCTCCAACAGTTTTTGCAGCCGGGCTATTTCAGCTTCGATCTCTGGGACTGACTGTGCTTGGAGCGCGATTGGCGCCAGCAGGGTTAATCCCGCCAGCACGAGGGTGGCGGATAGAATACGGATCGCGTAACGGCTGTTTCGCAACGGTTGTGGTCGGATGATTTCAGGCTGACTCATGGCTACGGTTATTTGCTTTTAGTTGAGGGCTTGGTTGGCAGGCGCCGGGGCGGTAGGGCTGTCTGCCCAGATCCGGTGAAAGCGCGGCTGTTGAGTTGCTTTGCGTGACTTGCCGTAGTCGGCCGAAATCAACAATCAAAGGAGATGACTTTCGCTTCGTAGCGGTCAGTCGATTGGCAGATTTTAAATTACATCATAATAGTCAAGTATTATCGATTTTGAAAAATTAAATTATATAAAATATTGATTGTTATTTATATAAATATTAATACTAAATCATAGTTGATTAGTTTAATAGGCTTAGCATTGTGCGGTTTCGATTTGACGCTTCTAAGCGAAAGTCACCCGCCTCAGACCGAGACTATGCCGACCACGGCAAGACCCTCTGAGACGAGCTAGGTCACCCACGCTGTCACCGGACATCCGGCCCTCCCCAGCGCATTATTAGAAACTATTGGAAGAAATCGCTCAGAGCCCTACCCATCGGAATTCATCTGAGCATTTGCCTTCCTGCGAGTCGGCACGCAATACGCCGCTAATACAAAAACAGAATTATAATGAACCTCCCAAGAACTCTCACCGCCAGCTTGTCCTTGTTCGGCTTGCTCGCGGTCGTTGCCGCGCCGCAACTTAGCGCCCAAGCGACCCATGTCTCAAACGACTGGGCTCAATCCACCCCGTATTCATACAATGGCGACTCTCTGCGCGACTACCTCGTGCGTCTGCGCTCCTCGCTTTATCTTTTGAAAGGCAGTGCTGACCTCGAAAAGCCGGTAACGTTTTCCGCCCGTGTCGATGCGGTGAGCCGTTCGGGTGTTCGCCGTTTGCGCATTCGCAATTTCCAGTTTTTGAGCGATGGCCCCCGGACGACGGGTGAGTTTAATCTCGGAGCAGGTTCCTGGCCCTCCTTGGTCGGTGTTCTAGGCAGCGCGGTGGCCGAGGAGTATTTGCTCCAGGCTGCGGTCAAGGGAATCCCCCTCGACGAATTAGCCGTGGTCTTCACCAGCGTTCCTGGAACGGCACCGTCAACGAGCACAGGTACGCTCGTGACTTATCCCCGAGGCTTGGCTTACACAGCCTACATCGTTTCCCCTGCTTCCGATGCCGAACTAGAAGACTTGCGCCAAACGGTCGAGCGGACATCTCCAATTATCGATTTGATTACGCGACACCGCGATATTGTCGCTCACGGCGAACTGAATTACACCCAGACACCGGCCAAACGTGAGGGCAAAACTCTCGAGGGTCTGCGTGAATACCTGGCGGAAAAGCATGCGGCAGCCGATGGTGCCATCCCGGCCGAAGGTCGTGAGCCGAAGCCAGCCAAGGTCGACGGCGAGCCGCCGTTGCGCTCGGTGGTCGTAGTCGAAGGCGGCACGGGTATTCGCAACGTTCGTACGGATGTTAGCAATTTCCAGTTCATCCACGACAACCCGCGCTACCTGGCTGGACACAACATCGGCCTGTTGGCGGAAGAGCATATCGTCGGCGTGATGATCACCTGCTTGACTCACATCTACGAGATCGAGGCGTCGAAGCGTGGGGTCGTCATCGACAGCCTGCAGCTCGAAAACAATGCGGTGATCGCGCCTCGCATCGGCAGCATCGACAATCCCCCGCGTTATCAGTCGATCCGCTACAAGATCAACATCGGCTCGCCTGAGCCGAAGGAAAAGATCGAAGAGTTGGAAAAAGCGGTCGAGTCGATCTGCCCGGTCTACAATCTGCTGAAGGATTCCCAACCGATTAAGGGCGCCGTCGTTCGCGGACCTTACGTTGAGAAAGCGAAGTAAGCGATCGATTGACGGTTTGCTGCAACCATCGCGGGCGTGCAGTTCAGTGCTAGCCCGCGATCTGGCACCGGCTCCGCTCCCTCCAAATCGAGCCGACGCGCGAAACGAATCTCGTGCATCTGGAAACCAATGCGGTCCTCCAGACGCACGCGCTGCTTGGAGGCCTTGACCGGCTCCCGCCCCTCGGCTCCAAGCAGGACAACGACCGGCGCGGTGAAAACGAAAGTGTAGCGGGCCGCGCCACGCGGACCCCGACCCGAGCCGAACCGTTGAATCGGCCGCCCCGGAGGGATGCTGAAGATCAGCACCGTTGCGCAAGGTGGAGCGCAGCGAAGCGAGCAATACCTTGAGGCGTGGACGGGCGACGGAGCGCGCAGCGCGGAGATGGCGCGAGCCCCGGAGCAAAGCGAAGGGGTGAACCATGATGGGAACCCGTTCACGGGTGACATGGTGAACAAGGCGCTCGCGCCGCGTGCCCGCCAGCTGCCGCAGGTGCGATCATGAGGCACCCATCAGGGTGTGGCTTGCTAGAAGAAAATCGCGCGATGAAGCGCGGCAGCGCGAAAATGGCCGGAGCTCTGGCGTAGGCCCCGAATGCCGTGCAACGGCAGCAGGGGGAGAAGCGCGGGTGCCCGCCAGGCGGGTGCGCGTCGAACAACGGCGCATCAGGATTGTGCATCGGAAGCCCAGCGGTGTTTGAGCGCCACGCTCATAGACGGCGCAGCCTCTCTAACCATATTCAACACCTATACATTTGAGCGGGCAAGTTCAGCCCGCAGGAGCAGAAGTGGAGTGCAGGCGACAGGCCACGAGCGGAGGGAGTAGTTGGCGCAGGTGAGAACGCGGCAAGGCCGCCGGTGTCGCGACCGGAGCCTGCGAGAGGGAGTGATTCTGGCGAATGGTTGTGCTCGGGCAACGAATCGCCAGAGGCGGCCGTGAGCGTTGTATGGTGCAGGTGTCTGGTTCGTTAAAGCTGAAGATTTCGGCGATCTCGGGCGTGCCGAGGTATTCGAGATAGTTCTGCGAAGTGCCGATTTCACCGGCCCGCTGTTCCTTCGCCTCGTGCTTGAGATAGGTCTGATCAAATGTCTCCGCCAAACGGATACGGCGTTCGGTCGGGTCAAGCTCCGTCAGTTTCTCCAGTGCGGCCTTCAATTCCTTTTCAGAAGTAAGAAGATTGTAGGTGTTGGTGGCGGTGACCGGGCGGCCGATATCGGCCAAAAGTTCGAATGCACGTCCGATGTGGGCCGCGCCCTTCATTTTGAAAAGCTCTTTTCGTCCTTCGGATTCAGGGCGGCGGCGGTGTCCACGAGAATGCGGGCGCGGGTCGTGAACGGCAGGCGCGCGTCGCCCGTGACGTTGAGCCGGTGCAGTGACTTGCCGGTTTCGCCGACCAGGCGCGGGCGAAGACGGATGATGTCGGCGGTGCGGCCATATTTTTTTGCTAGCCATTCGAGGTAGAACCATTCGTCGCCTTTGTTCGCCATGACGACTCCGCCGAGCGTCGGGTTGCGGCGGATGAGCGCGGCGAGCAGGCCATTCATGCCGGAGGTTTTGCCGGAACCGGTGTCGCCGGAGAAAAAGAAATGTCGGTTGGCTTTGTCGCGCGTCCACCGGAAACCGGCAAACGTCAGGACGATTTGCCACCGATCCGCGACGATCTTGCCGGCTGGATCACGGACCCACCGGCGATGATCGGCGTAGTAGAAGAGAAGCGAGGCGAGCGTGCAGATGACTGCGCCAGCTCCGATATTCCCTGGCGACGGGAGGCGCCACGCGCCAAATATTCCGACTGCGGAGAGGATCAGAGCGAACGGCAAGGCGAGCGGCGGGCTCGTTGTGGCGGAGATTTCGTTGGATCAACCAGCCCGCAATCCCAAGAAAAACACCTGCGAAAACGAACGCGGCGACCGTGATGGCGTGCGGGTTTTGCAGCCATTGGCGGATTAATATCTCGGGTGCCGGGAGTCGTTTCATCGCGCTTCGGTGCACCTAAAGCACCACTGCCAGGCCGTGGTCGCGAGAATGGCTGCCTATCGAAAAAGCGGTAGATGCAGAATGCCCGATACGTGGCGATTTTACTCCGATGCCTGAACCCAACGAACTCGTTAGGGTATTGCGTCTGTGGCCAAAAAAGAACCGGGGACTCATGCGAACCATACCCGCTTGTCGTAGCCAATGACGTCCGGAAAACGCGCCGAAAACGTACGAGCACCTACACCGATTACGGTAGGCGGCCTACACCAAACTCGGAGGGGGCGAGCCGTTGAGGCAGTCGATGGGTTCGGCCGTGATGGTGGGCATGATCACAGTCGGAATTATTCGTAACGGAGCCAACTACCTTTTCCATCACCTACAAAAGAACGACTATTGGGCCGAGTGTGAAAAGGAGGTGCTTGGCGAATGGATCGGCGAAGGCGCGAAGGCCCTTGGTTTGTCGGGTGAGGTTACCGACGAACCCTTTGATGCGCTTCGCCAGAATCGGCATCCCCAAACAGGCGAAGCGCTGACCGCTCGCGACCAAGCCAACCGGGTCGCGTTCTTCGATGTTCAATTGTCCGCGCCGAAAGACGTGAGTGTGTTGGCCATGGTTGGCGGTGATGACCGGGTGCGGATCGCTTTCGTGGAGTCCGTCAAAATCGCACTCGCGGAAATGGAGCGCTTTGCGGCCGTGCGCGAACGCCGTGGCGAAGCCGCGGGCACGGAAGCGTATCGGCTCACGAGGAATTTCACCGGGGCGCTTTTCTTGCATGACGCCAGCCGCGATCTCGACCCGCAGTTGCACGCACATGCGGTGCTCGCGAACGCAACCTGGGACGCGGCGCGCAACGAATGGCTCGCGCTGCAACCCGCTGAAATGCTCCGGGCGTCGCCGTATCTGCGGCAGGTGCTCTATCGCGAATTGGCGGGGCGGTTACGTGCGCTCGGTTACGAGCCGTATGAAATGAACTCGAAGGGTTTCTCGATTCGCGGGGTCGAACATCTGCGCGAGCGCTTTTCGAAACGAACCAATCATATCAAAAAACTCGCTGAAGAATTCGCGGCGGAGAAAGGCCGCAAGGCGACGAAGCGCGAAATCGAAATCCTCGTCCGCGAATCGCGTGAGGATAAATTGACGAACGTCAGCACAGCGGAGGTGCGCACGCGGCAACGTGCAGAGCTGAATCCCGACGAAGCGCGTCGATTGGAAAATCTCGTGCGCGCCGCGCGTGCCGAGCCTTTGCGTCAGCAATGGTCGCACGGCCACGCGCATACCGTGCTGGAAGCGGCGCTGCGGCACGTCTACGAGCGATCCAGCGTAGCGCGCGAAGGAGTCGTGTTAAGCGCCGCGCTCGAACTGCATCCCGATTTCTATCGTCGGCGCGAATTGCGTCAGGCGTTGGACACGCATCCCGACGTGATTCGCAAGGAAGGCGAGATGACGTTGCGCATGATTCGCCGCGAAGAGACCGCCACGGTGCAACGCGCGATCACGGGCAGCAACCAACGCTTTGCGCTAGGCGATGCCGCGCAATTGCCAACAACGTTGACGCCGGGTCAGCAAAACGCGGCGCGCGCGATTTTGGATAGCCATGATTTCATGAGCGTCCTGATCGGTGATGCCGGCACAGGCAAGACGACCGTGCTCACAGCCATCGAAGGCGCGCACCTCGCTGCCGGTGGACGACGGTTCGTTCCGCTGGCACCAACAACGCGGGCGCGGGATGCGATGATCGAAAGCGGCTTCGTCGGCGCCGACACGGTGCAGCGATTCCTCGTTAGCGAAGCGATGCAGGCGGAGGCAGTGGGCCGCGTCGTGCTCGTCGATGAGGCGGGGCTTTTGTCTACCCACCAACTCGACCAGCTCACAAAAATCGCTTACGACGTTCGCGCCCGCGTGCTCCTGGTGGGCGACACGAAACAGCACTACAGCGTCGAACGTGGCGATGCGCTGCGCAACGTCATCGACCATTCCGGCACGCCAGTGGTTCGGCTCGCGGAAGTGCTCCGCCAGCGCAACGAAGCCGACCGGCGCTTCAGCCGCTTGCTTGCGTCGGGTGAAATCGCCGAGGCCTTCGCGTTCGCTGATCGGCGCGGGCTTATTCGTGAGGCCGATGACGATGACACGCTGTTCGCGCGCGCGGCCGAGCATTGCGTCGGCAATCGGGTGAAAGGCGTCGAGACGCTGGTCGTGATTCCGTTCTGGGATGAAATCGAACGATTCAACACGTACGCTCGTCCGGCGCTCCGGCAAGCGGGTTTACTCGGCGCGACTGAAGTCACACGCGACGCGGTGAAGCCGCTCACGTGGACGGCGGAGCAAAAGGTGCACTGGGATCCATACAAAATCGGCGACCAGCTGCTCTTCGCGCGCGACACCCGTTTCTTCAAACGCGGTGCCGCCGCCGAAGTCATCGCGATCCTGCCGAACGGTGTGCGTGTACGCGGACCGAAAGGACGCGGAGCGAAAATCACGCGCCGGCAACGCGCAACCTTCGACGTCGGCCGCGTGCAAACGCTGGCCGTGGCTGCTGGCGACCGGTTGTTGATTCGCGGACGCGATGACGACGCGGGTTTTTCAAACGGCGATTTCAAGGAGGTGGCGCACGTCGATCAGGCTGCGAACAAGATTGTGCTCACCGACGGGCGCGAGCTGCCGCCTGATTTCGCCGCATGGACCTACGGCCATGCGCTCACGTCTTACCGTTCGCAAGGGAGCACGTCGGAGGAATCGCTGCTGGTGCTCGGCGAAGTCGCGACGCAGGCGCTGGCGCGGCGGCAGTTCTACGTTGGCAACACCCGCTTTCGAGGGGCGCACGCCATTTACCTCTCGAACAAAGATGAAATCCTGCGGCGTATCGTACGCCTGGATACAGATCGCGAACTCGCGACGGAGTTTATGGACCGGCACTCCATCATCGAAAACGAGCAACTGGTGCCGCGTCCGATCCGCGGGCTGCGTGCGCACCTGCGGGCGGCCTGGCTCGCGACGGCGGAAAAACTACGGCGCACCGAAACTCAAAGTGAGAGGCAAAGAATATGACAACACCACCGATAATCAGGAACCACCGTGTCTCGCGCCCAGTGGCAGCGGGCGGGCACGCTGAAGAAGATCCAGTGTTACCACGTGGCAAAAGAAGATCATTTTGTGATCGAAAGCGGGGCAGATTCACTGCCTATGTCTGCAGACTTCTTCGCAGCATTCTTGTTGGAGCTAGACTTGCCGGTCGTTTTTGCCTTGTGCGGAAGAATCCCGAACCAAAGGGAAGCTTGGGCAGCTGTGCGCAGCTTCAGGTAGTGTTTCCGGATAATCTGCGGGCTATTTCCTGCCTCCAAAGCGGTCGCAGCGATGTCCTTGGTTTCTGCGAGCCGGTAGGAAATCCAACTATGCCGCGTGCCTTTTTCTGGAAGCTCCAGCTTACGTTCTTTACCGAGCTTGCGAATCCGGTCCACCGCGAGGCCATCACACACTTTGCCCTTTCGATCATTACAAATCATGAGCCACTGAATCGCGGAGGAGCATAAAGGAATCAATCGATTGGCCGGGGTGCCTTCCTTGGCGGCGTTCACGTGGAGATGGCCTTCTTCAAGATTGATGGCTTCCCACGTCTGTCCATGAACCTCCACCCGTCGCATTCCGCAGAACGCGGAGAGAACGAGCGCAGGCAGATCCGCAGGGGATTGATTCCGCACCAGCGCCAACCATGATTCCATGGTCGTTGCGTTGATGATACCGATTTTAGAGGCATCCTCCTTGGCTCTTGTCGTACGTTCGGCCTCGGTTTGCATGTCGCGGGGAAGAAGGTCGACGCTTCGCGCCCAGCGCCAGAGCGTCACGATCCGTTTGCGATGAGTGTTACGAGTGGTTCGATTGGGGATGGCATCAAGATAGGCTTGGATGGCCGCACAACTGACGCTGCCAATCGACTGGGCTCCTAAGACGGAGTTTGAGAGGCTCGCAAAGATGCTCCCCTGGGTGTCCTCGGTCGCGTAGCCATCTTTCGTCTTGGCGGCGAGGAAGCGTGTCACCGCCTCTGTGACGGTGGACTGCTCCAGCAGGTTGGCGTGGCGCGTTGACCACGTCTCAGCGGCCAGCACGAGTTCACCGCCTGCCAAACTTCGCGCTTTCTGCCATTCCTGAAGGGCGGCGAGGATGGGAATGTCCCCGGCAATTTTTCTGGCCTGGTCGAGGATCGCGGCGTCCTCGATGTTGATTTCAGCGGCGGCATTGATCTTGCCGGCGCTGAGCTGGTCGAGCTTTAGGTTGCCTTCCTCAATGGCACTTTCGAGGTCAGAGAACTGCTTGGTCTGGCGGATATCCCCGGCGTACCAGGCGAGGGTGTAGACCTCGCGGGCGGCTTGATGGGCAGTGGCGGGGCGCTTTAAACAGTAAATACGGACCGTCGTGGAGCCTCGTTTGAGTTCGTGGGGAAAACGCACCGCTTTCATGGGGTGAAAAGTAGCACACAAAAGCACACAAACAAGTACCAACTAGACACGAAAAACCCCGTCTCCTACTAGAGGAAGACGGGGAAATTGGTGCCCCCACGGGGAATCGAACCCCGCTTTGAAGAATGAGAATCTCCTGTCCTAACCGATAGACGATGGGGGCGTCTGAAGGGGTGCAGAGCGTTGAAATTTTTTGGACACTGTCAATACGTCGTTAGCAAACGTGTCGATGCTGCTGCAAAGAAAGGTCTTGGCGTGCTGCGCAAATGGAGAGGCAGATTTCTTGCCGGCTAAACAGGAAGTTCGCGCGGCACCGGCATTCTTCTTTTAGGTGGTTTGTCTCAGCGGGAGACTTGTGTTGTCTGGCATTATGGATGAAGGATTTAAGGGTCGGTAATCCGCTAAATTTAATGTCAGGCTGGTCGATAAAGGAACTGTATGCATTCGCAGAAGATTCTATTCGTCGATGACGATCCCAACCTTCTCGCGGCTATGCAGCGAAATCTGCGGAAGCAATTCTCCTTCGATACTGCGCTGGGTGGCGAGGAAGCCTTGACGTTGATCAAGTCCTCCGGGCCTTACGCCCTGATTGTCGCCGATATGCAGATGCCGGGCATGGACGGTGTGGAATTGCTGAGCAAGGTCCGTGAGCTGGCGCCCGACACCGTCCGTGTGATGCTGACAGGAAATGCTGATCAACTCACCGCGACCAACGCTGTTAACAAAGGACGCATCTTTAGTTTTCTCAATAAGCCGTGCGAACCGGAAACGCTCCGCTTCACGTTGGAGGCGGCGCTCAAGCAATACACGCTCGTGTGTGTGGAGCGCGAATTGCTCGAAGGTACGCTCGCGGGATCGGTCAAGGTGTTGTCTGAAGTGTTGTCGATGATCGATCCGGTGTCGTTTGGGCGTGGGCAAAAGTTGCGTGACTCGGTTCGTGTGTTTGGCCAGTGGTTGGGCATGCCAGCCACCTGGCAATATGAAATGGCCGCCTTGCTTGCCGACATCGGCTTGGTTTCGGTGCCGCCGATGATCCTGCGGAAACTTGAGCAGGGCATCGATCTCACTCACCGGGAGCGCGACATGATCGAGCAGGCGCCCCAGATCGGGCACGATTTGCTGGTTCACATCCCACGACTCGAACCAGTCGCCAAGAGCGTGCTTTATCAAGGTAAGCACTACGATGGAAGTGGTTTCCCGGCGGATAATGTGGCGGGCGAGGACATCCCGCTCGGAGCGCGCATGCTCAAGATTCTCCACGACCGGGCTATCTTGGAGAGTGAAGGCATTGTGAAGAAGCGCGCCTACGACTCGATGAAGGCCCGTGCGCAAGCGTACGACCCGGTCTTACTGGAAAAATGTTTTCTCTGTTTCGAGGCGTTTCTCGAAAATGCGATTTCGGCAAACCGCCCGGTTTTGCCGTTGGCTGTGCATGAACTCCAGCCGGGGGTTACTTTGGTCTCGGATATCAAGACAACCGGTGGCGTTCTGTTGGTGGCCGCAGGCAATCGACTGACCGAAATCATGATCAGCCGGCTGAACAACTATTCGAATTACGACGGCATCAAAGAGCCGATCTATGTGCAGTAGGTAAACGCGTGCTTGAGGCTGTATGTTTCTGCGTTTCTTCCCCGATAACCCACACGCAGATTTTCCTCTGTGATTCCTCGCGCTCGTGTTAGCGCGAATGGCTGGTCAGGAGGTCACATTTTCCAGCGAGCAACCGTCAGCGGCAGGAGTTTCGCAATTGGGACGGGCAATGACTCCGGCATAGGGTTCGGGTGAGAACTCGCGCATCGGTTCAGCGAGCAGATGCTGATCGCAGACGGCGAAGAGTTCGGCCTCAGTCTCGGTGCGGCGCATGGCGTGCAGGAAGGCGCCGTCGGGATCGACACTTTGGCCGACGAAGTTGAGGTACTTCTTCATTTTACCGACATGGAGACGTTCGGGTAGGTCGGGTTTTTGCGTGGCGCGATAGAGGCGCTCAACATATTCGCGGACATCGGCAAGGCTCACGCGGGTGACCGGTTGTCCGGCGAAGCGTTCGCGGCACTGACGAAAGATCCAGGGATTGCGGATTGCGTGGCGACCGAGCATCACACCGGCGGCGTTTGTCGAGGCGACGACGGAAGCGGCCTTGTCGGCCGTGGTGATGTTGCCATTGGCGAGCACAGGGCAGCGGACGCGGCTGGCGGCGTGGGCGATGGCGTCGTAGTGGACCTCGCTGCGGTACATTTCCTTCACCGTCCGGCCATGAACAGAGAGGAGATCGACCCGGTGCTCGTTGATTAGGTCAAGGATCTGGTCGTAGTGGCGCGTATCTTCAAAGCCGATACGCATCTTGACCGTGAAGAGCCCGGGCACGGCGGCGCGCAGGGCGGCGAGGATCTTGGCGATTTTACCAGGTTCGCGCAGAAGGCCACCGCCGACATTTTTCTTGTAAACCTTGGGTGCGGGGCAGCCGAGGTTGAGGTCGATGCCGGCGACCGGGTGACGGAGAAGTTCCTCGATGGTGCGTGTGAGGTAGCCGAGGTCTTCACCGATGAGTTGGGCGAACACGGGACGGCCGGTGGCGTTTTCGTCGATTGAGCGAAGAATGTGTTTCTCGGGTTTCGACTGGGCGTGAACGCGAAAAAACTCCGTGACGTAATAGTCGGGCGCGCCGTAGTGCGCGATGACGCC
>Ga0302322_100001573_pt1 | contig 18764 bp, 17 predicted proteins | sample Fen_T0_2_FD_203757 | JGI IMG/M metagenome (GOLD analysis project Ga0302322, IMG submission 203757) | Peat permafrost microbial communities from Stordalen Mire near Abisko, Sweden - Fen_T0_2 | ecosystem: Environmental > Terrestrial > Soil > Wetlands > Permafrost | place: Sweden: Abisko... | reverse complement strand
CGGGACCGTCTGCGCACAGGGATGTGCGCAGCCGAGCCGGAGGGACCCGATTTCCGGCGTGTCCCGGGAGGGCCCTCACACGATGGTGCCGCCGAGCGATGTCGTTTGATCGCGGCGCGGCGGACGAGTGTCTGGTCGCGCCGCAGGGCCGCGGCTACACTGGCGCCGACGCCCGCGTTGCAGTCGGTGAACGCCGCTTGTTTCAGTATCCGGAATTCGATCCCGTCGCGATCAGCCTCGGCCCACTACAGGTGCGCTGGTATGGCCTCATGTACTTGGGCGGCTTTATCGTCGCGTGGCTCGGGATGCGTTCACGCGCCAAAAAGCCGTGGAGCCCCATCAAGCCCGAGCAGGTCGATGACGTCGTGTTCTACTGCGCGCTCGGCGCCATCATCGGCGGCCGCATCGGCTACATGCTCGTGTATGGCACGCAAGAGCTGCTCGCCGATCCGCGCAGCATCTACCGGGTGTGGCAGGGCGGAATGTCGTTTCATGGCGGGCTCGCCGGCGTGCTCGTCGCCATGGCGATCTACGGCCGCTACATCGGCAAGCCGTTCTTCGTCATGACGGATTTCATCGCGCCGTGGGCGCCCGCGGGCTTGATGCTTGGTCGCATCGGCAACTTCATCAACGGCGAGCTATGGGGCAAGCCCACGGACTCGATGTGGGGCGTGGTCTATCACGGCGAGGCGCGGCACCCAAGCCAGCTGTACGAAGCGTTCCTCGAAGGCTTGGTGCTGTTCCTGATCGTGTGGGTGTACACGCGCAAGCCGCGCCCCACGATGGCGGCGTCCGGCGTGTTTCTGCTCGGGTACGGAGTGTTCCGAACCGTCGTCGAATTCGTGCGGGTGCCGGACCTCCAGCTCGGCTATCTCGCGCTCGGCTGGCTCACGATGGGCCAGATACTGTCGGTGCCGCTCATTGTCGCGGGCCTCGTGCTGCTGTGGCTCGCTTACCGCAGCGGTAGCATCGCGCCCGCGCATGGGTCCACGCCGAGCGCTCCCACGCCGAAGCGCGCGCACTGATCGATGCGCCAGTATCTCGACCTCGTGCGCGCCATCCGCGATCACGGCGTGCGTAAGGAAGACCGCACCGGCACGGGCACACTCTCGCTGTTCGGCTACCAGTTGCGCTTCGATCTTGCGGCGGGCTTCCCTGTCGTCACGACGAAGAAGCTGCACCTCCGCTCGATCATCCACGAGCTCCTGTGGTTCTTGAAAGGCGATACGAACGTCGCGTACCTGCACGAGCACGACGTCTCGATCTGGGACGAATGGGCGGATGAGCACGGCGACTTGGGGCCCGTGTATGGCGCGCAGTGGCGCACGTGGCGCACGGCCGACGGCAGCAGCGTGGACCAGATTCAGCGCGCGCTCGATCTGCTGCGCAAGGATCCGAACTCGCGTCGCAACATCGTGAGCGCGTGGAACGTGGGCGAGCTCGATCAGATGGCGCTTGCCCCGTGCCATGCGATGTTCCAGTTCTATGTGGCGAACGGCCGGTTGAGCTGCCAGCTGTATCAGCGGAGCGCCGACGTGTTTCTTGGCGTGCCCTTCAACATTGCTTCGTATGCGCTCTTGATCCACATGCTCGCGCAGCAGACGGATCTCGCACCGGGCGAGCTCGTGTGGACCGGCGGCGACTGCCATTTGTATTTGAACCACCTGGAGCAGGTGGAGCAGCAGCTCGCGCGCGTGCCTTTGCCGCTGCCGAAGCTCGTGATCAAGCGCAAGCCGCCCACGCTGTTCGACTACCGGTTCGAGGATTTCGAGCTGCTCGGCTACCAGGCGCACGCCGCGATCAAGGCGCCGATCGCGGTGTGAGGCGATGCGCGCGCGCCTCATCGAGACGTGCCGTTTCGGAGGTTCTATGACTGATGCCACGAGCGTTCCCGCCGAGAGGATCAAATACTCGCCCTCGGTGGCGTCTCTATTGGCCGCGAACACGACAGAGGCCCGACTAGGGCGTCTATTCGTGCGGTTTTGCGAAGCGTTGCTGGACCCGAATGCAGATCGGATCGACGACAGCGTCACCGCAGGCGCTCGGTTTCACGAACTCGAGGCCGCGGGGTTCCCACCGGGCCCGCCGGGCTTCAAAGTGTTCAGGAAGCAGATCAATGTCGCGTTCCCCGATGAGCGTGTGGTGATCATGTCGATGCGATTTCCTGAGCCGGACATCATAGAGACAGAGCTGGCGTGCACGGCCACACACCGCGGGGAGCTCATGGGCATTCCGGCGACGGGCAAAGTAGTCGAGTTCACCCTCTACACTCGCAATCGCTTCGAGGGTGAGAGGATGGCTGAGCGCTGGGATCGCATGGACTTCGCCGGTTTACTGGCGCAGGTGCGAAGCTGAGGAGCCGCGTCGCCGGCGTTAAACGTTGCTAGCGCCATAGCTGGGCCGTAGGCTACGCGCTCGCATCGCATCCTGAGGGGGAACACCATGCGCCGCTTTTTGCTCACGCTGCTGTTTGCAGTTCCGTTCGCCGCGCCGCTGTCCGCGGCCACGGTCGACGGTCTTTCGATCAATTCAACGTCCGTCGGCTCCGGTCCCACGGTCGTGTTCGTGCACGGTTGGACTTGCGATCTCTCGTCGTGGGACCAGCAGGTGCCGGTGTTCTCGAAGAAGTACCACGTCGTCACGCTCGATCTGCCGGGCCACGGCAAGAGCCAGTTGCCGAAGGACGGCAAGCTCTCCATGGATCTGTTCGCACGTGCAGTGGAAGCCGTGCGTGTAGAGAACAAGGCCGACAAGATCGTGCTCGTCGGTCACAGCATGGGCGCCCCGGTGATCCGGCAGTACGCGCACATGTACCCGGGCCATGTGGCCGGGCTCGTCGCGGTCGACGGACCGCTCGACATGCGCGGTTTCCCGCCGCCGAACTTCAGCGCCCCGCCGTCGCTCGCCGGTGCCGAGGGGCTAAAGACGCGCGAGACCATGATTCGCGGGATGTTCGTGCCGACCACGTCGCCGGCGATCCAGGATCACGTGCTGAAGATGATGCTCGGTGCGCCGGAAGCGACGGCGTCCGGTGCCATGGCCGCGATGTTCGACCCCTCGATTCGCTGGACGGAAGCGATCAAGGCGCCGAGCCTCGAGGTCGTTGCGGGCACCGGGCAGGTTCCGGACGTGCCGAAGACTCGTGAAGTGCTGCCGGCGTTCGACGCATCACAGGTCGCCGGCACAGGCCACTTTCTGATGCTCGAGAAACCCGCTGAGTTCAACTCGCAGCTCACGGCGTTTCTCGACAAGATCAAGTTCTGAGCGCGGCCGACATCCGTGCTGAAAGAGCTCGTGACAGACGCGGCCCTGCTCAGCACGGGCGGCTGTTCCTGGCGCTCGCGCACGAAGCCTGAGTTGTGACCACCGCGCAGAAACATTACGAGCAGCTGCTGGCGCCGATCTACGTCTGGATGGCCGGCGGCGTCGAGTCCGCGCTCGCGGCCGGCGCGCAGGATGTCGCGCCGCTCGTTCCGGGCGCGGGGCTTGCGGTCGATCTTGGCGCGGGCTTCGGCATGCACGCGATTCCGCTCGCGCGCGCGGGCTATGAAGTCGTGGCGCTCGACACGTCGCACGAGTTGCTCGACGTGCTGCGCGCGAACGGCGCCGGGCTCGCGATTCGCTGCGTCGAAGCCGATTTGCTCGACTTCCGGCGCCACGTGACGGAACCGGCATCGCTGATCGTCTGCCTCGGCGACACGCTCACGCATCTCGAATCGACCGACGACGTCGAGCGCCTCGTGCGCGACGTCGCGGCGAGCCTTACGCCCGGCGGGCGTTTTGTCGTCACGTTCCGCGACTACACGCAACCGGCCGTCGGTGACGCTCGCTTCATCCCCGTGCGCAGCGACGCGGATCGCATTCACACCTGCTTTCTCGAAGAGCAGCCCGACCACATGCTCGTGCACGACATCGTCCACGAGCGCGACGGTGGCACGTGGCGCATGAAGGTGAGCAGCTACCCGAAGCTACGGCTGGCGCCGGCCGCAGTGGCCGAAGCGCTGCGCTACGAGGGCCTCGAGCCCACGGTCGCTGCCGGCGCGCGCGGCATGGTGCGGATCACCGCCGTGCGGAAGTGACGCACCGCGCCTTGAGCTATAGTCGCGCCAACGCGTAAGCGCCGGAGGCGCAGTGGGAAAAACTCGGCTCGAAGCATTCAGCGACGGCGTCATCGCGATCATCATCACGATCATGGTGCTCGAGATGAAAGTGCCGCACGGCGAGGATCTCGCCGCGCTGTTGCCTATCGTGCCCGTGTTCTTCAGCTACGTGCTGAGCTTCATCTACGTCGGCATCTACTGGAACAATCATCACCACATGCTGCACACCGTGAAGACGGTGTCCGGCGGCGTGCTATGGGCGAATCTGCATCTCTTGTTCTGGCTGTCGCTGTTCCCGTTTGCCACGGGATTCATGGGCGAGAACCACTTCGCGGCGACGCCGTCCGCGCTCTATGGCTGTGTGCTTCTCGGTGCCGGGGCGGCATATACGATCTTGCAGAACGCGATCATCCGCGCGCAGGGCAAGGAGTCGCTGCTGCAGGCCGCCATTGGCGGCGACTGGAAGGGTAAGGCGTCGCTGGTCGGCTACGTCGCCGGCATCGCGTCGACGTTCATCGTGCCGTGGGTCGCTGAAGCCTTCTATATCGCCGTCGCCGCCATCTGGTTCGTGCCGGACAAGCGCATCGAGGAAACGCTCGAGCACACGCCCGAGCATGAGAAGCCATGAAACGGCTCGTGGTCGCGCAGTCGCGCCGCTAACGCTCGAACGCTTCAGTCACCGGCACCGAGCCGATGCGCTCGGCGGAGATCGCGAACGGCACGGCGGCAATCTCGCGGTCTTCCTTCATTACCTCGTCGCTTTTCGGTGTCGTGTAGGTAACCGGAGTTGGCGCGTCACTCGTGAGCGCGGCGCGTATGTTCGCGGCGTCGCCGGTCACGATCGCGATCTTCAAGTCCTTGTACTGCAGGTGTTTCTTGATGGCCGCGTTGACGTCCTCGAGCGTGAGCTCGTCCATCATGCGGCGGAAGCGCGCCAGGTGGCCCTCGCCGTCGATGCCATAGAACTTGTCGTCCATGGCGTAGCCCAGGCGTGCGGACGTGGTCTCGGCGAAGTGCAGCGAGTACTTCTTCAGGAACGTGCGCGTGAGCTCGAAGTCCTCGGCCGTCATGCCGTCGTCGACCAGTTTCTTCAGCTCGCGCAGCGCTGCACGCAGCGCGAACGGCGCGTTCGCGTTCGGCAACGTGCGGACCCAGATCTCGAACAACTGCGCGCGGCGCGGCACGTTCACGGGTGGCATCGAGCGCTCGCCGCCCTCGGGGAACGCCTCGATGTACGAGTAGTCGCCGTAATTCAAGCCGCGAATCTCGCGGATCACGTGGAATAGGTGGCTCGACTGGTTGCGATGCTCGCCGAGCCAGGAGTTCGCGACCCACAGCGCGTAGAAGTCCTTGTCTCCGCGATGCACGTCGATGGGGAATCCGAAGCTGATCGAAGCGTCGGCGCCGGGCTTGTCGATCAGCACCGCGGAACGATCAGCCGTCGTGGTGGGCGAGATCGAAGGTGCCGCCGTGGTCGCGCCGGCCGGCAGGCGCTTCACTGCCGCCTTCATGCGCGCGACGACCGCATCGTCGAAGCCGCCGCCGATGCCGAGCAGCACGTTGCCCGCCGTGTAGTGCTGGCGATAGAACGCCCGCACGTCGTCGAGCGTAGCGGCTTTGAGCCCCGCGACCGTGCCTTCAGTGGGGTGCGCGTACGGCGTGCCGCGGAACGCGAGCCCGTTCAGCGCGGCTTTGCCGAGCTCCTCGTCGGAGGAGTAGCGCAACGTGTTCTCGAGCTCGTTCACCGCGTCGCTGCGCACGCGCTCGAAATCGGCGGCTGCGAACTTCGGGTGCAGGAACGCATCCGTGTAGAGCTCGAGATACGCGTCGAGATTGTCGCGATGCACGCGGCCCGTGAGCGTGCTGCGCTCGCGGTCGACGCGCATCGAGTAGCTCGCGGCGAGCGGATACAGCGCCGCGAAGATCTGATCGAGCGAGCGCGCTTCGGTCGCGGCGTCCGTCAACATCGCGCCTGTGAGAAACGCGAGCCCCTCCTTGCCGGGCGGGTCGTTCTGCGAGCCGACGGCGAATTGCACGGAAAACGAAATCGTCGGGTCGGCGGGAACGGGCATCAGCACCACGGGCGAATCCTCAGTTGAAGCGGGGGCGGTGGGCGGCTGCGCGCGGCCGCAAGCGGCGAGCGCCAACGCTGCGCACGCGATAAGAGCCGCGCGCGTCACTTGCGCGGCCGCAGCACGCCTACCGTGCGTCGCGCTGGCTCGAGAAAGCGCTGCGCGGCGGCCTGCACGTCGGCGGGCGTGATCGTGGCGTAAGTGGCGTAGAGCTTGTCGATGCCGGAGAGATCGCCGTTCAGCGCGAGGAACTGCGCGACGCGCGCCGCCACGGACTCCGGCGTTTGCAGGCTCATCAGGAAACCGTATTTCAGGCGCTGCTGCAGCGCCGCAAGGCGCGCGGCATCCGGCGGCGCGGCGCGGTACTCGGCCACCGTAGCGTCGATCACGCCGAGCACATAGTCGATCTTGGCCGGGTCTTTGACGCGCGTCTGAATGTCGAGCAAGTACGGGTCGCGGTGAAACGAACTGTAGGCGTCGAGGTGGTCCACGACTTGCTCGTCGAGCACGAGTTTGCGATACGTCGCGCTGGTTTCACCGAACGCGAGATCGGCGAGAAGACCGATCGCCACGACCGACTTGTCGGCCGGGTCGTAGGCCGGCAGCTTGTACGCCACACGCAGCTCCGGAAGCGTCTGGCCGTCGTACTGCACGTCGACGCGTCGCTCGGCTTTCTGCTCGGGCTCCACAGGAATCTGCGGTGGCACGTAGCCGCGCTGCCATTGGCCGTAGTATTTCTCGACTAGCGGGAACACTTTCTCGGGTGTGACGGAGCCCGCGATGAACAGCACCGCGTTGTCCGGCCGGTAGTAGCGCGCGAAGAACGTGCGCGAGTAGTCGTACATCTTCGGCATCGCGGCGATGTCGCGCTCGTAGCCCATCGTCGTGTGGCCGTACGGGTGCTTCTCGAACGCGGTGGCCACGAGTTGCTCGTCGAGCGCGAAGTCGGGACTCGTGCGGTCCTTGCGGTACTCGCCGTACACGGCGCCGGCTTCCGTTTGGAACGCGCTCTCGGCGTACTTCAGGTTCTGGAACCGATCGCTCTCGAGCTCCATGACGCGCTCGAGATCTTCGGCGGCCATCGTGAAGTGATACGCCGTGTGGTCGTCTGTCGTGTACGCGTTCGTGTCGGCGCCGATCGTAGTGACGATGCGGTTGTATACCTCCGACGGGTAGCGATCCGTGCCGCGGAACATCATGTGCTCGAAGAAATGCGCGAAACCGGTGCGGCCGGCCTCGACTTCGTCGCGCGAGCCTGTGCGGACCACGGTCCAGTACGCGACGAGGCCGTCGCTCGGCATCGGCATGACGATGACCTTGAGGCCATTCGCCAGCGTGCGCGTCTCGGCGGGGAACGGAATGATCGGTTTCACGGCGTTGATCTCTTGGCTGACGCTCGGCGCGCCTGTGAGCAGGCCGCACGCGAGTAACGCGGCAGCTGGGCGGCCGAGGAGCGGAAGACGGAGTCGCATGACTTGGATTAGACCACAGCGTGGTGGGCGCGAGCCACGGACTGGCGCAGGGCGCGAGTGATGTCGATGCCCTTCGTCTTTTCCTGCGGGCGGGAATATTGGACACTCGACCTAACAGCAATGGGTGTCCCAGATCCTTCTTCTCTTCGATAAATCATAGTTAGGCCCGCCGTGATGCGTTTCGCTCGACTGAACACATCTGTATGCCCCGGGGAGTGCGGGCGAGCGTTTTCGCCCTATTCGTTGGCTTGGGCGTGGACACCACTATAGGCCTCGTCTCAAAGCTCTGGCGTTATCCCGTCAAATCCATGCTGGGCGAGGAATGCCACAGCATCAACGTGGCTGCTCGCGGCGTTGAGGGGGATCGCTTGTTCGCCGTTAGAGATGTGGACGGCAAGCTTGGCAGCGGCAAGAACACTCGACGTTTTCGTCAGATCGATGGTCTATTCGGCTTTCGCGCGAGTTGCGCCTCGGAATGGCCAGACATCCAGTTCCCTGACGGTCGTCGCATGCGTGGCGATGATCCGCAAATCCATGTGGCTCTGTCCGACGAGTTGGGTGTTGCTGTCACGCTCGTTCGGGAAGATCAAATCTCGCATTTCGATAGCGGCTCCGTGCATCTCTTGAGTACCAGTGCGCTGGCGTGGCTTAGCTCGCGGTTACCGGAGAGCCTGGTCGACGAGCGTCGGTTTAGGCCAAACATCGTGATCGCCACTGCCGGCAATGAGCCTCTCGAGCATCTGTGGGTGAACAGAGTCATTCGTATTGGCAGCGACGTCATGCTGAAGATCACCAAGAGTACAGAACGCTGCCGCATGACGACCGTCGCGCAATCTGAATTGCCGGACGATCCGAAAGTGTTGAGATGCATCGCTCAGGACGCAGGTCTTCAGTTTGGTGTGTATACGGAAGTACTGGCTTCGGGCCGTGTCTCCGCAGGAGATGCGGTTACCATTGAACGAGGAGAATGAAGCCAACGACGTCGTCGGCGGTGGTGGTGGTGACTGAAGACATCGGGGGAGAGCATGACTTCTAACGAGCGCATGCAGCGAGCAAAAAAATCATCCGACGACACCTCGTTCGTCATCAGCGTGCGAGCGAAACCTCGTTCCTCGGTTAGCTCGCTCGAGGTTGAGGTCTCGGGCTCCTGGATCGCTCGACTCCGGTCCTCTCCAGTCGACGGTAAAGCTAATGCTGAGCTTGTTGGCCTCGTAGCGAAGCACTTTGGCTGCTCCAAATCCTCGGTGTCCATTATCTCTGGCGCCTCTGCTCGCCAGAAACTTGTCAAAGTCTCAGGCGCTACCGCGGCCCAACGCCGGGGTCCTGCCGAACTGCGGCGTTAGCCGCCGACTTATTGGAATTGCATGTTTTATCGCGTCGGCGCGGATCTTGTGTTGGTGGCTCACTCGTTGTTCGTAGCGTTTGCGGTGGTTGGGGGTGCGCTCGCTCATTACAACCGCGCGTGGATATGGCTACACCTTCCCGTTGTTCTGTGGTCCGCCGTGGTCAACTTCGCGAGTTGGACCTGTCCGCTAACGCCCATCGAAAAGGCTCTGCGCACTCGCGCCGGGCTATCGGGATACGCAGGTGGCTTTATAGAGCACTATGTCGGGCATTTCGTTTACCCGCGGGGCATGCCACGTCAACTTGAGCTTGTGGCTGGCGTGTCGATCGTCACTTGGAATATCTTGGTGTACGCAGTCGTTTTCGCGGTTTCTCGGTAACCGCGGGTCCTCCAAAGGTTGTGCAAAATCGCAAGCGTGCCCAAGACCATTCGCCCCGCTCTCGTGTATTTCGCAATCGTGATCGGCGCTGGATTCATACTCGGTGTGGTGCGCGTTCCGATACTCGTTCCACGCATCGGCGAGCGTTGGGCCGAGCTTGCAGAGATGCCCGTGATGGCGGCAGTGATCTTCTTCGCTGCAGGGTATCTACTGCGACACTTCCCTGAAATCTGTTCGCCACGTCGGTCGCTGGTCACGGGCTTTCTAGCCCTCGCCTTTTCGGTCGCTGCCGAGTTGGGGCTAGCCGTCGTTCTTCAAGACCAGACATTGGTCGAGTTCATTGGAAGTAGAGACAAAATATCGGGCTCGGTATATGTCGGGCTGCTACTCGTATTCGCGGTGATGCCACGGCTCCGCCTGAGAGCCATGCTCCTCTCAAACGTTGCCAATCCGAACCGCGGCGAAAGTCGTCTTCCATGAGCGATTCGCGCCCGCTACCGGAAGATCTGACTCTCGTTTCCGCGAAGACGCTCGCGCACTACAGCGAGCGTGCAGAGAAGTTCTGGACCGACACGCGCGACCACGACGTGAAGCAGAACATCGATGCGCTGTTGCGACATATACCTAGCGCGCCGCCGCTGCGCATACTCGATTTCGGCTGCGGCCCCGGGCGCGATCTGGCGGCGTTTCGTGCGCTCGGCCACGAGCCGATCGGCCTCGAGGGTTCGGCGCCGTTCGCCGCGATGGCGCGCGCGCATAGTGGTTGTGAGGTCTTGGAGCAGGATTTTCTAGCGTTGGATCTACCGCTCGGCCGTTTCGACGGCATCTTCGCGAACGCGTCGCTGTTCCATGTGCCGAGCCGGGAGTTGCCGCGCGTATTGAACGAGCTGCACGCCGCGCTCAAGCCCAACGGTGTTTTATTCGCTTCGAACCCGCGAGGCAACAACGAAGAGGGGTGGAATCGCGGCCGATATGCGGCGTATCACGATCTCCCATCTTGGCGCGCTTTCCTGAACGCCGCGTCGTTCATGGAGCTCGAGCACTACTACCGGCCGCCGGGCTTACCTATCGAGCAGCAGCCATGGCTTGCGAGCGTGTGGCGGAAGTGCGATTCCCCCGCCGCGACCGGCGCATAGACCCCTAGCGCACGATGCCCGGCTTGCCGTCCTCCACGTCGTACGCCGCCAGCACATGCGTCGGCGAGTCGTCGCGCTTGATGTCGTCCACGGCCACGAGATCCGCATGCAGCCGTTCAGGTTTCACGGACAGGCGTAGATACCCGCGCGTATCGCTGCGCGCGATGTGCACGTTCGCGTTCTTCGGTTTCCATACGTCGTAGTCTTTTTGCGGCCGCCCGTTCGAGCTGATCGACGACGTGACGAGCTCGGTGGCGACGATGCCGGAGTCGGGCTCGCCCGCGCGCGTGTTCACGTCGTTCACGAGGAACGCATGGATGTCGCCGCTCAAGATCACGGGATTGCGGATCTTGCGCTCGGCGAGAAAGTCGACGAGCCGCGCGCGAGCTGCGGGATAGCCATTCCAGTTATCCGCCCAGTACCGCACTTCCTTGTCGACGCTCTCGTCGACGTGCGCGAACAGCGTCTGCTGGCCGAGCAACGTCCAACGCGCGCGACTGCCCGTGAGGGCACCCTTCAGCCACTCTTCCTGCGTGGCGCCAAGCATCGTTCTCTCGCCGGCTACGAGCTCCGCACACGGCAACACCAGCGGGCCGCCGTCGCACGCCTGCGGGGAACGGTACTGGCGCCCGTCGAGCATGATCAGGTTCACGAGCGTGCCGAACGCGCGCGTCGTGTAGTGGCGCTGGCGGCCGTCGAGCGGGATGAAGCGGTGGGGCAGCGGCAGGTGCTCGTAGTGCGCCTGGTACGCGGCCGTTCGGCGCGAGTGGAACAACGCAGGCTCGAAGTCGAGGAAGTGATCGCCGGCGTAGTCGTTCGCCACCTCGTGATCGTCGCCGACCAGCATCCACGGGCTCGCCGCGTGCGCGGCTTTGAGATTCGCGTCGGATTTGTAGATCGCGTAACGCAGCCGATAGTCCTCGAGCGTGATGGCCTCGGACGCATCGTGCGAGCGCACGGCGCGCTGGCCGCGGCCTTCGTAGATGTAGTCGCCCACGTGCACGATGAGATCTGGGTGATCGGCCGCCATCGAGCGGTATGCCGCGTACGTGCCTTGCTCGTAGTGCTGGCAACTCGCGACCGCAATTTTCAGCTCTGCCGGCGTCGCGTCGCGCGCGGGCGCCGTGCGCGTTCGGCCCACCGGGCTGCGTACGCCGCCGCTCGTGAATCGATACCAGTAGTCGCGGCCGGGGGAGAGGCCCGTGGCTTCGACGTGCACCGAGTGCGCCCATTCGGGCGTCGCGTAAGCAGTGCCATTGCGCTCGATCTGCTTGAAGCCCTCGTCGCCCGCGATTTCCCAGCGAACTTCGACCGGCGCGCTCGGCATGCCGCCGCCCGGCGCGAACGGCTCGGGCGCTAGCCGTGTCCACAGCACCACGGCATTCGGCTCCGGAAAGCCGGACGCGACGCCCAGCGTGAACGGATCCGTCGCGAAGCGAGGCTCCGCCGCGCGGCTCGCGAACGGCTTCAACCACCCGGCGGCGGCGAGACCGACACCGGCGCCGACGAGTGAACGACGGGATAGCGGCATGCGATGCTCCGAAACAGAGGTCGCAGCCCCGGCGGCGGCGACTATGATGATCGGAATTCTACGCCCGTCCTTTGCAGGAGAGTGATGGATGAGTAACGCAGGCATGACGATCGCCGTCGTCGGTACCGGCGACATGGGCAGCGCCGTCGGCGCCGCGCTCGTGCGCGCGGGTTACCGCGTGGTCACCGCCGGGCAGGGGCGCAGCGCGGCGTCGCGCGGCCTCGCCGAGAACGCCGGCATCGAGGATCTGGGCTCGCTCGCGGCCGTTGTTCGTGCGGCCGCGGTCGTGCTCTCGATCGTGCCGCCGTCGGCGGCGCGCGCGTTCGCGACCCAGATCGCGCGCGTGATCAATGAGACCGGCGCGCGGCCCACGTTCGCCGACTGCAACGCCGTGGCACCCGCCACGGTGCGCGAAGTGGCGGCGATCATCGCGCCGACGGGCGCGCCGTTCGTGGACGTCGGCATCGTCGGCCGTGGCCCCGGCGTCGGCGGCGAGCGCACGCGGTTCTACGTGAGTGGCACCGAGCGCCGCGCCGTGCTCGAATTGAAGGTGCCCGAGATCGAGCTCATCGATCTCGGCCCGGAAGTTGGCACGGCTTCCGCGCTGAAGATGGCGTACTCGTCGTTGAACAAAGGCACGGACGCGCTGTTGACCGCCATGCTGCTCGCAGCCGAGCGCTTGGGCGTACGCGCGCCATTGATGCGTGAGCTCGCAGGCAGCCAGGCCGAAGCGCTCGCACGCATGCGCGTTCGCGTGCCATTCCTCGGCGCTACCGCCGCGCGCTATGCGCCCGAGATGGCGGAGATCGCCGCCACCTACGAGAGTGTGGGGGTAACCCCGGCGTTCCACCGCGGCGCGGAGTGGCTCTACCAGCTCGTCGCGACCACGCCGTTCGCCGCCGAGACGCGCGCGACGCAGCCGCGCGAGCGTTCGCTCGACGCGGCAGTCGCGGTATATGTCAACGCGCTCGATCGCGCGGCGCAGGGGTAACCACATGCGCAACCGCCGTTCCTCGCCAAGAGTGCTCGTCGTCGACGTCGGCGGAAGCCACGTGAAGATGCTCGCGACCGGCGAGCAGGAACCGAGGAGATTTCCCTCCGGCCCGAAACTCACCCCCGCGAAGTTGGTGGCGAAAGTAAAGCGCGCCACGGCCGATTGGAAGTACGACGTGGTCGCCCTCGGCTATCCGGGTTCGGTGCTGCACGGGCGCATCGCCGCCGAGCCGTTCAATCTTGGCAAAAGTTGGGTGGGGTTCGACTTCGAAGCGCGGTTCGATTGCCCCGTGAAGCTGATCAACGACGCTGCGATGCAGGCGCTCGGTGGTTATCGCAACGGCCGCATGCTGTTCCTGGGGCTAGGCACGGGCTTGGGAACCGCGTTCATCGTTGCCGGCAACGTCGAGCCGATGGAGCTCGGGCACCTGCCGTATCGGAAGGCTACCTTCGAAGACTATGTCGGCGCGCGCGGGTTTGAGCGGCTCGGCAAGAAGAAATGGACGCGCCACGTGCTTGCGGTGATCGATAGCCTGCGCGCCGCGCTCGAGCCCGACGAGATCTTGATTGGCGGCGGTAATGCGCCGAAGCTCGAAGAGCTGCCGCCGGACTGTCGGCGCGGCGGCAACGCGGATGCGTTCGCCGGTGGCTTTCGCCTATGGAAGGGGTAACGATGCAACTCGGAATGATCGGGCTCGGGCGCATGGGCGCCAACATGGTGCGGCGGCTCCTCAAAGCAGGCCATGACTGCGTGGTGTTCGATCGGGCCAAGGAAGCGGTGGCCACGCTCGCTGCGGAACGCGCGACGGGCGCGACTTCACTCGCCGACTTCGTCGGCAAGCTCAAGGCACCGCGCGCGATCTGGCTCATGGTGCCGGCGGCCGTCGTCGATTCGGCCATCGCCGATCTGTTGCCGCTGCTGCAACCCGGCGACATGCTGATCGACGGCGGCAACTCGTACTACATCGACGACGTGCGTCGCGCCGCGGAGCTCGCCGCGAAGCGCATTCACTACATCGACGTCGGCACGAGCGGCGGCGTGTGGGGCCTCGAGCGCGGCTACTGCATGATGATCGGCGGCGAGGCCGGCGCCGTAGAGCGTCTCGACCCCATCTTCGCCACGCTCGCACCGGGCAACGGCGATCTGCCGCCGACTCCGGGCCGGGAGCAGTCGCGAGGTACCGCGCAGCGCGGCTACCTGCACTGCGGTCCCAACGGCGCCGGGCATTTCGTGAAGATGGTGCACAACGGTATCGAGTACGGGCTGATGGCCGCGTATGCGGAGGGATTCGCCATTTTGCGAGGCGCCAACATCGGCAACGCGAAGCACGAGGTCGATGCGGAAACGACCCCGTTGCGCGACCCTACGCTCTACCGCTACGACTTCGATCTCGACGAAGTGGCAGAAGTCTGGCGGCGCGGCAGCGTCATCACATCGTGGCTGCTCGACTTGACCGCCGCAGCGCTGGCGAAAGACCCGGAGCTCGCAACGTTCGCCGGCCGCGTCGCGGATTCGGGTGAAGGCCGCTGGACCGTGAAGGCTGCCATCGACGAAGCCGTGCCAGCGCCCGTGATCACGGCGGCGCTGTACGAGCGTTTCAGCTCGCGCGGCGGCGCGGATTTTCAGGACAAGCTGCTGTCGGCCATGCGCTATGGATTCGGCGGCCATGTGGAGAAGTCACGATGAGCGCAGTCCAGCACGCAGATGCACTCGTCTTGTTCGGCGCCACGGGCGACCTTGCGCACCGCAAGATCTTCCCCGCCGTTCAAGCGCTGATGAAACGCGGCCTCGACCTGCCGATCATCGCGATTGCCCGGGGTGGCATGAGCAGCGAGTCGTTTAGCAAGCGCGTGGCCGATGGGCTCACACGTTTCGGCGATGCCAAGGATTCCGAGGGCAGGCGCAGGCTGTTCGCGAATCTTCACTATGTCGATGGCGACTACCGCGACCCCGCCACCTTCGATCGCCTGAAACAGGAGCTCGGCACGAGCCAACGTCCGCTCTACTACCTGGCGATTCCGCCGAGCCTGTTCGAAACAGTCACCCTGTCGCTGAACACCGCTGGCATTGCGCAAGGTGCGCGCGTGGTAGTGGAGAAGCCGTTCGGCCGCGATCTGGAATCGGCCACGCACTTGAACCGCGTGCTGCACAGCGTGTTCGCCGAGTCGTCCGTGTTTCGCATCGATCACTATCTCGGCAAGGAGTCGGTGCAGAATCTCTTGTACTTTCGTTTCGCGAACGCGTTCCTCGAACCGGTCTGGAACCGCGACCACATCCACAGCGTGACCATCACGATGGCCGAAACGCTCGGCATGGAAGGGCGCGGCAAATTCTACGAAGAAGTGGGCGCAATTCGCGACGTAGTGCAGAACCATCTGTTGCAGGTGGTTGCGCACCTCGCCATGGAGGCGCCCGTCGGCCGCGGCGTCGACGGATTGCGCGACGAGAAGAATCGCGTGCTCGAGTCCGTTCGCACCATGGCGGGCAGAAGCCTCGTCCGTGGCCAGTACGCCGGCTACCGCGAGGAGGCCGGTGTCGCTGCGGACTCCGATGTCGAGACCTACGCCGCGATGCGCCTGCACCTGGATTCGTGGCGCTGGGCGGATGTGCCGTTCTACCTCCGAGCCGGCAAACGGTTGGCGGCCACGGCCACTGAAGCGGTCGTCGAGTTCAAGAATCCGCCGAAGCAGGTGTTTGCCGAGAAGCTTGCCGAGGGCAGCAACTATCTGCGCTTCAGGCTCGGTCCCGATCGCGTTTCGATCGCCATTGGCGCGCGCGCCAAGAAGCCCGGGGTCGAGCTCGTGGGCCGCGACGTGGAGCTCTATGTCAGCAACAGCGGCGACGACGAGATGAGCGCGTACGAACGGTTGATCGGTGACGCAATCGCCGGCGACACCACGCTGTTCACTCGCGAAGACGCCGTCATCGAAAGCTGGCGCATCATCGATCCGCTGACGCGCATGAATACGCCGCTGCATTCTTACGCGCAGGGTAGCTGGGGGCCGGAAGAGGCCAACCACCTTGGGGAGCCCGCGCCGCGCTGGCGCGCACCGGCCACCGCTTGAAAGGCGCGTGACGCATGCGAGACGTGCACGAAGCCGGGCCGGTCGACGACGCGCCGGGCGCACCGGGAATTCCGCCGACGTGGACGTCGAGCAACAAGGATCTCGTCGGCGCGAGCCTCGGCACCAGCCGCGTGTGGTTCACCGTGGGCTTTGGGATCGTCAACGAGGTCTACCATCCGCGCGTCGATATTCCGCAGATCCGCGATCTCGGTTTCATCGTCGCCGATGGCAAAGGGTTCTGGTGCGAGGTCAAGCGCCTGGAGGCCTATGAGCTCGAGCTGCCGAAGCCCGGCATCCCGGCGCCCACGATCGTGCATCGGCACGCGCGGTTCGAGCTGACGCTGCGAATCACGCCTGATCCACGGCGCGACGTGCTGCTCATCGAGGTAGTACTTCGCGGTGACGCCGACCTCAAACCTTACGTGCTGCTCGCGCCGCACCTCGGCGGCACGGGCGTGAACAATGTCGCTGCCGTCGGCAAGCACTACGGCAGGAACGTGCTGTGGGCCGAACAGGGGCCTTTCGCATTGGCCCTCGCAGCGGCGGATCAAGCCCAGGGTGACGCGCTGGGTCGGCAAAGTGCCGGTTACGTCGGGTTCAGTGACGGCTGGCAGGATTTCAACGCGAACGGCGCAATGACCTGGGCGTACGCGCAGGCAGGTCCCGGCAACGTCGCACTCTTGGGGGAGCTTGCCCCCGAATGCGTCGTGGCGCTCGCGTTCGGGCCGTCGCGCGGCGCAGCCGCGACGCTCGCCGCTGCCGCGCTCGCACAACCGTTCGAGAACGTTTGGCGCGAGCATGTGGCCGCGTGGGCGGACTGGCACACGAGCTGCCACGACAACCTGGGAACGGGCGAGCCCGCGCTCGATGCACAGTTCGAGATCTCGCGCATGGTGCTGCGCTGCCACATGGACAAGACCTACCCCGGCGCCATGGTCGCGAGCTTGAGCATTCCCTGGGGCAACAGCAAAGACGATCGCGGTGGTTATCACCTGATTTGGCCTCGCGATCTCGTCGAGTGTGCGTCGGCGTTGCTGTGCGTGGGCAGCGAAACGGAAGCGAGAGACGTGCTGCGGTGTTTGATCGCCACGCAGCACGAGGACGGCCATTGGAATCAAAACCAATGGCTCGCCGGAGAGCCGTTCTGGCAGGGCGTGCAGCTCGATGAGACGGCGCTGCCGGTGATTCTCGCCGCGCTGCTGCACGAACGCGACGCGCTCGACGGCATCGCTGCCACGCAGATGGTGCGGGCAGCGTTGGGTTTCATCACGCGCATGGGGCCCGTGACTGACCAGGATCGCTGGGAGGAAAATCGCGGCATCAATGCGTTCACGGTTGCCATGACCATTGCGGCGCTCGTGGCGGGCACGGCGTTCCTCACGGGTGATGAAAAGGAAGCCGCTTTCGAGCTGGCCGATTTCTGGAATTCCCGCATCGAGCAGTGGCTATACGCGCAGGGCACGTCGCTGGCCAAACAGGTGGGTGTCGACGGCCACTACATGCGCACGGCGCCGCCGGAAGCCCTCTTTGATCCGGAGGCGAGGCACCACTTGCTGCCGCTGAAGAATCGCGGCGACGAGCCGGCGCCGAGTGCGGACGCGCAAATTTCCACCGATTTCCTGCAGCTCGTGCGGTGGGGTCTTCGGCCGGCGGACCACGCGTGCGTGCAAAGCTCCATCGCGGTCGTCGACGCGTTGCTGCGTGTCGATACACCGAGCGGCGCCGTCTGGCGTCGCTACAACGGCGACGGCTACGGCGAGCACGCAGACGGACGAGAGTTCGATGGCACCGGCACGGGCCGCGCGTGGCCGTTGCTGACCGGCGAGCGCGGTCACTACGAGCTCCTGGCCGGAAATGATCCGCTGCCGTTTCTGCGCGCCATGAGCGCAATGACGGGGCCGAACGGCATGCTGCCGGAGCAGGTGTGGGACGCCGAGCCGATTCCGTCGCGTCGGCTGTATCCCGGCAAACCGACGGGCTCGGCGATGCCGCTCGCGTGGACTCACGCCGAGTTCATCAAGCTCGCGCTATCGCGTGAGCGTGGGATCAGCGTCGATTGCCCGCGCGCTGTCTTCGAGCGTTACCGCGGTGGAATCTCGCTGCCGCGCACGACTGTCTGGAGTGAGCGGGCGCCGGTCGTCGGCTTCGCTACGGGCAGCGACCTGCGCGTGAACTTGCAGGCGGAAGCCGTAGTGCATTGGCGTGCAGAGCGGGGCGAATGGCGAGACATCGCGACGCGGCCTGGCCTTCCAGGCGTTCATTGCGTCGTGCTCCCGACTCGCAGCTTAGCGAACGCGAGTCGCGTCGAGTTCACGTGGCAGCAGGGCGCCGCCGATGTGCCTGGCACCACCTACGAGGTGTACGCGCGAAATGACTAACGAGCGCGGGCTATCCCTTGATGATCGCCTGCAGGCGCGCGACTTCGCATACCGCCATTGAGTGCGCCACGTGCAACGCGGAGCGTTCCGAATCGCGGTGCTCGAACTCTTTGCCGAAGCCGCCGGCGCCGGCGCGCATTTCGAGCTTGCCTCGACACCACTCCACTGCGTGTTGTGCATTGGCTAGCAGAGACTCTGCTTCATCTCGCCTCATGATGTGTTCCCTGTGGGTGTTGATTGGTTGGGGCGCAATCGAAATCGTTGCGGCGGGCGTGTGCGCTCAGCTGAACAG
>Ga0302322_100001572_pt1 | contig 18766 bp, 15 predicted proteins | sample Fen_T0_2_FD_203757 | JGI IMG/M metagenome (GOLD analysis project Ga0302322, IMG submission 203757) | Peat permafrost microbial communities from Stordalen Mire near Abisko, Sweden - Fen_T0_2 | ecosystem: Environmental > Terrestrial > Soil > Wetlands > Permafrost | place: Sweden: Abisko... | reverse complement strand
AGTGGAACCGATAATGACGTTGCCGTTGTGCAGAACGGGCGTGGAGGGGAGGTAAGTGTGGTTAGGGTCGGAATAGCTCCACGCGGGTTTCCCGGTGGTGAAGTCAAGCGGCGCAAATATGTCGTGCTGACTGCCGAAATAGAGAACGTTGTGCTGAATCAGAAGTTCGGATACGACGGCGCCGTAATAAGGCCGGGTATTTTCGAGGCGATATTTCCAGAGGAGCTTTTTGTTGGCGAGAGATACGGCAAAGACGTCACCTTCCCAATCGCCGAAGTACACAACGTCGTCTCTGATTGCTGGCGTGGAACGGATCGGGCGGCCCGCCTCGGTCGTAAACTCGAAAATAGGCAAACCGGTCGACAGATCTACACCATTAATATCTCCCCAGTCATCACCGAAGTAGACGACGTTATTGGCGATCACGGGCGACGAGCGGTGATAGTCGGTGAGGTCCATCGATGCAATCGGGCGGTAAGGTTTGGCGACGAACTGCCATTTTTCACGACCGGTTGTGCGATCGAGTGCGTAGAGGGTATTACCACTTTCAAAAATGATAAGGTCGTTCTGGACGGCGGCGCGGCATGAGATCGGGAAACGAGCAGCGTATTTCCAGAGCTGTTGGCCAGTATTGGCATCGATGGCAAAAAACTGACCGTTGGTGCTGCCACAATAGACCACACCGTTGGCGACCACGGGGGCAGCCGTTACTTCTTTACCGGTGGCGAATTTCCAGACAACCGGTCCAGTGATGGATGGAGCCGGTGACTCGGCGGCGAAGATTGACGCGAGAGAAAAGAGGAAGGCGATACTGGCAATTGTGAGGGAGTGGCGAGGCGTATGGCAGGGCATGAGAATAGATCGCGAAGTGAACTTAAGTGTAACACCGGCGGCCAAGGAATCCCGTCATAGAGCGGGCAGGCCACCTTGCCACGCGAACCGTTTCACGTATCTTGGAGCGGTGCCTAGCTTGCCCGTTATTCTCTGGTTTAGGAACGATCTGCGGCTGCGTGACAATGCAGCGTTGGAAGCAGCGTTGGAGACTCACGCTGCAATCATACCGGTTTATATACACGACGATAGCGGTGATGGGATTTGGAAAATGGGTTCCGCGTCGAGGTGGTGGTTGCACCATTCATTGGAGGCGCTCGATGCTTCGTTGCGTGAACATGGTTCGAGGTTGGTCTTGGCCCAGGGCGACTCGCTGGTGGTGTTGCGAAAGTTAGTGGCCGCCACGAAAGCGAGCGCTGTGCTTTGGAATCGGCGTTACGAGCCGACCTCAAGCACTCGCGACAATCAGATGAAAGCCGAGCTTACGGCGATCGGGATCGAGGCGAAGAGCTTTAACAGTGCACTACTCTTTGAACCGCACGCTATCACTAACAAACAAGGCCGGCCGTTTCAGGTATTCACGCCGTATTGGCGGCATTGCCTTATTCAGCCGGTTCAGAAAGAGATTGCTTTGCCGAAAAGAACGAACTTGCCGGCACCGCCTATTTGGCCACGTTCGCTGGAAATCGAGAAGTTAAATTTATTACCGGAGCAAAACTGGGCTGATGGTTTTGCGGAGGTATGGGAACCGGGGGAGGCAGGCGCGCAGAAAAGGTTAAAAGGATTTTTTGCGACAAAATCGGGCGACTATGACGAAGCTCGCAACTGGCCCGATAAGGACGCGACATCACGATTTTCGCCACATTTGCACTTTGGCGAGATTGGTCCCCGTCAGCTCTGGGCGGCGGCAAAGGCTTTGTCGAAAGATTCAGGTGTGTTTCCTCCGAATGCCGGTGTGCAACGTTTTATGACGGAGATAGGGTGGCGAGAGTTTGCGCATCATCTGTTATATCATTTTCCATCTACGCCGAACCAGCCACTCCGCAGTAAATTTGCGGCGTTTCCCTGGGCGGCTGATCCGAGGAATGTGAAACTGCAGGCGTGGCAACGTGGACAGACTGGTTATCCGATCGTTGACGCTGGGATGCGCCAGCTCTGGCATACGGGTTGGATGCACAATCGCGTTCGTATGATCGCAGCGTCATTTCTTGTTAAGCATCTGCGCCTTTCCTGGACGCATGGAGCGGCGTGGTTTTGGGATACTTTGGTTGATGCGGATTTGGCGAACAACACGCTTGGGTGGCAATGGAGCGCGGGCTGTGGCGCTGACGCAGCCCCTTATTTCCGAATTTTCGCGCCCGTGACGCAGGGTGAGAAGTTTGACGCCGAAGGCGAGTACGTGCGGCGCTGGATACCGGAGTTGGCAGAAATGCCCGCGAAATGGGTTCACAAACCATGGGAAGCGCCGACCAATGTGTTAACGGAGGCGGGTGTGGAGTTGGGGAAAAACTATCCACGACCGATCGTCGATCACGTGAAAGCGCGAACGGATGCGTTGGCGGCGTTCAAAACATTACGCGGGGTTTCTCCTTTGGGGTAAGACAGCGAGAGGTTAGTGCACTTGTTTGCAGACCGACTCCGGCGAGTAGGGCGGAATTAAGCTTTTGCATGTGTGATTGCACCTACGTGAAGCAGGTGCGAAGGTGTTTTTTCTATCGCAACTCCAGCGAAATCATGAGCACGCAGACCTTCACAAAAACCAGTTCATTCCGCCGTCCCGTGCGAGAGGTTTTCGCCTGGCATGAACGGCCGGGCGCACTTGAGCGGTTGACGCCGCCGTGGGAGAAAATCGAGGTGCTGCAGCGGACCGGCGGAATCCATGACGGCGGGCGCGTGACGCTACAAAGCAAAGTCGGGCCGTTTTGGAATATTTGGGAGGTCGAGCATCGAGGATATGACGAAAGTCGTGTTTTCCGTGACAGGCTGCTGAAGGGGCCGTTTCCGGTTTGGGAACACGAGCATCGTTTCAGGCTAGATGGTCCCGCAGCGTGTACACTGACAGACGAGATCAATTACCAATTGCCTTTGGGGTTACTCGGGCATCTTGGGGACGCTTATGCACGATCAAAATTGGAGAGGCTATTTAGTTATAGGCATGCAGTACTGGCTGACGACTTGGATATGGCAGCACGTTATGGCGCAGTGCGCTGCATGCGGTTTCTAGTTTCAGGTTCGTCAGGAGTTATCGGTCGAGCTCTCGTTCCATTTCTTCGAAGCCAAGGCCACGAAGTCGTCCGTTTGGTCCGCGCGAACCCTAGAAACAACGACGAGATTTTCTGGGATCCAATGAAAGGAGCCCTTGATCTCACGCATGTACGGCCGTTCGACGCGGTAGTGCACCTGGCTGGCGCGAGCGTTGCGGACGGGCGTTGGACGGCGTCACGCCGAAATGAAATCCGAGAGAGCCGCGTTCTGGGAACGCGCACCTTGGTGACCGCGCTTGATCGGCTACGGCATAGACCATTTGTGCTGGTGACGGCATCGGGTGTTAACTTTTACGGCGATGCAGGCGCGCGAGAATTGCATGAAGATGATCGGCGCGGTGGTGGTTTTCTCGCTGAAGTTTGTGAAGCGTGGGAACGCGAGGCGGCGATAGCGCGAGGTTTCGGCATTCGTGTAGCGAAGCTTCGCACGGGTGTGGTGCTCACGCCAGCGGGTGGAGCGCTCGCGAAAGTGCTGCCACTGTTTTCCGCTGGGTTGGGCGGAAGAATAAGTTCGGGTAAACAATGGATGAGCTGGATCAGCATCGATGACTTGATTGGAGCGATTTACCACGCCGTGCTGGATCAACGGTGTAGTGGCCCAGTCAATGCGGTGGCGCCGGAGCCAGTCACCAATGCCGAGTTTACGGCAACGCTGGCGCGGGTGTTGCGTCGTCCAGCGGTTTTGCCAGTGCCAAAAGCAGTGCTTAAATTAACTTTTGGGGCGCTGGCCGACGAAACGCTTTTGGCGAGTATCCGCGCCGTACCGGGGCGGCTGGAGGAGGTGCAGTATCGATTTCGCCACGAACGTTTGGAGCAGGCGTTGCGACATGTGCTCGGGCGAGCTGCGGGTCAGCCGGCTTGACTCGTTTTTGGCAGTGGCAACCTTGGCTCCATGCCCGCACTTAATTTCAAAAATATCGTCGATACGGTTGGCAACACGCCATTGATAAAACTTAACCGGATCGCGGCAGACCTGTCGGCATCGATTTATTTGAAAGCGGAGTTCTTTAATCCGCTCGCGAGTGTGAAAGACCGCATCGGCAAGGCGATGATCGAGGCGGCCGAACGCGAAGGGCGCATAAAGGCAGACACCGTTATTGTCGAACCAACGTCTGGAAACACCGGCATCGCACTCGCGTTTGTGTGTGCACAACGTGGATACAAGCTGATTCTGACCATGCCTGAAACGATGTCGATTGAGCGGCGGGTGCTTCTCCGGATGCTAGGGGCGGAAATCGTCCTTACGCCTGGGGCGGAAGGCATGCCTGGCGCAATTCGCCGGGCGAGTGAAATCTTGGCGCAGCAAGGCGCGCGCGGTTTCATGCCGCAGCAGTTTGACAACCCAGCGAATCCGGAGATTCATCGCCGTACCACTGCCGAGGAAATCTGGGCGGCGACTGAGGGGAAGATCGATGCGTTTGTCGCTGGCGTTGGAACAGGTGGGACGATAACGGGTGTTTCGGAAGTGATAAAGGCGCGCAGAAATATCAAAACCATCGCAGTCGAACCTGCGACGAGCGCGGTTCTTTCCGGCGGCAGGCCGGGACGGCACAAAATTCAAGGAATTGGCGCGGGATTCATTCCGAAAAATTGCAACACGGCGATCATCGATGAGGTGGTAACCGTGTCGGATGACGACGCTTTGGAAACAGCGCGGCAGCTCGCGTTGCAGGAAGGCATTCTCGCAGGCATTTCGACCGGCGCGAATGTTTGGGCGGCTATGCAGGTTGCCCTTAAGCCTGAGTATAGCGGCAAGATGATTGTAACGGTGGGCTGCAGTTTCGGTGAACGTTACCTAAGTACTGCGTTGGCTGAGAAGGCGCGACAGGAAGTGACGGTTTAATTGCGCTTCAGGATTACCCGGCGTGGCCGATAATTGTGCTCCGTGATGAGCATGTGACCGTGAGCTTTCCCGGTTTTCAGCGGTAATGTTCCTCATGTCGTAGGGTCTTTTGCCCATCGGCTCCCGGGTGATAGGATGGAGGGTGTGAGCGAATTTAGCCGGGGGATTGAGCAACCCACTCAATACCCAAATAAAGGTACTGGTGCTACTCTCTGGGCATGCGATTAATGCTCCGAGCTCTCCTGTTAACGATGACGGTTTTTGGCGTGGGAGTGGCGCGGGCGGAGTACACGGCGCGGCCGATGACAGCGGTTTCACTCGATGCAGCACTAGCTGACGCACAGATGTTGGCTGCAACTCGTCCGGGGGCGCTGGTTATGCGTATCGAGGGTAAGTCGATGCTTCCCTTTTTCGGCGAAGGTTCTGTCGTGGTCGTAAAGAAAATCGACCCGGTAAAACTCCGCGCAGGCATGGTGGTAGTCTACACGAATCGGTTCGGCGAGACGGTGGCGCACCGTCTCGTCGCCACCGTCGAGGGCGGCTGGACCGCGCAGGGCTATAATAACACCGAGGCCGATTCTACGGTGGTAAATGCCGCCAATCTGATTGGTGTTGTTTATGCGACTTTCCACTCGAGCGGCCGTTCTCAGCTAGCTGCACTGGTTGACGCTATTCCCTCCGCACTCGCGGCGCCTGCTCGCTGAGCGTAAAACTCAAATCAGCAGTGATAATTTCACCTTTGCGGGTGAAAATGAGACTTTCCAAACGCGTCGCTCACCTTAACATAGGTCGGCTTATGCAGACGACATTGATCATCTACAAGCCTGATTGCATCGCAAAGAAGCACGTTGGTAATGTGCTCGAACGATTTGAGAAAAATGGACTCACAATCCTCGGGTGCAAAATGACCCGCCTTAGCCCCGCGTTGGTGCGTGAGCATTACGCGCACATCGCTGACAAGCCGTTTTATCCCTCAGTGGAAGCGTTCATGCTTTCGAGCCCTGTCATTGTGATGGCCCTGCATGGCCAAGACGCCGTCGTCAAAGTACGCGAGCTCTTGGGGCCGACTGATTCTCGCAAAGCACCGAAGGGCACGATACGCGGCGACTTCGGCACCGATTCGATGTCGAACGTGGTTCACGCATCGGACAGCGTCGAAAATGCGAAGATCGAGCTCGCGCGGTTCTTCAAACCTGAAGAGTTGTTCGGGTAAAGCATCAGAATTTTAGGAAAAGAACAGAGGCCTGTGTTTTGATACACGGGCCTTTGATTTCTATTTCCGGCGGCTATTTTTCAGCAAAATAGGCTTCGGCGAGGAGAACGATTGGGTGAACGACTCGGACTTGCACGGCGCCAGCGGCACGTAGGCCGTTGAGTATTTGAAGATGACAACCAGGATTAGCGGTAGCGACTACCTCGGCATTCGTAGCGCAGAGATGATTGATCTTACGCTGTTGGAGCCAGGCAGCTGTAGCCGGTTGAGTGATATTGTAGATGCCCGCGCTGCCGCAGCACCAGGTGGCCTCGGCGCATTCACGGAGCTCATAATCGCGGAGTGAACGTAGGATCGCGCGTGGCGCGGCCGAGACTTTCTGCCCGTGGACGAGATGGCAGGACTCGTGATAGGTTAAAACGATTCGTGGAAAAGGCGGCGCATTTAACTTGGGAGTACGAAATCCTATTTCGACCAGCCACTCAGAGATGTCCTTGGTCTTGCGGGTCCACTCGGCAGCGCGTTCGGCGTAAATGGGGTCATCGGCAAGGAGACGGTCGTAGTGTTTTAGATGTGAGCCGCAGCCGCCGGCATTGCTGATGATCGCGTCGACTGAGGTCGGATCGATGGTATCTATCTGGAGGCGGGCGAGGCGGCGAGCGGTTTCTAGGTCACCGTTATGTTCGTGCAGTGACCCACAGCAGTGCTGATTGCGTGGAGTAAAAACTTCGCAGCCGTTCTCGGTCAGCACGTCGACTGTTGCGCGATTTACGTCAGCGAGAATTAAATCGGAGACGCAGCCGGTAAGGAGCGCGACTCGATAGCGTTTAGTATTTCGCGCTGGTTCGACTTTGGCGATACGCGCATCGGAAAACGGCGGACGGATTTCCGGTGTGGCGGGTTCGAGTTCGCGGATGCGTCGTGGGAGCAGCTTCGTCAGTTTTAGTCCGCGCACCAAAGATTGCAGGCCGAGGACTTGATAAAGCCAGAGCAAGCGTCCTACCGTTCGCATCACCCTTGGGTGCACGAACAAGAACCGCATGGTGAGCCAGCGCACAAAGCTGCGCGTCGGCGTTTGGAGCAGGTCGCGTCGTTCGGTTTCGGAGCGAGCGGTTTCGAGCAGATGTGCATAATCCACACCTGCAGGGCAGGCTGAGGTGCAGGCGAGACAGCCGAGGCAGTAGCTCATTTCCTCGGCAAAGTTGCGGCTAAACGGCAATTCGCCATCAGCCACAGCGCGCATCAGTGCAATGCGTCCTCGTGGGGAATTTCGCTCACGGCCGGTTTCAGCGAAGGTCGGGCAGGTCGGCAGACACATGCCGCAGTGCATGCATTGCTGGAGGACAGAATAGTCTAGTGCCGCGAGCCCGGGGAGCGGGCTCGAACGCTTAACGTTCAACGCTGAACGCTCAACGCTCAAGGCTCCCTCCGGTTTGCTTTAGCAGTGCGAATACTGGCCGCGAAGATCCTCACCAGTTCGTCGGCCTCAGCTATCAGAAGAACGAGCAGCGCAGGTTTTGAGATAAGTTCGGCACTTTGAACCAAGCGCAGCCAGCGCCGAGTCTCACGGAGTTCTTTGTAACAAATCCTCAGCTTGTGAATGAAGTCGTCCCGCGATTCAGCGCCTTCCGCCTCGCCGTGGTTACCATAAGGAGAGGTTCCCGAGCGAAGAAGTTGATCAGCGATGTGATTGCCCGCTCGTGTCCGCTTCATCGATTCAGTAACACGGATGACACGCACAGAAAACTCCAGCAGCCGTTCTTCAAGGTCGAATTTCGGTTCTTTCATTGAGCGTTCAGCGTTGAATGTTAAACGTTGAGCGTTGGTTTTAGTTCCACCAGCTTGCCCGGGTTGAGCAATCCCTCTGGATCGAGTGCCTGCTTGATTTGACGTAGCAGCAGATAGCTCGAATCGCCGAGTTGCTGCTTGAGGAATGCTTTTTTCGCCAGTCCGACGCCATGTTCGCCGGTAATAGTGCCGCCGAGTGCGAGCGCGAGTTCGAAAATGTCTTTCAACGCTGCCTCGACGCGGTGCATTTCAGCTTCGTCGCGCTCATCGGTGAGAATTGTAGGATGAAGGTTCCCGTCACCAAAGTGTCCGAAGGTGGCTATCTGGAGATTGTGTTTGGTTGCGATCTCGCTGACGTAACGGATCATTTCACCAAGTTTGCTGCGGGGAACGGTCACGTCTTCCAGAATGGTAGTTGGGCGCAGGCGGGCTAAGGCAGAGAAGGCGCTGCGACGGGCGGTGGCGAGGCGTATGGCTTCCTCGTCATTGGCGGCACGGACCACGGTTTTTGCGCCGTGAGCGCGGAGGATCTCTTCGATTTTGGCGGCTTCCTCTGCGACGGGTGTCGGATGCCCGTCGGTCTCGATGAGCAATACGGCTTCGGCATCGCGCGGCAGGCCGACCTTGGCGAAATCTTCTACGCACTGCAGCGTGCGGCGATCGAGGAATTCCAGCGTGCACGGAATGATTTTTGCGGCGATGATGGCTGAAACGGCCTCGGCTGCGGTGTCCATTGCGGCGAACGTGCCGAGCAGTGTCTGACGTGCGGCGGGCTTGGGCAGAAGTTTGAGCAGTACCTTGGTAATGACTCCGAGCGTGCCTTCGCTGCCAATGAAGAGGTCACGTAGGTTGTAGCCAGCGACGTCTTTTACGCATTTGCTACCGAGCCAGCAAATCGAACCATCGGCTAGAACTACTTCGAGCCCCATCACGTAATCGCGAGTGACACCGTATTTGAGCCCGCGCAGGCCGCCGGAGTTTTCAGCGACGTTGCCGCCGATGGTACTGATCTTCATCGAGCCGGGATCGGGCGGATAAAATAATCCTACGGCGTCGGCGGTTTCGTAGATCTTCTGGGTAATCACGCCGGCTTCGGCCTTAAGTGTAAGGTTAGCCTGGTCGAGTTCAATAATCTTATCCAGTCGCGTGAGACAAAGCACGATGCCTCCAGCGACAGGCACGCTGCCGCCGCTCAGTCCAGTACCGCTGCCGCGAGTGACGACTGGCGTCTTGTGGCTGCGGGCGAGCTTGATGATCGCTGCGACTTCGGCCGAGTTGGCGGGAAAGACGACCGCGAGGGGGCGTTGTTTCAACGTGGCCGTGCCATCGAAGCCGTAGGGAATGATATCCTCGGCCGCGGTGAGAACGTTCTTGTCGCCGAGCAGGCGTTTGAGTTCGTCGATCATGTATAACGTTATGGATTGGCGGTGGCGGAGGGCTTGGGTTGGAGAGCGCGGAGCCAGTCGCCCTTCATATCATCGTAGGCTTGGAAGCCACGCTCACCGCCAAGTGTGGACGTGAGTTTCGATTTTGCCTCTTCGGCAAGCGTGGCCAGCTGGGTATCACGGGCGGCTGGATCCAGGGTCGCATCGGCGCGTACGGACTTCGATCTTTGTACAATGTCGTCGCGGATTGCGTTAACTTTGCCGACAGTCGCGAGAGGAAGCTCGAGGCGGGCCACAAGTCGGCCGAGTTTATCGTTCTCCCAGGTCATTGCTTGGAGAAAATCGGCGTAACGCTCTGGTGTGAGCACGGAAGACGCTTGGGCTTTCAGCTGTTGAAAGTTTGAAAATGCGGAGGCGTCGCTGGCGTTGTTTAGCGGGCTGATCACGGCGAACAATGCGCGATACTCAGCCTCCGTAGGACGGAAATCACGCAGGCGGCTGCGGAGCAGGGTAGCGACAGGGCTGGCGTGCAGGTCGTATTCAACAAGCTCCTCTGGCGAGAGTGTTTTGACGATATCTGCACGCTCTTCTTTTTCGAGCGCCGCATTTTTTTGCATGATCTCGGCAGACGGCTCCTGGCCAGGCTTCGTCGAGGAGTACAGCTCTATCTGCATCTCCATGTAGTCTGCCCTGATTGCGGACAGCTGCTGCAGTTTTTCGGGCGACAAGTTGCCGTAACGCTGTCGGGTTTGGGCCAACTGCTCTTCATCGTCATAGGCGGTGAGTCCAATAAAGAGCTTGCTGTCGGCTTTTTGTTCTTCGCGCTCGAGCGCGGCCAGCTGGGCTTTTTGCTCCGCGTCCCGTGGTTCTGGCGGACGGTATGGGCTTTGCCAATACGGGATGTCCTCCCGAGAACCGAGCAGTTGCTTTCGACGGTTCGCGAAGTGACTTGTCATCCGTTCTTGCAGAATGGCGCGAATGGCACTCGGCGGAAACCCGGATGCCTGCAGCCGTTTCACGAGTTCCGCGAAATCATCGGTAGCGAGAGCCTCCCAGAGTTTCTGTTTTGCTCCTGTGCCCTGATTCGTGGCGGTCAACGTCTGAGCTGGAGGCTTGGTGGAGTTTGAGTCGATGCCGGGGTTCAAAGGGCAAGCCGATGCAGATTGTGTTTTGCTGGCACCGTTATGGCGGGAAAAGACCAGCACTGGGAGCAGGACGGCGTTGAGCGCGAGCGAACCGACCAGTAAATAAGTGGAACGTTTCATGAGGTGGTGGTTGCGCGTGGTTATTGTTTCGAGGTGGCCTGCAGCTTTTTGAGCCATTGTCCGCCTCGTTGCTGGTACGCTCTGAGGCCGTCTTCGCCGAGAGTCGTCGTGAGTTTGGTGGTCGCCTCCCGGGAAAGCGCGGCGAGCGCCGAAGCACGTTGCTCGTTTGTGAGCGTGCTGTCCGTGCGCAGGGACTCAGCCTGGCTGTTGGTCGCTTGTTGGAACCGGATGAGCTCCATCGTTGTTGCGGAAGGCAGTTCCAGCTGACGGACCAGGGATCTCACGCTCTGGAAGGTGGGATCGGTGGATGCTTTATAGTCGGCGAAACGTTCTGGGCTGAGCGCGGCTTGTATCTTTGCCGTTAGCTCAGGCAGGGCGGTGCGGCGGCGTTCCTCGCGCCGGCCGGAAAGATTGGTGATGCCGTACTGTTCGTCGAAGTCCCGTTGCAGTTTGTAGAGGAGCTGGAATTCCGCTTCGCTGGGTTCGAAGCCGGCGAGCTGATATTTCAGCACCTGTGCGGTGGGGCTCGCGCGGAGCTCGTATTGCGCGAGTTCCTCGGGCGAGAGAAGTCGGCTCACGTCCTCACGTTTCTCTTTTTCGAGATAAGCGAGTTTGGCGTAATCTTCTTCGAGAAGGACACCCTGGGCGGCATCCCGAACTTGGGTGGAGAGCTCGCTATAATCGGTTTCGATACTTTTTAGTTGCGCCAACTTTTCCGATGGAAGGTTGCCGAAGCGGTGCACGAGTGCGCGATCATAACCTTCGGGAGCGGAGCTTTCCGGGCCGAGCAGTTGCTTGAGGAGCTCGGCGACTTCACGGTCGATTTGACGGCGAGCAGCGCGAGCTTCGGGGGTGAGCGGAGTGAAGGCGTAGGTTTCGCTCCGCCAATAGGGAAAGGACGCCGTGGCATAGAGTGCCTTGATGCGATCGGAGAAGCGTTGCTTGACGCGAACCGCAGTGAGAGCACGCACCACCGAGGGGGGAAAGCCCTCGGCGCGGAGTCGCGCGACCAAGGTGCTGTCGTCACCTTCGGCCACGAGACGATTCCATGCTTCTTTGCCTGGAGCGATGTGATCGGCCTGCGGCTTGATGCGTTCGGAGGTATTGGACGCTTTTGGCGAAGATGTTGCGCGTGCCTGCAATGTCATTACTAGCATCCCGGCGAGTGCCAGGTTGGCCGCGACCGAGAGAGCAACGATGAGGTTTTTGGTGTTCACGGTTGGTTTAGTTCTAAACTTCTGCCTCAGGCTGCACCGGATTGCGGCGCCAGTAGTTGGCGAGGATGGAGCCGGAGATGTTCATCCATGGACTGAAAATGGCGGCGGCGAGACCAACGGTGGCCAGTTTGCCCATGCTACCGGCCAGGCCCGAAGCCATGCCACCGTTTTGTAGACCGACTTCGAAGGCGACGGAGCGGGCGGAGTTTTTGTCGAGGCCGGCGCCGCGGCTGAGCCAATAGCCGAAAAAGTAGCCGGCTGCGTTATGAAGAGCGGCGGCGGCGAAAAGCAGGCCGCCGATTTTCAACAAATTGTCGCGTCCAGCGGCGGTGGTGACCGTGGTAAAATAAACAATACCGAACATGGAGGCCAGAGGTGTCCATTGGTCGAGCGTCGGAAGCAAGTGGGTCGCTGCGTGGTAAACGATGCCGAACACGATGGCAGCAGGAAAAAAACCAAATGCGCCGAGCCAGTGAAGCGATTCGGGATCAACATGGGTCGTGAACCACGCCCAGCTGCCGAGCGGAAGAGCAAGCAGCCAGAGGGTGCTGAGGGCGCCGAGGGTCAGCACGGTGTGTCGGCCGCGCAGCGTGGCGGTCTTCAGGTAGTCGTGCAGCAGGGCGGCTCCAATCGGCACGAGCACGATTTTGATGATCTCCATCATCATGTTGAAAAACTTCACTTCGACCATGGTGCCGGCGAGAAGCTTCATGAGCAGTGGCGTCATAAGTGGAGCGACCATCGTGGTGATGGCGGTGACGGTGACCGATAGCACGAGGTTCGACTTGGCGATATAGGCCATAACGTTTGATGCCAGCCCGCTTGAGCATGACCCGATCAGGATGATACCCGCGGCGATCTCGGGTTCAAAGTGAAAAATTTTCGTCAGGCCAAACCCAACCAACGGCATCACCGTGAAATGGCAGAGAATGCCGACAAGAACGCCGCGCGGGGTTTTGACCACGCCGGTGAAGTCGCGCAGGCTCATTTGGGTTCCCATGCCGAACATGACCGTTTGCACAACTAGAAGAATGAGCCATTTGTTGCGCAGATCGAAATTTCCCCAGCGGGTAAACGCGGCCGGATAGATCAAGGCCGTAACCACGGCGGCAGCTATCCAAGTGGTGAATTGATAGCCTTTCAGCTTGGGAATCGCGCCGAGCCCGATCGCGAGGCCTGCCGCTAGCAGAACCGCGCTCGGTTGCCAGATCGATGGGTTTCCGAGCAACAGGCCTGCGAAAAGAGCGACAAACGCGAGAAGCGCCGCGCCGAGACTGAGCCGACGAAATGGGAGCATGGGGAAGAAAGCTGGGGCCTAAAGGAAACGCGGAGCCGCCGGGGTGGATAGGGAATCAGCGGTCCTCACAGTAAAACCGCTGCTAGGTAATCGATGGCGAGGGGCGGGCTGGCAAAAATCGGAACACGGCGGTCGGCGGGGGCGAGGGTATCAACGACCCGCGCCATGGAGGCTTGCGCGAGCAGGATCACGTCCACCTGCGTGGAGAGCTCGCGCAGGGCGGAGGCAACAAGGCTGTCATGCTTGGCGGTATCGCCGCTCATGAGCGCCTCAAAGGCTCCTTCGCAGAGCTTCGACGTGAGTTCGATTTCTTTGCCCGCAACGGCGGCGCGGCGGTGCACGAGATCCGTCGTGGGGTTGAGCGTTGTAGGGAGTGTAGCGATGACTCCAATACGCCGGCCGGCTTGCACGGCCTTGTCGGCCATAGGTTGGTCGACCCTCAGGACGGGAACGGCGCAAAACGGCGCGGTGGCTTCGACGGCGGGTCCGATCGAGGAGCAGGTGACAAGAATGTAGTCGGCGCCGCCGGCTTCGGCTGATCCGATATAGCTGGCGACGCGGCGGGCGATGTCAGCCGTGAGCGAGCCGCGTTTGCGTATCCCGCTGACAAGGCTGTCGTCTACAATGTTGAAGGTGGCGATACCGGGCAGCTTTTCCTTGCAAAACGCAGCGAAGACGGGGACCAGCGTCGCTGAGGTATGAATGAGGGCAAGAGTTTTGGATTTCATGAAAGGTTAGGCTCAAACGAACGCGACGCTGGCGAAATAGTCTTCCGCACCGACCTGGCCTCCCTTGATATTTACGGCGAGGCCTTCAACCAGCGGGTCGGCTGAGTGCGCGCGGCAGAGCGGGGCGCCGGGCGCGAGGGGAGAAATCATTTCAACCGCATCAATGCCGAGCGCGCGAGCGGCGTAGCTGGAGGTGTCGCCCCCGGCAAACATGATGCGGCGCGCCTTGCCCTGCGCCACCGCAGCCTGTGCGATGATGCCCAGTGCGGTGCCGAGGAGGCGCGAGCCTTCAGGCGGCAGTGGAGATTCAGCGGGGCCGTGACTGGTGTAAGCAATGACGTGGCGTCCCGCGCGTAAATGCGAAACGATGATGCGAATGGTGGATTCCACGTTTTCCCCGCGGGCCAGGGCGGCGGCGTCGAGTGCCACGGAGCCAAACCCGGTGGAAGAGGCAAAAGCGATTTGTGCTGCAGTAACCGGCGAGCAACTCCCCGATAATACGAGAAGGGGCGTGGTGGCCAGCGGTGACTGCCAGGTCGACACAGGAGTTAGCAGGTGACGTTTTGCCCAATGAGCGCCGAGAGCCATTTCGATGCCGGACGAACCCACCGAGAAGAGCGGGCGTTCGCTGCTTGCGTAAGAGTCGATCAATTCGCCGATCACGTTCAGCTGCTCGGAGTACAGCGCATCGAACAGGACGATATCGGGTTTTTCGGTGAGAAGCTTTTCGAGTTCCGCTCGGGCTTCGGCGGGGGGCAGCGCGACTTTGAGAATATCGAAAAGCGCGATGGATTTTGCGGTTTGCTTCGCAAGATGCAGGCGCAGGTCGCTCTCGTGGGCGGGGGTAACCGGGTGACGACTCATCGAAGGATGGCGGTCGAGGCGGTGAATGTCACCTTGACTGCCGATGCCCAAGCGGGCGAAGAGATTTCCGAAGACACAGTGCCTTCCCAAAGCCGGTGCGCCCACGAGCAGCGGCACGAACGGCGCGCCAAAAACAGACGAACCAACATCAATCGCTCGACCGATACTTCCGAAAGTTGGTGATGAGTCGAAGGTTGAGCAAACCTTGTAGTGAACGTGAGGTGCGCCGAGGGATCGCAGGTTCTCGAAGGCGGGGCGCAGTTCCTTTTCCATGGCATCGGGCGGCAGGGAGCGCGTGAGGCCTGCGACGCCGACCGCTCGAATGCCCGGGTAGGGGCTCAGTTTCTCCGGGGTCGGCGTATCGAGAAAGAGGGTGGTCTTAATGCCAGCACGCGTGAGGAACTCCAGTGCGTCTGTGGAGCCGGTAAAGTCGTCGCCATAGTAGGCTAGAAGGAGATCAGATTTTTCAGTCATGGTGATCACGGAAGCACAGACTTGGTAGAAATGAAATGGAGCGAAGTACCCTAAAAATCCCGGTGGAAACAGGCTGTTTATTTCGATTGGCCGAACTTGGCAACGGACTTGGCGAGCTCGGGATAATGGGTGGCTGCCTGATCCGCGGAGAGGCCTTCGACGGCAGCCTCCCACCATTTGCGGAGGGCGCGAACTCCAGCAGCGGGGCCATCCGGATGCGCCATGATGCCGCCGCCCGCCATGTAGAGCAGGTCAACGGTTTGGGTACGGCGATAGGTTTCAAACGCCTGACCGCCCCATTGACCGGACGAGACAACCGGGAGTACAGACATGCCACCGAGCAAGGGTTTGCGGCAGGCTTCGATGGAGCGAACAACGGAGTCGTCGGATTCCCAGAATTTGTTGGCGATGCCGTTGACGTGAAGCTGATCGACTCCCGCCAGCCGCCAGAGAACCTGATAGGCGGGAAACTCTATCCCGAGAAGCGGATGCCGGTTGAGCATGCCCCAGCCGTTGCGGTGAGCGTGAATGGCAAGTTGTCCGCGGTCGCAGATCTTTTTCGAAGCGACGAGTCCGACGCTGTTGAGGCTGAGCATCGCGCATGTGCCGCCCGCGGCGACAACCTTGTCGTAGTGCCGCTGCATGGCGTCGAGTTCGTCGGTGACGTTGAAGGCGTACATGGCCTTCTTACCGGTCCGCTCGGCGTGGGTGTTGATCACGCGCATGATCGCATCGACGCGTTCGTCGAACGGCGAGTGCGGTGGGTTGGCCATGAGTTCGTCGTCTTTAAGAAAATCGATGCCCGCCTCGATGAGCGTTTTCACGAGCTCGGCGGTTTGTGTGACGGTGAGGCCGATGCTGGGTTTGATGATGGTTCCGATGAGCGGACGGTCCTGGACACTTGTCAGCCGACGGCAGCCGTCGACGCCGAATTTAGGGCCTCGGAAGTGTTCGGCAAACGACGGTGGCACCTCGAGGTCCATGAGCTTGAGCCCAGAGAACTGAGCGAGTTCGTAGAGGTTGCCCTGCACCGTAGAAACGATGGTGGGAAGATTGTACCCGAAGTTTTCGATCGACCAGGAGACGGTGATTTCCGCGCGACGGTACAAAGTGCCTTCAGTCGCGGGGCGACCGGTCGGTATCGCGGGTGCAGATACGGCCTCAAGCTCTACGATTTTTTCAACCCGCGCAGCGAAGCGCTTTTTCAGTTCGGCGGTTTCGCCCGGGACTTCAACGAAAGTACCGGAGGACTGCTCGCCGGCGAGTGAAGCGGCCGCTTTTGCGATGGGCAGCGGAGTTTCGACGTAGTATTTGGCGGTGAGACGTTCCATGAGAAAATGGGGGCGATTATTTCGTAGCGGGTGTGACGTGGAAATAGTCGAAGTCGGCGTTGTTCGATTGTTTGGCTCCGTCGCGCACGGCAAACAGACCGAAGGTGGCCGCCGTCCAAATATTGCCGTTATGCGATTTTTCGCGAGCTAGTGGATTAGCTTTATAGGTTCCGACCCAGCCGAGATCCGGATTGCCGCGTTCATTTTTTCTAAGGTGGTGAGCGCTGGCTCCAAAGTAGATGCTTTCACCCAGCTTGGTCCACTGGCTTCCATCTGGACCGAAGTAGAAAGTGGCACGCTCCTCGCTATCGACGACGATTTTGAGGTGGATGGTTTCGCCGTGTGGATTAGGCGCGGACCAAAGGTCGACGCGTTGGCCAAGATTTGTTTTTCCGACGGCAACGACCGGCTTGCCGTCCCGGGCGGTTGAAACGAGCCAGAAGTTCATGCGCGGATCATGAAACATGTGCAGGCCGGCGGCTTCACGGGCGTCGTGGGCAGAGAAGGTGAGCTTGGTTTCAAAAGAGAAAGCTTTGTCGATGACGCGCTGCTGAAAAACTGCGGGCAATGCGCTGAGCGAAGACAGATCACCTGGTTGAGTGCGGAGTCGGAGTGAACCGGGTTTTTCGGTAAGAGACCAGCTTTGGCCGCTGAAGTCAGGAGGGCAGGTGAAGAACCATTGCAGTCCAGGCGTGGGTAAATCGAATTCGTCGGATTGCGCGAATTTGGCGTCGGGGGCCGCCGGTAGATCAGGGCCGACAAACGTGCTTGTAGGTATCTTGCCAGTGGTTGGCCGCCACCAGCCATCATCGGTCCATTCGACGGGTTGTAACAGCATCTGGCGTCCGAGGGTGTAGTAGGCGGTTTCGTGTGCATGGTACGCGATGAACCAGTTACCGTTCTGAGTTTGGATCAAAGTGCCGTGGGCAGGTGACTCGAAGCGCGCGCCATTGTCAGTCGAGAACATAACCGGGTTATGCGGATCCTCTTCCCAGGGACCAGCGAGATTCTGAGCGCGGAGTGTGGAGATGGTACTTGGTTCGTGTGGAAGCGTGCCGCCGTCGGAAAAAAGCAGGTAATACCAACCGTTGCGTTTAAAAATAGCTGGGCCTTCGAAGAGGCGGTAACGCGAACGGTCGATGCGTCCGGTCTCACGTTTGATGGAAAGGCCGTCGGGGGTGAGCTCGTGAATCACACCGAGGCTGAGGACGAGATAGAGTTTGCCGTCATCGTCCGCGAAGAAACCGGGATCAATGCCGAGTCCTTCGCCGAGTAATGTCATGGCGTAAGGACCTTCGGGATGCGGTGAGTTGAAGACGTAAACTGAGTGATCGCGGCAGGGTGCGTAGATGAGAAATTGTTTGGTCTTGGGGTTGAATCCCATGTCGACGCCCCAGATGCCGTCGCGTGTATTGCCAGCAATGAGTTTTGGATGCGTGGTGAATGCGTGCCCGATGTATTCCCAGTGAGTAAGGTCGCGGCTATGGGCGATAGGAATGCCGGGTTGCCAGCCAAAGGATGAACGGCAGGTGTAATAGTCGTCGCCGACACGAATCAGTGCCGGATCAGACCAATCACCGTGAATAACCGGATTGGCGGTTAAAGTAGGTTCTGCGGCACAAGCTGTATAGCCGATGGGAAACGTGGCAACCGCGGCGACGAAACTCACAAGCGCTCGCTTCACGCAACGGAAAACGAGTGCTGCTGGTTTCATCTCTGCGAGTGGCTTGGGCTAAGCTTTGAGCACGCTAGTAAAATTGTAAGTGCCAGCGGGGGCTTCGCAGAGAGCGAAGCAGCCTTCGCGTCCGACAAGCTTGAGACCGTCGGTCGAAAGATCAGTGTTGGGCTCGCTCGGGATATAGACACGGGCTGTGGTGTTTGCCGGGACGCGAATCTTCCACGTAAGTTTTTCGCCCGTGAGTTTCCACGAGCTTTCGATTTCGCCGTGGTGCGTGCGATAGGTGGCGCAGGCGTGATCGATTCCTGAGCCTATGAACGGGCGCAAGACGAACTTTTTGAAACCAGGAACATCGGGGTCGAGTTCAATGCCGGCGACGTGGCGATAAAGCCATTCGCCGACCGAGCCGAGCGAGTAATGAGTGAGAGAATTCATGTGCGGGTTGAAGAACCCGTCCTGATGCGTCCAGCCGTTCCAGCGTTCCCAGATCGTGGTGGCGCCGTTCTTCACCGGGAAGAGCCACGACGGATAGGTGTCGGTGAGCAGCAGCCGGTATGCCACGTCGTCACGCCCTGCCTGGCTCAGGGC
>Ga0302322_100001571_pt1 | contig 18766 bp, 12 predicted proteins | sample Fen_T0_2_FD_203757 | JGI IMG/M metagenome (GOLD analysis project Ga0302322, IMG submission 203757) | Peat permafrost microbial communities from Stordalen Mire near Abisko, Sweden - Fen_T0_2 | ecosystem: Environmental > Terrestrial > Soil > Wetlands > Permafrost | place: Sweden: Abisko... | reverse complement strand
GGATCTACACCAGCGCCGCCCGCACCATCGTACCCACCGTCGTTGCCCCCGGAACCATTGCCCACATCGATGCCGGTGTCGCTAGCTCCCCCGCTGGCCTCTGCATCCACGCCTCCTGTACCGCCACCACCACCGCCGCCGCCACCACCACCCCCGCTGCCGCCACCACCACCGCTGCCGCCACCGCTGCCGCCGCTGGCATCCGGATCCATGCCTCCCGTACCACCGCTACCGCTACCGCCGCTTCCACCGCTGCCGGTTGGAGCGTCATCCGCATCATCACCGGGAGCCGCCAGATCAGAAGAATCGTCCACATCCTCAGACATGGGAGCATCGTCCAAGGCGTCTGGCGCGGAGAGATCCTTGACGATGTCAGGGATTAGGGCCGCATCCACGACGGCCAGATCGGGAGGAACCAGCATGCCGTCTGCAGCAAGAAGAACTTCATGGCTGTCTGCAACGCCGCCACCGGCCCCGGCCAGGTCCGATACCGCAGGGAAATCCGCGGCCCCGTCATGAACCGACGACACGGATACGCGCAGCTTGCTAAGATCGACCGAACACGCGCCCACCACGAGAGACATCAGGCACAGGGGAACAACGCGGCGACACGCCACCGAGCAAGAAGTGGTGCTGCAGGGACGCGCTTGCCGGTATCGCATCATCGTCGAACCATTGTTTGTCCGTTTTTCAAATCCCGCAAGGCCACCACGAGAGCCGACAGGCAATATCGGCGTCAGCGCCGGGTGACTTGAGGCGAGGCTGGCGTGGCATACGCCTCGAACGATCAGCGACACCGCAACGCGTCTGACCATCTGGCCTGCACAGCTACTGTGACTGGTCAGCCCCAGTCGCTGCGTTCTTCGTGCAAAGTTTCAGCGCACGAGCCTGCCAGATCGGCTACCGTTTGCGCTCATCGCTGTTCTCTCGGCAGCAAGGATGCCAGCCGAGTAGCACATGCACCTCGAACCCCAACCCAAGGAAACCCAATGGCCAAAGGTCCTCTCTCGAAGTCCGACTTGATCCAAACCCTCGTCGACAAGCATGCAACCAACCTCACCCGCAAGGACGTCAAAGGCATCGTCGAGGCCATGGCCACCATCGGGCATGCCGAGCTGAAGAAGAATGGTGTCTTCGTCGTTCCCGGCCTGGTTCGCATGGTCGTGGTGAAGAAGCCAGCGACGAAAGAGCGCAAGGGCATCAACCCCTTCACCAAGGAGCCAACGGTTTTCAAGGCCAAGCCAGCACGCAAGGTGATCAAGGGCCGCCCAGTCAAGGCAGCCAAGGACGCCGTCGCGTAGCGACTCGCGGCCTATTCGGACGGAAGGATATCGAGTAGCTCGATATCGAAGACCAGCGTCCCCGAGGGGACGCCTGGTCGCGAGGGGCTATTGCCATAGGCCAGCTCCCCGGGAATCCAGAAGCGCGTCTTGTCGCCGACCACCATCAGTCGCACGCCTTCCGTCCATCCCCTGATGACACCATTGAGCGGAAATTCCGTGGGCTCGCCGCGCGCGACCGAGCTATCGAACAGCTTGCCGTCGGTCGTCCATCCCGAATAGTGAACGCGCACGCGATCCGTCGTGAAGGGATGGTTCTTGCCCGCTCCCTTGGTCAGGGTGACGTAGGCCAGGCCCGATGCGGTCCTGGTGGCGTTCTTCGGAGGCGCGGCCACGTCACTGGGGGCCTCGATCGGCCGCTTGCCTGGAATGATGTCCAGAAGCTCCACATCGAACACCAACATGCCAAAGGGGGCGCCGGGCCGGCGGGCAGTCTCGCCATAAGCCAGATTGGCCGGGATCCATAAGCGGCGAAGCTCGCCCACCACCATAGGTTGCACGCCCTCGGTCCACCCCGCGATGACCTGGTCCAGCTGGAAGGTCGCTGGCTCGCCGCGGGCCACCGAGCTGTCGAACATCTTCCCGTTGGTCATCCAGCCCGTGTAATGGACAGTGACCTTGTCCCAGCGCTGCGGGTGAAGCGTGCCCGTCCCCGGCCGTAGCACCCTGGAGGCAAGCCCAGAGGCCGTCTTCTCGGCGCTGTCGGGGGGCGCGGCCACGTCGGCGGGTGCCTTGCGCGGGTCTGCGGCGCTGGGAGCCGGCTTGGCGCCCGACCTGGGCGCGGAGGGTTCCCATCCGGACACTTCAACCCAATAGAGATCTTGGTCGACCGTCAGTTTGGTTTCCGGCGCATAGGTCTTGCCCTTCAGGGTGACCTTCTTGCGCACGGTGAGCTTGGTTCCGTAGCACTGATAGCGTGGCTCGCCCTCCTCGTTGACGGAAACGTACCCGCCGGCCAGCGACAGTTGCTGGTCGTTTCCCCCCACGATGTCCGCCTCGGTCTCGCACAGAGGCACCCCATCGGGATAGGTCTTCACGACCTCCTCGTAGGTTGGCAGGGGTTGACGGCGCTCCTTCTTCGCCGGGCTCTTGGCGTTGGCCAGGCTGGAAGCGACTAGAACGGCGACGACGGAAAGAACTGCGGTGCTCGGCTGCATGGGATCCTCTTGGGTTCAAACCGTAACACGCACAGGCGTGCCTCTAGAACAAACTCAACTGCACGTTGCGCGGCGGACCGAGACAGTCCGGGTCGTCGTGGCGAATCGAGCTCACGCGCAGGGAGACCGGCGTTGCAATCCTGGCGTACCCCAGCGGTGTCCTGCATCCTTCGCATCACCCATGTCCCAATTCCTTGAGCTTTGGCTTGTCCGTCACGGAGAATCGACCTTCAACGCCGAAGGCCGGTATGCGGGTTGGTCGAATCCGCCTCTGACCCCTGCGGGCGAGGCCATGGCACGAGCGCTGATGCCACGCTTGGCCGGCATTCCATTCGACGGAGTATGGCGCTCTGATCTCGTCCGCACCCAGGAGACGGCGCGGCTGGCCGGGTTCCCAAACGTTCCGGCCGATGTGCGCCTGCGCGAGATCCACTTCGGCGATCTGGAGGGCAAGACCTTTGTCGAGATGGGCGAGGAATGGCGCCTGCGCCTGCGCTCCTTCGCCGACTTCGTTGCGCCTGGCGGAGAATCCACGGCGGATGTCCAGCGCCGAGCCGAGGACTTCCTGGCGGGCTTGGCCTGTGGCCGCACCTTGATCTTTTCCCACGGAGGCTGGATTCGCTGTCTCATGGCCGCCTGCGGGGACGACCGCTTTCCGGACAAGGCCGAGCTGGTGAAGATCGACTGGTCGAATCGCAGGATACTGCCATGATCTACCCATACGACAACGCCACGCAGACGCGCTGGGATCGGGGCGAGTTCAAGGTTCAGCTCATCTTGCCCAACCATCCGCACCCGATGGGGTTCTGCGACGGAAGCCCCGAGGACGTGGCCGAGCTCGTCCAAATCGCCGAGGCCGAGGGCGCTGACGATGTGAAGATCCACAAGAAGTACCTCAAGAGCGGACGCGAGGTCTGGACCCTGGGGGAATCGGACTGATCGGGCGGAGCGCATGCAACGCGCTGCCGTTCGGCGCGGATTGACGCACTCCAATTGGCTGCCAGGCGCAGCGCTGTGGACATCCAGCATTTTTCGAAGGTCGGTCAGAGCCGATTAGGGGGGTATCGGTCACTGTATCTACAGAAGATGCACGATTCCGCCTAGACTCGTGCCCAACTGATCGTGGAAATCAAGGTACCCCAACATGACGAAAGATAGCTCTTCGCAGGGTTCAGTTCTTCGCGATGCGCGCGCTCGGTCCTTCGCACTCTTGGCCGCGACGTTGCTGATGGCTGGCGCATGCGCCAAGGCCTCCGTCATCGACAGCGGTCAGGGTGGAAGCGGCGGGGGAAAAGGCCCAACTGGCGGCGGGGCTGGGGGCGGGTCTAACGGCGGCGGCGGCCTCATCGTAAGTCTCGACGCGCGTTCTACCTCTAGCCCGGAGGCGGGCGTGGATCGCCCGGGCGGCGGAACGTGCGGCGACGGCGTTGTCGAGCGCAGCGAGCAATGTGACGACGGCAACACGGTCAATGGCGACGGCTGCAGCCGGATTTGCCAGATCGAGGCGAACTGGGACTGTCCCACAGAAGGAAAGCCCTGCAAGTACGTCGGGAATTGTGGGAGCGGTGTCTTGACCACCAACAAGGCCTGTGACGATGGCAACACCACCAGCGGCGATGGCTGCTCCAGCGACTGCAAGACCGTCGAGACCGGCTACATCTGCCGCGTGCCCGGCAAGCCCTGTTCCACGCGCTGTGGTGACGGCATCATGAAGGGATTCGAAACCTGCGACGACGGCAACACGGCGAACGACGACGGCTGTTCGGCGACGTGCAAGATCGAGCCTGGCTTCGACTGCACCGGAAGCCCGAGCACGTGCAAGGCCACCGTCTGTGGCAACGGCAAGAAAGAGGCCGGAGAAACCTGCGACGACGGCAACACACTGCCCTACGATGGTTGTGCCTCGAACTGCCAGAGCGAACCCAAGTGCGGCACAGACACAAGTGCGGTGGGTGCCTGCAAGAGCACGTGCGGAGACGGCATCCTGTGGCGTGGCATCGAGGATTGCGACGATGGCAACGTGGCCGACGGCGACGGCTGCTCCCACGACTGCAAGATCGAAGCGGGATGGACTTGCAAGTCCTTCTTCGACGATCCGCCCCCGAAGCTGACGATCCCGATCATCTCCCGCGATTTCGAATCGTACTCGAGCGGCCCACCCGTCAGCGGGCATCCCGACTTCGGAACCTACTGCTGCGACGACAGCCTCCAGAAGGGCAAAGGCGTCCTGCGAGCGACGCTCGACACCAACCACAAGCCGGTCTGGGCAGGGCCGGATCCGGTCCCGGACCCGAAGCAGATTGGGTTCACCGGCAAAACCTATTTCGACCAGTGGTATCGCGACGTCAGCGGCGTCAACATGACGTACTACCAGAACTTGACCTTGCTGCAGAACGCGACCAGCAAGACCACCTACGCCATGAACAGCGACACGGACGCTCCCTTCTACGATCTGTGCGGTTTCTTCCCGCTCGATGATCTGAGCAAGCCGCTTGTCGATCAGAATACGGGGAAGCCCGTCACCTACACGGACAGCGCATACGCTGGTCGCACCTGTCACGCCTACCAGGGCCTGGGATTCGGCAACAGCTGGGCCAATCACAACTTCTCGTTCACCACCGAGCTGCGCTACTGGTTCCAATACCAGGGCACCGAACAGCTCAAGTTTACCGGCGACGACGACGTGTGGGTGTTCATCAACGGCACCATGGCGGTCGAAATGCCCGGTATCCACAACCGGGCGGTCGGAACCGTCATTCTCGATGCATCGAAGGGCACCGCTCAGGTGGGATACGGCGATCCACCGTCGTCGTACACCACCGTCGATTTGAAGATGACCATCGGCAGCGTCTACGAGGTCGTCGTGCTCCAGGCCGAACGTTGGTGCTGCGGCTCGAACTACATGCTGACCCTGGCGAACTTCATCGGGGGCAAGAGCCAGTGCGCTCCCACCTGCGGCGATGGCGTGACCGTGGCCGACGAGGAGTGCGACTGCGGCGACGGCAAGGTTCCCGTGCCCGCGGGCTGCCCAGGTGCCAACAGCGACACGACCTACGGCGGCTGCACCACGCAGTGCAAGTGGGGCAACTTCTGTGGCGACAACACCGTGCAGAGCCCGCCGAACGGCCCGGAGGAATGCGACCTGGGCAAGCAGAACGGCGATACCAGCGCGGGAAGCAAATGCAGCGTCTCGTGCAAGGCGCCTCGCACGTGCGGCGACGGCCACGTGGACACCGATCTGGGTGAGGAATGCGACCTCGCCGGCAACAACGGCGTCAAGCTCAACAGTCAATTGCAGCCGGTCAGCGATCCCAACGATCCCTCGGCGCAGGTGTTCTGCACGACAGACTGCATGATTCCGCCGGGAATCGTCTACTAAGAGTGCTGCTCTCGCAATGCCAGTAGCCTGCCGATAGGGCGTGTAGAAATGAATTTCCCGACGATTCTGTCGGACGCGCTGGCGTACCGGGACGGCCTCTTGCAGCCGGAGGATGCCTGCGTTCGTGTGGTCGCTGGCGCCGCGGACGACGTCCCCGGGCTGATCGTCGATCGCTTCGGACGGCTGGTCGTCTGCTCGGACTACAATCCAGATGGGCAGGGTGAGTTACGGATGGCCGCTCTTGAGTCGGCATTTCCCGGACGTTCGATTCTTCTGCGCTGGCGGGTCCAAGAGGGAGATCAAGGATTGCAACTTCGCTGGGGAGGACTTCCCGCGCTCGAGCACATCGTCGCCGTCGAAGACGGGCTCCGGTTCGAAATCGGCACCGATCCCAGGCACGACTTCGGGCTCTTTCTCGATGGGCGGGCGGCGCGCAGCCGCGTGCGGGAACTGGCGCGTGGGGGATTGGTGCTGAATCTTTTCTGCTACGCCTGCGGTTTTGGAGTTGCGGCGCGGGCCGGTGGCGCACGCGACGTGGTGAACGTGGATCCCGAGCGTAGCTACCTTAGCTGGGGACGGCGCAACGCCGCGCTGAACGGTACCGATTTCCGGGTGGTCCCCGATACCGCGCAAGCTTTCTTGCGACGCTGGCGCCGCCGCGCCGAACGTGGCAAGGCCGAGCATTTCGACGTGGTGGTCACGGATCCGCCCGCCTTTGGCGTGGGCCGGGGCGATGATCGCGTCCTGCGGAAGTTCTGGCCCGAGCTCCTGGAATCCATCGCCGCGTTGGAACCCGCGCAGGCGGTGCTTCTGTGCAACGACAAGGCCTACCGCGGGTACGAGGACTTCGAGGCCACCGTGCAGGCGGCCTTGGGTGTTGCCTACGAGGTAAACACCGTGCCGCAGGGTCGTGAGATTCTCGGACGCCAGCCTGACCGTCGCGACCCCTGGTACGAGCCCCCGCGTGTGCTTCACGCGCGACGGCGGTAGCGCACGCGCGGCAGTTGCGCGGCCAGCACATCGTAGGCCTGACGCGAGATCTGGCGGCGCACATGGGTCAGCTCGTACCAGATCTTGGCTTCGTTCTCTTCGGCCATTGCAAGCCTGGCCAGGTCCAAGCGCGCGGGCGGCTTCACCGGCGTCGTGCCCAGAAGTTGGCCGCGCGCTTGACCCGATAAATCCCGAAAGACGCTGCTGCCGAAATGGTCGTAGTAGAAAGTCGTGTGGGCGGTGGACAAGGAGCCTGCCCAGGGATAGCTGCGCAAGAGCCAACCCGAAGCCAGTCGATCCAGCGCTTGCTCCAGCCGAGCCCTCTCGCGGTCGCGCTTGCTTGGTTTCCGTTCGGCGAAGAACAGCGCCGTCTCCAGCGCGTCGCCCTGCACGCTCCACATCTCGCTCAGACCGAAGTGCGTCGGCTCGCGTGCCACGCGGGAGCCGTGGGTCAGCTCGAACTGGCCGACAATGAAGGCCGCGATGTGCGGGGCTTGTTCTTCCAGGAACCCGAGCGTCGCCATGGCCTCGGCGAAGGTCTCGGTAGGAAAGTCTGTGAAACACATGAGCTCGGCGGCAATTCCCGCCTGGGCAAGATTGCGCACGGCTTGGCCGACGACCGAAGGCGTGAGTCCCTTGTCGATCAGGCGCAAGACGCGCGAGCTGGCCGACTCCACGCCCAGGCTGCAGGCCACCGCCCCGCCCCGCCGCAATCGCGCGCACAGCTCGGGTGTCAGCTGCGCCTCCGGCCGCAAGTCGGTGCCCCAGCGCAGATCAAGCCCACTGGCCGCCAGCGCATCGGCCAATCGCCCGAGGGTTTTCGGCGCCACCGAGTCCTGTGACAAATAGAAATACCGCGTGCCGTGTCGGGCCGATAGCGCGCCCAGGTGTTCGACCACGGTTTCGACCGCACGTTCGCGGTAGCGTGCCGTGCCCTTCGCGGTGAGGCCGTAGTGGCAGAAGGCACACCGGCCCCAATAGCAGCCGCGGGTGGGATCGTAGGGCAGCAGCAACTGCGGCGACAAATAGCAATCGAGCGGCAGCCCGTCGAAATCAGGGGCGGGAAGGCTGCGCAGATCGACCGTGGGCGGACCGGGCAGGTAGCCGGCACTCGAGGAAGAATCGGGCAGCACTAAGTTGGGAATCTCGGCCAATTCGTGCGCGCTCGTGCGCCCCTCATCCAGAGCGCGACACAACGACAGCAAGGTGTGCTCACCTTCGAAAACCACGGCGCTGTCAAACGGGCCCAGCGCCTGCCGAAGCGCCGGACCGTGTAGTCGCAGCAGCACCTGCGTGATGGCGGGACCGCCAGCCACCAGGTGGGCCTCGGGAAAGGCCCGTTTGAGCTTAAGCGCAAACGCATACGCCGGAACCAGTTGGCCTGGAAAGCAGACCGAAAGGCCAATGGCGTCCACACGTGCACGGCGCAAGCGCGGCACCAAGTCGCGCGTGAGGTAGCTGTCGAAAGGGTCGCGCTCGGGCCCGGCATCGCGTGCCATCTCGTCGGGCGAGGTCAGCGCAAAGGGCGATCGATAACTGGTAAAGTCGAGATGCAGGGGCGTATGCGCGGCCGAAATCACCCGCAGGGCAGCGCCTACCGTAGCCACCGCGTCGGCGTACATGCCGGGATCGAAGAAACGCTCGGGCCGTCCCAAGATGGCCAGCGCCGCGTCGATTCCATCTGGCACCGCCCTCGCCTCTCCGCGTACGCGCGAAAGGGCCAGCAGTTCAAGTTGCGCCTGGTGATCGAGCGAGCGCCGACGCCGCAGATTGCTCAGGCGCCGCTCGATGCGGTCGGCCAGTTGGGACAAGGGCTCGCGCCGCAACAACGATCGAAAGCCCTCCAGGTTCGCATCGATGGACAGAACGTCGATGCCCTGGGGACGCAGAAATCCCGCCAGCGCGGGGATGGATGGGTACGGCGCCGTGGGATCACACGCCGGCGGAAAAATGAGGGCTATTTTCACAGGTTGCCCAGAGAAACCTACATGACTACGCCCACGACTGCGAGGTTGCGCGGGCTCGTGGCGACGGGAAACAACTCGACCACGTGGACGTCATAGCCGTGATCTTCGAGGTAGCGCGCTCGATCCAGGGCGAGAAAAATCTCCAGCGGGCGGCCCAGCATGGATCGGGGCAGGGATAGGCGCCGCTGGGCCACGTAGTGGGTGTGGGCTTGCTTGGCGGCGGCGGCGATCTCACTGGGCGTGGGCGCGGCCAGACCACGGACCGAGCACACCGCTTGGGCGAACACCGCGAATCCCGCGTTTGCTTTGCGGCGATTCACCCCGCGCATCTCTTCTCCCGCTGGAACGGAAGTTCCCCTGGCCGCGAGCAAGTAGCGCAGCGCCAGGCGAGCTTCCTTGGTGGCGAGGGCATGGCGAAGCTCGACCTCGATGCCCTCGGTTCGCGCCAGCACGTTGGCAAGCCCGAGGATTTCCCGGGGAAAAGCTGGTCCACCCGGGCTCAGCGCGGTTCGTTGCTGTCCTCGGATCTTTTGTGGGCAGCACCCGATGAGCAGCACCGAGGCTCGCGTGGCCACCGCCGCCGCGATCAGCGCATCCCCCAAGTCGCCACAGCCGTGCAGGGCCATGAGCAGGCGTTTGGGGTTGGCTGGTAAGCACAGCATGGGATTGTCCGTCGGTGAAAGGACATCGGTGGTCAGGAAGCGAACGGGCAAATCCCCGGCCAGCGCTGTCGCCACCGCCACGCGCTGGGGATCCCGTTCCAATCCCAGCGTGGGGACCGAGAGCGCCGCCGCAGCCCGCGTGGTCAACTGGCCCCTCCCCGCGCCCACATCCACGATCTCGGACAGACCCACAAAAGCCTCGCGCAAAAGACGCAAGATGGCCGCCACCTCCCCGCGCTTGCGCACATTCATGAACGGAAAATCCACCGGCTCCGCATCGCCCGGCAGGGTGGGAATCAGCGCCGTGACCGCAAGACACCGACCAGCCAGTGCGTGCAGCGACGGCGGACAGAGAGGATCGCTGAGAAACCAGCGTGCGATCCCCAAGCTGTCTGCGCGCTCGAGATCCGCCTCGGCAATCCCCAATAAATAGTCCTGCCACCCTCGCGCCACCGCCCACATCGGCGCCGTGCCTTCCACACGCTCGAGCACGATGTCCCTGGCATCCGCGAGCAACGCCGCCACCTCCGCGTAGGCCGCGGAGAGATCGATTCGGGAAAGGACCAAGGACACGCCCGCAATTCACCACGCCGACCGTGGATTGGAAAGCCTGATGCTACTGAGTCAGACAAATGCACAACTTGCAGCCCGCCGTGCACACGCCGTCCTTGCCATTGTCGGCGCCATGGTCGCATTCCTCGTTGCCACTCACAATGCCGTCACCGCAGTGGTACGCCAGCTTGCACTGGGGCGTGCAGCCACCAAACGAGCTGTCGAGAATGCCGTCGTCGCACTCCTCGGGCCCGTTCTTGATACCGTCGCCGCAGTGAGGGGCGTAGATGCAGCTGGGCGCGCAACCACCGTAGTCACCGGTGTTGAAAAGCGCCCCGTCGTCGCATTGCTCGGGCGGCTGAAGGATGCCGTCGCCGCAGCCACCCGGCCGCCTGCAAGAGGGTGTGCAGGCGGGATCGTTCGACATGGCTGGCTCGCACTCTTCACCGTAGTCGGATTGAACCATCCCGTCCCCGCACCTTGGCGCGAGCGCACAATCGGGATTGCACGTCCCGTAGGTGCCGTCATTCACGCCGTCATCGCAAACCTCCTTGCCGTTCACGCGGCCGTCCCCGCAATACCCGCCCCGCTTGCAGTTCGACATGCAGCCACCATAGGCAGCGTTGGCATCGGTGGTCGCGAAGTTCTTGGGACCGTTGTCACATGCTTCGTCGAAGCCTGCCTGCACGATGCCGTCGCCACATCGGGCGGGCAACTGGCAACCCGGGCCGCATCCGTTGCTCACCCCGTAGTCGTCGTTGTTCTTGCCGTTGTCGCACGCTTCGCCGTCTGTCACGGCGCCATCGCCACAGTAGGGTCCAAGACGACAGTCCGAGGTGCACTGGCTGTACCCACCTAGATTCTTCGCGACTCCGTAGTCGCATTGCTCACCCGGCTGGACCACGCCGTCCCCACAGATAGTGCGGCACATGCTCGCCACGTCGGCATTGCCCGACGTGCACTGGAAGCCCGGCTCCACCGTGCAGGTTGGCGAGCAACCGTCGCCAGCGTTGGTGTTGCCGTCGTCGCAAGCCTCGTTCGTGAGGAGGCCATCCCCACACTTTGGGGCGCACACGCCCCCGGCACCGCAGTTGGGTTCGAGGTGACAGGTCGGTGAGCACCCGTCGCCCGGGACGGTGTTGCCATCGTCGCAGCCCTCGACCCCTTCCGCCTTGCCGTCTCCGCACACCGTCTGATGACAGCTGAGCGGACTGCCGGTACAAACCCAGCCGCTGTTGATCTTGCAGGTGCTTGAGCAGGCCTGGGCCAGGTTCGTACCTGCGGCGGCCGGATCGCATTGTTCCATCGGGCTGAGCACGATGCCGTCGCCACACTTGGGGACGCAGGTGGCGTTTGGGAAGGGGCAGAGGTATCCCGCCTCGATGGTGCACGTGCTCGAGCATCCGTCACCGGATTGCGTGTTGCCGTCGTCGCAGCCTTCGCTGCCCTCCACCTTGCCGTCGCCACACTTGGCGACCGGACACGTGCAAAGCATTCCCGGTACGCAGGCGCAACCCGCGCCCTTGGTCTTGCAGTCGGCGGAACAACCGTCGCCGTCCTTTTGGTTGCCGTCGTCGCACACCTCGCCAAGCGAAGACTCGACAACGCCATCTCCACAGCGCGGATGGGTGATGCAAGGCATGCCCGGAATCGCACAGGTGAAGCCGGGCTCGATCCGGCAAGTGTTGCTGCAACCATCGCCGTCCTTGGTATTGCCGTCGTCGCAATCCTCACCTGGCTCAATGCGCTTGTTGCCACACTGAGAGACACGCGTGCAGGGCTGTCCCTCGAAGCATAGGTAGGCTGGATCTTGGACCGAGCAGGTTGCATTGCAGCCATCCCCATCCCTGGTATTGCCATCGTCGCACACCTCGCCCGCGCCAATTTTTCCGTCGCCGCAAATGATCTTCCGGATGCAGTTTCCGGACGGAGGACAGGTCCAGTTGGGCTCGACCTTGCAATTGCCGTTGCAGCCATCGCCGGGCAACACATTGCCATCGTCGCATTCCTCGAGGCCGCCCTGATTGTTGAGCCCGTCGCCGCAGGACTCGGGAGCGTACGGCTTGCAGCCAACAATCGTGCTGTAACAGATTCCCTGAGCCCCGGAACTGCCACCCGTGCCGGGTGCGCCGCCCAAGCCACCAGCGGCGTCCCTCACTGGACCGTCGAGCGAACCTCCGTGACCACCCATGCCGGTGGTACCACCTGTATCCGACCTGACAGCGTCAGGCGGGCTGCCACCCGTGCCTGGGGTCGCACCACCTGTTCCTATCGTGGGCGCATCGGGCGAGCTGCCCCCCGTGCCCGTGGTCACACCACCTGTGCCTGGCGGAGTCGCGCCGCCTGCTCCGCCCCTCGATAGGGCCATGCTGTCGATGCTTGCATTCGCATCGGACGTGACTCCGCCCGTGGCACCAGCATCCTTGCCCTTGTTCACCCGCAGGGTGCTGTTGGAGCAGCCGGCGGAAGCCAGCCCAGCGACGAGGGCAAGCGCCAACGCCGCCGGAAGACACTGGATGGACCTCGATGGTTTTCGCATGGTCAGCACCTCCCACTGGCAAGCAGCCCGCTGGTTTCGCCGGCCAAGGGCACGACGGCGACGGGGCGGACTTCTAGGAAGAAGGGTACTCCGGCACGCATGACGACCCGTAGGAAATTCGAGCGCACTTTTCCGAGGACGTGCGAGGTATGATGGGTGAGGCCCATCGGGGCAGGTGCACCTCCCCTCTTCAACGTCGAAGGATGACCATGAGCAAGCAGTCGCAGATTCTGGTCCTCACACTCGCCCTGGCCGGCCTAGCCTGTCAGGGGGCCAGCAAAGGCGGCCCTGGCGGCGCGAGCAACGGCGGCACGGGCGGCTCTGCCGGCAACGGTTGGACCGCGGGTACCGGCGGCGTTGCAAGCAGCGGCGGCGCCATGGGCAACGGCGGAGTTGCAGGCAGTGGTGGCACTGGTGGAAGCGGGGGGATTGCGGGCAGTGGCAGCGGCGGTCTAGGGCGCAGCGGCGGCACCATCGGCAGTGGCGGTTTTGGCGGCAGCGGCGGCACCATGGTTGGCGGAGGTGGTACCACGGGAGCGGGCGGGGTGGGCGTCACGGGCGGAATGACGAGCTCGACGGGCGGAAGCTCGGGCGGCGCGACGGGCTTAGGCGGGACGGGCTCGGGTGGCACAGGTGGCTCCACGGCCAGCGCCCCCTACCCGTCCCAGGCATGCATCGACCGTGCGAACGCGCTGCTCGGGCAAATGACCGCCGACGAGAAGTACGCGCAGATGCTGCAAATGGAGCGGGCGGCGCTGACCACGGCGCTGGTCACCCAGTACGGCGTCGGGTCGGGTTTCAGCCAGGGCGGCTCGGCGCCGTCCACCAACTCGCCCACGGGCTGGGCGGACATGGCCGATGGCTACCGGCAGGCCGCGCTGGCCAGTCGCCTCAAGATCCCCTTCCTGTACGGCGCCGACGAGGTGCACGGGATCGGCACCGTGCAGGGGGCCGTGGTGTTCCCGCATAACATTGGCCTGGGCGCCACGCGCGACCAAGCGCTGGTCGGGCAGATCGCGACCATCACCGCCCGAGAAGCCCTCGGCTGTGGTGTGGACTTCGTGTTCTCGCCCGTGGTCGCCGTCGCGCTCAACGAGCGCTGGGGACGCACCTACGAGGCCTTTGGCGAAACCACCGACCTGGCCTCGACCATGGGCGCTCTCATGGTCAAGGGCCTGCAGTTCACGTCCACGGGAGCCCCCACCGGTATCCTTGCCGACGCCAAGCACTACCTAGGCGACGGCGGCACGGCCAACGGCGTGAACGGCGGAACGGTCACGGGCGACGAGACCGCCCTGCGTGCTATTCACCTGCCACCCTATCGCGCCGCGGTCGCGGCCCGGGTCGGTTCCATCATGGCGTCCTTTAGTACTTGGCAGGGCACCAAGATGCACATCAACAAGACCATGCTCACCGACGTGCTCAAGGGCGAGCTCGGCTTCGGCGGATTCATCGTCTCCGACTTCAACGGCTGCTTCCAGCTCGGGCTGGCCAATCAGGACGGTCTGGGCCAGTGCCTGAACGCGGGCGTGGACATGTTCATGATCTACGGCCAAACCATCCCGACCATGCTGGGCTACTTCGCAGCCCTGCTGAAAGCCGGGACCATCACCCAGACCCGTGTGGACGACGCCGTCCGGCGCATTGTGGCCGTGAAGTGCGAGCTGGGACTCTTCGAGGCAAGCGGCAAGGTCGATCGCACCCTCACTGCCGAGGTCGGCTCCGCGGCGCACCGGCAGGTCGCGCGGCAGGCGGTGCAAGAATCCCTGGTGCTGCTCAAGAACGACGGCGCCGTGCTACCGATTCCCAAGACCGCCACGGTCGCGCTCGGGGGCAAGAGCGCGGACAACACCGGCAACCAGTGCGGTGGCTGGACCATCTCGTGGCAGGGCTCGACGGGCAATGGCGTGACCGGCGCCACCAGCGTGCGCCAGGCCTTCGAATCCGCGATCGGCGCAAGCCAGGTGAAGTACTCCGCCGACGGTTCAAGCACCTCTGGCGCCAGCGTGGGCGTCGTCGTAATCGGCGAGACCCCCTACGCCGAAACCAAGGGCGACAGCACGGATCTCACCGTGGCCTCCGCCGACGTGAACGTGGTGAAGGCCATGAAGAATGCAGGCCTCAAAACCGTGGTCGTGCTCATCGCCGGTCGCCCGATGATTCTCGATCCGCTGATGAGCTACGCCGATGCCATCGTGGTGGCGTGGCTACCGGGCAGCGAGGGTGCTGGCATCACCGACATCCTGTTCGGCGATGCCAAGCCCTCGGGCAAGTTGCCGCAGACCTGGCCGCGTTCGATGTCGCAGATCCCTATCAACGACGGCGACCCCAGCTACGATCCGCTCTATGCCTATGGCTACGGCTTGAGCTACTGACTCGCGGCGAGGCTTAGAACTTCGTGCAGTCGATGACGAAGCGGTACTTCACGTCGCCTTTCACCGTGCGCGCGAAGGCCTCGTTGATTTTGTCCGGCGTGGTCATCTCGATGTCGCTGGTAATGCCGTGTTTCCCGCAATGATCGAGCATTTCCTGGGTCTCGGGGATGCCGCCCACCAGCGAGCCCATCACCTTGCGGCGTCCGAAAATGAGCGGAAATGGGCTCAAATCCAGTGTCTGGGGAGATGCGCCGACGAGGATGAGGGTTCCGTCGCGCTTCAGGCAGCCGAGCGCGCTATTGATGTCGTGCTTGGCCGAGATGGTGTCGACGATGGCGTCGTAGCGGTTGGCCAGCGGCGCCAGGGCGTTGTCGCCGCTGGTGAGCACGAAGTCGTGCGCGCCAAGCTTCTGCGCGTCGGCTTTCTTCCCAGGCGAGCGGCTGAGCACGGTGACTTCGGCGCCGAACGAGGCGGCGAGCTTAACCGCCATGTGGCCGAGTCCTCCAAGCCCCATCACGGCCACGCGCGAGCCTTTGCGGACACCCACGTGGCGCAGCGGCGAGTACGTCGTGATGCCCGCGCAGAGCAACGGGGCGGCGCCCGCGGGATCCAGGTTCGCCGGGACATTGAGGACGAAGTGTTCATCGACGACGATCTGGTTGGCATAGCCACCCAGGGTCTGCGTCTTCCCAGCGGTGTCCTTGTCCGGGCTTCCATAGGTCATGGTGAAGCCATTCTCGCAGTAGTTTTCGTGCCCTTCCTTGCAGCTGGCGCAGGTATGGCATGAATCGATGAAGCAGCCGACGGCGACTCGCTGGCCAACCTTCACCTTCTTGACGTCGTCGCCGACCTTGGCCACGCGGCCGATGATCTCGTGGCCGGGCAAGCATGGAAAAGTCGTCATCCCCCATTCGTTGCGGGCGAAGTGAATGTCCGAATGGCAGATGCCGCAAAACTCGATGGTGATTTGAACGTCTCGCCGTCCCGGCGCGCGGCGTTCGAATTGATACGGGGCAAGTGGCGCATCAGCCGACAGGGCTGCATATCCTTTGGTGAGCATGGGGCCTCCAGTGATTGCTGCAGTTATTGGATGTTCGGTAGTCTGTCGGACCGCGCCGAACAATGCCACCCCGAAAGGTCCACGTACAAGGATCCGAAAGGCCGCCCCCGAACGGTGTACTCTTGCGCGGACCTAGAATGAGCTTCGACGGAAAAAGGGTTCTTTCCTCGGGCCTGGCTGGCATGAAGCAAAATGCCCTGCCTGGGCTCGGTCTGTGGCTGCTTGCGCTCCTGCTTGTCTGCGCGGACTGGCTCTCGCCCTCTGCCCATGGCCTCTTCCAGAGCGTCGGCATGTTGAAGAGCCACTACGGTCTTGCCTTCTCCGCCACGACCACGGCGTTCTTTGGCGGGGTTGTGCCGTTTCTCTTTCTCCTGGCCACGGGAAGGATCCGCCGCCATCAATGGACGGCGGAATTGGCGTTCTACGCACTCTTTTGGGCCTACAAGGGCGTCGAGGTCGATCTGCTCTATCGCCTGCAGGCGCACCTGTTTGGGAATCACGCGGCCCCAGGGACGATCCTGCGCAAGGTTCTCGTAGACCAGTTCATCTACAACCCCATCTTGGCCGCCCCCGTGTCGGCCCTGGCCTTCTTGTGGAAGGAATGCGACTTCTCCTGGCGAACGGTGCGGTCGAAGTTGGGATTCGAGTTCATGACCTTCACGGTGCCGGTCACCCTCATGTCCACGTGGGCGGTTTGGATTCCGGCCGTGACCATCATCTACTGCCTGCCTGCGCCGCTGCAGATTCCCCTTTTCAATCTCGTGCTTTGTTTTTGGGTGCTGGTGCTGAGCTTTATCAGCAAGAGATCGGCCGAAACACCGGCAGAAATCGCGGTCGCCTAGATGCCCAGGTCAACCTTCCCCGCCATCGCTCGCTCATACGCCGTCGTGGGCGCCGTGCTTGTGGGTTTGGTCGCAGGAGGTGCTGCCTGCCACAAGGGTTGTGGGCACACGGTTGCAAGCGCCCATCCCACGGCGGCGAACCGGGAAGCAGTCACCTTCTACAAATCGGGCAAGCCGTATACCCGCTGGTGGTGGTTCGCGACCCAGATGAAGAAAGAAGACATCGCCGCCGACCTCGACTGGGTGAAGCAGAAGGGCTTCGGCGGGGTCGAGGTGGCTTGGATCTACCCCGATTGGTGGCGCGACGAGGAACTGGCGAAGCTGTCGCCGCCGCCCAAGTGGCTGAGTCCCGAGTGGTCTGACCTGGTCTCGTACGCCAAGCAGTACGCGGAACAGATCGGCCTGGGCTGCGATTTCACGTTCGGATCGGCGTGGCCGTTTGGCGACAGCCAAGTCAAGAAGAAGGACGCGGAGGGAATGTTCGACGAACCGGAGGCGGAGCAAAGCATCCGCGACCACTGGGACTACCCGGACAAGGCGCTGGTCATCGATCACCTGAGCCGGCGGGCGTTCGACCGCTACGCCGAGCGCACGGGCAAGGCGCTGGCGCCGGCCCTGCGCGGCGCACGCTCTGCGCTGTTCTGCGATTCCATGGAGCTGATTCTGCGGCCGTTCTGGACGCCAGGGTTCGATGACGAGTTCGAGCGACGCTTCGGCTACGACGTGAAACCTTTCCTGGAAACCCTGTACAAGCCCGTGAACAGCGACGTCCGCTACGACTACATGAAGCTGGTCTCCCAAGCCATGATCGAGCGGTTCTACCGTCCATTTACGGAGAAAGCCCACGAACTGGGGGCGTTTTCGCGCGTGCAGGTCGCGGGCGCGCCGGTGGATCTGCTCACGGCCTACGCCGCGGCCGACGTGCCGGAGACCGAAGTCATGATCTACGAGCCGGCCTATGCCCAGATCGTCGCCTCGGCGGCGGCACTCTCGGGCGGGCGCGATGTCAGCTCCGAGACCTTCACCTGTGCCTACGGTTTCCCCAGACGGCACCACAAAGAGGAGCAGACCGCTGACCTGAAGCTGGTTGCGGACGCCATCTTCGCCAATGGCGTGAACCAGATCTTCTGGCACGGCAAGCCCTTCCAAGCGCGCGACGGCCAGGGGGACGCCGAGTTCTACGCCACCGTTCATGTCGGGGAGCATGGCGCGCTCGCCGAAGAGTTGCCGGCCTTCAACGCCTACATGGAGAAGGTCTCCACAGCCATGAAGCGCGGTCGCGTTTACGCCTCCGTTGCCGTCTACCTGCCGACGGAGGACGCCTGGATGACCTCCGAGAACCTCTACAGCACCGATCCCACGTGGGAGCACTGGTACCCGTCCTACGCCATGAACTACACGCAGCCGCCGCAGGAGCTGAAGGGCTGGCGGCCGCTGTGGATCAACCGGGACTTTCTCAAACAAGGAAAGCTGGAAGGCGCTGTGCTTCGCGTGGGCGAGCAGGTGTTCTCGGCCCTCTATCTCGACGTGTACTATCTTGACGACGACGCGCTCGACACCATCCTTGCCTTGGCGCGCGCCGGACTGCCGGTGTGTCTGAAGAGGCTGCCGCATCAGCCGGGCCTGATGAAGTCGCCAACCTTTGAGGCACGTGCGCGGGAGTTGCAAGCCTTGCCCAATGTCTCGTCCGACTTCACCAAGGTGGCGCGCGACAAACCGCTGGTCGCCGGCGAAAACCTGCCCGACTTCTGGGCCCGCGTCGACGGCGCCGAGACCATCATTTTCTTCGCCAACCCGAAGGCCCAGAATCTTCACATGCCCCTGCGCTACGGACAGTCACTTGCGACCGAAGATAGCGCGCGCCCCATCGAGATCACCGTCAACGGCAAGACCACGGCCCTGA
>Ga0302322_100001570_pt1 | contig 18766 bp, 22 predicted proteins | sample Fen_T0_2_FD_203757 | JGI IMG/M metagenome (GOLD analysis project Ga0302322, IMG submission 203757) | Peat permafrost microbial communities from Stordalen Mire near Abisko, Sweden - Fen_T0_2 | ecosystem: Environmental > Terrestrial > Soil > Wetlands > Permafrost | place: Sweden: Abisko... | reverse complement strand
GCCGGCGCCAAGTGCGGCCTCATGCCCAGCGACGCGACGACGCGAGAGTTCCTTGCCGGGCAGGGCCGCGAGGAGGCCTGGCGGCCGCTCGCCGCCGACGCCGGCGCCACGTACGAGCGCGTCGTGGCCATCGCCGCCGCCGCCATCGTGCCCACCGTCGCCCGTCCTCACGTCGTGGACAACACGGCGCCGGCCGCCGACCTGAAGGGCACAAGAGTCGATCAGGTGCTCATCGGCACCTGCACCAACGGCCGTCTCGCGGACCTGCGCGCGGCGGCGCGGCTGCTGCGCGGGCGCCGCCGGGCCCCCGGGACACGCCTGATCGTCACCCCTGCCTCACGCGCGGTCGCCCGCGCCGCCGCCGCCGAAGGTCTGTTCGAGGTCTTCTGGGAGGCGGGCGCCGTGGTCACCAACCCCGGCTGCGGCGCCTGCGTGGGCATCCACGAGGGCATCCTCGCCGACGGCGAGGTCTGCCTGAGCACCGCCAACCGCAACTTCCACGGACGCATGGGTAACCCCGAAGCGTCCATCTACCTGGGCTCGCCGGCCACCGCGGCCGCGACCGCCGTGACCGGCGAGATCACCGACCCCCGCGAGCTCCTCTAGGAAGGGAGAAGCAATGGCCAAGCAGTACGACGCGTCTCCGCCGATGGTCATCGACCCCACCAAGCGCTACCTCGCCACGATCAGCACCGACCATGGCGACATCCTCGTGGAGCTTTTCGCCGACAAGGCGCCCATCACGGTCAACAACTTCGTGTTCCTGGCTCGTGACGGCTACTACGACGGCGTCACCTTTCACCGCGTCATCAAGGGCTTCATGGCACAGGGCGGCGACCCCACGGGGAGCGGCAGTGGCGGCCCCGGCTACCGCTTTGGCGACGAGTTCCACCCCGCGCTCAAACATGATCAGCCCGGCATCCTTTCGATGGCCAATTCCGGGCCGGGCACCAACGGTTCGCAGTTCTTCATCACGTATCGAGACACTCCGCACCTGGACGGCAAGCACACCGTGTTCGGGCGCGTCGTCGAAGGCATGGACGTCCTGGATGCCATCCCCGAGCGCGATCCCGCGCGGGCTCGCGAGCCCGGCGTGGCCATGAACAGCGTGGTCGTCACCGAGGAAGAATGGGTCACGTGAGCGGGGAGAACCTGCGCGGCAGCGCCTGGCTCTTCGGCGACGACATCTCCACCGACCACATCGCGCCCGGGCGGCTCTTCCACCTGCGTACCAACATGCCCGAGCTGGCCAAGCATGTGATGGAGGACGCGCGGCCCGAGTTCGCAAGCACCGTGCGTCCGGGCGACTTCATCGTGGGCGGGCGCAACTTCGGGCTCGGGTCGAGCCGCGAGCACGCCCCTCGCATCATCCGCCTGGCCGGCGTGGGCGCGGTGCTGGCGCAGAGCTTCGCGCGCATCTTCTTTCGCAACGCCATCAACGTCGGTCTGCCCGTCCTGCAGTGCGACACGAGCGGCATCGGTGAACACGACGAGCTCGAGGTGGACCTGAGCGCCGGTGAGGTCAGGGACCTTACCACCGGCGCCGTCATCCCGTTCGCGCCGCTCCCGCCGGTGATGGTCACCATCCTGAACGACGGCGGCCTCGTGGCGCACGTCAAGAAGCACGGCGGTTTCGCCCTTCCCGGAGGTTCCACATGACCCACACCGTCACATTGATCCCCGGCGACGGTACCGGCCCGGAGCTGGCCGCCGCGCTGGAGACCGTGATCGCCGCCACCGGCGTGCCCATCGAGTGGGAGCGGCGCGATGCCGGCGTCGACGTCATGGGCGAGTACGGCACGCCTCTGCCCGAGCATGTGCTCGAGTCCATCCGGCGCACCAGGGTCGCCATCAAGGGGCCGATCACGACACCCGTGGGCGGCGGTTTCCGCAGCGTCAATGTGGCGCTCCGCAAGGAGCTCGATCTGTACGCCTGCCTGCGGCCGTCAAAGACCATGAAGGGCGTACGCAGCCGCTTCGATGACATCGACCTCGTCGTGGTGCGCGAGAACACCGAAGACCTCTACGCCGGCATCGAGCACATGGTCGGCGAGGATGCCGCCGAGAGCATCAAGATCATCACGCGCAGGGGCAGTGAGCGCATCGCGCGCTTCGCCTTCGAGTACGCGCGCCGGCACGGCCGCCGCAAGGTCACCGCCGTGCACAAAGCCAACATCATGAAGTGCACCGACGGCCTCTTCCTGCGGGTGGCCCGCGAGGTCGCGGAGGGTTACCCCGACATCGAGTTCGAGGACCGCATCGTCGACAACATGTGCATGCAGCTCGTGCAGAAGCCCGAGCTCTACGACGTTCTCCTGTTGCCGAACCTGTACGGCGACATCGTCAGCGATCTCTGCGCCGGCCTCATCGGCGGCCTCGGCGTGGCGCCGGGCGCCAACTTCGGCGACTCCATCGCCGTGTTCGAGCCGGTGCACGGAAGCGCCCCCAAGTACACGGGGCAGGACAAGGTCGACCCCACGGCGCTGCTGCGCTCCGGCGTGCTGCTGCTCGAACACCTCGGCGAGGAAGCGGCGGCGCGGCGCATGGAAGATGCGATCGCCGCCGTGATCGCGGAGGGCAAAGACGTCACCTACGATCTCGGCGGCTCGGCAGGCACGAGCGGCATGGCAGCCGCCATCGCGCGCCGCATCCAGAGCCAGGAGTAGCCCGAAGGAGGCTCCCATGGAGGACCAAGAGCGTCACATCAACCTGCACGCCACGCCGGAGATGATGGCCGGCGTCTACGCCAACTTCGCCAACGTGAGCCACTCGGACTACGAGTTCTCGATCACGTTCGTGCGTCTGGACCACGAGAGCGAGGAGCCCGGCGAGATGAACGGCGTCGTCGTGAGCCGCGTCAACCTGTCGGCGCGCTTCCTCAAGGAGCTCCTCGACGCGATGGAGGACAACTACAGCAAGTGGCAGGCGGCCGAGAACATCAGGGACCTGCCCGAGGCGCCCGGCCACGGCGAGCTCGCGTAGAGGCGCCGGGGCCTGGCTGAGCGGCCGCGGGCGGGACCCCATCCGCCAAGCCCGCCGTGCGCGCCTTCGAGCGGCGTGCCACAATGGCCAAAGGGCAGCCGTGTCCGACTCCTTTTTGCCCTGCTAGTAGGCCGTTTCTTCGGTGTTGCCCCGCCTCGGCCACTTGGCTAGAATGGCGGGGCCTGTAATCCCACCGTTCCCCGCCCTTGGGGCAGCTCCGCGACTGCCGCGGAAGGGGAAGTAGCACGTCGTCAGGAGGACGCATTGGATTTCTACCAAGGCAAGGTGCTCAGGATCGACCTGACCAAGGGCACGACGGTCGTCGAGCCGCTGAACATGGAGTGGGCACGGCTCTATGTGGGCGGCAAGGGCCTGATGCTCAGGTATCTCTGGGACCTCACTGAGCCGGGCCTTGACCCGTGGTCGCCGGAGAACCCCTTCATCGTGGCCACCGGACCCTTCGCCGGCACCAACGTCAGCACGTGCTCGCGCGTCGTGGTGGGCGGCAAGAGCCCGGTCAGCGGGACCATGCTCGACAGCTACATGGGCGGCTCGTTCGGCTCCATCCTCAAGTTCGCCGGCTACGACATCGTCATCGTCCAGGGCAAGGCCCCGGAACTGAGCACGGTGCTCATCAAGGACGACGTCGTCTCGATCGTTCCGTGCGCCAAGTACGCCGGCATGAAGACTTCCGAGATCGAGGCGGCATTGCGTGCCGATTTCGACCCCAAGATGACGGCTATCAGCATCGGCCCCGCCGGCGAGAGCCTGCTTCCTTGGGCCTGCATCTCGAACGATCAGTACCACAAGGCGGGGCGCGGCGGCACCGGCGCCCTGCTGGGGTCCAAGAACGTCAAGGCCATCGCGGTCGCCGGCACCGGCACCGTCACGGTCGGCGATCCCAAGGCTTTCCTCGACGATATCGAGCGCATGGACGCCGAGTACATCCTTACCGACGACAACTACTGGGTTCACGAAGAAGGTACGCCCATCCTCGTGGCGATCACCAGCGGCGCCGGCTGCCAGCCGGTGCGCAACTACTCGGAAGGCACCAACCCGGACGTTGACAATCTCGACTCCGATGCCTTCCAGAAGATCCGCGTCAAGAAGCGCGCCTGCTACCAGTGCACGCTGGCGTGCCGCAATTTCCACCGCATCAACGACGTCGAGGGCGAAGGCCCCGAGTACGAGACCATCGCTCTCTGCGGCGGCAACGTCGGCGTCGGCGATATCGGCGCCCTCATGAAGTTCAACCAGCAGTGCGACGAGTGGGGCCTCGACACGATCTCCACGGGCAACGTCCTCGGCCTGGCCATGGACATGACCGAGAAGGGCATCCACGACTTTGGCGTGCGCTTCGGCGACCTCGAAGCCTACGTCAAGATCCCCGAACAGCTGGCCACTCGCACCGGCATCGGCGCCGAGCTTGCGCTCGGCTCTCGCGACTTGGCCGACAAGTACGGTTGTCCCGAGCTCGCCATGCAGTCCAAGGGCCTCGAGATGCCCGGCTACGACCCGCGCGGCTCGTTCGGCATGGCTCTCGCCTACGCCAGCTCGGACCGCGGCGCCTGCCACATGCGCTCGTTCCCGATCGGTGCCGAGGTCGTCGAAGGCTCGCTTCCGGCGGACACGCTCGACACCAGCAAGGTGGTCTGGAACATCGACTTCCAGAACCACTACGCGTTCAAGTTCTGCGGCATCTGGTGCGACTTCTGGGCGATCGACTACAACCAGATGGCCCAGCTCATGAAGCACCTCTGGAAGCGCGACGTGACCGAGGAAGAGCTGGCCGTGGTCGGCGACCGCATCTGGAACCTCGGGCGCCTCTACAATCTGCGTGAGGGCATCGTCAAGAAGGACGATTTCGTCCCCAAGGCGATGCTCGCCAAGCCGTTCAAGACCGGTGTCTCGGCCGGCAAGACGATCGGCAGCGAGCACTTCGCGGCGGTCATGGACGAGTACTACGCGACGCGCGGGTGGGACAAGGACGCCGTGCCCACGGAAGAGAAGCTCCAGCAACTCGACATCGACGTGCGGCTGCCCGTCGACAACCGCTGAAAGGGGTCGAGATGCCGCACGTATTGATCAGCAGCAAGAAGTGCACAGGCTGCCACATGTGTGAGCTCGGCTGTTCGGCGTTCCACGAAGCCGGCTTCCGCCCGTCCGTGGCCCGCCTGTATGCCGACGTCAATCCCACGACCGCGGTGATCAAGGGCCACACCTGCCTGCAGACCGGCTGCGCCAAATGCCAGGAAGCCTGCCCCCAGGACGCTATCGTGACCAAGAAGATCACGGTCAAGCCTGCCGGCGAGTTCGCCAGCAAAGAGAAGATCGGCGAATCGGTCACGGGCTACGTACTCGTCGTCGACGAGGACAAGTGCACGAACTGTGGCGAGTGCTACGACGTGTGCCCGACCAACGTCATCCACGAGCATCCAGACCGCGAGGTCGCCTTCAAGTGCGACCTCTGCGACGGCGACCCGCAGTGCATCGCGTTCTGTCAGAACAAGTACGTGTACGCGGTCGATCTCAAGGTGGACAAGAAGGACAAGGAGCTCCAGGCCTGACGATGGCGAAGATATTCGTCAAACTCCCGGTCGGAATGCTGACCGCAGCCGGCGATCGGGCCGTCGAGTGCGAGGCCACCACGGTGGCCGAGGCCCTCGAGCAAGCGATCGCTCTGGAGCCGAGGCTCAGGCCGCGTATCTTCCGCGAAGATGGGCGGATGTGGTCCGGCGTCTTCCTCAACGCGCGCAACATCAACGCGCTGGACGGCGTCGAGACGGCGCTGGGCGACGGCGATAAGCTCGCTATCGTACCGCCGATCTCCGGCGGCTGACGGTCCCGTAGAGCGACGTGTCCGCAACGGGGCGGGCGCCTACGGCGCCCGCCCCGTTGCGTTGCGTGACTCTGGTACCATCAGTGCTATGACCGACCACGCCAGAGCCCGCCTGGAAGCAGCGCGCCTCGTCGCCACCCTTGAGGGGCGCGCCAGCGTGCGCCGCTTCCTTCCCGACCCTGTGCCACGCGGCGACGTGCGCGCCATGATCGGGCTCGCGGTGCGTGCGGCCAATGCCGGCAACGCGCAGATGTGGCGCTTCGTGGCGGTCGACGACCCGGTGACCCAGGTCGCCATGAAGCAGGCGGTCGACGACGTCCTCGACGAGATGGCCGCATGGCCGGAGCTCGAGGGCATGCGCAAGGAGATCAAGGCGCTGCGCGCCTACGCTACGTTCTTCGTCGACGCTCCCCTCGTGGTCGCTGTCTTCGGGCTGCCCTACGCGTCACGTGGCGACGAGATGCTCCAGGCGCACGGATTGAGCCGGGAGGATCGCGACCGGCTGCGCGCGCGCCCGGACCTGCAGAGCATCGGTGGCGCCGTCCAGCTCGTCTGCACGGCGGCCCACGCTCTGGGCTACGGCAGCTGCTGGATGACGGCGCCGGTACTTGCTGCCCCGGCGATCGAACGGCTTCTGGGTGTCGATCCCGAAGCCAGACTCGTCGCCCTCGTGCCGCTCGGTCGGCCCGCGGGCAACGTCACGCCGACCTCTCGCCTGCCGCTCGACGACGTACTCGAGTTTCGCTGAGCGGCGCCGGTTCGCCGGCCGGCGGACCGGCCGGTGGAGCTTGCCAGCCGGTCGCGGCCCTCGGTACACTCGGCGGACGCGGCGTCTGCATGCCGCACGGTACTCCCCAGTGGCCACTGTGAACGGGAGGGACTTTCTGTGAACCGCAGCGACACCGAGGTCGGCGATCTCTGCACGAGCATCCTGGGCGGCATGACGCCGGGAGCCGGCGAGCTCGAGACGCTGCTCGGCGCCGGCGACGAAGTCGCTCCGGCGGTGTTTGCGGCCGCGCGCGAGATGCGATCCCGTTATTCTGGCGACGCCGTCTTCCTCTACGGTTTCGTCTATTTCTCCACCTACTGTCGCAACGACTGCGCCTTCTGCTTTTACCGGGCCGGCAACATGGCGAGCCCGCGATACCGCAAGAGCCTCGACGAGGTGGTCGCGATCTGCCGCGATCTGGCCGCCTCGGGGGTCGTGCTGCTCGACCTCACGCTGGGCGAGGACCCCGCGATCCACGACGACCCCGGCTATGCCGGCCTCCTCGAGCTCGTCGCGGCCGTGGCCGAGGACGCCGGACTGCCGCTGATGGTCTCTCCCGGCGTGCTGCCCGAGAACGCCCTCGTGGGCCTCAGGGCCGCCGGCGCCGATTGGTATGCGCTGTACCAGGAGACGCACACGCCTGATCTGTACGACCGGCTGCGCGCCGGGCAGCCGTTCGCGGCGCGCGTCGCCGCGCGGAGCGCGGCCCGGCGCGCCGGGCTGCTGGTGGAGGACGGTCTGCTGACCGGTATCGGCGACACCGTCGCCGATCGCGCGCACTCCATCGTCACGATGCGCGACGCCGGGTGGGAGCAGGTCCGCGTGATGACGTTCGTGCCGCAGGCCGGTACTCCACTCGAGCACGTCGAGCCGGGCGGTGACGCCGCCGAGCTGCTGACCATCGCCGCGATGCGTCTCTCGATGCCCGACCGCCTTATCCCGGCTTCGCTCGACGTGGACGGCATCCGCGGACTCGAGCGGCGCCTGGACGCCGGCGCCAACGTGGTGACATCGATCGTCCCGCCCACCGTCGGCCTCGCCGGCGTGTCGCAGTCCGAGCTCGACATCGACGAGGGCCACCGCACGGTCGCCGGGGTGCTTCCGTATCTGGAGCGTCTGGGTCTGCGCGCGGCGCCGGTGAGCGAGTTCCGGGCGCGCATGGCGGCGCTGGGCGGGTCGACCTCAAGTGTGCTGGGGTGAGACTCCTCATCGTCGGCGGCAAGCTGCAGGGCACGGAGGCGGCGTACCTGGCCGGAAAGGCCGGCTATGAGACGGTGCTCGTCGACCGCCGGGAAACGCCGCCGGCCGCCGGGCTCGTCGACCGTCAGGTCGTCGTCGACATGACCGCCGACGAGGCCGTGGCTCGCGCCCTCGTCACTTCGTGTGACGCAGTGCTGCCGGCCTGCGAGGATCTCGACACGCTGGCCTGGCTGACCGGGCGCGTGCCGGCCTGGGGCGTGCCGCTGCTCTTCGACCTCGAGGCCTACCGGGTGAGCGAGTCCAAGCTGGCTTCCCGGCGTCTTTTCGAGGAGCTCGACATCCCGCGGCCACGCGCGTGGCCCGAGTGCGGGTTCCCGGCGGTCGTCAAGCCCAGCAGCGCGAGCGGCAGTGAGGGCGTGACCGTCGCCGGCGACGACGAGGAGCTGGCGGTCGCCCGGGAGCGGCTCGAGGCGGCCGGCCACGAGGTCGTGATCGAGGAGTACGTCCGTGGCCCATCGCTGTCGCTCGAGGTGCTGGCCTGGGATGGTCGTGCCGTCCCGCTTCAAGTGACGGGTCTCGAGTTCGACGCCGGCTACGACTGCAAGAGGGTCGTGGCGCCTGTCGGGGAGGCGCCGGCCGGAGGGCCTGCGGCCACCGGACCCGACGGCTCCTGCGACTGGGATCAAGCCGTCGCGCCGGGCACGCTGGCTGCATTCGACGTCGCCGGGATGCGTCTGGCCGAAGGCTTGGGCCTCAACGGGATCATGGACGTCGAGGTGATGGTCCGTGGCGCCGAGCCCAAAGTGCTCGAGATCGACGCCCGGCTGCCGAGCCAGACGCCGACCGCCGTCTACTGGTCGAGCGGGCTCAACATCGTCGAGCTGTTCGTGGAGACGGCGCTCCGCGGCGCGCCGTCGCCGCCGGACCGAGCGCCGCGCCGCGCCTGCGTGTACCAGCACGTCCGCGCGGCCGGGGGCTTGCTCGAGGTCTGCGGCGAGCATGTCATGGGCGGCGCCGCGCCGCTGCGCCTCGTGCCCGGCTTCTTCGGAGCCGACGAGGCGCTCACCGACTACCGTCCCGACGCGGAGGCATGGTCGGCGACGCTCATCGTCGTCGACGACGACTTGACTGCAGCCCGGGGCAGAGCCCACGCGGTGGCAGCGAAGATAGCGCATCGCCACGACCTCAGGCTCCTCCCTGAGGTCGAGGCGGATGAAGGCGAGAGGGGAGACCGGCAATGACCAGGCTGACGGCCGACGATCTCGGCGCCCTGACCCGGCAGCTCGACGAGTTCGACGCCCAGCTCGAGAGCGTGGCGGGCATCGGTTTGCGCGATCTGGCGCTGCGGACCGCCACGACGGAGCCGGTCTGCGTGTCGCTGTACGGTGCCCGCATCGCCGCAGTGCCGATTTCTTCGGGGGAAGGCTTCATCCCCGGATTCAGCGCGTGCGTCGCCGCGATACTCGGTCGTCTGGGCTGTGACGCCTGGGTGACGGCGCAGGCGGACGTGCGCGGCATCCAGGAGGCGGTCTCCGACCACGCGGACGTCGTCTTCGTGGCCGACGACCATCGGTTCATCGCCCTTGATATTCGGAAGGGCCGCTGCATCGACGACGACCCGGCGACCGCCGACGGCTACGTGACCGCGCTCGAGGCCGCGGCGGGGGAGTTTCTCGGGCGCCACGTGCTTCTGCTGGGACTGGGGCCCGTCGGCCGCGCCGCCGCGCGCCGGCTCGTGAGCCGCGGCGCGGTCGTCGAGGTCGCCGAGCCCGATGACTCGCGGCTGCGTGAGGCGCTCGAAGCTGGGCTCAAGATCCGGCCGGTGGAGCTGGCCGACGGTCTCTCGCGCTGCGAGCTGATCTTCGACGCCACGCCGGCGGCCGGTATCATCGACGCCGGCGACGTAGGCCCCCGGACCATCGCCGCTGTACCGGGCATGCCGTCGGCGTTCACGGCCGCGGCGCGTGAGGCGATGGGTCCGCGCCACATCCACGAGCCTCTGGCCATCGGCGTGGCCGTCATGGCGGCTCGCGCCCTGCTCTGAGCCGGACCGCGGCGGCACGCCGGCGCCATGCGACGTAGTACAATCGAGAAGCGCGGGGGGTCGATCGGAAGGATCAGCGTGGGCTCTAAACCCACGTAGGCGGGTGTGACTCCCGCACTCCCCGCCACTCTCGCCTCGCCGGGACGGGGGCGGGGCTGCGCCGGCCCCCGCGCTCAGTCCTGAGCGAAGGTGACCGGGATGCGCACCTCGCCCTGACGCGAGCCGTCCTCCATCGACACGCTGTAGACGATCAGCGTGCCCGCGGTGGCCGAAGTCGTGTACGGGATGGTCATGCGAAAGATCCCGCGTCCCGGGGCGCCCTGTGACGCCTGCACCTGTTTGCGCACGATACGCCGGCCGCTGTCGTCGACAAGGGCTGCCGTGAACGAACCCTCGAAGACGCTGGCGCTGCCGCGCAGGACGAACGGGCTCGTGAGGATGGCGCCGAGGCCAGGACTCTCCACGAAGATCGCCGGCTCAAGGCGGGCGAAATCTGCGCGGCGGTAGATACCAGAGGCCGGGCCTCCTCCATCGGCGATCACGAGCGGTTGCCCGTCGATGCGAATCCGCACTCCCTTGACCGTGGGGAAGCGCGTCAGCGTGTACACGATCTGACCCAGGGCGACGTCCGTGGGGGCGCCCGTGGGGTATCTGGAAAGGTCCACGGTCGCGACGCTTCCGGACACGGTCAGGTGGACGAGTCTGGCTTGGGGCGCGAGTGCGGAGTTCAACCCGGCGGCGCGTTCCGCGGCGGTCGGGCCCCGGAGGAGGGCCTTCATCGCCGCTGTCGCCGGCATCGTGGTCTGCGGCACGCGGCGCTCGGCGACGCCGAGCTTGCCGTGTCGCAGAAAGTACAGATAGACGCTCGTGACGGGCGAGGCGGACGGTGACGGCGAGGGGCTCGGCGAAGCCGGCGGGCTCGCCGTCACCGTCACCGTGGCGGTGGGCTGTGGCGAGCCGCCGTTGCCGCCGCCGCAGGCGGCGAGGACGGCGGCCACCGCGATCACGAGCGCGCCGCTGACCAGCAGTACCGGCAGCAGTCGGGCAAAGCCGGTTGCGGTGCGTCTGGTCATGGTGCTCCTCCGTGATGTGCGGACTGGGACACACACCTTCGCCGCGACCGGGCGGCGCTCCTTCGCGGTGGTAGACTCTGGCCTCGATGCCCACCGACCCCAACAAGGCGCGGTACTACCGCAAACAGGTCCCTCTGTTCCGACTCGTCGAGAAGCTGAAGCTGTGGCCCTCGCGGCGCGGCATCCTGCATGGCATCAAGGAGTTCGAGGATCACGGCCAGTACGCGGTCCTGGTCACGCATTGCAACAAGCACATGGTGGTCCACGACTCCAAGACCAGCCGCGCCGCGCGCTGGCTGCGCAACAAGTGGTACGCCGAGGCCTGCCCCCAGTGCCGCATCCCCGAATGGAAGCTGCAGAAGTACGCCGCGACGCACTTCAAGCGCGGCTACGGCTCGCACCTTCGCGACATCTGAGATCAGGGCCCGGGGTCACGGCTCGTCGGTGATGCGCCCCGTGGGGATGAAGAGGAAGCGCCAGCCGACATTCTCGGCCACTTTCCAGACGCCGCCCGCCTTGTGCATGGTGAACTCCATGATCACTGCTTTGGGCACGGCCGACACCTTTCGGCCCGTGAGGCGTCGGCGCCGCGGGTCCCACTTTCCCACGGTGAACACGTGTCGCACCGCTGCGTGTACCACCAGATCGCCGTTGGGGCGCCGGGAGATGAAGTCGTAGTAGACGATGTCGCCGCGCGCGGCGACGATCACGGTGCCGCCACTCCGGCGTCTGGAGGCGAGCAGGGCATGTGGATAGTCCATGGAGCTGTACTCCGTGAGAGCATCCCCCATCGAGCAGGCCGCCAGCCTGCTCAGGTAGGCGGCTTGCAGCTCCGCGCGCTTTCGGACCGAGAATCGGTCGGCGATCTCCTGCCCCGGGGGCCAGACCGGCGCCGGCACCAACTCATACTGGATGATCGCCCGCTGAACGGCGGCCCTGGTGCCACGCGTGGGGGGTACGTAGACCCAAGCGTCCGCGGCCCCGACCACGGCGGCGACCACGAGGGCGACCACGAGGACTGTGCGCCGATGCGGCAGACCGCGGCGGCTCAGAGCAGGCGCCAGCTCTCGGGCCGGAGCTGTACCGCCTCCGGCGCCTGCAGGACCTTGTCGAGCGCGGCCAGCATCTTCGCCTTGTCCCGCGGGAGATTGCCGCCGACCGGCAGGTAGTTGGAGGCGTGGTTGCTACGGAAGAGGCAGTCGCTCACCTCCAGATATGCGACGATCTCGCGCAGCTCCCTGAGCATGCCGACGGAGTCCGGCAGCACGAGCTCGCCGCACGCCACCTTGCGGTCCATCTCCGTGCCCGGCGTGAGCATCAGCGTCAGTATGCCGACGTACCGCGGGTCGATGGCCGAGAGCGCCTCGCCGGTCGCCCGTCCGTGGACCAGCGAGCGGGCGATACCGGCCAGGCCGAGGATGGCGGTGACGGAGAGCTCGAGGCCCGCGCCGGAGGCCCGGCGGCAACCTTCGATCTGCTCGGCGACAGTCATTCCCTTGTGGATGTCGGCCAGTGTCTGGTCGTCGCCCGACTCGAGGCCCAAGTAGAGCAGCTCGAGCCCTTCCTCGCGCAGACCGGTGAGCTCCGGGACGCTCTTGGCGAGCAGGTTTCTGGCGTTGGCGTAGCTGGCCACGCGCTCCAGGTTGGGGAGCGCACGGTGGAGAAGGTCGAGGATGTCGTGCAGCTTCCGCGGGCTGAGCGCCAGGGCATCGCCGTCGGCGAGGAACACGCGCCGCACGCGCTGGCGGGCGCTGGCCGGCAGGCCGATGACGTCGTCGACCACCTCGTCGAACGGGCGTACGGCGAAGGGCTTGTCGAGGTACGTCCCACAGAAATCGCAGGTGTTGTTGGAGCAGCCGTAGGTGACCTGCACGATGAGGCTGGAGGCTTCGCTGGGGGGACGGATGACTGCACCGTGATACCGCACGGCTCGATGCTAGCACGTGCGGGCACGCGTTGCTTTTGCCGCCCCTCGAGCGACTGATATACTTCTTCTCGCGCGACGCGTGAGAGCGGCGGGGAGTGGATGCGCGTGTGGCGGCTTCATGGCCGTTCCCGCCCAGGCCCTGCTTGCGGGTTTCATCGCCCTCCCGCCCCGCGCCCGCCATACCTAGCTGTGTGGTACCGCTGTTGAGCGACGTTGGGAGGAGTCCAAGGCATGGCAGACATCTATCAGGAAGCGGCCGACGCGATCATCAACTCAGACCGCGCGGCGGCTGAGGACGTGGCCACGCGGGCCATCGCGTCGGGCATCGCCCCCGGCGACATCATGGCCAATGGCTTCGTCAAGGGTATCCAGGAGGTCGGCGAGCTCTTCGAGAGCGGCGAGGTCTTCCTCCCCGAGCTCATGATGAGCGCCGACGCCATGGCCGGCGCCACCGAGGTCACGAACGCCGCCCTCGAGGGCGCCGCCGCCGAGGCCAAGGGCGTCATCGTCCTCGGCACCGTGCAGGGCGACGTGCACGACATCGGCAAGGCGATCGTCATCGCGTATCTCAAGGCCAACGGCTACGAGGTCACCGACCTCGGCCGCGACGTCTCCGCCGAGACCTTCATCGCCAAAGCCAAGGAGACGGGCGCCGACATCATCGGCATGAGCGCCCTGCTTACCACCACCATGGAGGAGCAGCGCAAGGTCGTGAAGATGGTCAAGGAGGGCAGCCTGCCTTACAAGACCGTCGTCGGCGGCGCCCCGTGCACCCAGCGCTGGGCCGACCAGATCGGCGCCGACGCCTACGCCGAAGACGCCAGCGACGGCGTCAAGAAGATCGACGCGCTGCTCGCCACGTAAGCAGCCGGGCAGCTCCAGAGTCAGCGACACGACCGCGAGGGGCGTGTGCGTCGCGACGGCGGTCTCACGGCGTGGGGGATGACGTAAGCTCGGGGGGACGATGAACGAATGGGACGACCGAGCCGGGTACTACCGCGAAAGCCGCACGCATGCGGAGGGCGACGACCTCGACCAGGTGGTCGTCTGGTGCGAGCCGGCATGTGGGGTGACGGCGCTGGACGTGGCCACCGGAGGTGGCCACGTGGCCCGCCGCCTGCGCGCGCTCGGGTGCCGGGTGACGACCTGTGACGCGGCCGCTGGGATGGAGCCGGACGTCGTGTGCCCCGCCGAAGACCTGTCGTTCGAGGACACGTCGTTCGATGTGTGCGTCTGCCGCATCGCCGCACATCACTTCGACGATCCGGCCGCGGCGATGGGCGAGATGGCGCGCGTGAGCCGCCGTCTGGTCGTCGTGGAAGACACCCTGTTCATCGACGAGCGCGTGCAGGAAGCGGAGCGCCTGCGCGACAGCACCCATGTGCGTCACTATCGCCGCGGCGAATGGCTGTGTCTGTTCGCCGACGCCGGGCTCGACGTGGTCGCCGAGGCCGCCTTCGAGAAGCGCCACGACATGGCCGATTGGCTGTCCGGTACCGGCTGTACCGGCGCCAGTGCACTGCGCGTGCGTCAGCTGCTCGCGCACGTCAGCGACGCCGGGGGCGATGGCTGGACCGACGTGAAGATTGTGCTCAAGGCCGAGAAGACGGCCTGCCAGGCGTGGCCGCGCCGGCTCAGATCGTGAGCGGCACTCCGCCGACGTGCGTGACGCTGCGGCCGGCGCGCTCGATGCTGGTGAAGCCTTCGCGCACCATGATCAGGCGCTCGAGGCCGAAGCCGAGGCCGACCCAAGGCTCCACGATGCCCCAGTTTCCATCCAGGGGGTTGGGCCCAACGGCCGCCGAACAGACCTCCGCACCGTTCACCTCCACGTCGGCCATCTCGCCGTAGACCTCCGACTTGGTACGCACGATGCGGTAGTCGCTGACACCGGCTGCCGACATGATGAGCGCCGCGAGCTCGTCGAGCCGCGCGCGGCCCTCGCCCTCCGGCCGGCCAAGCTCCACCAGATCGAGCATCGTGAACTCGTTGAGGTGGCGGGCTCCTTTGCTGTCCCGGCGGAAGCACGGGCCGATCTCAAAGATGCCGAAGGGACGCCCCCAGATGCGGCCCAGGCGCCGCAGGAGGGTGTAGAGATTCGGCGCCAGCATGGGCCGCAGGCAGCGTCCGTCTTCCAGCCAGAAGACTTGCTCGCGCAGCGAATGCTCGCGCCCGATGCCCATCTTGGCGAGCGCCTCCGCGGTGATGATGATCGGCGTGACGACCTGCACGAAGCCGGCTGCGGCGAGCGCTTCGCAAAGGCTTGCCTCGAGCTCGACGATCTGCGGCGCGCGATGCGTGGTGCGGTAGTCCTGCAGGCGCTGCCGGGCGGCGCGCGTGAGATCCTTCTCGAAGGTCTTGAAGGTCGAGTCGCGCGCGGCGACGTCGGAGAACACTTCGTCCAGCACCAGAGCCTCGGCGCCAAGGTCACGCAGGCGCTGTGATTGCGTCGCCGTGAGGCGAACGCGGATCGCTTCGGCTTCGTCGGGTGTCACGACGGCTCCGTCTGTTGCGGAAGGCGCGCCAGGTAGTCGGCGAAGCCGCCGACCAGCGCTCGGGCCAGTGTCTCCATGTGGGCCGGACGAGTCGCCAGCGCTTCGTCTTTCGGGTTGCTGAGGAAGAGCGGCTCGACGAGGACCGCGATGGAGCGCGTCTCGCGCAGCACGCCATAGTTGCGCCCGAAGCTGCCCAGGCAAGGCGCCTCGGCGGATGCAAGCCGCGCGCCAATGTACTCGGCGAGCCGCCGTCCGTGTTCGGAGTAGTAGTGACTGCGCTGGAAGAAGTAGCAGGCGACGCCGCGCGCGGCCGGGGATCTGTCGGCGTTGCAGTGCAGCGAGATGAAGTACGCGGCCCCGGCGGCGTTGGCCGCGTCGGCGCGGGTGTACAGGGGCACGTGCTCGTCGCGCTCGCGCGAAAGGCGCACGCGGCAGCCCTCGGCGCGCAGCAGCTCGGCAAGGCGGAGGCCGAGGATCAGGGCGACGTCCTTCTCCGCGATCCCTTGCGCCGAGACGTACCCGTTGTCGTGCCCGCCGTGCCCGGGGTCGATGACCACCGTCTGTCCCGTGAGGCTCCGGGCCTGCACGTAGCCGCCGTCGCGTTCCGGTATCTTCTTGCCTTCGCGGCCGGACTCTGCCTTGCGCACGGCCTCGAGCTTGACCAAGGTGCTCTCGCCGATGATGCCGTCGAGGGGCAGCCCGGCGTTGCGCTGGAAGTCGAGAACGGCGCGCTCGACGTCCTCGTCGTGGACGCCGCGTTCGGCGCCGGCGTTGAAGCCCAGCAGGTTGAGTTTGACCTGCAGGGCGAGCACGTCGTCGCCGCGAAACGGCGGTTCGCGAAGGTAGAGCAGCCGGTCGCCGAGGGCGTAGCCGGCCTCGACCAGTTCACGCCAGGTGTTGGCGCCCACGAGACCGTCGGCAAGCAGGCCGCGGCGTTGCTGGAAGGACCACACGGCGATCTCCGTGCCGGGGCCGAAGAACCCGTCCACGCCCTCCCGGCCCAGTTCGAAGCCCTGCCCGCGGAGGCGGGTCTGGACGTCGAGGACTTCTTTGCCGCGGTCGCCGCGGGAGAGATTGCGCACCGATATCTCCTGGTCGCTGGGACTCGGATTCTACAGGAGTCAGATACCCATGCCCGAGCGGACGCCGCTGACGATGAGGATGAGGATCCCCACGCCGACGACGACCCGGTAGATCACGAACAGGTTGAAGTTGTTCCGCTTGAGGTAGGCGAGTACGAACCAGATGGCGGCGAAGCCGCTGACGGCCGCCGAGAGGATGCCGACCGCGAACGGCATCGCGGTCCCCGAGGGCAGACCGTTCTTGGCGATCTCCGCGGCTTTGAAGGCCGCCGCCCCGCCGACCACGGGGATGCTCAGCAGGAACGAGTAGCGGGCGGCCGACTCGCGGTCCAGACGCAGCGCCAGGCCGGTCATCATGGTGACTCCCGAGCGGGACACGCCGGGGCACAGTGCGAGCGCCTGGGCCACACCGATGAGGATCGAGTCCGACCACGTGAGAGCGTCGAGGTCGCGGTCGAGCTTGGCGACATGGTCGATCGCATACATGACGCCGGCGAACACGATCATCATGACGGCGATGATCCAGGGCTTGCCGAGGCGGTCCTCGATGAAGCTCTCGAGCGCTACGCCGAGGATACCGGCGGGGATCGTGCTCACGAGCAGCAGCCATGCCAGTTTGGCCTCGGGATCTGCGAGGCTTCGCCTCGCGATGCTGCGTGCCCAGGCGCCGACCAGTTCAATGACTTCGCGCCAGAAGTAGACGAGCACGGCAACGAACGTCCCCAGATGCAGGGCGACGTCGAAGGTCTTGTTGAGGTCGGCATTGTTGAGCAGGAAGTGCCAGTTGAACAGCCACGGCACGATGATCAGGTGCCCTGAGCTCGAGATGGGCAGGAATTCCGTGAGTCCCTGGACGATGCCCAGGATGATGGCCTGCAGGATGGTCAATGCTGCTCCTCCGCTCGCCGGTGCGTCGGGGTATCACCGGGGTACATGTCGTCGTGCATGAGTTTAGCGCACGGTATACCTGTGTAGGCATGCCAGTCGACCGCGGGCGCCGCCCGCGAGGAAAGCGAGGGAGGGGATGGCGACGAGCGAACCGGTGGTCGTGAGCTGGAAGAAAGAAGGGTTGCTGTTCGAGGGCGTCACTGAGCACGGGCACGTGGACATGGCCTCGGGGCTCGACGAGCCGGGCAGTGGGGCGACGCCGATGGAGTTGCTGGCGGTGGCCCTCGCCGGCTGCACGAGCATGGACGTGGTGTCCATCCTCCAGAAGATGCGCCAGCCGCTGGAGGCGCTCCGCGTTGAAGTACACGGCGAGAAGGCGGATGAACACCCCAAGCGGTTCCAGTCTCTGGAGATCGTCTACTTCATCAAGGGAGCCGTGGACGAGAAGAAAGTCCAGCGCGCGATCGAGCTCTCCGAGACGAAATACTGCTCGGTGGAAGCGACGCTGCGTCCCGCGGTGGCGCTCACATCCCGCTACGTCATGGAGGTTTCGCACTAAACCCACAGTGTTTACAGGAGAACGCTCAGCTTGTACTATCGGGCGACTGATGGAGTGCGAAGGGGAGTGCGTGGACCGCGATCACGAGCTGTCGGCAGTCCTGGCCGACGATACCCGCTACAGCATCTACCGGGCCATAGCCGAGCAACCCGGTGTGGATGTCACGGTGGCCGATATCGCCGAGCGGTTCGGTCTGCATCCCAACGTCGCCCGCATGCATCTCTCGAAGCTCGAACAGGCAGGCTTCCTGGTCACGGACTTTCGTCGTACCAGCGGCGGCGGTCGGCCGGCCAAGCTGTATCGTCTCAGCGAGATGGTCATCACGTTCGGCTTTCCTCCGCGGCGGTATGAGCTGCTGTCGCGCCTGGCGCTTTCCGCGCTGGCGGCCGGTGGCTCCAGAGACGACGCGCTGCGCGTCTGTCACGAGGCGGGAGCCGCCGAGGGTCGCCGCGCGCTCGCCGCGAAGACTCGCACGCCGCAGGGCGGCGCGGCCGTCGCGGAGCTCGTGAGCCGCATCGCGGAGGAGCAGGGTCTTCTGCCCGATGTCGTCTGGCGGGATCATGCGCTGCAGGTCACCCTGAAGAACTGCACCTTTCGCGAGCTTTCCGAAGCCGACCCGGATCTGGTGTGCGCCATGCACCGGTCCTTCCTCGAGGGCGTGCTGGAAGTCGCCACCGAGGGGCTCGGCCACCTGCGCATCGAGCCGGACGATTGCCGCATGAGCTGCGGTGGCGAGCGGTGCGAGATGCTGTGCACCTTCCCGCGCGCCGGCAACGAAAGCACCGCCGCCGGCCGGTGATAGAGTAGCGCCCGTACGCAATCTGCCGGGAGGCGGCCAGTGAACGTCGACGAGGCCATCCGCGATCTCCTGAACATCTCCACAGACATCCGCTCCGTCGCCGTACTGA
>Ga0302322_100001569_pt1 | contig 18769 bp, 13 predicted proteins | sample Fen_T0_2_FD_203757 | JGI IMG/M metagenome (GOLD analysis project Ga0302322, IMG submission 203757) | Peat permafrost microbial communities from Stordalen Mire near Abisko, Sweden - Fen_T0_2 | ecosystem: Environmental > Terrestrial > Soil > Wetlands > Permafrost | place: Sweden: Abisko... | reverse complement strand
ACGTAAAAACAAACAAGCGGACCATTCGCCAGGCATCCTCGAAACGTTGGCTACAGGGAGAAGGAGTCAAACATGTTCTGGGAAAGGCAAGTAGATCAGTTCGTACACGGCATCGGCAAGCGCGCCAATGTGCCGCTCAGGCTCAAGCTGTGGAACGGCGGCGAGTATGCGCTGGGCGGGGCGCCCAAGGTGACCCTGACGCTGCCCGGCGCCGGCGCCCTCAAGTTCCTGCTCCCGCCCAGCCTGGACAACCTGGCCGAAGGCTATGTGGGCGGCCACTTCGACCTGGTGGGCAAGGCCGCCGACATCATCGAGGTGGCCTCCGGCCTGGCGCGCGCCGGGGTCGAGAAGACCGGGCGCTTCGGGCGCATCATGCGCGCCGCGGTGCACACCCGGAGCCGCGACGCCGAGGACATCGCCCACCACTACGACGTCTCGAACGATTTTTACCACCTCTGGCTGGACCCGCAGATGGTCTACTCCTGCGCCTATTTCCCGACCGCCACGGAAGACCTGGCCGCCGCCCAGACCGCCAAGCTGGACCACATACTCAACAAGATCATGCTCGCACCCGGTGACCGCCTGCTCGACATCGGCTGCGGCTGGGGCGCCCTGGCGGTGCGCGCGGCGCAGCGCGGCGCCAGGGTGGTGGGCATCACCCTGTCGCAGAACCAGTACGACTATGCCCGCGAGCGGGTGGCGCGCGAGGGGCTCACGGGCCAGGTGGAGATACGCCTGCAGGACTACCGCGACATCGACGAGAGCTTCGACAAGATCACCTCGGTGGGCATGTTCGAGCACGTCGGCCTGAAGAACCTGCGCCTGTATTTCGGCAAGATCGGCAAGCTGCTGCGCGACGGCGGCCTGGCGATGAACCACGGCATCACCTCCACCGACCCGGAAAACGGCGCGACGCCCTACGGCGCATCCGATTTCATCGAGAAATACGTGTTCCCGCACGGCGAACTGCCGCACCTCTCGCTGGTGCTCAAGGAGATGGAAGCCGCCGGCCTGGAGGCGCTGGATGTGGAATCCCTGAAGCGCCACTATGCCCGCACCCTGCAGATCTGGGCCGAGAACTACGAAGCGCACACCGACGAAGTCAAGCGCCTGGTGCCCGACCTGACCTACCGGGTCTGGCGGGTCTACCTGGCCGGCTGCGCGTATGCCTTCTCGCAGCACTGGGTATCCATCCACCAGGTGCTGGTGTGCAAGGCCGGGGCCGACAGCCTGCTCAATCCCACGCCGTGGAGCCGCGGGTACATGTACGGCAAGTAGAACAGGTAGACGCGGCGAGTCCGCGAATCGCCGACGCCGTAAGGCATGGACGGTTCGCGCGCCTGGTTGGGTTCGACGCGCGGTTCATTCCGGGTTCGAGACGCGGCCTGCCGCCAGGCCGCGCGCAGGCGCTCGATCAGGCGCATGCGGTCGCCGAACACCTCGGGATTGGCCAGGCGCAGCAGGGTGATGCCACGCGCCTCAAGGTCGGCCGCCTTGCGCTGGTCCAGGCGCCACCGCGACTGCGCGCGGTGGTAGCCGCCGTCGACCTCGATGGCGAGGCGGATCGAAGCAAAATAGAAGTCGACGCACCAGTCGCCCACCGGCCACTCGCGCTTGTATTCGCCGCGCAGCGCGCCGCCGCCGAGTTCGTCGAGGATGGCCGCCAGGGCCGCCTCGGCGCGCGTCGGTTCGAGGCGGCGCAAGTCGGCCGCGGCGTACCTGTCCTCGAACGCGCGTGCTGGCAGGCTTTGCCGGCGATGCCGATAGTTCATGGCACAAGACTCCAGGGTCGCAGCCGCGGTTTCGCGGCCGCCGCGGGTTGCGGTACGGCAGGCCAGGGCCGGCCTGCACCGCGCCCCAATACTGTATAAATATACCGCATCCGGAACCTGTTTGAGCGCGGCCGCGCCGGCCGTGAATCGGCGCGCTCAGCGCGCTGCCGCCCGCGCCAGCAGCATCGCGCGAAACGCGTCGAACGCCCTTTGCATCACCGCCGGTTTGTAGGGAAACAGGGCGGGCGGATCGGTGGCGTGGATCCAGCCGCGGATGTCGGCCTCGAACAGCAGCAGGCGGCCGTCGCGGGTTTGCGCGCAATCGATCACCACGTAATCCAGGCCCAAGCCGGTGGCGATGGCCTGCAGCGCCTGCTGGTGGTGTACGGCGAAACCGATGTCGAAGGCCTGCATCAGCGTAGCCTCTTCTGCGCGCTTGGCCGCGCTCGCCTCCATCCCGGCCGGCAGGTAGTGGACGATCCAGTGCGCGGAAATCGCCAGATGGCAGATATAGGGACGCCCGTCGATCAGGGCGATGCGCAGCTTGCGGTACAGGCCGTCGGCGCCGGCGCAGTCGACAAAGTCCGACACATAGAACCACGGCTCCGGATGGCTTGCCAGGTAGGCTGCCAGACCGTCCGGAGAGTCGATTCTCTCCAGCCCTTTGCCGGCCTGCGTGTCGACCGGGCGGATGGTGCAGGGCAGGTCCGCGCCGCGCAACTCCTCGCGGGCCAGCTTGCGCGTCCGCGGAACCAGCAGCCCGGGCACTCCGGCCAGGACTTGCCAGGCGCGGTCGCGCGCGCAGCGCAGTATCCCCTGCGGGTGATTGAGCACCGGGCGCGGCCAAAGGGCAATCAACTCCTCGATCCGCGCCAGCAGCGGGCGGCTTTTTTGCGACTCGGCCAGGGCGACGATCGCCACATCGTGCTCGGGCAGTTCGGCGGGCAGCGCCGCGCCCGGCAACAGGTACAGCAGGTCCAGGCGTACATCGCTGCCCTCGAGCAGGAAGTCGAGCGGCGCGTTGTCCAGCATGGTGCCCGGCCCCATCAGGGCCAGCAGGCGCAGCGCCGGCGCAGCCGGGCCGGCGATCCGGTACAGGCAACGCCGCTCCAGCGCTTTGGCCTGCATCTCCAGGGCCAGCGCATCCTGCCCCATCGCCTGCAGCACCTGGAACATGCGCATGAAGCGGTTGGCCGGTTCGGGCTCGGCGGCGGCCTGCGCCAGCGCGCCAGCCACATCGGCGCCACTCAGCCGCGCCAGGCTGGCCGCCGCGGGAATCGGCCGCAGGTCCAGTTGCGTCAATCGCATGAGTCCGGTTCGCCTGCCGTGAAAACGCACAGTGTACGGCGCTCCGGCCGGGCCGGCGCCAATCGGCCGCACAGCAGTCGCGGAGTGAGCGTAGCGGCCACCTTCGCCCCAAGGTGCCGGCGCCCGCCGAGAACCTGGCGCGCTAGGCGCGCTTGCGCTCCTTGCCCCTGGCGGCCCTGCCCGCACCTGCGGCCCTGCCGCGCGCCGCTGCCTGCGGCGTGGTGATCATCGCCAGCAGGCTGCGCGCGGCGGCGCCCAGGTAGCCATCGCGCCGGTGCACCACGGTCACCGGGATGCTCGCCTGCAGGGCGGGAACGTCGACGACCTTGAGCGTGCCGGTGCGCAGCTCCTCCTCGATGCCGCTCTCGGCCAGCAGCGCGATGCCGAAGCCCGCTTCCACCAGGCGCTTTTGCGCGGTCAGGCCGTCGATGGGAAGGACGTCCAGATCGCCCAGCCCGGCAGCCCGCAGCTTGCCCTCGAGGAACTGCACAAAGGACTCACGCGGCGAGCGCGAGGAGGCGAAAGCCACCCACTTCTCGCCGGCCAGTTCGCTGGCGCGATGGCGCCGCCCGTCGGCCAGGGGATGGTCCGCGGCGCAGACCACGCGCATTTGCTCCATCGCAATCGTCTGCGACACCAGGCCCGGCCGGGGATCGGCCAGGTAGCGCAGCCCGAGTTGCGCCGCGCCGCGCAGCACCAGGTCACCGACGGTCTGGCTGATCGCCGTCTGCAGGTCCAGGCGCACTTGCGGATGGCGCTCCCGGAACCTCCCGAGCAGGTCGGTCAGCCCGGCATTGGCCAGGCTGCCCACCAGAGCCAGCGTGACGGCGCCCCCTTCGCCCTGGCGCACGGCGCTCACCGCCTCGGCGCCATCCCTGGCGGCGGCCAGCATGGCCTCGGCATGCGGCAGCAAGGCGGCACCGGCATCGGTGAGCGCGACGCCGCCGCGGCCGCGCTCGAACAGGGGCACGTCAAACCCGCTCTCGAGCATTTCGATGCGCCGGCTGATCGCCGGCTGGGAGCGGTGCAGGGCCAGGGCGGCGCGGCTGAAACTGCCCAGACGCGCCACCGTGACGAAGGTCTGGATCTCGTCGATATCCATGGATCATCCATGCACAAAGCTGATAGAAGACCTCGTCATTATGCATTGGACACATGGCTGTCGCAATCCTAAGCTGGCGCATCATCAAGCACCCCGGAACACGCGCATGCCAGACCTGACCCGCCGCAAGCTGATCCGCACGGCCGCCCTCGCCGCGGCTGCCGGAACCACTTTCCCGACGGCCCGCACCGGCGCCGCCGATATCACCCTCCCCTCAATGCCAGGAGCGTACATGGCCATAGCACGCTACGAACTGACCCCAGCCTTTCCCGGCATTCCGCTGATCAGCTATGCCACCACCCATGGCGGGATGGTCTACCTGGCCGGTGTCACTGCCGACCCGCGCGAGCTGGGAGACGTGAAGGACCAGACCCGCAAGATCCTGGCGCGCATCGACGCCCTGCTGGCCACGGCAGGCACCGACAAATCGAAAATCCTCAGCGCCCAGGTCTGGCTCACCGACATGGGCCTGTTCGCCGCCCACAACGACGCGTGGAACGAATGGGTGGACCGCAAGAGCCCGCCAGTGCGCGCCTGCCTGCTGTCACCGCAGCTGTGGCGGCCGGGCATGCTTGTGGAGATCATGGTGACGGCCGCCAAATAAGGCCGGCATGGTCCGCGCCACACCGCTTTCCCCTACTTGCTCCGGCCCGGCACGGCGTCGGCGAATTCCAGCGCGACATCGAGGATCTCCATGAACTCGCTGATTTTGATCGGCTTGGTCAGGTAGCGGAAAAATCCCGCCTCCAGGCCGCGCTCGATGTCGCGCGGGATCGCGTTGGCACTCAGGGCGACGACGGGTATATGCGCGGTGGCCGGGTCCTTGCGCAGGATGGTCATGGCCTCGGTGCCGCTCATCCCGGGCAGGTTGATGTCCATCAGGATCACGTCCGGCTGCGCGGCGCGTGCCAATGCCACGCCCAAGGTGCCGTTCACCGCGGTCAGCAGGCGCATGTCGGGACGACGCGCGATGAGCTGCTCGACCAGTTCCAGGTTCGCCGAATTGTCCTCGACATAAAGCAGGGTCCGCAGCGGCGCGCCACTCTCGACCTGCATCTGGGCCGAGGCGGCGGGTTCGGAGGCGTCATGGGGGAAAGCAGGCGCGCCGGCCGAATTGAACTCGACCCAGAACACGCTGCCCACCCCGACGGTGCTTTTCACCCCGATCGCGCCGCCCATCAGTTCCACCAGCCGTTTGGTCACCACCAGGCCGATGCCGGTGCCTTCCTCGGCGCTGGCTTCCTGGCCGAGGCGGTTGAAGGGCTGGAACAGCTGCGCCAGCTTGTCCGGCGGCAGGCCCGCGCCGGTGTCCTTGATGCTGACCCGCAGCCGGCCCGCGGCGCTGCCTTCGCAGTCCACCCGCACCGATCCGCCGACCTGGTTGTACTTGATCGCGTTGGACAGAAGGTTGATCAGTATCTGCTTGACCCGGGTGCGGTCGGCGCTGACAAAGCGGGGCAGATCGAAGCGCGGGAAGTCCATCCGGATGCCGCGCTTGTTCGCCTGCGGCTCTATCATCGACTGGCATTCCAGCATCACCTCATCCAGGGCGACCGGTTCCAGGGAGATCGACAGCTTGCCCGATTCGATCAGGGCCAGATCGAGAATTTCATTGATCAGCTCGAGCAGATACCAGCCGGCCTGGAGTATCTGGTCTATGCTCGCCTTCTGCGACGCCGTCGGCCCCGGGTTTTCCGACTGCAGCAGCTGGCCGAAGCCGAGAATCGCGTTCAGCGGGGTGCGCAACTCGTGGCTCATGCTGGAGAGGAAATTGGACTTCGCCAGGTTGGCCTTGTCGGCGGCGGCGATCGCGCTTTCCAGCTCGACGTTGGTTTCCTGCAGGGTCAGCTCGAAGCGCTTGCGTTCGGTGACGTCGCGCGCCGCCGCGAACACCCCGCGCAGGTTGCGGTCGCGGTCGTGCAGGGTGGTGGCGTTGTAGGACACCACCGTTTCCCTGCCGTCGCGGGCGCGCGCGGTCAGCTCGTAGTTGGTGACCTTGCCTTCGCGCAGGACCCGCTTGATGCCGGCCTCGGCACGCTCCGGATCGGTGAAGTAGTTCTTGAACGGCGCGCCGATCAGCTCGTCGCGGGTGCAGCCGGTGAGCGCCTCGGTCTGCTGGTTGACGTCGGTGATGATGCCGCGCAAGTCGGTGGTCATCAGCGGGTCGATGTTCGACTCGATCAGGGAACGGGTGTAGAACTGCTGGTCGCGCAGGCGCTGGTCGAGCAGCATCTGCTCGGCTTCCACCTGCTTGCGCGCGGTGTTGTCGGTGCCGATCAGCAGGTAACCGATGATCGCGTCCTGGGCGTCGCGCAGCGCGGTGACCGAGACCACCGCCGGGAAGCGGCTGCCGTCCTTGCGGAAATAGGTCAGCTCGTAAATATCCTCGATGCCGCGCGAGGCCTTGAACACGAGGGCCTCGAAGCCCGGGGTGATGGAGGTGCCCAGTTCCAGGCTCAGGGCCTCGGCGCGCGCGATCACCTCGCGCGGATCGGATATGTCGGCCGGGGTGATCTTGTTCATCACTTCGGCGGCGGTGTAGCCGAGCATGCGCTCGGCGCCGACGTTGAAAATCTGGATCACCCCTTTGGCGTCGGTGGCGATGCTGGAGAAGTTCGCGCTGTTGAAGATTGCCCTTTGCAGGGCGCCGGCCTTGAGCAGGGCCTCCTCGGCCTGCTTGCGCGCGGTGTTGTCGGTGCCGATCAGCAGGTAGCCGATGATCGCGTCCTGGGCGTCGCGCAGCGCGGTGACCGAGACCACCGCCGGGAAACGGCTGCCGTCCTTGCGGATGTAGGTCAGCTCGTAAATATCCTCGATGCCGCGCGAAGCCTTGAACACCAGGGCCTCGAAGCCCGGGGTGATGGGCGTTCCCAGCTCCAGGCTGAGGGCCGCGGCGCGCGCAATCACCTCCTGCGGATCGGATATATCGGCCGGGGTGATCCGGTTCATCACCTCGGCGGCCGTGTAGCCGAGCATGCGCTCGGCGCCGACGTTGAAAATCTGGATCACGCCCTTTTCGTCGGTGGCGATGCTGGAAAAGTTGGCGCTGTTCAGGATCGCGTTCTGCAGCGCTCCAGTCTTGAGCAATGCCGCTTCACGCCGCACCTGCGCGATGATTTCCCCGCTGCCTGCGTCATCGTCGAGCAGGTTGGGGGCTAGGGCATCAGTGGTCATGGCGCGTATCCCTGAAATTGTCGTTATGGTTGATCATCTGGCGCGGTACGGGCGCCAAATGCCGCAGCCGGACCGCAAAACGGCCAAGGCACTGCGTCGACAGCATGAGGCCGGGCCGGCATGGGGACCGTTCGTTGTCGTACATAGCGCCAGGCCTGGCGCGGCTGGGGCGACCTGGCGCCCGAGGCGGTGGGCAGGCCGTGCTTGGGGTATCGGCCAGCGCTGCCGATGCCGGGGTCGGAGGCCGCCAGGCACCCGCAAAACACCCACACTTAGGTGCCACTCTCCTCTACACTTGGACCTCGAAGCGGGGCATCCCGCCCTTCCGCGAGAGTACGACGCCAGCCCATCTTTTGGTCCGCCAGCACTGCCGGGCGCACCTGCATCCAGGACCGGATTGTGAGCCGGGCGGTAAGGCCTGCCGGCCAGGCACAGTTGCACTCCGGTCCCGATGGGCCGACGCTTGGCTGGCGCCTAGCCGGCGCTATTTGCCTGGGACGCGGCCGACGCTGGGCGAGAATTCGCAGTCTTTTGTAAAGGTGGGAGCTGAAACAGCCGCGAGGTGTCGGGCTGCTTTGAGGGTGGCGGCCACTGTGGGCGCAAGAGGCGGACCGTCGGCCGGCAGGCAGTCTGGAAAAACCCGTCTTCTGTCAGGGTGCCGGCGCGGTCCGGCAACAGAAACCCGGTGATCGCCGGTGGCCAACGAGTTTTTCACCGCAAAATACCAGTGGTTTTATAAGGAGGCGCCGGTTTTTGCACCAGGGCGGTGCAGTGCGCGCAGCCCGGAGTCGAGCCGGAGTCGGGCCCAGAAACGGCCAGACTCCGTGCTGGATCAAGAAGCCGGGGCGACGCTTATTTTTGCAGCGCCTGCCAGACCCGTGCCGGGGTGAGCGGCATGTCCAGGTGGGTGATGCCCCTGGGCGCGAGCGCGTCGATCACGGCGTTGACCACCGTGGGGGTGGCGCCTATGGTGCCCAGCTCGCCTATGCCTTTGGCGCCCAGCGGGTTGGTGAGGCAAGGCACGGTCTCGTCGAACTCGGTGACGAAGTCCCTGACGATGCCGATGTGCGGGGCGGTGTAGTCCATGAAGGAGGCGGTGAGCATCTGCGCGGACTCGCGGTCGTAGACCACCTGCTCGCCGAGGGCCTGACCTATGCCCTGCACCGCGCCGCCCTGGATCTGGCCGTGCACGATGGGGTGGTTGATGACGTTGCCGACGTCGTTCACCGAGCTGTACTTGACGACCTCGACGATGCCGGTGTCGGGGTCGACCTCGACTTCGGCGATGTGGCAGCCGTTCGGCCAGGAAGGCGCGCCCACGGCGCTGGTCGATTCGATGTGGATGCGCTTGTCCGCCTGCTTGCCTGCCAGCTCGAACAGGCCGATGGAGATGTCGGTGCCGGCGACGCTGAACTTGCCGGCGGCGTAGACCACGTCGCTGGGGGCGGCTTCAAATTCGTCGGCAGCCAGTTCCTTGGCTTTTTCGATGGTGCGTTCGGCGCCGACCTTGAGCGCCGAGCCGCCGACGAACAGGGAGCGCGAGCCGACGCTGCCGCCGCCGGTGGTGACGTCGGTGTCGCCCATGATCACGTCGATCTTGTCGGGGGTGATGCCGAAGACCCGCGAGACTACCTGCTTGAAGGAGGTTTCGATGCCCTGGCCCATCGCCTGGGTGCCGCTGGAGACGGTGATGCGGCCGTTGTCCTGCACGGTGCAGAACACTTTTTCCTCGAACACGTTGCCGCTGGTCCATTCGAGAAACGTGGAGACGGCGCGGCCGCGCAGCTTGCCGCGCTTGCCGGATTGCGCCTGGCGCTCGGCGTACCCGGTCCAGTCGGCCAGCCTCAGGCCTTCGTCCAAGATCTGCGCGAACTGGCCGGAGTCGTAGGTCTGGCCCATCGCGTTCTTGTAGGGCATCTGCTCGGGGCGCACCATGTTGCGGCGGCGGATCTCGGCGACGTCGATTTTCATCTCGCGGGCGGCGGCGTTCATCAGGCGTTCGATCACGTAGATCGCCTCGGGGCGGCCGGCGCCGCGGTAGGCGCCGGTGGGCGCGGTGTTGGTGAGAATGGCGCGCAGATCGAAGTCGATCAGCGGGATGTCGTAGACCGAGGTCGAGACCCAGGGGCCTATCATCAACTGGATGATCGGGCCGGCCTGGCTGGCGTAGGCGCCGATGTTGGCGAGCGACTTGACGCGCAGGGCGAGCGCCTTGCCGTGGGCGTCCAGGGCCAGCTCGGCGGTGCTGATGAGGTCGCGGCCGTGGGTGCCGGTGAGAAAGTCCTCGCCGCGCTCGCCGGTCCAGCGTACCGGGCGCTTGAGCAGGCGGGCGGCGAAGGCCACCGCCGCGTCTTCGGGGTAGAGCGAGGTTTTCATGCCGAAGCCGCCGCCGATGTCGCCGACCAGCACGCGCACCTTGTCCTTGCCGATCTTGAGCACGGCGTCGCCCAGGGTGTCGCGCGTGCCGGTGGGAGTCTGGGAGCCGACCTGCAGGGTGATGCGGCCGGAGGCTTCATCAAAACTGGCGATCACCGCGCGCGGCTCCATCGCGTTGGGAGAGACGCGCTGGTTGACGAGGTCGAGCTTGACCACGTGGGCGGCATTGGCGAAGGCCTCGGCGGTGGCCTTGGCGTCGCCATAGCGGGTGACGGCGGCGACGTTGCCGGGAGCCTGGGCCCAGATTTCGGGGGCGCCGGGGGCGATGGCGTCGTTCGGGTCGGCCACCGCGGGCAGCACGTCGTATTCGATGGCGACGGCTTCGGCGGCGTCCTGCGCCTGGATCCGGGTCTCGGCGATCACCGCGACCACTGCCTCGCCGACAAAGCGCACGAAGTCGACGGCCAGGGCGCGGCGCGGCGGGGTGGACATGGGCTGGCCATCCGGGCGCTTGAAAATCGGCACCGTGGGCAGGGAGCCGATGCCGGCCGCTTCCAGGTCGGCGCCGGTGAGGATGGCGATCACCCCGGGCATTTCCAGCGCGGCGGAGGGGTCAATGGAGACGATGCGGGCGTGGGCCTGCGGCGAGCGCACGAACACCATCTGGCCGGCGTTCTCCACCTTCAGGTTGTCGGTGAAGCGGCCCTGGCCGAGGATAAGGCGGCTGTCTTCAAAGCGGTTGAAGGTCTGTGATGTGCCAAAACGGGCGGAGGAGGATTGCGTGGAGTCCATGGATTCTTTGACTTGGTGGCTGCAGATGAGGACGAGGGATAGTACGCGGAAGGAACGAATCGGGGCGAGGTCTGCGTCGGAATCGAGCCCGGTTCGGGTGCAAGTCCGGGGGTGCACGCTCCGGGGAGCAAGCCCGGTGCCGGAAGCCAAGAAACAGTCCTTGATGCAGGGGCCGGAACCGGGCCGCCGAAGGCGACGCAAGCACGCACTTTACGGCATTTGCGCCGCCCGCGTAAATGGCCGATTTTCCCTTCAGGTACGCTCTTGAAAACCCTCCGGCCTGGCCACACATAAGCCTACAAGCAGAGTGGTCTGTCGATCTGGACTACAATGCGGTTTCCGAATGCTTTAGCAGGCGGGTCGTGTGGTGCGGCCCGTCCACCGAATTGGGGCCGACTTGGTTTCGACGCGGGAAGCGAAGCAGTGAGGGCATGCCGAGGACCAGTCCCCTCGTAAATCCATCTGGAAAAAACACAAACGCCAATGACGAGCGTTTCGCTCTCGCAGCCTAAAAAACTAGCGAAGCCGCTGTACCGGTAGGTCTCTGGGCCGGGTGAGCCTTAAAACTCACAACAGCGTCATTTACAGGGAATCGGGCTGCGTCGGGTTACTTGGCGCAGACTTAAATTTAGGTGACTCGCCAGCGTCCGGCCTGCCAGTCGGCTAAGTCGCTGGTTAAATAAAAATAGACCGGATACGCATGTAGAACTTGCTGTAGAGTACTCGCGGACGGGGGTTCAATTCCCCCCGGCTCCACCACATTAAAAGGCCACCCTCGCGGGTGGCCTTTTGATTGCGAACGATCGTGGCGATCAATCGCGCTGTGGGCGGGATCGGGATTTCGGCCCGGCCTTGCCTGGCCGGTGCCATTTGCCTCGGCCGCCGGTTGCGGGCGCAACCGGGCAGCCGGACCGGTGCGTATCTGACCTACGGCTTAGCTGCCGCTGGCCACGCGCGCGACCGCCGGGCCGGTGACGGGCTTGCGCGCGATCTGCAGGCCGACGCCGCCTATGCGGTACATATAGCTCCAGGGGAACTGCAGGACTTCCTTGGGCTGGACCGCTGCGTAGGCGCGGGCCAGCTCGGGCTGGTAGCGATACTTGAACACGGGCAGCACGCCGGTGTAGTCGCCGTACAGTTCGACCTTGTAACCGGAGCCGAGCAGGCGACGGTAGGGCAGGCCGGTGTCGTCCTGGACCAGGACCGGGCTTTTTTCGACCAGGCCGCGCATGGTGCTGAAAATATCGTCGTGCAGCAGATAGGAAGCCGACTTGATCAGGGTGGCGGTGGGGGTCACGCCTTCCATGAAGCGGAGAAAGCCCGGGTTGTTCTTCAGGCCCTTGTCGGAAGCGTCGAAGGAGGCGTAGAAGAGTTCCTGCTCCGGGCCACCCGGCTTGCCGAAATGCAGGCGGATCGCGCGCGGTGTGCCGGTGGAAGCGGCGGCGTCCCACTTGCTGCCGTCGGTATTGGCCCAGGCGTAGTCGTGCAATTCGTAGCCGGTGCGCACCAGCATGGCGCTCACCAGGGGCAAGACGCCCTTCAGGTGGGGGGTGCGCAGTTCGCTGCCCATGTACTGGGTGACGAAGTAATTGCGCGCAACCAGGTAAGACTGGGCCTTGTCCATGTCTTTGCGCACCGCGGCCTGCTTCTTCTCGTCGAGCTTGCCCAGGTCCGGCAGTTCGCCGACCGGCTCCAGACCGAACAATATGTATTTCTTGCAGGCGGGAAACAGGCTCACGGCATTAAGCATGTCCGGGCCGCTGAACGGATAGAACAGGGTGTCGCAGGCCTGCTCCTTGGCCAGGTGCTTCTGGGCGAAGTCGCGCAGGGCCGGGGTACGCTTCTGGGTCAGGCCCTCCCAGCCTTTTTGGCTGGCGGTGGTCGCCGGGGCGTCCACGCCGGCGAGCCAGCGGGCGGTGTCGTTCAGGCTGCGCGCTTCAATGGCGCCGGCAGGTTGCGAGAACAGGGCGGCCAGGCAGGTGGCAGCGGCGGCAAGACGTAGCGAAGTCATAGGATGGACCTGGAAATTGTGGTTGCTTGGGCAATCATCGCGCTCTTGCCGGCCGCAAAATCCGCCGGTAAGATCAGCTTTAACGTGCCAATTCCATTTCCGATGACGGGGATTTGTTAAATTTGTTTGCGCCGTATCGTCGCTGGAGCAGGACAGCCTGGGTGATCCGGCGCCGGCCCACCAAGAGCATCAAGGCCTCACCCTCTTCATCATGTATATTCCCGGTCGGGACCATGGATCTGGATCTGGATTCGGGAGGAGACCGGAATAACCCAGGTACAGTCGCTGAGTTCAGGCGCATGTTCCCACCGTCCGCCCGGGATGCGGAATGCAGGTCAAGGCGCAAGACTGGTGCGTCGGCGCTCATGGAATGCATGCACGGTGTGCGATGAATTGGGGACATCAGCCCACATCAGGACGCGCGCGTTCGCGCCTATCCCCGCTCCAGGCGGCTGGCCGGGGAACAGCAGTCTCCATTCCTCAAGACCATCAATGATCAAACGACTTGTCGCCACCCCGGAAACCCTTAACCTTGTCCTTGAGACCTGGTACATCCAGAACACGCTGTTTGACGGAATCCCGTATTCAATCGGCTTTGACGGGTCGATCAGCAATTCAACCTTGGTCTACGTGGAATTGCGGAGCATCAATCTGGATTACATCCGGCACCTGAAAGCCTTGGGTAACAAGGTAGTGCTCTACCACCTCGGGGACGAACGAGCGGACGCGGATATTTCCGCCTATCCCGAATGCGACCTGGTCATCAGGAACTACTACTTTCGTGAAATTTTCGAGCGTCCCGAGTTCGCCGGCAAGCTGCTCTGGGCGCCCAACGGGTTCAGGACCGGCGTGGGGCCACGCAGCCCGGACAGCATCAAAAAGGCCAGTGAGCGCACGTGCTTTTCCATGTTTGCCGGCTGGCTCAGCAATTCCGTTTCTTACGGCAATGAAAGAACCCTCTTTGCCAACGTGACGGACAGGTGTGCAGGGAATCTGTTTTGCCAGCCATCGCAAGGCTTCTCTGGCGGATACAACGTCGGCCTGTATTCAGCCATGATGGAAGACAGCATATTTGCCCCCTGCCCCGCGGGAAATTCACCGGAGACCATCCGCTTGTACGATGCGCTGGAAGTGGGCAGCATCCCGATTTCCCTGTCCCATGCATTCCTGACTTCGAAACAGGCCCTGGCCGCGCTCGGGCCGGTGCCTTTTCCATTGATCGAATCATGGGAAATGCTTCCGGACTTGTTGAGTTCGATGAAGGCGAATTTCGCGCGCAATCCCGGCGAAATGAACACCCTGCAGGCCAAGTGCATTGCCTGGTGGCAGAACTACAAGGCGCTCACCCGCCAGAAAATCTCCGCCGGATGCGACGCGCTAGAACCCAAGAAAAGCGGGTTCTCGCTGTTTTCCCGGGCGCGCCGCCCGGCACAACAATAGCGTCAGGCCCGTTGGGGAATCGCAAGCTCAGTCCAGGGTGATGTGGTTGTCCCTGACCAGGGCAGACCAGCGCGCCACCTGGCCCTGGAGGAATCTGGCGAACTCCTCCGGGCTGTTGCCGACCGGCTCTATGCCCACGCTGCTCATGCGCTGGCGCACCTCGGGGGTCTGCACCGCTTGCCGCACGGCAGCAGCGAGCTTGGCGACAATCGCCGGCGGGGTGCCGGCGGAGAGGAAAAAGCCGTTCCATTCGACCACCTCGAAGTCCTTGAAGCCGGCTTCGATCATGGTGGGCACCTCGGGTAGCACCTCCATGCGCTTGCGCCCGGTGACGGCCAGAGCGCGCAGCTTGCCGGATTTGACGAAGGACAGGCCCGAGATCGGGTTGCCAAAGTAGGCGTCGACCTGGCCGGCCACCAGGTCGGTAATCGCCGGGGCGCCGCCCTTGTAGGGCACGTGCAGCCAGTCGATCTTCGCCTCGTTGCGCAGGAACTCACCCGCCAGGTGGGCGGTGCTGCCCGGACCATAGGAAGCGAAGGAGAGCTTGCCCGGGTTGGCGCGCGCGTAGGCGAGAAACTCCTTGATGTCCTTGTAGGGCGCGGCCGCGGGCACCAGCAGGATATTCGGCATGTTCAGGGCCTGCGAGACCGGCAACAGGTCCTTCATCGGGTTATACGACATCTTGCGCACCCCGGCGTTGACCGCGAAGGGGAAGGTGTCGTACAGCATGGTGTAGCCGTCCGGCTGCGACTGCACCGTGGCGGCGCCGGCGATCATGCCGCTGGCGCCGACCCGGTTGTCGATCACGAAGGTCTGGCCCAGGATGTTCGACATGTATTGCGTCACCAGGCGGGCGTTGACGTCGGCGCCGCCACCGGGCGAGTAAGGCACCAGCACCCGGATCGGCCGGCTCGGGAATGCCTGTGCACGGGCGGCCAGGGGTGCGAAGGCGGTGGCCAGGCCAAGGGCGCACAGGGCGCGGCGGCGTGGCGAAAAAGGCAGGGAGGTCTTGTTCGAGGGCATGCTGTCTCCGGATTCTTGATTAGGGGTGCGGCGCGTTGCTATTGCGATTGCGTGTCATCAGGCGGGCGCGAAGCCATAAAGCTGGGCCGGATTGTCCACCAGAATGCGTCGGCGCAGCTCCGCGTCGCCCAGCCAGTCGGCGAACAGATCGAGCAGATGCGCGTCGTCCGGCTTGTGTTCCTTCTCGGTCGGGTGCGGCCAGTCGCTGCCCCAGACCAGGCGCTGCGGAGCGATGCGGGCGTAGGCGCGCACGACGGCGGCACGGCTGGGGTACTCGGGGCCGACATCGTCCAGATACGGCCCGGACAGCTTGACCCAGCTGCGGCCCTCCCCTAACAGGCGTGCGATGATGGCGAAGGCCGGATGCCCCTCACCCTCCGGCCTCGGCAGGCGCCCCATGTGGTCGAACACGATGCTGCCGGGCAGGCGGGAGATCAGGTCGGCGTGCTCGACGATCTGGTCGCCGCGCCAGTGCAGTTGCACGTGCCAGCCCAGCTCATGCACCCGGCGCGCCAGCGGCTCTACCCATTCGAAGCGGGTGACCGCGGTGCTTGGGTCGAACAGGGTGAAGCGGATGCCGCGAATCCCGCCGGCGTGCAGTTCGGACAATTGCGCGTCGGTCACCTCGGGGTTGAGCACCGCCACGCCGCGCGCATTCTCCGGCCCGAGCTGGGCGATTGCGTCGGTGGTGGCGCGGTTGTCAAAAGCGTGCGCCGCCGGGTTGACGATCACCGTCCGGCTGGTGCCGTTGCGCGCCTGCAACCGGCGGTATTCGGCCACCGTGGCGTTCGGCAGCACGGCGGCATCAGGCACCGCATAGCGCGGGTCGTAGATATGGATGTGGCAGTCGCAGGCATGCGCCGGCAGCGCCAGGCGCGGGACGGCGGTGCCGGCGGAATGCGGGACGGTGTTGCTCATGGCAAGTCCTTTTTCAGGGCGGCCGCCTTGGCAAGCAACCCCGGATTGTGCTGCCCCAGGGTGGGCGCCGCGAAGGGCACGGGGCCGGGGGTGCGGCCGAAGCGGATCGGGTTCTTGAAGGCGCGATAGCGGCCGACTACAGGATGCTCATAGACCGCCAGCAGGTCCTCGGCCTGCACCTGCGGAAAGTCGAACATATCCTCGACACTGCGCGCCGCCGCGCAGGGCACCTCCTCGCCGAACAGTGCCTCCCACTCGAGCGCGCTGCGTGCCTGCAGGGCCTGGCGCAGGCGCGGCACGATCTCGGCCTGGTGCGTGTTGCGCTTGCGCACGCTGTCGTAGCGCTCGTCCCCTGCCATTTCGGGCAGGCCGATCTTGTCGCACAGGGCGCGCCAGAAATGCGGGGTGTTGGCGGAAATGTAGAGCCAGCCTTCGCGGGTGGGGTGGATGCCGGTGATGCCGCCGGAGCGCATGTCGCGCCCGACCTCCCTGCCCTCCCCCTCGGCCCAGATCAGGCGCGCCGACTGCATGGTCAGAGCACTGCGCAGCAGGGAGATGCCGACGAATTGCCCCAGCCCGCTTTGCACGCGCTCGTACAGGGCGGAAGAGACGCCGCCGGCCACCAGGGCCGCGGCGTAGTAGTCGACCACCGAGCCGTAGAGAATCTCCGGCGGGCCGCCCGCCTTGCCCTGCATGGTGGCCATGCCGGTCATGGTCTGCAGCACCTGGTCGTAGCCAGCCTTGCCGCTCAAGGGGCCGGACTCGCCGTAGCCAGTGACGGCGCAATAGATCAGGCGCGGGTTGAGCGGCTTGAGTTGCTCGTAGCCGATTCCCAGGCGCTCGGGCACGCCGGGGCGGAAGTTGTGCACCAGGATGTCGGCCTCGCGGACCAGCGCCAGAAGGGCCTGCAGTTGCCCGGGGTCCTTGAGGTCGAGCATCAGGCCGAGCTTGCTGCGGTTGACGCCGAGAAAGGCGCGGCTCTCGGCGGCGAGCGTTGATGGATACTTGCGCAGGTTGTCCCCGGCCGGCGGCTCGACCTTGATCACCTCCGCGCCCTGGTCGGCCAGCAGGGAACAGCCGTAGGGTCCGGCGATGTAGGCGGACAGGTCGAGCACGCGCACGCCGAAGAGCGGGCCCGCGGGACCGCTGCGCGGGGGTACTGGGGCTTCGTCAGTCTTTGTCATGGATTCGCACTCGCAGGTGGGTTGATCCGCAGCAGGCGGTCCGGCGTCATCTCGGCGAGCGAGTTGATGCCCAGCAGCGCCATATTGCGCTGCAGCTCTTCGCGCAGGATCTGGATGGCGTGCCTGACACCGGGCTCGCCCGCCACCGCCGCGGCGTAATTGAAGGGCCGGCCGACGAACACGAATTTTGCCCCCAGCGCGAGGGCCTTGAGCACGTCGTTGCCGCGGCGGATGCCGCTGTCCATCATCACCGGCAGCTCGCCCACCGCATCGACAATGCCGGGCAGCACGCGCAGCGGCGCGACCGTGCCGTCGAGCTGGCGCCCACCGTGGTTGGAGACGATGATGCCGTCCACCCCGTGGTCGCGCGCGATGACGGCATCCTCCCGGCTCATCAGTCCCTTGACGATCAGGCGCCCCTGCCAGCGCTTGCGGATCAGCGCCAGGTGCCCCCAGTTCAGGTGGTCGCGGGCGCCAAAGTCGCGGAGCACGTTGCGCGCCAGGATGGGCGCGCCGCGTTTGGCCTGCGAGTTCTCGAAATGCGGCATGCCGTGTTGGAACCAGGTGCGCAGGAAGGTGCCCAGGGTCCAGGCCGGATGGGTGATGCCGTCCCAGGCCAGGCGCAGGCTGGGCCGCAGGGGCGTGGAAAAGCCGGCGCGGATGTTGTTCTCGCGGTTGCCGCTGACCGCGGTGTCGGCGGTCACCACCAGGGTGGCGTAGCCGGCCGCCGCCACCCGCTCCAGCAGGCCGAGGATGCGCTCCGGCTCGCCCGGCACATAGGCCTGGAACCAGGCTTGCGGATTCTCCTTGATGACCTCTTCGAGGCGGATCAGCGAGGAGCCGCTCATCAGCATCGGCACGTTGGCGGCAGCCGCGGCGCGCGCCAGCACCAGGTCGCCGCGGTAGGCCGAAAGAGCCGCCATGCCCATGGGTGCAATCCCGAAGGGGCTGGCCCATTCGCGCCCGAACAGGGTGGTGGCCTGGGAGCGCTGCGCCACCCCGGCGAACACCCGGGTCACAAAGCCGTATTCGCCGAACACATCGCGGTTGTCGCGCAGGGCGGCATCGGTTTCGCAGCCGCCCGACACGTAGGCGTACACCAGGCGCGGCAGGTGGCGCCGCGCCGCGCGCTCGAAATCGTCGAGCGAAAGATAGCGGGACAGGCGCGCCACGCTCACTCGGGCACGATGTTGGCCGCCTTGGCGACCTTTTTCCAGCGCTCGATTTCGCCGGCGATCACTTGGCCGAAGGCCGCCGGGGTCAGGGAAGCCGGCTCGGCGCCCTCGCGCAGGAAGAACTCCTTCATGTCGGCACCGGCGGTGATGCGGTTGATCTCGGCATTGAGCTTGTCGACCACCGCCGCCGGCGTGCCGGCCGGTGCCAGTACGCCCCACCACAGCTCGGCGCTGGCGCCCTTGTAGCCGGACTGTTCGAGCGAGGGAAGATCGGGAGCAATCGGCGAGCGCCCCGGGCTGGTCACCGCGATCGCCCGCACCTTGCCGGCCTTGACCTGCTGCATGATGGAAGGCGCGCTGGCGATCAGGATCTCGGTCTGCCCGCCGAGCAGGTCGGTGACCGCCGGGCCCATGCCTTTGTAGGGGATGTGGGTGAGCTTGATGCCGCTCGATGCCATGAACAGGTTGGTGGCGAAGTTGTTGATGCTGCCCAC
>Ga0302322_100001568_pt1 | contig 18771 bp, 15 predicted proteins | sample Fen_T0_2_FD_203757 | JGI IMG/M metagenome (GOLD analysis project Ga0302322, IMG submission 203757) | Peat permafrost microbial communities from Stordalen Mire near Abisko, Sweden - Fen_T0_2 | ecosystem: Environmental > Terrestrial > Soil > Wetlands > Permafrost | place: Sweden: Abisko... | reverse complement strand
GCTGACGCGGTCGACGTAGCGCTTGCCATCTTCGAACTCGAGCGGATCACAAGGCAGGATGTGCTCGTCCCAGCGTTCGAGCTGCGCGCCGTCCAAGAGTAAGCGACGCCAGTCGGCACTGCTCATCGGGTGGTGGTAACTACACGACGGGCAGACGTAGAACCGGGAGGACAGGTCCTCGACGGTGTTTACGACACCGCAGCCGGTGCATTTACGGAAGAGTCCTTGACCGACCGAGCGCTTCTCGGTGCTGGTCGACTGGGCGGGGGTGCGTTCGGGCAGTGCCACGGTAATTTCGAAACCTAGCAGACGAATGGGGGGCGAGCCTCTAACAAGCGGGGCTCGCGCGCAACTCGGTCGTAGCGCTTTTTTTGCGGGGGCCGGGCGCAATTGACGAGGAATAGGCGCCGCTCGCCGCAAGGGTGTGCGTGGCCTCTTGAGACCCTGGGCAAAATCGGGCGAAATCCCGGTCCCATGACTCAAGGGGCCGCCCCGGCCGTGCTCGACCTGAAAGCCCCGCTAATCGGCCGCGACGCCGATCGGCGCCGCCTAGACACGATTTTCGAGCGCGCTTTGAGCGAGGGCGACACGCGCGCCGTGACGCTCGTCGGCCCGGCCGGCATGGGCAAGACGCGGCTGGTCGACGAGTACCTGCGCACGCGCGCACCCTCCGAACCCGCGCTGCGCGCATTTTGGGGCGTGCCGCGCTCAGAGCGACTGGCGTACGGGCTGTTCGAGCGGCTGTTACGAGCGCGCTTCGGGGTCGCCGACGGCGCGGACCGCAACGCTGCCAGCGCCAAGGTTCGTGACGAACTAGCGCTCGTGCTGGAGGACCGGCGCGTCGGGGACGTGAGCTACTTCCTCGGTGAGCTGATGAATTTGCCCTTCGCCGAAAGCCCGTTGACGCGAGCGGTGGCAGACGATGCGTCTCAGGCGCGGCTGATGCGGCGCGCGATTTTGCGCAGCTTCGTGGAGAGCGACGCCGAACGTGGACCGCTCTGCCTGGTGTGCGAGGATCTGCACGCGGCGGACGAAGATTCGATCGAGCTCTTGCGTTACCTGATCGAGAACCTCAAGGGTCCGATCGTGATCGTTTGTCTGGCGCGCCCCGAGTTTCTGGCGCGCCACGAAGGTTGGCGTGAAATCGGCGGCGCGCGCCATGAGCTGATCGAGCTCGGTGCAGTCACCGCTCACGAATCAGTAGAGATCATGGGCGCGCTCTTGAGCAAGTGTCAGAGCGGCAGCGCGCCGCGCCTGATCGACGCGGGCGTGGGGCTCGCCGGTGGCACACCAGGGCTGCTCGAACACATGGTCAGGATCTTCTTCGACTCGGGAGTCCTGCGCGAGCACGGCGGCGCGTGGCAAGTCGATCTGGATCGCCTGGCGAATGCCAAGTTGCCGCTGACGGTCGCGGACGCGGTCGCGGCTCGCATCGCCGCGCTGTCCGCTCGCGATCGTCGGCTCTTGGAGCAGGCCGCGGCCATGGGTAGCGTGTTCTGGCTGGGCGGGCTGGTGGCGCTCGGACGGCTAGATCAAAAGGCACCTGAATATTGGGAAGTCGACGCACTCACGGACGTTCTGGACGTGGAGAAGTTGCTCACTGACTTGGTGCAACGAGACTACGTGCTGAACGTCCCGGATTCCGCGTTCAGTGGCGAAAAAGAGTACATCTTCAAACACAACCTGGAACGTGAGCGGATCGCTCAGCTCACTCCGCCCGCTGCCTTGCGGCGATACCATCGCTCAATCGCCGATTGGTTGGCACAGAAGGAGACGCTGCGCAGCCAAGAAGAGTACGTGGCCATGCTGGCGCGGCACTTGGAGCATGGCGGCTCTTTGACACGCGCCGCCTTCACCTACCTCGACGCGGGCAACATCGCGCGTCACCAATATGCGGCCAAGAAGGCGCACGACTACTACCAGAAGGGCCTCGAGCTCTTGGGTGACGACGACGCGCGACGGCGCATCGACGCGCTCCACAACCATGGCGACGTTCTGCTCTTGCTGGGCAAGACGGACGAGGCGCTGGCCGCTTTTCGCGAGATGCACGCGATCGCCTTTCGGCTCGGCTTGAGAGCAAAGGGCGGTGCGGCGCACAATCGTATCGGACGTGTGTATCGCGACACGGGCTCACTCGAGCTCGCGCGCGATCATCTGGAGACGGCGCTCGCGTTGTTCGAAAATGTGAACGACTCACGAGGAGTGGCCGCGAGCCACGACGATATCGGCAAGTTATTGTGGATGCGCGGTGAGTACGAGGCGGCGCTCGAAGAACTGAAAAAAGCCTTGGACATGCGAAAAGAGCACGGCGACGGCCGCTCGATCGCGCTCAGTCTGAACAACATCGGCTTGGTCTGGCGTGACCACGGTCAGCAAGCGCAGGCGCGTGAAGCGCTGGAAGCAGCACTGAAGATCCGCCGTGAGCTCGATGACCCGTTGGGCAGCGTCGAGAGCATGAATGACCTCGGTCATCTGGCGCTCGACCAAGGAGAACACGAGAAGGCCTTGCGCCTGTTCAGCGAGGCGCACGCGCTGGCCAAAGACGTGGGTGAACACAACCGCATCGCCGCTGTCCTGACCAGCATCGGCGTAACCCACCAACGGATGGGGCACAGTGACGAGGCCGTCGTATATCTCACGCAGGCCGAAGAGTTGTGTGACGAACTGGGCGACAAGCTGCATCTGGCGGAGGCCAAGCGTGCCTTGGCCAAGACCTATTTGGAGCAGCGTGAGCTGAAAAAGGCGCGCGATTTGATCAAGCGCTCGGTCGACCTGTTTGGTCAGGTGCGGAGTAAGCCACATTTGGCGGTCGCACTCCGTACCTTGGGTGAGGTGACCGGCGCTGGCGCCTGGGGTGAAGGGCATGAAGTGAAAGCCGTCGATTACTTCATGCGCTCAATCGCCATCTGCAAAGAGATCGGCAACGAACTCGAAGTCGCCCGTAGCTACCAAGCGTTCTCCAGCTACGTGTTTTCGTCTCTCCACTACCGGCAAAACGCCGACATTCAGCGCGAAGCTCAAAAGCTCAGCGAAATGGCGGACGTGATTTTCGAACGCCACCGCATTCGCTCGCGAGCTAGCGTGGCCTGAGGGGGCATTGCCGCAACTCAGCAGCGCACCCCATCGGGGCCAGCTCGCGGCCGGGCCCTTGGGCCGAATCGGATGGCCTAGCGAGAATCCTGCTCGACGCGCAACGCGGGCCGGGCCATCCCAGTCGGCATGACGTCGCTTCGACTGCCGCTCCGTGTGCAAAAGGTTGGTCCGATCGAGGTGCCGTTGCCCGCGTATCAGACCGAGCGCGCCGCAGGCCTGGATCTAAGTGCCGCGATAGCAGCGTCGATGCGCATCGAGCCGGGCCAGCGCGCGCTCGTGCCGACCGGGCTGGCACTTGCAATTCCAGACGGGTTCGAGGGGCAGGTGCGGCCGCGCTCGGGCCTGGCCTTGAAATACGGCATCAGCATCGTCAACTCACCCGGTACGATCGATGCCGACTACCGTGGCATGGTGCAGGTGTTGTTGATCAATCTCGGCCAAGAGCCGTTCTCGATCGAACCGCTGTCGCGGATTGCGCAGCTGGTGATCTGCCCGGTGGTGCAGGCTGAGCTCGAGTTGGTGAGTGCGCTTCCTGAAACCACGCGCGGCGCGGGCGGTTACGGTTCGACTGGGGTTTGAGCGGCGACCCGTGTGTAAAAATCGCGCAACTCCCGGCCGACATCGCGGCGTTCGACATCGCGGGTGATGACGTGGTGCGAGCGCGGTAGGATCACGACCCGCACGTCGCGCGTGCCGAGCAGATTGGCCACGCGCCAGGCATTGGCGACGGGGCACACGCGATCCAACGCGCCGTGCAAGATCAAGGTAGGGCAGCGCACCTGCGCTAGACGCTCGCGCAGCGCGCGCGCGGAGCGTTCTAGATCCATGGCGGCGTGCACTGGATCGGCGGTGTACGAGATTTGACTGCGTCGCGCATCGAGATCGGCGATGTCCGAGCCGCCCTTGGCCATCAAGAAATCGGGCAGGCGCAGCCAGGCGCCCGCGCGCAGCGCGAACGAAAGTGGCGGGCTCAGCCAGGCCGCGTTGGCCAGCATGACTAGCCCGCACACGCGCTCGGGGTGTTCAATCGCGAGCTTTGCCGCCAAGAGCGAGCCCATGGAAATCCCTGCCGCGATCACTGGGCCGGCAGTGGCCAATTCTTGGTACATGCCCTCCGCGCCAGCCACCCAATCGGAAAAGCGGGTCTTGGCCAGGTGCTGGGCGTGGCTGCCGTGCCCCGGCAGGTTTCGAGCCAGCGCCGCCAGTCCGAGTTCTCCAGCTACCGTCGCGGCGAGCTCGACCTCGCGCGTCGTACCGCCAAAGCCGTGGAAAGCGACGACCCCGGGCGCGCGCCCTGAAATGAGGACAGGGCCGGGGGCAGCGGCGCTCAACGCTCCTAGATCGACGCCAGTACGAGGGCCGCGACGAAAAATCATCCTTCGCCGCGTTTGATGCCGTAGGCGCGCACTTTCTTGTGCAAATTGGTGCGTTCCACGCCGAGCACGATGGCCGCCTTGGAGATATTCCAGTCGAGCGCCTTCAGCGTTTCGATGATGTACGAACGCTCAGTCGTTTCTCGGTATTCACGCAAGGTGAGCCGACCGCCAGAGGCTTGCGGCAAGGAAGTACTTTCGAGGTCAGGCGAGCTGTCTCTCGAACTGGCCGCGCCGGCGTCGTCGGTCTCGTCGTCGAACGGGCTATCGTGCGGATCTTCTGGCAGGTCCGCGATCGTGATCACGTCACTCGACAAGATCGCGGCGCGCTCGACCACGTTCTTCAACTCACGCACGTTGCCCGGCCACTTGCGGCGCGAAAGTGCGTCGAAGACGCTGGGATCGATGCGCTTCGAGCGCAGGCCGTTTTCCTTGCAGAAGCCAGAGACGAAGGCCTCCGCCAAGATCGCGATGTCCACCTTACGCTCGCGCAACGCCGGCACGCGGATCGGAAACACGTCCAGGCGAAAGAACAGATCCTCGCGGAAGGTGCCGAGCTGCACGGCCTTGGCCAGATCTTTGTTGGTAGCGGCCAGCACGCGCACGTCCACGTTGATCACGTGCTCGGAGCCGACGCGCACGACCTCGCCGTTCTGCAGCGCGCGCAGCACCTTGGCTTGCGCGGTCAGATCCATGTCGCCAATCTCGTCCAAGAACAGCGTGCCGCCGTGGGCTTGCTCGAAGAAGCCGCGCTTGCGCGCTTGCGCGCCGGTAAATGAGCCCTTTTCGTGACCGAACAACTCGCTCTCGATCAGCTCCCGCGGGATCGCGGCGCAGTTGACCTTCACGAACGGCGCGTCCGTTCGTGGACTCAAGCGATGAATGGCGCGACTGACCAGCTCCTTACCGGTGCCGCTCTCGCCGGTGATCAGCACGCTCGCCTTGGTCGGCGCGACCTTGTCGACGTCTTGAAATAGTTTCTGGATCGGCGCGCTGGTGCCAATCATCTCATAGCGTGCCTCGAGCTCGCCGCGCATCTGCTCGACCGTGCGATTCAAGCGGGCGGTGCGGATCGAGTTGCGCACGCTGACCAGCACGCGCTCGCGGTTCAACGGCTTCTCGAAGAAATCCGTGGCCCCGAGCTTGATGGCGGCGACCGCGTCGTGCACCGTGGCATGTCCGCTGACGACGATCACCGGCAGATCGCGGGTCGCGTCGTCGGCGCGCAAGCGTTGTAGAGCTTCGAGGCCGCTCATGCCCGGCAGCTTCAGATCGAAGATCGCGACGTCCACCGGTTCGTGCGGGTTGCCGAGAGTCTCGAGCGCTTTCTCTCCAGACTCGGCTTCTAGAACTCGATAGCCCTCACCCGTGAGCACCATCTCCAAGATGCGCCGGATGTTCTTCTCGTCGTCGACGACGAGAACGGTGGGCGGAACGGTGCTGAGCGGGGAGGGATCGGGCATCGCTCAGCCCTGCTTTTCCAGCACCGCCAAGCGCTCCAAGAAATGCTTGGCGGGAACCACGAACGGGCTGGTTGGATAGCGTGTCAGTACTAGCTCGAGTGCAGTGCGGGCTTTGAGGCGCTCCTTGGTCTTCAGATAGACCTCGGCCAACAGCACTAGGCCCTCGGGCTCCAAGCCCGAATTGGGGTAGCTGCGCAGCGAGTATTGAATGCGCGCGACTGCGGCCGGGAATTTGTCGCGATTCAGGTAGAAGCGCGCCACGTACAGTTCGTGCCGCGCCAAAAGTCCGGTCACGACCGACTGCATGTAGGCGAGCTGCGGGGCGTGCTCGCTGTTCGGATAATCGTTCAGGAAGGCTCGAATGCTGGCGTGGGCGTCGTTTACGTACGCCAGATCGCGCTCCTCGAGTGACGGCAGCAGAAACGACGCGCTCACGGCATCGTACTGGGTCATCGTCACTCGGTAACGAGCGTAGGGGATCTCCGGATCGTTTGGGTAGTCGTGGACGAAGGCTTTGTAACCCGCGGTTGCTTCGGCGAACTTGTCTTGCTCGTAGTCCGCGTCGGCCAAGCGGAGCTCTGCCAAGCGCGCGTAGCGGCTGTAGCCGTAGTTACGCTTCACCTCGCTCAACTTCTGGCGGGCGGCTTCCCAATTCTTGGAATCGAAGTCGTCCATCGCCGCGTCGTAGTCGTGCTTGGCTTTCTCGGAGTAATCGATGGCCGAGACGGCGTGGTACTCCTTGTCGCAGCCCACCAGCCACAAACTTGCCAGCCCAACCAAGCCGAGCGTCAACCAGGTCGGGCCTGCCGGAACTCGGCCCAAAAGGTTCCACCCGTGTGTCCTCGCCTTCGTTGTCCGCATGTTCGAGGCCTCTGCTAGCGGCGTTCCGTTTCGGGCGCAAGTTGACAAGCCCGGATTCGCCCGCCCTCCCTCGAGATGGCCGAGACGGGGGGCCGTTCGGGTCAACACAAGACTAGCGCCGCTCGATACAACGGGTAAAGATGGCCTCCGAGGCAACATGAACGAACCCGTCCCCATGACCCCCGCGGGCGCACAAAGGCTGCGCGAAGAACTGGTTCGCCTCAAAGAGGAGCGACCGAAAATCTCGCGTGCCATCGGCGTGGCGCGCGATCACGGTGATTTGAAAGAGAACGCCGAGTACCACGCCGCCAAAGAGCAGCAGGGCCTGAACGAGGCTCGAATCAAGGACATCGAAGACAAGCTGTCGCGGGCGGAAGTGATCGACCCCTCGAAATTCTCCGGTGATCGCGTGCGCTTTGGGGCGATCGTCCTGCTTACCAACCTGGACACGGACGAGGAGAACACCTACCAAATCGTAGGCGCGGACGAAGCCGACTTGAAGAACGGGACCATCTCGGTCTCGGCGCCGCTGTCTCGGGCGCTGATCGGCAAGTCGACCGGTGATGAGGTGGTCGTGACCCTTCCGGGTGGAACGCGCCGCTACGAAATCGGCAGTATCGAGTTCCGCTGAGGTGACGGGGTCGCTCAGGGCAGCGGGCGGCTTGGCGCTCGCACGAGTCGCGCGCGCGTGCTGGGCCGTCTGGGTCGTCGTTGCCGCCGAATTGAGCGTTGCGCTGAGTCTGGCTTGGCGTGAGTTGAGCAGCGTCTGGGAGGTCCAATTCGGCTTGCTTTGGCTGGCGCCGACGGCCCTCACCGCTGCCGCCGCGGCGGCAGTGCTGGGCGCCTTCGTGGCCTGGCTCGTTGAAGAATCCGAGACCCGCGCCGTACGGGCGTTGCTGGGTGCGTTCGGCGTCGCTTCCGGTGCAGTGCTGGGATTCGGGGTAGGGGGGGGGCGGCACCTCGCGACGCTGGGCCAGCGCGGCGGTTTTGCGATCAGCGTTGGCGCGCTGCTCGGCGCGCTGGCCTGGGCCAGCGCGCCCGCTTTGGCGCGGCTCGCGCGCGAACGGCCCTGGGGGTGTGTCGGCGTCATCGCATTGGTGGGGCTGCTCGCCGAGCTCGCCAACCAGTTGATCTTGGTACGGCTCTATCCGGCGTTTCATTGGGGGCTCGTGGCTTGGGTGCTCTTGTCAGCGCCACTCGCTGCCGAGGCACTGCTCCGCGCGCTGGGACTTGGAGCCAAAGGAGCGGGCTCGAGGAGCGCCCGGATCACGCTCGCGGCATGTCTACTGGCAGCGCTGCTCGTGCTGCCGAGTGCGCATCGCTTGGCGCACTTCGACAACTTTCGCTTCGTCGTCGGCGAGCACGCTCCGCTCGCCGGCCGCGCCATGCAGCTGGCGAGCCTGCTGGTGCCGGCTGCTGCGGAAGACACGGTTGAGTGCGACGCTTTGGGCCCGGCCGAACGCGCAGCCCATGCCGGTTGCCAAGTTGCTTCGGTAGAGCAAACTGGACGCACGCTCGATCTGAGGCAACGCGATCTCTTGCTCATCAGCGTCGATGCGTTGCGCGCCGACCACTTGGGCAACTACGGCTACCCGCGTCCCACGACTCCGCAAATCGATGCGCTCGCGAAGGACGCCGTGGTTTTCGATCGTGCCTACGCGGCCACGCCCCACACCTCGTATTCGGTCACCTCGCTGATGACTGGTAAATACATGCGCCCATTGCTGCTCCAGGGCATCGCTCAAGATTCGGACACCTGGGCCGGGCTGCTCCGGACGTATGGCTACCGCACTGCTGCCTTTTACCCGCCGGCTGTGTTTTTCATCGATCCGGACCGCTTTCAGAGCTTTCGCGATACTTTCCTGGGCTTCGAGTACCGCTGGGTCGAGTTCGCCGAAGGGGCGCGGCGGGTGCAGCAGCTCAAAGCTTACCTAGAGACTGCCCCGGACGATAAGCGCTTGTTCACCTGGGTGCACCTGTTCGCTCCGCATGAGCCATACGAAAACCATCCGGAATTTGCCTTCGGCGAGCGGGATTTGGATCGCTACGATTCGGAAGTGCGCTTCGCGGACGAAACTGCCGGCGCGTTGGTGGCCGCGTTTCGCGCGCGCCGCCCGAACTCGGTCGTGATCCTGACGGCGGATCATGGGGAAGAATTCGGCGAGCACGGCGGGCGTTATCACGGGACGAGCGTGTACGAAGAGCAAGTGCGCGTACCGCTGATCATCTCGGCACCCGGTAGCCTGCGCCCGCGGCGCATTGCCGAACCGGTGCAGACCATCGATTTGTTGCCGACGCTCTTGACCGCGCTCGATATCCCCAAACCGCCGCGTCTGCGCGGGCGCGACTTGGGCTCGCTCTTGACCGGCAAACGCGGCGAAGGCCCGGGGCTGGTACTGGCCGAGACCGACGAGCAAACCCTGCTCGGGCAGGGCTCGCTGCGCCTGATCTGCGCGCGTAAGTTGGGCGCCTGCAAGCTCTTCGATCTGACCCACGACGAGCACGAAGAACACGATATCTCGGCCGAGTCTGCCCAAGCATTCGCTGAGCTGCGCACGCAGTTGAAAGAGTTTGGCGCCTCGCACGGCCGCTACGAGCAAAATGGTCTGCGCGCCGAAGGCAAAGGTTGGCCTCCGGCGATCTTGCGCGGCATCAGCGGCGATGGCGATGCGGTGGACGAGATCGCCGCTTTGCTCGACGATGCGGATTTGGCCATTCGTCGCAAAGCAGCCGAGCTCTTGTTCGAGCTGAAACGCCCGGAGGCCAAGCCCGCCTTGCGCTTGGCCCTCGGTCGCGACGAGGACGAAGTCGTGCGGCGCTACGCTGCGCTTTCGCTGACGCGGCTGGGTGAGGGCGCGCCGCTCACGTTCGAGCTCGAAAAATCACCGGAGCTAGCGGTGCGACGGCTGGCAGCGTTGGTGCTGGCGGAGAGCGGCGACGCCCGTGGCGAAAAAACGCTGATCGCCTGGTGGCAAGATCCCGCCGCGCGTGATTTCGAGCGGTCGCGTCAGATCGCCGCGGCATTGGCCACGATTCGAGCAAAAGATGCGGTCTGGCCGCTGGTGCAAAGTTTGGACGACGTGCGCTTGCGCCCCTACCTCGCCGAGGCCCTGGCCCGCATCGGCGGTGAGCTAGGGCAAGGCTCACTGCTCAAGGCGCTGAGCAACGAGCGCTCCCAGTCGACACGGATCGCGTTGGTCAACGCCCTCGTGACCCTCAAAACCGATTCCGCCCTAGCACCGGCGCTGGTCCGCTTCATGGGCGTGCCCGATCCGCTCTTGATCGGCTTGGAGGCCGCGGAGCGCAGCAAAATTCTGCAGTACGTTGGCGGTCCCGAAGGTCAGGATTTGAATCGCCTGCGCAGCCAGAGCGCGCTCGGGGTCAGCGTGACTCTGACGATTCCGTCTGGAGGCAATGGGCGGGGCGTGCGAGCGTTCGTGCGCGCGCGCGCCATGGGCAGTGCGCCGGGCGAGGTGCTAATCGCCGCGGGCGCGCCGGATTGGGGTGAGGGCAAGAAGAAGCCGAGCCTGCCCAATCTGGACGCGGCTCAGGCATTGCGTCTGCATATCCCGCCCGGCCCAGAGCCGGTCGTCGTCTACGGTGAGCTGCCGAAGAGCGTCGGTGCTCGCGCGGGGTTGCGCGCGAAATTCGTGATCTTCGCCGACAGCACGGTGCAACTCGATGCGCTTTCGCTGGTTCCGCTGTCCGACGAGCTCCCGCCGCCGAAGCCTGTGCCCTGGCAGGCCGGAACGGCTGCAAGCAATACCGCCGCCCGCGGCGAGTGAGGAAATGCCAGCCGATTTGTGGCATTTCGCGCGCGGAACCAAAAAAACGCCGGGCATGCCGCTAAACGCTGGAATGGTGTATAGAAGCGCCCGTGGCTGAGCAGCATGACGAGTCCGAATCGTCTTCAGGTCCCGACAAAACGGAGCCTGAGGCGAATCAAGCAGAGCAAGTAGAGGCGGAGGCCGCGGAAGCGGAACTCGTTTCGGAAGGCGAGGCTTCAGAGCTAGCCCCCGCTGCACCCAAGAAGAAAAAGAAGAAACGCGCGCTCGACGCCGAAGCCGAGCCAAGCCGCGATCGCAATCGCCGCTTGCGTGAGGAAGTCGCTGGGGGCAGGCGTGCCAAGCAGGGAGCGCGCGCGATCCCGACGCGCAATCTGGAAGCCGGCGAAATCGTCGATGATGCACTGGCCCGCACCACGCAGGCCGCGGGCGAGTGGCTGAAGAAGAACGCCAACGCCGTGCAATGGGTGGTGATCGTGTGCCTAGTAGGTTGGGTCGGTTATGCGATCTACAGCTACCGCGCTGGGCGCGCGGCAGAGCAGGCATCAGCCAAGCTCAGCACCGCGATTCGCGCCGAGGGCGCCCGTATCGGCACGGACGAGACCAAACCCGATCCGCAGACCGGCTTGGTCGAAACACGCCCCGCATTCGCGACTGAAGCCCTTCGCTTGCAGGCGGCGGAGAAGCAATACCGCGCCATTGCCGACGGTGGATCGACCTCGGCGGCCACCTTCGCCAAGCTCGGCTTAGCCTCGGTACTTTACGACCAAGGCAAGTTCGCGGAGGCCAAGGCTGCCTACCAAGCGGTCAAAGACAGCAAGCTCGCCAGCCTTGACCTAGCCGTGAAGGGTCGCGCGCTCGAGGGCATTGGCACCAGCCTGGAGGGCTCGGGCGACAAAGACGCAGCGCTCAAGGCGTTCGGCGAATTGTCGAACATCGATGGGCTCGGCTTCAACGCCCTCGGCGCCTACCATCAGGCTCGTTTGGCATTCGCCGCCGGCAACACCGACAAGGCCAAGGAGTACCTCAAGGACGCCCAGAAGCGCTTGGACAACGCTGCCGGCACCGACGCCAAGGACCCGAAGAAGGCGTTCGGCGGCGGCAATACCGGCTACTTGCAGCAAGCGGTGCGTGATCTGCAGCGCCGCGTCGATCCCACGGCCGTCAGCGCGAGCCCGAATATGCTTACCGCGGAGCAAATTCAGGAGCTCAGCGAGCAAATGGGCTCGGGTGACGGTTCGGGCAAAGGCCTCTCATCCGAGAAGCTGAAAGAGCTGCTCAAAGGGATGTCGGGCAAGACCCCGGGCGGCGCACCCAACGTACCCGCGCCGCCAGCGGGCGCTCCGTGAAACGTGCTCAGTCGCGTTCGCCGTTGCTTTCCCGACGCGCACGTCAGACGCATTTGACTTGTGCGTTGCTGGGGGCTGCGAGCCTTGGTCTTGGAGCCACGGGCTGTGAAGCGATCCGCAACGGCGCGAATCCGGAGCTGCCGCTTTGGCTGCAGCGTCCGAATTCCGCGTTGCAGGTCAACTACACACGCAAGCTGGTCGCACCCTCGCGCCGCGCCGGTGAACCCTACGAGCGCGGCCAACCCGAGATCGACCCGGTTGGGAAACGCGTGTTCACCGGCTCGAGCGACAACGGTCTGTATGCCTTGCGCGCTGACAACGGCGAGCAAATCTGGCGTTTCGAAACGATCGGCTTCGTGCAGTGTGCGCCGCTTTATGACCCGGGCGAAGACGTCGTGTACTTCGGCTCCAACGACGGCGGGTTCTACAAAGTGGCGGCGAAAGACGGCCGTTTGCGTTGGCGCTTCATGTCCAACGCCGAGGTATCGCGCCGCCCGGTTCTACAGAATGGCTTGCTTTACGTCGTAAACGCCAACGACACCGTGCTGGCGCTCGAGCCGGACACGGGCAAAGTGCGTTGGTCACAGCACCGGTCGCCGGCCACGGGCATGGAGGTCGCCGGCTACGCAGGCCCAGCCGTATTCCGTGGCAAAGTGTACACGGGCTTCAGCGACGGCAACGTGGTCGCGTACGACGCACTGACCGGCGCTGAGCGCTGGCAGCCGGTCGATCTGGCGGCAGAGGCCGAGCAGACGCTCGGTGAAGTGCCGCAGCAGTTGGACGTCGACACCACGCCCGTGCCGAACATGCTGCCCGCCGGGCCCGTGGTGTACGTAGCCAGCTACGCGGGCGGCGTGTTCGCGCTCGACGCTGAGACCGGCGTGCAAGTGTGGCCGAACCCAGCCGTCACCGGGGTCAGTGAGCTCACGCTTTGGCGGGAGCCGGCACACGTGCGACGCGATGGCGGCCCACCAGAGCCCGCGCGCACGATCCTGATCGCGTCGAGCGGCACGACCGGCCTTTGGGGCTTGGACCCGGAAACCGGGCGCGAGCTGTGGCGACGGGCCGTGCCCAGCGGCGGCGTATCCGCGCCGGTGCCGATCAACGGCGCGCTGCTGGTCACGGCATCGCGCATGGGGATCTTCCTGGTCTCGCCACTCGGCGGTGAGCTGATCGACGGCATCCACGTCTCCGACGGCACCAGCATGACGCCTTCGGCCTACGGCTCGCGGGCCTTCGTGATGACCAACGGCGGCACCTTCCTCAGCCTGACCGTTGCGTCGCCAATTTGAGTCAGTCGCGGCGCCGCATTTCCCCACGCGCGCGGCGCCTTTGAGCCAGCGCAGAGCGCGCGGCCCGTGCGCGCCGCAAGCGCGCTGCTGCGCGCTGCTGCGCGCGCCGCACGTCGAAAAGCGCCCCAATACTCCCCTGATTCCCGACTAAGAAGTTCGCATAAGATACATTATGTAAACTAAACGGACGGGGCTAGCCGGGGACACCTGGCCAGTGCCGAGCACGGGCCGAAACCGGAATTGGCTGGGCACGGGCCGAAACCGGAATTGGCTTAGTCATCGGCTTGGGCAAACATCCGCCCGGCTGCCCCATGATCTCCGTGTTCACCGCGCTCAGTCAGAGCGGAAACGCATACATCGAAGCGGCGTTCGAAACGCTCTTGGCCCAGACGCACCAGGACTGGGAATGGATCGTCCTCGAGAACCACGGCGGCCGTCTGCCGGATGCGATTGCCGAGCACCCAAGCGTACGAGTGTTCGAGGACAGCGAGCTCGAGGGCCTGGGCGCGCTCAAGCGCGCGTGCTGCGGGCAATGCGAGGGTGACATCCTGTTCGAGCTCGACCACGACGATCTGCTACACCCCGAGGCGCTGGCTAAGACCTTCGCCGCCTTGCAGGACGCGGACGTGGCGTACAGCGACTTCGCCGAATTCCGCGATGGCGACTGGACCCCGGATGGCTATCGCGCTGACTGCGGCTGGCAGCAGTACCCGGTGACCTTTCGAGGTCACGATTTGATCGCCATGCGTGCGCCACCAATCACACCCCAGAACATGCGCCGCATCGACTATGTCCCGCACCATCTGAAAGCCTGGCGCGCCGACGCTTATTTCAAGGTCGGCGGCTACGATGCCGAGCTCGTATTTGGAGACGATCAGGACTTATTGAAGCGCTTCTTCTTGCTCGGCTATCGTTTCGTTCACATCGCCGAATGCCTGTATTTCTATCGGATCCATGCCAGCCAAATCATGGCCAAGCAGGCCTCGTTGGTCGACGATTTCAATTGGCACGTGTACGAAAAGTACATTGCCGTGCTGGGCATGAAGTTCGCGAACGACGCCGGCTTGGAGCGACTCGAGTTGCGCCAGCACGGTGAGAGCTACGGCGCGTGCCGGGCCTTCGGTAAGGCCGTGGGCATCGATCTCAATCGGCGTTGGCCGCTGGAGGACAGCAGCGTCGGCTTGATCCTGGCGGAGGACGTGCTGCAGCAGCTGAGCGATCCGGTGCACGTGATGAACGAAGCCCACCGCGTGCTTGCGCCTGGCGGCTTCTTGCTCGTGCGCGTGCCTTCCACGGATGGTCGCGGCGCGTTCCAAAACCCGCGCAACGTGTCGTTCTGGAACGAACACTCGTTTTGGTATTACACACAAGCGGCTTACGCTCGCGAAATCCCCGATCTCGCCGGGCGCTTTCAAGTGGCTCGATTGCGCACGTTCAGCCGTGCTGAAGCCGCCAGCGAGGGTCCGCCGGTCCCCTTCGTCGAAGCGCACCTGTTCGCGCTGAAGGCCGGCTACGAGCCGATGGGCGCCGTACTGATCTGAATCATCAAGACACGTTCGAGCACGTTCAAAGCACGTTCAAAGCACGTTCAAAGCACGTTCAAAGCACGTTCAAAGCACGTTCAAAGCACGTTCAAAGCACGTAGTGATCGTTCAGCGCGGTGACCGTCAGGTTTACGCCCTTGAGACGCGCGACCTCTTGCTCGACCTCGCCCTGAAATACGGGCTTCATGTGATAGAGCAGCGTCGGCAAATCCCGCGGATCGATGTATTTCTTGAGATCTTTGAGCAGGGTGCGCGGCGTGTGGTGACCGCTGACCGTGGCCAGCTTCTGCTCGCGATTCGGAAAGCTCACCTCCATCAGCAGCGCCTTTAGGTTCTTCTCCTGATTGAGCAGCTCCCAGAAGCGGTCCGTGGGGCCCGTGTCACCGCTGTACGCGATCGTCGCGTCCTTGCCCTCGACGATGAACCCGGACGAGTCGATGGTGTGGTTCACCGTTACGCTGCGCACTTGATAGCCGGAGATTTCGACGCGCTTTTCCGGCTTCAGTTCGACGTACTGAATGGTCGGCTTGGCCTTGTTCGGGATCGCCGAAAAATCGGGCCAGATCAGGTTGTTGAAGAAATGCTTCTTCAACACTGAAATCGTCTCCTTGGTGGCCGCGACGACCAGCGGCTCGCAATCGGCCTGGCAACGATTGTCTGCGATCGTCGCTAGGTCGCGGATGTGGTCCAGGTGCGCGTGGCTGATGATGCACGCGCTGAGTCGGAACTGCGCCTTCAGGTCCAATCCGCTCGTCAATGAACCTGCATCGATCGCGAGCCGCTCGTCGACTACGAAGGCGCTGGTGCGGTGACGTGGTGTCTCCCCACCGTGGCAACCTATGACGCGAAGTTCCATGACTCCAGACCGGGCAAGCACCACGCACAGTGCGGGCAATGCGAAGGAGCCATCACTCCGGGCTCCACGGCGCGCTCGCGCATGATCCTTCAAGCTTACCGTGCACGCCCCAGCCAACGCCAGCAAGCGGCCTGCCCCGGCCCCGGCGGGCCCCCAACCCCAGCTCCGGGAGTCAACCACCGCGCCCGACTCGCGTGCGGCCATTTCCGCTTGGGATACGGCTGGCCGGCCAATGAGTGATCATTTCCTGTGGAAGCCCTTGCGTATCGGAAGGATTGAGGATAGTTACCGTCGCCCCGTCAGGGGAAAAAGGTAACAGGTCCCCTTGGGGGATCGTCTAACGGCAGGACGCAAGACTCTGACTCTTGCTATCTAGGTTCGAATCCTAGTCCCCCAGCAACGTTCACAGCGGTTTCGGGCGCCTCCCCCCGAACCCGCACTGGCCCCATCGTCTAGCGGTTAGGACGTCGGCCTCTCACGCCGATAACACGAGTTCGATTCTCGTTGGGGTCACCAGTAAAAAAGCCTAGGGAGGCTTGGCCGAATGGCCGCTATGACAGGCTGTGTCATAGGCGCTCGCGGTCCCCGCAGTCCGACGCCGGCTGACTGGCCGATGGTCGAAGGGGGGGGCAGGTCGACGGGCCGCATTTCCAGCGTGCCCTCACGGCGGAAGTCCTCGAACGAAGGGCCGGGTTCAGCTGCGAGCCGTCACACGGTGAAGCTGCCCGACGGGGACGCCAGCGGCGACGATGCGCGCTTCGAGGCCTTCATCAGCAAAGAGCTCGCCCCCTGGGTCAAGATACTGGATAGCCCACCATCAGAAAGCGGCGGCCAACCATTCGACGTACGTCGCAACAATCAATCCTGGTAACTGCAACTTGGTCGCTCACTTTCTCAAGATGGATCGCTATTACACCGGTCTTGAAGGCGCCTGCGCAAGCAGCGTGACCTCGTTCAAGGTTCGGCTCGATGGAACCTTGGGGCCCCCCGCGTGAGCAAGCAGCTGGTCGTCGTCGCTTGCTTGGTTTGTGCGTGCAACCGTAGGGAGCGGACCAGCGGACCTCCCATTCCCAACACACCTGCGTCCCCCTATTCCAGCACTCCCGCCGTTTCTGGTAGCGAGACCGACGCGAGTACACGACATCCGGCCGTGCCTGGAATTAACTCGGCGGCGGCCGCTGTGCGGGCCGGCACCAAGCGTTCCATCGTCGCGGTGGGCTACACATCGCGCATGCGCCTCGAATCTGACACGCTCACTTATTGTGACGATCGCGGCGGTCGCGCGCTGGATCTTGCGTCGGGAGTTGAAAGCGCCCGTGAGCGTTCGTGCGAGCACGAGTGGCGCAACAGCGCTTGTGATGGAATAGATTTCGTAGAATCGGTGCGCGAACCAGATCAGGATGACATCATCGACGCCAAAGAAGGCCCTTCGTTCCCAATGCATGGCCACATCCACGACTGCGCGTTCAACACTGGGATTCTACTTGTCGCCACTGGTCGTGAGGTAGTCGCGATCGACGTCAAGGCCGATCGCCGCGACGTGAAACTCAAGGGGGGTGGCACTGAGGTAGCCATCAACGAAGCGTGGGTCGCTTGGTCTGACGGCGAGAAAGTGTTCGCGCAGCGTCGTTAGCGGACGGCGCGCGGAAGTTACGTCGAAAGCTCAGACTCGACCGGTATCTCCGCCATTCGCGTAGAGCGGCGCCAAACGATTGGCAGCCCGTTGCATGACCAGCGGATTCCGCAGAGCCTGGCGCGCTACTCGCTCCAGCTCGCGTAGAACAGGGGCGTGTTGGCAATCATGCCGTAGTTGTTAACGGCGCGGGCGCTGATTTCCCACTCGATGTGACGTGTGGATCCCGCCGCGGGGAGGGCCTGGGGGATCTCCGTGTCGAGTTGAATCCACTGCAGCATGATGCTTTGCGGCGACATCGGCTCTCCCGGGTTCTTCTTCGGCGAAGTGCTCTGGAAAGTCGGATTGGTCAAGAGAGGGTGACTGCCGCCCGAGCACGTCTCGCCTTGGCAGTGGGTGACGGCCTTGTCAGCGAAGATCATCAAGCTTTGAATGCCGCTTTCGTTGTCAGTGGCACTCGCGACCAAGTTGAGCTTTCCCGTTTTCGATGACAGCGTCAATTTGCCATTCGAGTCCTGACCTTGTTGGTCGTGCTCGAGGCTCAAACTGACCGTAGGCCCTGAAACATCGCTGGGTGCCACCACGGTGGTGGTGCTCGCGCCGCACGCGGAGAGCGCGACGAGCGCGAAAAATGGGCAAGCTATTCGGCGCTTACGCTCCGGGAGCGGGCGTTCTTGCGCAGTGTGCGGATCAAACATGGCACCCAATGATCTAAGGCCGCGTTGGGTCGTCCGATATAGTCAACTCTCCATTAGTCACCTCTCCGCGGCTAATTTTGTCGACAGTCACGTTGCTGTATTCGTGAGAAATCGTGCCGCGTCGTTCGCATCGAAGGTCGCGGGCGACGTTGCGCGGACCGAGCACGACGCGCTTACTTAGCGATAGCGCCGTTTGCGGCGACTCCGCGCTTCGCAGATCGCCGCACGACCAATAGCGCGACGCGCAACGCGGCGCCCAGCACGAAGCCGAAGGCAGCGGCGGTCAGCGCTGCGTCGAACACTTTTTCGGCTAGGCGTATCGGACCCTCGGTCTCCAAGAGGTGGCGGAGCAGCGGGACCACGAGGCCGAGCCACGCCAAGACCGCGCTCATGAGCACGCTGCCGAGGCTGACCCAAACGTTGCCGCGCGTGGTCTGGGCGCGCGACGCGAGGACCGCTAAAAGCGCGCTGGCCAGTAGGATCACGATCGGCCAGCCGCCGATGGCCAGATGATCGAGCCCCGTGCAGGTCACGAAGTCATGCTCCTGGACTTCTTCGCTCAGCCGCGTGCCGCGCGCAGGGTTGGCGAGCTGAAACAGCCACCTGAAGGCACGCGGCGCGACGCGGTCGACCGTGTGCCACGGGAAGAACAATGTCGCGCTGGCGATCAGCGACGCGCACAGCGCGAGCCATGCCGCGCCTTGCGCGACTCGCTCGAACGTTGCCCCGCGCGCGTTTGCCATCGCTCGAGCGTGTCACGGCCAGCACGCGGGCGCCCGGCGCTTTCTAGGCTCGTGTGGGTGGGCTTACTGGCCGACCGCGCG